>VFQN01006598.1_pt1 | contig 13090 bp, 9 predicted proteins | sample 3512371 | NCBI WGS metagenome assembly VFQN01 (sample SAMN10412370, study PRJNA504923) | tailings metagenome | isolation source: Replicate 2 from Balatoc abandoned mine | place: Philippines: Itogon, Benguet | collected 2017-08-28
ATATGGTGCGTACTCTTTTTTGCAAAAATAGGGTGATTCTCAAAAAAAGTGTCCATTTCGGCAACGTTGCCTAAAATAATGTTTGCTTTTTCGGAAAGCGACATCGATTCAACAAAGTACCCCATTTCCTGTTGTATTTTGCTCAGTAAATAGTATGCGTGGGCTGCCTCCACGCTTTTATTCAGCTCAGTTTTGCTCCAATGATCAAGTGCATGGTGGAGGTTTTGGACCGCTGCCGTGTAAAATTGACGACCTCTGTAATATTGAATAATACCCAGCAGATAATAATAAAACGGAGAGAACGATTTTTGGGAAGTCGACTCATCGGTGCTGGAGCGATACTCGGGGTTTAAGTGGTAGAAGTGGGGATTAATGATGCAATTGCCCAAATGATACGAAATCAGAGCGGATAAATCAAACGTGTGGCGGGGAGCGTTTTCGTCAATCAGTTCTAAAAATTCACGGTTAAGCTGTTGGGCTATTTCGTTCTTCTCCATTGCCCCTGCGGTTTTCATCAGGTTACATTTGAGATCCAGCATATAGCGGAGCATTTCTGGGCTAGGCTTTACCAATCCTTTTAGATATTGGTCTATTTTCCACGCAAAGTTCCAAAGTTTTGCGGTCAAGGTCACGGTCAAAATTTTATTGCTGTCGTACACAAATACCGTGTTAAAGGCTTTTACAAACGACTCGGTAGCAATCTCCTGAATGGCAAAATCCGCCAGTTTTTCCAGTTGCTCCAGTTGCTTTTTTTGAAACTTAGCGTACTTGTTCGCTTCCACCGCCGACAGGTTTCCGACCGCAAAGTATTGCTCAATTTTTTCAATGTCAAACGTGAGCGAACGGGCCGTATTTTCGGCATTCCGTATCAATAATTTTTGTTTTTCGGTTTCCTCAAAAAGCTGTTGGATGCGTTCGCGGGCAATGATTGCCAGCCAATTTTCGTCTCCGTTTGGCGGTTCACCCATCCATTTTTTGAAGTCCTCATACGTTTCGAAATCAGCAAACTCCACGTCCTTTCCAATCATACCGCAAACTTTATTGAGCGTTGACTCATCGAAGCTGCAACTCCACGGGGAGCGGCGCATTTTACAGTAAACTTTTTTCAGGCTTTCTACACCAGGCACGTCCCAATCGGCCCCTTGCTCACCCTTTTTGCGAAGGTGTTTTGCAAACCACGCGGCCTGTTCCTCCCCAGTGGGCCGGGCAGAAGGATGACCGCCAATGGCCAAGTCGCAATACTTAGCCATTGCTCCCATATAGTATGGAGAATGTATTTTATTTTTGGTACGCGGCATATGGGTAATTAAATTAGAATGACACCATACAATTGGTCGCGTTTACCGGAAGACAAGTAAATTTGAAGGGGTAGTATTCAAATGTAAACATCTCATTAAATCGGGTAATTATAAAGAAATATCTTTTTCTTTTTTTTAGAGTTTTATCCATTTTTAGAGCCGATTAGGGGATTAATGGCGTTCGAGAGAAGGAACTTACCTAAAACATTCGCAGTTGAGAAGAACAAATGCCTTGCCGATTTGTTGATGCCGTTACAAGAAACGGGCAAGTGTAAAACTATTATTATGCCGTAAAATGCTACAAAATCGTATCGTTAAACGTATTCTGGCCTACTTTGGCCGTGGGCTTATATTGGTAGCGCCGACCTATTTTACATTCGTAATTATCAAAGAAGGGATTGGGTATTTAGACAGTATTCTTCCCATTTATATTGACACAAGCGACAAACAGACCCTTTACTTACCTGGTTTGGGGCTGTTGATTATCCTTTCAAGTATCGTTTTTTTGGGATTTATTTTCTCGCGTTTTGTGCCGCAGTCATTTTTTGCTTTTGGCCAAAGCATTTTGAAGCAGATGCCGTTGGTGAGTCTTATCTATTATTCCTTCAAAGACCTCATCACAGCTTTTGTGGGCGACAAGCGAAAATTTAACCAACCTGTGCTGGTAACGGTTAATCAACAGTCAAATCTTAAAAAACTGGGTTTTATTACTCAAACGGATTTGTCCAATTTGCAATTGGAAGGCTATATGGCAGTTTATTGTCCCCATTCTTATGCTTTTTCTGGAGAACTTTTTATTGTTTCGGCGGAGCATATTGAAGTACTCGAAGGCCTCTCTAGTGCCGATGTGATGAAGATGATTATATCGGGTGGGGTATCTATCAAATAACAGAAGAGAAGCACTAAGCCTCTCTTCTGTTATTATAATCCTTTAATGAATCTCTTTGCCCATGAGTAACGTTGGCTGCGTAAATCTTGAGGTTTCCATACATCGGCCCAAGATACCTGCCTCTTCATTTTTACCGCTCGCATTTTCAATACATATCCGATAAGCAGATATAAAAAGAAAAGACCTACCAGTACAAAGAAAGCCTGGGTATTTGTAATGTACTTAAAAGTCAAAAAATAACCAATCACGTTAACAATAGTCATACTCCAAAGTGTAATTGAAGTCTGGAAATGGCTCAGGCCATTATCCAATAAAACGTGGTGCATGTGATTGCGGTCGGCCTTAAACGGAGAACGTCGGTTAAGTATACGTACCAGAAATACCCGCAGTGTATCAAATATCGGAACAATCAAAAGCACAACCGCCAAAATAGGTGCGTTGAAAAATGCGCTGCTGTCGTGGATATAGGTGACGTTGAGTCGGATGAATTTTACGGCAAAAAAAGCCAACAAAAAACCGACAATAAGTGAGCCTGTATCACCCATAAAAATCTTGCTGGTTTTGGAGAAATTGAACCGAAGGAAACCCAGCAAAGCCCCCGACATCGAGAACGCCATACAGGCCATTGAAAAATGGTGGTTAAGCAAAAACCACGTCCCGAAACTCAACCCCGCAATAAAAGCAATCCCGCCCGCCAAACCATCGACCCCGTCAATGAGGTTAATGGCGTTGATGAGCGCAATGAATATAAAGATTGTAAAAGGAATACTGATTAAATCTGGAATCTGATGAATACCGAAAATCCCGAAGAAATTATCCACTTTCAGCCCACCCAAAAGAATAAGTGTTGAAACGGCTAATACTTGAAGCAACAGTTTTTTGTTGGGGTCGAGCACCAAAATATCGTCTTTTAGACCCAGAAAAAACAGAATCGTGAGACCTACCACGGCCAAACTTGTCAGGTAAGAATCGGTGTTTTCATTGGTATGAGGCCAAAGAAAGTGGGCAATCAGCAGGGAGGCGTAGATGGCTATTCCGCCAAATTCGGGGGTTTCTTGCTGGTGAGCGCTCCGAAAATTGGGCTTCTTTTTAAGCTCCAATAAACCGCTGATGTTAATGATGACGGGGATAGATGTAACGGATACGGCACAGGCAATCAAAAAAGATATAAGGCACTGATACACTTCGTGTTGAAGTATATTTTGATACTGTGTTCGGAGTACATCTATAAGTATATCTGCATTCATAAATTCAATTTCAGCTTACTTTGCCTTCATAACTTGAAAACAAAAATTATAAAAATAAGATTACCGAACAAAAATCGACGACGAAAATAGGGGGCAATTTATTATTCGGTATATTTTGGCTTGTAAACAAACTGTAAAACTTTTCGGAGGGGTTTTAACCACAGCGTAAACCAATAAGGTTTAATTCCGTTGAGAGTCCACGCCATCCGGTCGCTTGTATTTGCTTTTAAACGATTATCAAGCGACTTGTTGCTGACGCCACCTGTTCGCATTACGGTTGTGATTTGAGGTTGGTAGGTCACACTTATTTGGTGTTTGTACATCATCCTCAGCATGAGCTCGTAATCAGCCGCGCTTCCAAGGTCCAATCGATACGTCCCGAATTTCTTATAGGACGAACTTCGAAGGAAAAACGTTGGATGAGGTGGCATCCATCCAAACAAAAAGTTACTCCTTTGGTAGTTACCAGATTTCCAATAACGCGTTACTTGGTGCGTATCGTCGGCATTTACGTAAATCAAATCGCCGTAGATTGCCTCTGCGTTTGTTTCTATCAGCCTGTCAACAATATGCTCAATGACAAAAGCGTCGTGATAAAAGTCGTCGGCATTCAAGATGCCGATTACCTCACCGGTTGCTAGAGAGATGCCTTTGTTCATGGCATCATAAATTCCAGCATCTTTTTCGGACAAAAATACAGCAATTTTCGTGCCGTAACTTTTAACAATTTCTGGTGTCGTATCGGTTGATTTTCCGTCGATTATGATATATTCGATGTCTTTGTAGGACTGCTTTAGCACCGAATCAATACAACTTCGTATGGTTTTTTCTCCGTTAAAAACGACCGTTATAATGCTTACTTTCAAAGTTTCGAAATGTTAACCGTTCTCCTTCCTTATTAATTTATCTGTTGAGGGAGAAGCTATATTTGTTGTATATGCTGTAATTATTCAGTTATTTTTCGTTCTCTTATCCATTGTGCTGGGTTGCCTTGATAGACTCCGTAGGCTTCCAAGTCTTTGACTGCAACCGAATTTACGGCCAATACCGCGTGCGAATGGCAAACTACATTGGGACACACCATGGCTTTTGCACCAATCCAAACGCCGTCTTCAATGACGATTTTACCCACGCTTAAATCAAAAGTACTGCGGGTATAGTTATGATTTCCCGTAAGGAGCATAGCGCCTTGCGACAAACATACGTGATCCCCCAGCGATACTGTCGTCAGGTTGTCAATCCAGACCTTTTCTCCTATCCAGACGTAATTACCTACATTAAGTAACCATGGATATTTGATATTTACTTTTGGCTTAATCATGACTCCAGTGCCTATTGTTGCACCAAAGGCTCTCAAAATGAGGCGTTTTAATGAAACTGGTACGAGCAAATATGAATTCAAAAAAATGGCGTTTGTAATAAACCAAAGCACATTTTTTATGAAAGGTGGCTGCTTGTACCAACTATTGTCGTACTTCGACAGGTCGGTTTTGAACCGCTGATAAGTCTTTTCCGTATTCATTTCGGAAAAATTCGATGATGTCTTGTTTGTCTTTCCCAACTCGATGATAAACTTCATATATTTTGGCATCTACCAAAAAGCGATACCAAAGTCCTTGTAAGAAGTGCCAAATCAGGCCTTTTTTGCCGTCAAGGAAACCTAACTTTACAAAATAACGATAAAAAAAATAGGCAAAAGGACGTGTGAAAAGGGGTAAAGAAGCGTATTTCAGCTTTAGGAAACGTTTACGTTGATCCTGCGTTCCAAAAAGTTTAGGTATAACGCGATTGGCTTCCGTAAAATTGTATTTTATGTCCAATAAATCAATTACTTCCCGAATGGCATAATTATTGTGCTTCTGCGTCCACCACGTCAGGTTGTTGAGATTATGATCCACAATGTCATTTTTGAATTGGACCGTGGCGCCTTCTGAAAGTTTAATGTGCTCATCCATCCAAAGTTCTTCACAGATTCCTTTGTCTCTTCGCCAAAGCCTTAAAAGCCAAATCGGATAGTATCCTCCGCGTTTTATCCATTGGTTCATAAACATGACCCGGCGTTTCACATAGATACCCGTAGTGTCGTTGTTCAAAGCGGCAAGTGATTGCTTTATCTCTTGGCCTAATTCAGGGGTAACGTACTCGTCGGCGTCCATGCGCATCAGCCAATCGGTCTTAAAAGGCGTGTGATTGATGCCAAAATTGAATTGAACCGCATACGTAACCCAAGGGTTATGCATTACATTTGCCCCTAACGATTCGGCGATGGCTACGGTACGATCCGTTGAACCAGAATCTACGATGAAGATTTTATCCGTAAAGTGCAGCAAACTTTGAATACATCTTTCAATGTGTTTTTCTTCGTTGTGCGTCAGAATAATAACCGAAACATCATTCATAAGCTATGAATAAATCAAGCTGCAAATTGTATTTTTTTATGTTGAAAAGCAAAAAAATGGCCTTAACTTTGTAAAATTATTATATTAATCGACGAAATGCCTTGGGCTTTTGACAATAAAGTATGCTACTTATTTCGGCCCAATGTCTTTCATCCAACGTTTCTTATTTCATGAACTCAGTTATTGTTAACCCACCTACTCAACCCATTCGTACCGAAATCCGACTGGCTTCTTCTAAAAGCGAAAGCAACCGGGCATTGATCATTAATGCGCTGACGCAGTTTAAAGGCCAATTGGAGAATATTTCTTCTGCACGTGATACCCAAACCATGATGCGCCTTTTACAGTCTTCGGATGTCGTAGCCGACGTACTGGATGCGGGTACTACCATGCGTTTTTTGACGGCGTATTTTGCCGTTACAAATCAACACAAAACCATGACGGGAACACCGCGCATGTGTGAGCGCCCGATTGGAATATTAGTAGATGCATTGCGTATTTTGGGGGCAAACATTACGTATAAACAAAACGAAGGCTATCCTCCTACCGAGCTTAACGGTTTTCAGTATTCGGGCCAAAATCACCTGACGATTCGGGGGGATGTAAGCAGTCAGTATATTTCGGCTTTGTTGATGATTGGCCCCATGTTACCCGACGGCATTACGCTTGAATTGACGGGAGAAATTGGTTCGCGGCCTTATATTGAAATGACGCTTCAACAAATGCGGGCTTTTGGCGTGACCCACGAAGCCAACTGGGAAGCTAAAACCATTCGCGTACCTGCTCAACACTATATCCCAACGCACTATGCCATTGAATCTGACTGGTCAGGGGCGAGTTATTGGTACAGTTTGGTGGCGTTGGCCAAAGATGCGGAGGTAGAATTATTGGGTCTTAAAGAAAACTCCTTGCAGGGCGATAGCGCCATTGTGAAAATTATGGAGCACATGGGCGTAAAAAGTGCCTTTACCAAGCGCGGTGTTTTATTGACTAAAATTCCCGCTGACAAAGCTTTTGCGTGGGATTTTACCGATTGTCCAGATTTGGCCCAAACCGTGGCGGCCTGTGCGGCAGTAGCAGGAATTGAGGTAACCATGACGGGCATTGAAAGCCTGAAAATCAAGGAAACAGACCGTGTAGGGGCGCTTCAGGCAGAATTGCCCAAAATTGGTGGTGAGTTGGTTGAATTGGAGCAAAACACCAAATATATCGTTAGAAAAAAGGCAGAAACGCCTGCTACTCCTCCTTCAACACCCGTGATTGAGACTTACGATGACCACCGCATGGCCATGGCTTTTGCGCCAGTAGGTATGGTGTTTCCTGTTGAAATTTCCGAACCGCACGTGGTGGCCAAATCGTACCCGAGTTTTTGGGATGATTTGAAAAAAGTGACGACAATCGCCTGAGGCTGATTATTGTAACCCATGCAAAACCCCTATATTTCCTTGCTTCGTATTGCCTGGCGGTATGCCCGCCAGCAAAAGGGGCGTTATTTGCTTGTATATGGGCTGTTTGTTTTGGCAAATATCGTGTATGCCCTCAATCCGCTGCTTTATGGGTGGTTTATTGAAGCCATTCAAAAAGAAGGTACAGGCGTGATTAAACACGTTTGGATGTATGCGGGTGGATATTTGTTTTTGATGCTGTTGGAATGGGCTTTTCACGGCCCTGCTCGGGTAATGGAGCGTGAATTGGCCTTTAATCTCAGCCGCAATTTTTTGGATGAACTCTATCATCAAGCCTTGCATCTGCCAGTACGTTGGCATCAAGACCACCACAGCGGTGCTACCATCAACCGCATCAGAAAAGCTTATGAAGCGTTGAGAGATTTCTTTCAAAATGGTTTTATGTTTTTTCATGCCTTTGCCAAGTTTATTTTTTCGTTTGGCGCCATTCTATATTTTTCTCCTTTTTACGGGGGCATCGGCGTCTTGATTGGTGTATTGACGGTCTGGATTATTTTTAAATTTGACAAACCGTTTATCAAAGCACTCGACGAAACCAACGAGAAAGAACACGTCGTTTCTTCCACGCTTTTTGATAGTCTTTCCAATATCATTACGGTGATTACGCTTCGGCTCGAAAAGCGAATGCAAAATAGCTTGATGGGAAAAGTAGCCGAGATTTTTCCGCCTTTTCGTCGTACGGTGGTTATCAATGAGTGGAAATGGTTTGTTGCTAGCGTGCTGATTGGAATTATCTACGTGGTAGTCGCCATTGGCTACGTGTATGAGAATTATGTACCCAATACGGTATTTTTGGTCGGTGGGTTGGTGACTTTGTTAGGGTATGTCAATCAGTTTACCAGTGTGTTTCAGGATGTGGCCTGGCAGTATACCGAAATCACTCGGTACAATACCGACGTGCAAACGGCCCGTGCCATTGGTGAGTCGTATTCACAACAGCACCGGGCTGAGTCGGAGGAAATGCTGCCGACTGCTTGGCAAACGATTCAGATTCAACACCTGAACTTTTCGCACCAAGAGCTGTACGATGCCGAGCACAAAGCCCACAGTTTGCACAATCTTTCGTTGAGCATTAAGCGCGGACAGCGGGTGGCGTTTATTGGTGAAAGCGGTAGCGGCAAGAGTACATTGTTGGCGCTGTTGCGCGGGTTGTATCAAGCCGAAAGCGGGCTGAAAATCAACATCGATGGGAAAGATTTTAGGGGGCTTGAAACAATTAACGACACCGTAACGCTCTTTCCGCAAGAACCTGAAATATTTGAAAATACGATTGAATACAACATTACGCTTGGGTTGCCTTTTGAAGAAACCGACATCAGTGCGGTTTGCGCCACCGCGCATTTTTCGGAAGTGATTGCGCAATTGCCCAACGGGCTGCAATCAAACATTCAGGAAAAAGGGGTGAATTTATCAGGCGGACAAAAACAGCGTTTGGCTTTAGCGCGGGGCGTATTGGCCGCCCGAAGCAGTGACATTGTGCTTTTGGATGAGCCAACGAGCAGCGTTGACCCCAAAACGGAGGTGCAGATTTATGACCGTTTGTTTGAAGAATTTAGCGGTAAGGCGGTTGTCTCCACGCTTCACCGTCTGCATCTTTTGACCAAATTTGACTACGTCTATATCCTTCAAAACGGCCGAATCGCCGACCAAGGAACGTTTGAGTCCCTCCGCCAAAACAGCGCTATTTTTCAGGATTTGTGGAGACATCAGGAGAAAATACAAGGGTAAATCGACCGTAGAAATCATAAAAATGCCCCCTAATAATTTCCTCAGGGGGCATTTTTAGCAAAAAAACTTCTTAGTTAATTACGACCTTTGCCACAACGGGTTGGTGGTCTGAAGGATAGCGTTGCTCTTTTGCGTCGGTCAAGACACCGTATTTTAAGACAGATATTTGCTTACTTGCAAAGATATAGTCAATTCGGTTTTTCATCGGTGCGTCAAACTTGAAGGAGTTAAATGTGCCTTCGGGACCATAAGGAGCCATGGCTGATACCTTTTTTGCATCGCTGAGCAGCGTCTGCATTTCGATAATTTGTTCCGTTTCGGGGGTGGAATTAAAATCACCGACGCAAATCGTGGGTGCATCTTTGGCAATTTCTTTGATTTTCTGCACCATCAATTTTCCCGACTGGCGGCGGGCTTCAACGCCTTGGTGGTCGAAGTGAACGCTGAAAAAGTAAAACTCCTTCTTCGTCGTGGCATCTTTGAATTTTACCCACGAACAAATACGATTGCAGCAGGTAGCATCCCATCCTTTGGAAGGTTTGTCAGGGGTTTGGCTTAACCAGAAATTGCCCGATTGTAATACTTTAAAACGGTCTTTTTTGTAGAAAATGGCCGAATGCTCGCCCGCCTTTTGACCGTCGTCGCGGCCAGCTCCAAAAAACGTAAATTCTTGTAATTCAGCAATGTCGTCCAACTGCCCGCGCAAGCCTTCCTGTGTGCCAAAAATATCAAATTCGTGGTAGCGAATCAGCGCTTTTACTTCTTCTTTGCGGTTAGGCCAGGCATTGACGCCGTCGTTGGGGGTGTTATACCTTACATTGTACGTGGCCACCACAATCGGGGTGTTTTTTTGTGAATAAACGTTTTGGGCAAAGAGTACAAACAATACCCCTAAAAACAGACTTTTGTTCATTTGTGAAAGAATAGTAGTTTGAAATTGAGTGGATTACCAACCAGGGTTTTGTCCTAAGGCTGGATTTAACAGTCTATCCGCTTCCGGAATGGGATAAAGATAATATTTTTCATTCCATTTTCGAGGAATATTGGTCAGCCAAGTGAGTTCTCCGTAGGTGTCGTTTTTCAAGCGCTGAGGGTTGGCTACGCCGTTTATAGTTTCTGCCACATTAATATACGTTACCCCCGCCAATTGAGTAGTAGGTCTTATTTTATAAAAAACGACGTCATTCTTCCCGTCTTCGTTCAGATCTAAGGGTTTGTCGAGGGCGGGTACGTAGAAACCGTTCCAGATTTGCTCCATTAATTCGCCGCACTTCCAGCGGATAATGTCGTTGAATCGGAAGCCCTCAAATACTAGCTCAATGCCTCGTTCGCGCCGGATTTCGAGTAGAGTAGCATCCGTAATTTCGGGGAAGTAATGGACTTGAAGATATGCGTCAATAGCGGTTGGTTTGGCGGTAAAACCACCCGTTATGCCTGCTCGTTTGCGTAATGCTCCTACGGTTTTTGCCCAATCGGCGTCGGTTAGGGTTTTAAGCTCTGCTTTTGCCTCGGCATAGTTGAGAAGTATTTCGGCGTAGCGCATGAGGCAGATGGAGTTGTCGTTGCGGCTTCCGCCATCAAAATAGGTATCATCCAGCGACCACTTGATGGGCATGTACCCTGTGTACGTGTAAGAAAATACGGGCGGGGCAGGCTCCGCAGTTCCGCCGTTGATACGAGTATAATTTCCCACCCGAATGGTTTGTTGTAGGCGTTTATCCCGACCTTTTACCTCTTCCATAAACGGGAGGACTTCGTGCCCTGCGCGGCTGGTAAAAGGTGTTCCATCTATATTTAGGTAGGTATTTATGAAAGTACGATTCAAACTCACCCGCGCTCCGTAGGTGGCGCTGGTCCACCACCAGTTGGCGTCGTTGAAGATGCTCAGGGCGGGGTCTACGACTGTGGCGAGCATGATTTCGGACGTAACAGGGGTTTTACTCGTAAATAATTGGCGGTAGGATTTTTCGGAACCACCCGCTTCGTTGAGGCTGAAACCGCCCTCTTTCATTACTTTATCGGCAGCATTGGCTGCTTCGGTGAGCCATTTTTCGGAGGTATCCATCAGGGTGTACGAAGTTTGATACTTTCTGAAAGTTCCTTCGAAGAGACATACGCGTGATTTAAAACCATAAACCACGTATTTGGTAATCACGCTGCGGGTGTTGTCGTTGGTGGTGCGGATGTTTTCGCAGGCGTAGTTTAAATCGGCCAATACCGAGTCCATGACCATACTGCGGGGATCACGGCCACCAAACAAGGCTCCATCCGAGACATCTAGGGGTTTATTAATCCACGGAACATCGCCAAAACGCACCACTTTGTCGAAGTAGAACCACGCTCTGAAAAAACGCGCCATTCCGTTGTAATGTTTACGCACGTCGACGGGGATGGAAGGGTTGGTATTGTTGGCAATAAAGTAATTGATGTTGCGCAATGCCGTCCACGACCAGCCTGTACTTTGGCGTGGGCCATAGGCTCCTTCGCGCAAAAAATCGGGCACTTGGGTGCGCACGCTGTAATCGGCCATGGCGTCTCCTTTGTGGATTTCGCTGGCGTTGGGCAAGTTATCGTAAAAAGAAGCTGTGTATAATTCTAGGCCTTTTTCGTTGCTAAAAACGGCATCTTTGGTGGCTGTTGCCTCAGGCACCTGATCTAATTCGCTGCAACCAGCGAGGCAAAACAGTGTCAATAAAAATCCTATCGTATATGTTTTCATTTGTGCAAGGCTGATTTTAGCTTAGAATGTTGCCGATAGGCCGATGGTAATACTTTTCAAAATCGGATAGTTGTACCCGTTGCCGCTATTTCCGTTGGTGACCACGCTGTCGGACGGACCGAGGTTTTCTACGTCCAAATCGCGGGTGAGTTTGTAGAGTGGCGACCATGTTGCGAGATTTTCGCCCGAAACAAAAATTTTGGTTGTGTTCATTCCCAACTTTTTAATGAGCACGCGGGGTAAATTATAGCCAATCTGAAGATTTTTCATCCGGAGATAGGCCGCATTTTGAAGGTATTTAGTTTGGGCCTGATACAGCTCTCCGGCGCTATTTTGCGTTACGTACCCTCGGTAGCGCGGCAAGTAGGCATTGGGGTTTTCGGGCGACCAAATATTCCCCATGTGCCATTCGGGCAACTTATTGTATGGACGGTTGTATTGTCCCCAAAAAATAGCAGCTTCTGGGCCCGGCCACCAATCCTGTTGCCCAACGCCTTGAAAGAAGGTAGAAAAAAAGAAGTTATTCCAGTTGGCACTGAGGATGATTCCGTAAGTGTAACGAGGTGTCGAATTGCCGATGATACTGCGGTCGCCGGGGCTTGCCACGGTATTATCACCGTTGTCAATCTGGCCATCGCCGTTCAAATCTCTAAATTTTATGTCACCGGGCAACCATTGTCCCGTGTTAGAGGCTTTAAACAAGGTTTGTTTGGCGGAATTCTCCACATCGCCTAAGGAGGTAAAGTACCCGTCGGTGGTATAACCCCAAATTTCACCGATGGTTTGCCCAGCGTAGTAGTCACTGAGTTTCTTGTTGGGATTGTTGAATTTGTCGATGGTAGAGGTATAATCAGCCATCGTAAGGCGTACTTCGTAGTCGAAAGGCTTACCACCAGCTTGGAATTTATCCCGCCACGACAAAACGCCCTCCCAGCCTTTGGTGGTGAGGTCGGCATAGTTGCCTTTGGGAATATCGGTCCCGAAAATCGCGGGTAGCGTCATTCCCACTGTAAACATATTGGTCGTTTTGCGAATGTATGCATCGGCGTTAAGAATCAGGCGATTGCTAAACATTCCCAAGTCGATTCCTACATCTTGCGTGGTGGAGGTTTCCCACGTGAGGCCATCGGGAATGACGCTGGGTTGCCCTGTTTTTTGGGGACGGACTCCGTTTAAGATTCGGTTGGATTGCGAAATGGAAAATTGCTCTTGAAACGCATAAGAGCCAATGCTTCCGTTGCCGAGCGAGCCGTAGGAGCCTCTGATTTTAAGGTCGCTGATAAATTTTGGCAACATCTTCCAAAAAGATTCGTTAGACAAGCGCCAACCTGCTGAAACAGAGGG
>VFQN01006599.1_pt1 | contig 13088 bp, 11 predicted proteins | sample 3512371 | NCBI WGS metagenome assembly VFQN01 (sample SAMN10412370, study PRJNA504923) | tailings metagenome | isolation source: Replicate 2 from Balatoc abandoned mine | place: Philippines: Itogon, Benguet | collected 2017-08-28
AACCTGATTAACGGGAAGGTACACACGCTGGTACTGACACGTGTCTTGATCCCCAAGAACGTCTTCGTCACCCGAAGGAGGCCCCATCCACTGCACGTACCGAGACAGGGTAACACCCGTGCTTTCATGATAATCGCGCGGATCCAACTGCGATTGGTCATGGACTCTCCACTCGTCGACCAGAAGACTGCGAAAAGCGCTCAGCACACTAGAAATGTCATGGTGGCAAACTCAGATGCAAGTGGGGCGATGCGGGGCGATGCGCAGCTACCCTAGAAACTGTGTGCCGTACTGTTTTGGAGCAAATGTGATACCGCACAGTGTGGACACGTTGTAATCTATGATGGATGCACTGGAGGCGTGCCACGGGGCCGGACGCTAGCCACTCGACTGCTTTGGCAGCAGGGCCGGATTGTGCTTGGGGCTTGACCTGTGCGGCTGTAGGTACGGTCTGGTACGGTATGCATTTAGAGCCTTTCGGCTGGAACTGCAGTCCCTGGTCCCATGGACGCTACACTGCCTTGGCCCTAGCTGCTCGTGTTGCATTTGGAGCGTAACCTCTCGGGGTAGTGTGTGTGGTCTGTGGTGTGTGTCGCTCCACGTCCCGACCGGAAGAGGTCCCCTAACAGAGTTAACCAGTCCACTGTACGCCTCCCCTGGGCAGCAATGGACGGTTGTTCATGGTGCGCTGTAAGGGGACAAGATTTTCGTACCGTACGTCTCAGCTAGGGTTGCGGAAGAGCGGAACCGATTGCCATGGCAGGGACGCAGGCAGGCAGGGTGCAGGGGTGGTGACAGGCAACTGGCGGAGGACTGCATACCGGTACGGTAGCGAGAGGTCAGCAAGCAGCAAGCGAACACGTGTCACAACATTGCAGCAGGGATGCGTCGTTCGTACCGGTAGTATGCATATGCCATGTTGTATTGCAGCGTTACAACAAGGCTGGCTGACCAGCAGTTGCGTGGGCAGCAAGCTGTTTTGCATACCGGTAGCCTGACCTGTGCTGATGGTGGAGGAGTCTGGTTTGCAGTCCTGTGCACGGGGTCCTGCTGCCTGGCACCTGCATAGCTGCCCGTAGCGCTTTGCTGACAAGCCATACTCCCAATCACTATAGCGCAGGCAGCAGACACGGTAATGGGGTACACCTATTTTGCCATGGCGGCCATGTACCATGTGCGGTGGCAGACACGGGGAGACACAGAGGACGAACCGTACCGATGTGCCAGACTGGGTGTTCTTACAGGTACCCCGCCCGTGTTTGGACTTGCCAACGTCCAGGAGATAAGCTTAAGGCCAATGCACATGTTCTTAGAGATCACAATGCATAACACAGGTGTCTGTCAGCTGCCACATTGGCGGCATGCATGCCCCAGCCACGAAGGGCGTTGGGGGCCCCCGGCAGTCAAGTGCGAAGCCCTTACCACCGTCAGAGTCAGGGTCCAACTCCCGCGTCACACCACGCCGGTTCAACATATGCAGGCCTAGTTTGCCATAATGCAAAACAACGCCTTCGGGCACCTTCCTCACAGTGCATCCCTGTCATGTGCGCAGCGCTGGGCGCCGTTCTGCTTCACAGCTCCACCGGTCAAACCACAGCATCGGCTGTTGACCCACCCACAAACCATTGACCACCACCAAGCTGGATGCACGCGCCTGCACAGCTCCACCCTCACGCAACCATCCCCGTGTACTGCATGTAGTGCTGCTGTTGTTGCATGTGCATCTCGCCCCCTGGCGCCGCCTGGTATGCCCCCATGGGGTCCGCGGCCGACTGCTGCCCCGCCCCGGCCATCCCGCCGATGCCCTCCTGCCCAGCGTCGACCCCAGCCATGCCCGCCTGGTCTGCCGCGCCCATGTCCATCTCTCCCATGCCCAAGTCCATGTTTTGGTCCGGCTGGGGCTCTGGCTCGTCGAAGGGGATCGCAAAGCGGGTCACGCGCGGGTGGTCAGCGAGGATGGACCGCTGGAGCCGGTCCAACAACGGCGCCTCGGGCGGGTTGTCGCGAAGCTCCTCCTCCGTGTACTCGTTGCTAACGTAGTAGCCGACGCGGATGAACTCCTGCCCGCGGTAGGAGCAGGTCAGGAGTATGACCGTGACGCCCACGATGTCGTCGGTGGGGATTTTCGCCGGGTCCGGTGGGTTGGCCTCCAGCACAAACTTGAAGTTGCCCTGCGTCACCGGCCCGACAGCAACGTTCTCCAGCTCCTGGTCATAGTCGCTAGTCTCCGCTGAGCCGACGTAGACGAGGCGCCAGGTGAGGTCGTCCTGAAGGTTGGACACAGCCTCGTACTCGATTTCGAAAGCAAGGGGATCCCCGAAGCGCGCTGGATTGTTCAGAACGCGGACTGCTAGCACGTTCACTGCGGCCATTTGGCCAGTAGGCCGTCAAGTGTCAGAAGTTCGCGCCTATTTGAAGATGCACTGTCCCCACCAATAAGTTACTGTCGCGGCGGTTCGTTACAAAGTTTTGGTGAACTATATGAAGTGTATCTATGTATGTACATTAGGCGTGGTGGTATCCCGGGCTAATTTTGGGTCATGCTGTGTGCTGCGACGCTTCATCATGCAATGAGGCCCAGCTCAGAGCCCATGGCGCCCGAAGCATCCAGAGCCTGCAGACTTTGACCACACCAACCAAGGTGTGCAGGCACACCTTTCTGGGTCATGGGCTTACATGCGTACACAGCCGCAGACCTACACAGCAGCCCTTGAGACGCGCAGTCAAACCCGGGACACCCCGCGGGCGGCCCTCTTGACCCTCACCACCCAGAGTCAAACCTCCAACGCGACCCTCACGCCGGCGACCGCTGGTCAAGGAACCTTCGCAGCATCACCGAAGGCGCTCTAGGTAGGGGCGGCGACCCGTACACCTGCCCTCCCTCCTCCTGCACCACGCCACTCGCTCTCTGCCCCCCAGCAACACCCAGCCATGGCTCTGCCCCCGCCCCCGCCCCCGCCCCCGCATCCATGCCAACAGGCCCTAGCCCAGCGCCCCACGCTGCCCTCATGCTCGCCCCTTCACCCAGCTTCCCGTAGCTTCCAAACAGCTCCTCAGGCGCCAACGCCCGCGTGTCCGCTGCCGCCCCCGCCCACACGCTCCCTCCTACCGCAACGCTGCCCGACGCTCCCATGCCCCCGCCACCACTAGCAGCGTACGAAACACCGGAAACAGCAGCCATGGAGTGCTCCGCCCCTCCTCCTCCTCTTCCACCACTCCCTCTTGGCATGAAGCCATAGCCCCTGCTGCCGGTAACACTCGTAGCGGCCCTCACCGCAGCGGTGGCCCGAGCCTCCAGCCACCCTCCCACCGCCTCACTGAACGCCTCACCCGAGGACCCCAACTGCACACGGTGCAGCTGCTCGGGGCCCCAGGAGGCCAACCCGGTAGCAACGGACGGCTCGCTGAATACAGCCGGTGGTGTTAGGGACGCTGATACTGATGAGGCATGTGGCAGGGAGAGGGCGGAGGACATGGAGGGGGGTGCGAAGCGCGCGAGGGCGGGGTTGGCGCCCAGGAGGCCGGCAGCGTGTGCCCTCATGGCAGACGATGCTGGTGCTAACCCACCACCAGCGGCCCCCAAAGCAGCTGGTGGAGCTCCACCAACGCCTCCGGGACGGCTCCACGGGTAGCTGCTCCCTACGCCCCTGCCTGGCCCTGGAGGTGACAGGCGCTGGCGCTTGGGGGCGCTCTGGTGCTGCAGGTACAGCGATGGGGTACCGGCTGCTGCTGCTGCTGTGGTAATGGTGTTGGCGATGCTGGAGCCGGGGCGCAGCACCCCTGTAACTCCCGCTCCCGTGCCTGTACCCACGCCCATGGTAGGCGCTGGATCATTATACTGCCAGCTGCTGTTGCCTGATGGTGCGAGTGTGCCTGATGCAGCCAACGGGCCGTACGCTGCCCAAGCGGCTGCATCCGCCTCAGAGTCAAACACCACACCGCTAGCAGCAGACGCTGCGATGGCTGCAGCAGCGTCACTGCCGGAAGCACGGTACACGCTGCCGAACAGCCCGGTGGATGTGGAGGAGGTGGCGGCGGCAGCTGCAATGGGAGCCACCCAGACGGGGGCCAGGGGCGGGGCGGTGGGGTCAGAGGGTGGAGCAGGGCCGTCCTCTGCGGCCCGCTTGCGCACGTCTCTACGGAGAACGTCGTACAGTACGGCAGCGACGCCGCTACGGAAGTAGACGGGAGCTGGGGCGGTGGTGGTTGTGGTGATGGTTGCGGTGGCGGGCGCTGTGTCGACGATTGGTGGTGGTGAGGGCGATCTTGCGGTGGGCGGGGATGCCGGCGCGTAGGTTGGCTGGTTTTGGTGGTGGTGGTGGTTGTGGCTTAGTGGGGATGACGGTGGTGTTGAGGCAGCGGCAAGCGGAGCGCCGGTGTCGGCGGTCTGGGTGGCTGCGTTGCAGGTCGTGGAGGGTCTGGGCGAGGAGGCCTGCCGGTCGTGTACGGGAGCAGGTGGGTTGTTTAGTGCTTCAGTCCGACAGTGCACGGACGCGGAATGATGTAAGATCATATGACTGTCCAGCCAAAGCAGGTCTACTGCAGATCTTTCAGATCACGCACTGCATAGAAAACAGCACAAAAGCCAGTCAATGCGCACCTGGGGCACACCGCCGTGCTGCGCCGGTGGCTGCCCAGCACCTGACGGCACGACATGGCTGCCTGCAAAGTAAACGGGAACGCGTTTGAATGCTCGTGTAGCAGTGCAAGGCAATGCAATGCAATGCAACGCTCAGTGAGCGTTAGCACGTATTTGCGCTTGCCAATACAATCAACAACAGACATGGCTCTTCGTTCGTCTGGCCGTGTGAGAACAGTCCTCGTACCAAGAACACCAATACCACCGTCATATGTGCTATGTCCACTCACCGGCTGCCGTCCGAGCGTCATCGGCCCCTCCCGCCGGCACGGTTGCTCCTGCAGCTGCTCGCTTTGTCGGTGCCGCTGGTCCTTCCGCCCCCGCTTCCGCTGCCCTCGCTGCTCCCGCCTCCGGCCCCACTCCCGCCCCCGCTCCCGCTGCCGCCGCCACCGCCAGCGGCGCCACTGCCCTGAAGCACTGCGTCAGCACCTCCCGCATGGCCTCGGCATCCAGGTGTACATGCACCTGCACCAGGGGGGCAGAAAAAAAAGGAACATTTTGATTGTGGACGAGCTGCAGTGTTGGAACGCTGCAAATCACTAAGCTATGGTGTCAACCAGCAGCAAGTGTAGTAGTCGGTGTCCAGATGTGGTGAAGACCGTTGCTGGTGCAGTGCCAGGGTGTGCACAGCGCGCCCCCTGACCCCTGGCTTTAGCCACATACCTGGGAGGGCAGGATGTGCAGCTGCTGCTGCTGCTGCTGCTGCTGCTGTTGTTGCGGGAGCTGGAGCCCGGAGACCGCCCCTCCCCCAGGCTGTCGGTATCCCCCTGGGCTGCTGGTGCCACGTGTCCGTGTCTGGGGAGACGGCGGGCCGTCCTGCAGCTCTGACTCTGGGGCGGGGCCACGGAGACCCGGCGCCCTGGCTGGCCGCAGCTGGGTCGGGTAAGCCTGGTCATCCGGTAGAGAGGCCATCATTGGAGAGGGATGTGCGTCTGTGGTGTGACGGTACGACGGACGGAGGCTGCCGGCGTGGAGCGGAGCTTTGGGGCCATCGGACAGCTCGCCTGGCCAGCTGCCCTCGGGCCAAAAGTGTGGGTGGTTGTGCTGCTGCTGCTGCCGCTGCAGCGGCTGAACCACGTCGTGGTGCATTGGGAGGCGCATATGAGGTACTTGACTGTGTGCACTGCCTTTAGGCAGCGATGCTGTGGTGTGGGGGGCTTTCCACTCATGGCGCTTCCCCTCGCCAGGGCTGCCGCCCGCCAACACCCCAGCGGTTGCTGCATGCTCGGGTGCGTTGGCGTAGTGTGGGAGCCACGCCGGCAGCTGCGCTTGCCATGCTAAATTGCCGCGGCTGTCCTCTGCCGCCAGTCCAGTGCCCACGCCCTCTGCTGCACCGACAGTCGACACCGCTGACGGGGCGGTCATGAGCGCGTCCCCGTCCCCGTCCCCGTCCTCCCCAGCAGCAGCACCACCTGCACTGACCACCTCCTCCCGCCTCGCCTTTCCACGCCTTCCCGGCACAGCACCCACATGAAATGGCGGCAGCTGCAACGGCGGCCCTCTCACCCCATCCCCACTGGCCCTTTCCTCACGAGGGATACACGGCTGCTGCCCCGGCCCCTGCTCCCATCCTCGCCCTTGCCCACACGCGATGGCCAGCAGGGCTGCGTCCAGCCAGGGCCGGGGCTCCCCTGTAGCCGGCGCAGGGGGCACCATTGCCTCCAGCTCCCATTCCGAGGTGGTACCGCTGCTTGCCTCGCTGTGACCCCGACCCATGGGTCGCTCGCCGCTGCCGGCCCCTGCTGCTCCGCCCGCCTGCTCCACACGCACGCGCTTGTGCGAGCCGCCCCTGCGATCCCCACCTCCTAGCCTTCCATCTTTGTCTTCCTCGTGATCGCTGCAGCCTTGGACGGGGCAGTACTGCGTGGCTGCCTCTGCAAAGGCGGGCGAGGCCTCCGGCTTTGCGACAGCGAGCGCGGAACGTGCGGGTCGTGGAGGCAAGCACAGGTCCTCTGACGCCTCCCTTGGCAAGGATGCGCTGGTGGCTGCCTCCCTGGTATACACTTCCCTGGGCCCAGGCCTTGCAGACGTGGTCCGCTCCAGGGGCCCCCGGGGCTCGACAAGCTCCTGGCTGCCTGGCGCGCCCAGCGGCAAGCCAGCGCTGCCTCCAGCGCACATCAGGGCAGCTGCGCTCGTGTGCTGCATGCTGTCGTATGCTGTGCCCACTCCCGTAGCCGCGGCATTCGCCCGCCACTCGGCGCCGGCTGCAGGTCGATGGCCCAATCCCTGAGGGGCGAGGGTGGTTGTAGGGGGCTCCACAGTGGGGACCGTGTCATGCTGCGCGTGGCTAGCATCGCCTTCGCTTGCTCTGGCAGCCTGCGCCGAGCTGTCACCAGTAGCCCGACGGTCCAGCGATGTGGACGAAGGGTATCTCGGCGGCAGCTGATCGGAAGAGGGGAGGGCACCGGCGGACGGGGCGCGGCTGGGGAGGCGGCTGCCGGGCGCTTCAGCCCGCTCAGCGGCGCCCTGTCCGCCCGGGATGGGGCTAGTCCCCCGCTGGTCCAAGGAGTGGGTCGAGGTCCTGTTGAGAGCTTCCTGGGAGCCGGAGCTAGCCCGAGAGGCGGCACGTGCCTCATGCTGCTCCCCAGGCACGCTGCCACCGGCTGGGGAGCTGCTTGCGATCGGCACCAGGCCCCCCGGGTGCTGCTCCAGCGAGCCCGCCGCTCCGCTGGGTGCGGTACCCTCCGCACCACTGGGCGAAGCAGGCCCGGCGGAGGCACCTTGTGCCTCTCCAAGCTCGCCTTTGTCATCCCCTGGCTGCTCCAGCATCTCCCGTAGCCCCCCACTGTCTGACTCGTCCCGCTGGCGCCATGATGGCAACAGGTGTGGCTGCCCCTCCTCCTCCCCGAACGTGCGCTCACTGCCACGCCCCTCAGCACCGCCCCCCTGCTGCCCTTCCCCTTGCTGCTGCGCCTGGCCCTGGTCTGCTGCCGGTCCTGCCGCATCATCCTCATCCCACCAGTTGCGCGTCCCGGACACCGGCTCGGGCGCAAACCAGTCCGACGCCCAACCCAGGCTACCACCCCCGCCCACGCCCACGGCAGCTCCCAGGTCCCCTGCTGCCACATGCTCCGCCGCCACACCGCCGCCCACGCCACGAGAGCCGCCTGAGCCTCCGCCGACACCTTGCAGCCCACCTACGCTGCCTCCAAGTCCGCTGCGGCTTTCATTCGTACCATCCTGGCTTCTGGGACCGACCGCTGACCGGCCACTGGCACCCCATTCCGCCACGGCTGCACCCCCTCCACCCCCGGCACCTCCCTCACCAACGCCAGCCCCAAGCTCCGACCTAACAGCCCCAAACCCGTCCGTCCCTCCGCCTCCCCCGTCGCCACCGTCACCATCACGGTCGCTGACACGACCATCGCTGCTGTCGCGTCGGTAGTGCCACGACGGCACGTGCCGTTCCAGCCCACCGACACCTGGGAGGTCCTCCCCTGACAAGCTGCTGGGCTCAGACCCCATCCCACCCCCGCCCCCGCCACTGCGCAGTGAGCCCTCGCCGCTAAGCCGGCCGGCGCTAGGCTGCTCGCTCACTCCCCCTCCACTGCCATCCACGCTGCCTATGCGGGGCGCACTCCCGGTCCCGGCAGTGCCCACGCCACCCGAGCCGCTGCCTCCGCTGGGAGCAGCGCTGGCAATTCGCGGTCGGCTGCCGCTGCTATTGCCGCTGATGCTGCCCACACCGCCCCCTGCAGCCCAACTCCCTCCAACAACAACATCCGCGCCGCTGTCAGCTGGCCCCTGGTGGTGACTGTCAGGCCCAAGGCCCACATAGTCTCGTCGGCTTGGCTGGCAAAAAGGCGCCGCTCCCCAGCGTTCGCTACCTGAAGGGTAGCGCACAGCTGTGCTGTCCGGGTGTTCCCCGGCAGGAGGTGGGGGCACTCCGCTGCCGTGCCCGAGCCCCGGCGCGCTGCCGCCAGAGCTGTGAGCACTGCGGCGTCCACTTTCGCTTCCGCTGCTGCTCCTGCTGCCCACAGCACGCTTTACACCAGCACCAGCCATGGTACCCTCTGCTGGTACCAAGCGCTCCCCGCTACGCCCTGCGATGCCTACCGCCCCTCCGTCAGTACGAGCGTGATGGCCCCCATCACCTGATGCTGCAGCATCAAAGAAGCCATACCCCCGCCCGCCGCCCCCCCCCCCGCTGAGGGCGCCAACGCCCTTCCACGCTCCATCGGGCTCCTCATCAGACTCCTCGCTCCCGCTGCTGAAGTCCTCCGGCAAGGCCGCCCTCCCACCCCTACGGGGGGGCAGTCCTCTGGAGCCTACACGCTGCGGTACCGGCCTTGGCCGCTGCCCATCCTCTTCAGCTTGCCCCTCCGACACTTCACTACTCTGCTGACCAGGGCCACGGCCCTCAGCACGCATGGCATCCGTCCCAGCGAGCACACCCTCACCTTCCCCACCGCCCTCCACCCCTCCCCACATGCCCCGCTGCCACCCTCCCACGCTGACACTCACACCCACCGCACCCTCAGGCTGACGCCCTGGGCTGTCCCGCCGCCAGCCGCCCCTGCCGCCACCCACCCCACCAACCCCATAACCCATAACTGGCATTGCTGCAGCAGCTGGCTGCACTGCTACTGCCACCGGCACGTCCCTCTGTAGGGCACTAGCACTACCAGGCCCCCCCTCAGCGACACGGCCTGACGCCCGCTCGGGCAGGGCTCCTCCGCCGTCCCACGACGGCTCCAGCCCACTGATGCTGCTGATGCTGCTGGCATTGTAGCTGTGCAACGTCTCCCTTCTACCCAGCCCAGCAGCACCTGGTACCACGCCAGCAGCTCCTGCCGCCGCTGCACTCTGCAGTATCGTCACCTGCTGCTGCTGGTGCTGCTGCTGCTGCTGGTAGGTATGATGCAGGGCTTGCCGTACAGGCATGCCGCTTACGCCAGCACCAGGCGCAAGGCCAGCGGTCCAAACCCGTCCTCCTGCCCCCGGCCCCGTCCCCATGGTGGTTGTTGTCATTCCCTGGGTCAGCGCTGCTGGGTCCCGCCGGGGCGCCTCGTCCACTGCCTCTGCGTCGCCAATGGCCAAGACACTGGTGGTGGACAGGGCGGGGTCGGGGAAGGAGCCCAGGCTGCTGCGTTGGGCGCCCAGGGTGCCGCCACCGCCGCCACTGGGCCTGGAGAACTCCGGGCCGGCCCAGCCTGTTGAGGGTAAGGTATATTGGGTATCACTGTTTAGGCATAAATGTGACACGGGCCGGGGCAAACGGGTGGTGTTGGTGCACAGGGACGGGCGGGGGGTTCCGTAGCATAGGCAGACAGTCGTTGGGGTTGCCGCCTGAAGGCCGGGTGCAGTGCAAGGGGGGTTACCAACCTGTGGGAACTGCTCCATGGTCCCGTTGCAGCGTGTAAGGGTGGTCAAGCTGTGCTCCAGGTTGTGGTGCTGGTGTCATAGACTGCGAGCCGGGTGCGGAAGCCTGCTGCTGTTGCCTTCGGTCGTCCTCCAGGCTGGCTGGGCCCTGACCGCGGGTGCTTGCCCGAGAAGTAGCGTGCAGGGGTAACTGTAGATGCACTGCTGTTTGGTGTGTGTTGTCTCCTCCATCGTGTTGTTGTTCTGCAGGCTCGCATGCTGCTTCCGACTGTCGCGCTGCCCACGCGCCAGGGAGCTCGCCGTCGTCAACTGTTCCGCTAAACGATCCTTGCTGATACAATGGAACCGTTGGGCTGTGGACCTCCGGCGTTTGGCCTGACGCTTGGGCATTGCCCATGGTTGTTGCGCATTGACCAATTTATTGACAGAGACGAACCATTCTGCGCCAACATAAAGACCCGTATATGCGACTCATGTAGTAGCAAAGACAGTAAAAATTGCTCCAGTGGCCGCGAAACTGAGAGACAGCGACAGCCAGGATGAATTTGCAAGGCGTCCTGTAGAGGGTCTGGACTGTAAGAATAACAACCTTGGAATTTTCAACTTTGCGCAACCGTCTTGGCCGCCCTCTGACGAATCGGTGGCAACCGATTGTCAACTGCAACGCACGACAACACGCCACGAGGTAGCGGCCCCCGTGTACGGCTGTGTCTGGGTGCGCACCCGCTGTCGCCCTACAGCTACAGCTACAACGTTGACTCCATCTCATACGTACCGGTAACTACACACCACAACGGCCTGCATTGCGCACAGCTCTTCTGTTTTCTGGCTTCCAAAGTCAGCGTGTACGGTAGCCTCGCTGCTTGCTGCACAGGGCTCCCTTGCAAAGGGACCTACCTTTGACACGCCCACCCATCATGCCCACCCCTGCCCCACGCGCAGTCGCATCGAACATAACTTGGGCGCAACCTCGACAAGTCGCACAGACTTGCATCGCGTGCAGCCGCAACCGCCCTGCGTGCCCAAAATGCCCTGCCACTGTACCGTACTGACCGCAGATGCCCCCTGCCCGCGTCACACCTCCCCTTGGGCATCAGCCACGGCCACCGCCCTCCTCACCCAACCCCTTCCGCCTACCCTCTGACTCCACACGACCTGTCCCTGCTCCCTCTCCCCACCTACCACCATCCCACTCACCCCCGGTCCTCCCCCACACCAACCATCAAGCCCTCTTCTCCAACCCCTCCACCGGCCCAAACCCGAACCCCACATACCCCGGGCAGTCCTCAGGCAGGTGCTCCTCCTCGTCCCCCCACATCGTGATACGCCGCTTAGCTTCCTGCTCCTCACCCTCGCCACCCCCCTGCCCCGTATCCTCCCATGCCCTCTTCCCGACGGCCCCACCCCCTTCCACCCCGCCCCCAGCCCCATCCGCCTCTGACGGGTTATACCCCCCGCCCCCGCCCCCGCCCCCGCCGCCTCCTCCGCCGCCGCCGTAGTGCGTGTGGTCACCGTCCGGGTCCTCGCCGCCGGCGGTGGGCGACGGCGGTTGCAGGCCGTTGCCGTCCTCGCCGTACTCGTGGTGGTTTGGGTGGTTGTGCTGCTGCTGGTGCTGCTGCATGTGCATCTCCTCCTGCCGTGCCTGCGGGACGGGGCAGCACGGGGACGGGAAGGAGGGCGGTGGGCGCTTTCTTCAGATGGCGGGTGCACCTTACTTGGCATGTGTCTCGCCACAACTCTCCACCACCAGCCTCATCCATGTGCTGGTCAGGGTGTTGCACGTCCCGTGCCCCCGAGGCCTGATGGAGCGTGCAGAAGGCCCAGGAGGCCATGGCTGTGTCGCGGTCATAGGCTTGGCTACAGTGCAACGCCGCACTACACAGCCGCACAATCAGCAAAATGCACTGTTACCCCACCTGCAAATCGTACACGTCCCGCTCCTGCGCATGCTGCATGTCTGGCGGCATCACGGCCTTGCCGTGCTCCTACACACCCCGCACACACCTGCCCTGCCCCGTCTGCCCCTAATGCACACACCTGCCACTCGTACACGTCCCGCTCCAGCGCGTGCCGCATGTCGGGCGGCACCGCGGCCCTGTCGTGCTCGTAGGGCGGGCGCTGCATCAGCGCCTCCTTGAGCGTGCCCACCAGCACCTCCTGCTCCACGTGGTTCAGGATGCTGTCCTTGATCTGCGTATACAGGGTGGATGGGGTGAACAAGCTTTATACACAGTGTTTTGGTTTGGGGTAAGGGGAGGTGTGCCCACCAGCACCTCCTGCTCCATGAACAGCCACGCCGTGCGCATGGCAATACACACCGTGAATGATCAAGAAAACAATGCGTGTATATGTGTATGATTGCGATTCCACAGAGGAGCGGCCCACCTTGAGGTACACTCGCGACCCGTTGGGCGTGTCCTTGTCCCTCCGCTCCCGCATGAACAGCCACACGCCGCGCGCCCTGTCGAAGGTGCACTCGGCCAGCTTGCCGTCGTACGTCAGGGGGTCGATGTCGGGCGGGAACTCCACGTGCCAGTGCCCTACGGATGCGAGACATACATACTGCTTACTAATTTGCTGAGGTACAAGTACGCAATCTTATCATGCAAGTAGCATTGCACTCCGTCAGCTTGCCGTCGTAGGTCAGGGGGTTGACGTCGGGGGGAAACTCTACGCGCCAGTGCCCTGCGGGGACATGACTCAAAAGTCTGTATGTTGTGTTGCTGAGTGAGGATATAATATACATTCAAGGTGTGCAAGTTGCATTGCACTCGACCAGCTTGCCACGGGGTCGACCTTGTGGGCCCAACTCCACCCTTCAGGGACAGGACGGCAGCTAGTATGAAAGACCGCTGACTGCTGGCCCCGCAAGCCAGCACCCACCCTCCCGGCCCTATCCGCTCCACACTGTCACGAGGGCAATGCACAGCCCACCAGTCCCAACCCCACACCATGCACACATACCAGTACACACACGCGCACAACACAATGAACACACGCTCCTGTGCACCCACCCTCCCTGCCTATCCGCTCCACCGGCATGTACGCATATTAACCTGGCTAAACACAAAGCCGTGGAGTTGTAGAGCGGAACGTGGTCTTGGCGGAGTTGTTGACATGTCCGGCT
>VFQN01006600.1_pt1 | contig 13088 bp, 18 predicted proteins | sample 3512371 | NCBI WGS metagenome assembly VFQN01 (sample SAMN10412370, study PRJNA504923) | tailings metagenome | isolation source: Replicate 2 from Balatoc abandoned mine | place: Philippines: Itogon, Benguet | collected 2017-08-28
CCAAGAATTTCAAGGCGTGGTACGCCCAGCCGTCTGTACAACCCCTTAGTGCCATTTCTAGGTCAGCTGTAAACGCTTTGAAGCAAAGACACCCCCTCTTTGCAACAATGGAATTCCAGAAACTGAATACGCATTTGCACCAGTGGTGCTGCAAGGGGCGCTGCGCAAGTTCACGGTAAAGGCACAGCATGGTAGGGCACCTAGCCCCAACGACCGAGCGCATAAAGGCCCTCTGCTCCTCAACCATGCAATCCTTCATTGCTTGTTCAAAAGACACGTCAAGCAGGTCGACAGCCCACACTTGAGCACCATACGAAAAGACCGGGACAACTAAGGCATTGTACAGCTGCATACGCAACTTAGGCACGTGGATGCTATGCTCCTTGCAGGTGAAGGGGAATACAAAGCATGTGGCCAAGCGAAGCATTATGTCACTGTGTGCTTCCAAGCCACTCTGCAATCATAAGGACCACGCCTAGCCCAGCAATTGGCACCTTGGCGTCACGCACCAGGGGATGGGTGGCATAACCTCCAATGTCGCCCGGTAGACCGACTCCGACACAAGGCCGAGCTTAAGCAGCACCAACATGGAGATGCTGCCATCCAGACCCCATTGCACCCCACTTGACAGCATACAGCTCGCCCTGCAGCACCGTTCCCGTTTACATCCCACTGCAATGCGCCCAAGCTTCGGTGCAAGTCGCCCTGCACTATAGCACTTGCGCCGTACAGGGGCACCGCTGCGACGCACTATCTCCACCTGCCGCGCCCCCACAACGGCCGCCGTCGCCACACCGTTCAGCATGCTGCCTGCTGCTGCGCCCAGCGGCGGTGCGCCGCGTTGCTGCAGCCACCGCAGCTTTGCTACGCCGATAGTGCGCTTGGATGCGGCACGGCACGTAGAGTCTCTGACCCGGCCATTGCCGCTCCCCTCGGCGGGAAAGGGGTTGCAACGCCCCTCCCCCACCAGCCATTGCACCACGGCCAGGTCAGCGTGCTCCAGCGCGCTATCGCTTCTATGCCCCCCATGGGCCAGCCGCGGTCGCACAGCGACATCAGGCGTCCCAGGTCCCCCAACCTGCGCAGCAGCACGGTAGCGAAGGCGTCTGGGTGCTGCGCAGGAAGGACTGCTGGTAATAGCGTCCAATACGGGTGGCAGCCCGTGTGCGTCACACCTTCGTCCACCCCATGCTCGTCCGCCCAACGTGCTACTGTGGGGCAAGCTCCTGCCCCCTGCACTTCAGCTTCTCCACAACGTCGCGGCCAGGGCTCAAATGCAAGTATACCCTGAGCCGGGCTGGGGCTGGGGCTGGGGGCGCGGCACTAGGGGCTGGCGCTGGGGCTGGGGCTGGGTTGTCGTCTCGAGTATTGCGGGTGCACCTGTGGAGCTTGCGCCACGCCCCATGCCTAGCCTCGTGCGTTGTCGGGCTGTTGAAGGCAGGACCGAGAGGACATACTGGTGCTGCTTGGCGTGGGGCTGCGCTGGGGCTGTGCGGCAGGGGCTGAGCCTAAGGCTACGCGGTGTAGTACTGGGGGTACACGCCGGCAGCTAATCGAAAGATCAGCAGCAGCCGCGCCTGCGCGTGGGGAGCGGTAAAAAGACTAGCTTTTCGGTTGCCAGTAGCCGGGACGGTAGCCTGTCATGGGGCGGGGTTGGTAAGGGTCCATCGATGTCGTGCCTACAAACGTACAGCCACCTCGCCCGCAGCAGTCTTATCATTTGATGCTGCCTAACAGATGACCGCAACATGACTGCACGGGTCGGCCTGATAAAAACAGGAAACCTCAAACATCTGGTGCCAGACCTCCCCCGTGGCCTACGGGCACCATGGCATGCGGAGATTCCCTGGTGCCCTGCCCTGCCCCCCGTTCCTTCCCCACACTGCCACGACAGCACAGCCCACAACAACTCAAAGCACCCAATTCCCCACTGGCCCACACGCGGCCCCCGCCCACCTGCACGGCGTTCAGGTGCTCGAACCCTCCCAGCAGCACCCCCCGCCGCTCGTACTTGTCCCTGCTGCCGCGGTAGTAGCAGTCGTCGTAGTTGTTGCCCCTGTGGCACCGCGACACCACCACAACCGGCACGCCCCTCCTGCCCTCTCCCTCCCCCTCCCGCCCCTCCCCGCCGTGCCCCGTCCACGCCGCCAGCTGCTCGAGGACCTCCCCTGCCAGGCTGCCTGTGCCTGGGGCCGCCACCACCAGCCCCCGCAGGGCGCCCGAGCCGCCCGGCCCCGGGCCCTCTGCCCGCAGCAGCGCCTCGGGTGCGAACGACCCCACGCCGGTGGTCCAAATCGCCACGCGGCTGCAGGCGGCCAGCTGCTGCGCGGTCAGCGAGGTGAACCGTGGGTCGGCCAGGTCGTCTCCGCCGGGCGGAGGGCCGTAGTAGAAGCGCACGTTGCCCTCACGGACCTGGGTGTGGTGTAAGGTGTGAGGCGGGATGGATGGGGCACAGGGGCGCGTGGGTGGGGGTGAGGGTGGGTTAGGAGGGGGTGGGGCACTGGCAGCGGGTGCGGGAGCATGCGGGTGGAGGTGTTGTTGGATGATGCGATGCGGAAGTGGGATACGAAGAATCCCTTACAAGAAGACACATAGGAAAGTACCACTCACGACCGTGTCCAGGAAGACGAAAACGATGTGAGGTGATGGTGCAGAGTAGGCGGCGGGTGGAGGTGGCAGCCTTGTGGCGGCGGGCAGGATGCCATGCGCTGTTACATGCATGAGCAGGTGGGCCAGGAGAGTGCAGCACGTGGTATGAGGTGTGCTCCAAGATGGTGTGGTGGTAATGAACTGCCAGGGTGCTGTTGTCGCTGCTATGGGGTTCGTACCTGGCCCACGGGTCCAGGGTGGGACTCGAACGAGCCAATGAGTTGGCTGTCCGCCTTGACCACGTACCGCGCCATGTGCACGGAGTCGTTCATGGCGATCAACACGCCGTACAGCGGGGCGTACGGCGATAGCGCCACCTGGGCACGTGGGCAGGGACGCCACAAGGCCAGCTCACTAGTTGGCCTATGCTTGCTTTTGTGAAGGAGAGTTATGGGCATGGGTCTCGCTCGTGTATCCAAGCATCACACATGCTTTCCTCACCTGTACCGCTTGCTGTACATTGGCGACTCCGTCGTACCCCACGATGTCGTACGGCTTCATGGCGCCTGTGACCACCAGCGATGCCGAGCGGCCGACGAGCAGAGGGCCCAGCAGCAGCTGCAGGCTGAACGCAAACTCCTCGAGCGTGTCGGTGCCGGTTACCACCACATATGCGCGGCAAGGGTTAGCATGGGCTGATGGCTGGGCCTGCTGTTCCTGCTCCAGCCCCGCGACGACAGCGTCCCGGCATGCGCAAATCGTGGCGAAGGTTAGCTCCGCGCCGCTGCGGACTGCCAAGTCGATGTGGCTAGTCACTATGTCGCGTCCTGATAGCCATTGTGGGGTCAGCACGTCGTTCAGGCCAGCGCCGATGACCATCTGTCCTGTACATTTGTCGACACGCTGAAAAATGGTTCCAGCCGTTGTGATGAACGTGAGACAGGGCATTGCAACGACTCGCTGTCGAAGCAAGTATCTCAGCTGTGAAGTGTGTGTGTCAGGCGCGAACCAGGTCGCGGGAAACTGCCCATGCGCAATGAAGTACTGCTGGTAGGCAGTTTCTGGTACCGGCGTGCAGCTGTTGTGGTGTTCATTATTGCTGTTCTTGCAGCCTCAACGTACTGTTACCTGCTTCAAGCCCTGCTCAGCCTGTTTGGTCCACGTTTCGGGGCAGCTGCACGAACTTAGTGTGACACCGCGGACAGGCGCAGCAGGCTGGCTTTTATCCGCTTCACAATGCATACAATGCTTAGGCAATACATCCAACGCGTTGGTTTACATGCATGAAGCCCGCGTGCCGGCGTGCCAAGCCCAAGCCCCAACGCGTGCCCCAACGCGTATGCCCTGTGGGGTACCTTTGTCCTGCCTTAAGAGGACAAGAATGCAGCCAGCAGCAGCAACACTGGGAGCCGCCTATGCTCACGGCCTCTGCATCTGGCCCACCAGCGAGGCCCTACCTGCCCATGTCTTGAAAGGCCATGCCGGAGCATTTACGGCTCTGCAAGCTGACCTGGCAGCTCTACGCTCATGGTGTAGCAGTAGCCAACACAACCTCCTCACAGTCATAGTAGCGACGCCCGACTGGCAGTACAAAACCATCTACGAACTGAAGTCGCTGGCGAAGACAGCCTACGTGGGTGCGTGTGGGGCATGCAGCTGCTCACGCAACAACTGCTCTTTGGCAGTTGCGTCTGCCATCCAGACCAACACCACTGTCTGACGTCAATGTTGCTGCTGGCTGGAGCACGCATCAGACCCGCGCTCTCCCTGCTGCCCGCATCCTCCAGCAGCCGGAGCCGGCACCCGGATGCAACAGCAGGACCCGCTCAAGGTGCTGCTCCTAGCTCCACCCCTGCCTCGCCCCCCACATCCTTCCCCCTGCATCACCCCCCGCCCGCAGTGGTGTGGCACCCGGACGCCGCGGAGGACCCCCTCAGCCGCGTCAAGGCCTTCCAGGCGGGGGCCCGCATGGTGACCAGCAACCCCGACCACCTGCGGGAGGCGCTGCGCCTCATAGTCAGCATACGGGGCGCGGTGGCCACAGGGGGCGCCACTGACGGAGCTGACGGGTCTGCAGGGGCCGGCATTGCTAGCATACGGGGTGCGGGGGCCACAGAGGGCACCACCGTGAGGCCTGATGAGGTTGCCGCAGGGGCTGCAGGGGCTGCGGGGGCCGCCGGGGGCGCCATTGATGGAGCCAACGGGTCTGCAGGGCCAGCCGCTGCAGGCGTGGTGCGGGCGGTGTCCTGCCCCTGGTGCGGGCTGCACGGCCTGACGGAGCACGAGCTGTGGACGCACCAGCCGCTGTACCACATCTACGAGCGGGACGTTCAGGTGGGGTGTGCGGTGGTGAGCGGTCCTGGGCCAACGAGAGGCCCCCCAAAAGGCGAACGTGTGTCTGGCTTTGTAGGGACACAGTTACACGAGCAGTGTGGCAGCTGCTGAGCCCTTTCGAGTATCATGGCAGCCATTTGCCGTGTGTTTGTGACAGCAGTTACCGTCCTGGCTGCGCGGCACTACGCTGCTACTGTTTCCTTCCGGGACCCGGCAGCGCACTTACCGTACTCTACGAAGTCCATCATAGCGGTAAGCGCGTCCTGTACTCTTATCACCGTGTGTGTGTTGCTGCTCATCCCCAGGGCCCCTGCCCCGTGTGCGCCAAGCTCACCTCCCGCATGACCCGCCACATCAGCCTGACCCATGGGCCGCACGGCCCCGGCGTGGACGAGCGCACGGGCGTGTACGCCCTGGCTGTCGTACGGCGGCCCAGCGACGGCAAGTTCCTGCTGGTGCAGGTGCGCACGTTGTGGTACTCACCGAGCAAGAGGACTTTTGGTGTCGAGTAGGTGAGAGACGTCCCTGCAGGCATGCGCCCGTGTGTGCTCCCCGCACCCTCCCGGCCCCTTGTGGACGGTCACCTACCGGTATCCGAATTTGGCTTCACCGGTAGCACAGGCCACAACGCCTGCGTCGGCCAGACAAAGCGCACCATCCCCACCGCTTTGCCGGTCGCTAGTCCCCAGCGTTCAGCGGGTTGGTGTGGCTGGCAAAGTGGTGGGTAAAGGCCTGGCTTGGTCTGGCCAACGTAGGTGCTGTGGCGCGGGCAAGGGCGAATCGCCGGGTGGGCCAGACAAAGCGCACCCTTCCCCACTGCTTTGCGAACAGCCGGTCCCTCGCGGTCAGCGGGTTAGGTGCGGCCGGCAAAGTGACGGGTAAAAGTTTGGACTGGGTCTGTCCTGCGACCACTTGGTAGTCCGCCGCACGTGTCAAGGTGTTTGCAGCACTATCGCGACTGCCGTGCCACTAGCACTGTGCTCCCTCATCCTCCCTGCTGCCCGAGCCAGGAGCGCTACCACGAGGGCTACTGGATTCCGGGCGGGGGGGTGGACCCGGGGGAGAGCCTGCGGGACGGCGTGGTGCGGGAGGCGTGGGAGGAGGCGGGCGCCAGGATCAAGGTACGGCACGCATGGGAGGGCCGGGACAGGGCATGGCTGTTGCGGTGGAGATGCAGCAGGGCAAGGATGCGTTTTTAAGAATGCATTGTTTGGCCCCAGGTAGCGCACGTAGCACAAACACCGGCAGCGTAATTTGTGTGTACCGGTAACATCTGCTGCAACAGAGCGGCAAGTGCCGGCCACCCGTCAGTCACACGGTCAGTGACCAACCACGCCGTATCGCCGCCAGGTGACGGGCATCCTGACGGTGGAGTCCTCGGACCACGGCGCCTGGCGCCGCATTATCTTCCTCGCCGAGCCGGACGTCCCCTCACTGCTAGGCGCGCCCAGCGACCCGCGGGTCGGTGGCCCAGCTGCGGACGGGCCCGCCGACCCACGGGTCGCTGAAGCGCTGTGCAAGACGCTTCCCGACGTAGAGTCTGCGGGCGCCTGCTGGGCGCACGCGCACGAGGTGCCGCAGCTGCCGCTGCGCAACGCCTCGGAGCCGCTGACGTGGATACCCTACGTGGCGGGCGGCGGACTGGCTGTGTCGCTGCCGCTGGACGACCCGGCGGCGTGCCCAGAGCTGGCGAGGGTGTTCCCGGACGTGCCGCTGTAGTGGGGGGCGTGCAGTAACGGAGGAAGTTGAACAGCTGGATGGATGGTCGCATGGTCCTAGGTGGCAGGATTCGAGGGTCCGGGGGCCATAAAGCGTGGTGTGCCGAGCAGGTGGGTTGAAGGGGTGATCGATATATGGGGGTAGGGTGCGAACTGCTATGCGGCGGTGCCGCGATTAGGCATGTGAGCATGCATCCAGAGCATGCTTCTATGTGCAGCTCGATAATCCTCGGTCGTGTTTGTTGTGTGACATGGCGCGTGTCCATGTCCGGAACAGGCGGAGACAGGACAGGGGTTAGCATTGTCTTCCCAGTTAGCAAGGAGGACGTACTGGCCAAAGTCCAGACTGGCATGCTTCCGGCCTTGGAAATGTTCCATGCCATAGTGGTCCATACTCTCTCGGGCTTGGACACCGGAAGGGGCGGCGGGGCATTGCTGCAATAGCACACGCGCTGCGGGTCTGTACTGGACGTCTGCAAGAGTGGGTGGGTGGCCTGGTCATGGCCCGCGCGCCGGCAGGGCAAGAAGACTGTGCAGGCGTGGATGAGCGGGCAGCAGACCTATGTTGTACGGGTGTGTAATTGTCTTGGAAAGCGCGAGCGTGATGCCTCGTGCGTGCTGGTATGGGCCTAGGTGCCGGGTGGGCGAGTGCGTAAGTTCGTACAAAAGGGCTTATCAGCGCAGGTCCGGCATGGCAGCGTTTACAGGCTTCAGGTTACTGGTGTGTCATGCACGCATATCGTGTCCATTGCGCATACCAGGTAATGCAGTCTGTGGAGGCACCGTTGTTTTGCTGCAAGGGGCCGCGTGATGCTCGTTGGCCCTGCCGCCTTGGTGGGGACCGCTGCGGACCGCTGGCAGCCTAGCTACCGGCCCCATGTGCATGGCTTAAGCGGTGTGCAGTCCTATGTAGACTTTGCTACCGTACTTCGGTAACTTCGGACTTCGGACTTTGCTACCGTACTTCTTTAGTACTGCTCACATGGGGTGTCCCTGGTTTGGGGCGTACAGACATGCTTGGGTGCACCCTGCACGTCGCTGGTAGCAACTAGGTAGCCAAGATCTGTCTCGTTGATCAACATCCCGGCCGGGGTACGGCATATGGGTGTCCCTTGGTGGCTCGGTGCACACATGTACTGCAGGTCTCTGATCCCTATCCCTCTTCCTTGCCTTTACAAAGTATGCAACATGGATACGTGTTGCCACGAAGACCAATGCGGCGACGCAATGGCGCTCAGTGACAATAGCCCTTCCAGACACACCGCATGTGATACAAACGGGTCAAGGGTCAAGGCTGCGTGAAGATCTGGGCCCAGAGCCAATGGTATTGCACACGCACAGACAGTGGGCCAGTGCTTTGCCTCTGTACGTGGATAGCAAAGCACGCCCTCGCATGCCAACTTGAGCGGTCCCTGCAGGGGGCCAGCGCAAACAGGCGCTGGCAGCCCCAGATACACAGGGTTGCGCAGTGGTCTGGTGGGAAACACACAAGCCATGCTATGCACAAGAGGCCATAACAGGCACTGTTTTCAACCACCATGGAGATAGGGTTCAACACCCCGTACAATGCCGTACAGCGACCAAGAACCATACAGATTGAAATCCTGCACGTCACGATGCGTCACACTAGGTAGCTACTATTACGTTGGCGACAGCTAGGGCCAGCAGGCTGCTCACAACACGTGCACAAGGGCACGCGTGTGGCCTGCATCAAGCAGCCGCCAGAAAAGCGGGCTATCGCCAAGCCTCATTACTCAGGCCTAGAAGCAAGGGTAGCAAAACATCCCGGTCAGCACCAACAGACCAACTGGGTCAGGTCATGGTGCACACGTGCTGCTATCGGTGCAGCGACGCGTGACTACCGGTAGTGCCAACTCAGCTCTGACCGTATCCATGGGGTCCTCACTCCTTGGTGAAGTGCCCCACTCCTTCGGAGGCCATGGCGCCTACAACACGGCAGCAATGTGCACGGCCGTGTACGACAACGCCACGCCCTGCTTGTCACAGGCATCACTGGCACTATGCAGGAATCATGTGGAGCAACGTAGCAACCTTTGTCCGGTGGGCAGCGTCCACAGCGCACGGCGGGGTACAGCAAGGCCACGCACAGTCCCATGGAGCACAGGTCAAACTGCTAGTGTGCAGGTGATTGTGCGTAGCGCCCCTGCCCGGTCGGCAGCATCCACAGTGCAAGGCGGTGTACAATGAAGGCATGCACTGCCTACCACAGGTGGCATTGCCAGCTGATATGCAAGTCCAAACAAGTCAAGCTATGCTGCACGTTGAGTCATCCAGGCAAAGCAGCCCCCGGTCCAATCAGCGGAAACATCCAAGTAACCGAGCCGTCCGTTACTCCAACGGTTAACCGCCCGCGCGGCCTGCTAACAGGCATGTAGCTCACACGTGGGCCCACGTAATCTGGAAACCTTCCGCCAGGCAGCCCCAATGCGCAAACATCAATGTTACCCGCTCCATTACACCGAGCCCGCTCTCCCCTGAGCCGTCCCACAGCGCCTGAAGCACCTGGGGGTGTGGGGTGAGCAGTTCCGCGGCAAGGGGACGCACATTTTTCAGTCATAGGTGCCGCATTGGCTCAGACATGACAGTGCATCCTAGCACGTGTGCGCGCCTAGATTGCTGCGAAAGCACTCCCAGACAAGTTACGGGCACAGCAGCTACTTGCGTGCAAGTATCTTGCAAGGCAAAGCGGGGCAATGCTGCTGGTTGCACCTTGTGACATGGGGCCGGTCCCGCTTCACAACCCTCGACATCCAGGTACGCGCCGCATGCGCCCTACCCACGCGCAACACGCAGGGCCGCAAGCCCCAGCCAGTCACGCGGCACAGTGCCATACGTTTGCCGTACGGTGCCATAGCCTCAAGGCGTCATCCAACCCGCCCCGCCCCACAGCCACCCACCCGCGACACGCACAGCCGCAACACCGCCTCCTCCAGCGACGCCCCCGCCAGCCGCACCGCCTGCAGCCCTCCCCCCGGCCACTCCGCCGCCGCTGCCGCCGCCGCCGCATACACCTCCGCCGCCATTTTCGGCGACTCGCACTCCACCACAATGTAGGCCGACTGCTCCTCCGCCCCCTCGCCGCCGTCCTCCCCGTCTGCTGGGATACGCAGGTACCGTACTGCGGGGCTCCGGAACTCAAACCTGGGCTCCTCGTCGTCCCGCCGCCAGCTGGGCACTAGGTTCGCCCCGCTGCCCTTGAGCTTGCACAGCCACGCCGTTAGCACCTGCCCTTCCCCCAGCACAGTGAAGAAGGTGCCCCACAGCAGCACCAGCCGGTGGCTGCTGATCCGGGACTCCGCGGGCACCACCGCCAGGCCGGGGAGGCCAAGGCCGCCTCCCGCCGCTGCAGCACCGCTACCGCTACCACTACCGCCGCTGCTGCTCCCAACCTCCTTTGCAGCTGCCTGCCCTGCTGCACGCTCAGCAACCCCTGTCACCGCCGCTGCCGCCGCCGCCGCTACTGCGGGTAACGGCGCCCCTGCGCCGCCCGCCGCCGCTGCCGCCAGCGCCCTCCGTACCGGCCCCAACGCCGCCTCCTGCACCTCCCCCGGCGCCACTCTCCGCAGGTCCAGGCCGCCTCCTCCCTCTGCCGCCTCTCCAGCAGGCCCGCCCCCACCCCCACCCCCGCCCTGCCCACCTCCCAGCAGCTGCTGCTGCGCCTTTTGCTGCCGCAGGTGCTGCCGGTGCAGCTCCTCGCACCGCCCCCCGTCCTCTCCCTCCCGCAGCGACACCGCACCCTGTGCCCGCAGCCGCACCTGCACGCCCGCTATCTCCACCACCTGCGGCCGGTACAGCAGGGTGATACCGGACAGGGTCGTCGCCGCCTCACCGCTGAACAGCCGCAGCCGCCCTATGTCCACCCGCTCGAAGCGCCTGTCCATGAACTCCAGCCGTGCCATGTCCAGCATCGCGTACGCGTCCTGCTCCCCGACCCCATCCACCTCCAACGACGCCATCCTCGCCGCATCGCCCGGGTCCGCGTCCCCGCCCAGCCGGGACCGCCGCACCCAGCCCTCCAGGTACCTCAGCGCCCTCACCCCCACCGTCCCGCCCCCGCCCCTGCCCCCGCCCGCCGTCACCCGCATCGCGCGCGCCCTGCCGTCACGCACTTCGACGTCCAGGCCGCGGAGGCATATCCGCCCCGTGGGCCGCTCGCACGTGTTTACCGTGAGGTGTCGGAACCGCAGCTGCTCCAGGGATGGCGGCAGGCTGCCCAGGAAGGACGTGAACCTGATCGCCGGCGGAGGCCGCGGCACCTCCGCCGCATCGTCCTGCGGCCCGCCATCCTGCTGGCCGCCCGCCGCCCCGCCTACCTGCCCCCCTGCCCCAGCTCCCCCACCGTTACCCAGGCCTGCCGCTGGCATGTTTGCCGCTGCCACATGTGCCCAGAAGCCAACGTCCCCGCCGCCGCCACCAGCCACACCAGCCCCTGCTAGCCCTGCGTGGATCCCCGCTGCGGCCCCACCACCGCCGTCCCCAGCTGCCCCTCCCTCCGCCTCCCCGCCCTGCTCCCACCCCGCCTCCTCCAACTGTTGCGCTGCTTGGACACCCACCGCTCCCTGCTGCCCCCCGGCGTCCTCACCCACACCACCGCCGCCCTCCCCAGCTGCCCCTCCCGGCCCTGCCGCACCGTCGCCCTGCCCGTCTCCTCCTCCCCCTGCTCCATCGCCTTCCTCACCGTACCCGGCCAGCCAGCCAGGCGGCCAGCCGAGCGCCTGTCCCGGCCACAACTCTCCGCCCTCTCCATCGCTGCTGAACACAGAGTCCACACCTTCGTCATCGTCATCATCTTCGTAGCTGTCCTCGCTCGCGTCCCAGTCCATGTCATCCCACTCCGTGTCAGCCATGACCAGCTCCCTGACCCGCGCGAAGCGCGGCAGGTGGCGGTACGCCCCCTGGCCCGGCTCATAGGCATCCGCGGCCTGGAAGGCTCCCAGCTGCAGCACCTCCAGCCGGTCCCCCAGGTGGTGTGCCAGGAGACTCAGATCCGCGCGCTCGCAGGCGACGGCCAGCGAGGTTAGGTTGGGGAAGGCGGAGGCTAGCGTGGAGTATAGTTCGCTGTCGGTTGCAGTCCAGCCTTCCCACATTCGCATGATGCAGCTTGTTATGTCGAGGTGGGTCAGGGCGGGCAGCAGGGGGCCCAGCCGGGCCAGGATGCGCGGCAGGTGGGGGGCGGCGTCCTGGGTGTACTCTAAACCGAAGTCCTCCATCTGAATCTGCAAGCGGGTGACCTGCTGACGGCGATGCAGCGACAGGCCCTCAAACGGCCAGGCGAGGAGGTCCTCTGGTAAGGGGCTGGGCTGTCCCTCGGCCCCAGCAGCCTGTGCCTGGCCATGCTCCCAGTATCTCAAGTGCCTGCCCCTCAAAACCAGATCCACGCTGCTGCAGCGGGGCTTGCTGAGTAGAGGTGAACTTGGCTTGGAGCTTGAGTTGAAGCCAGCCGGAGGTGCTCTGAGCGACAGCTTCAGCTCGACGTGGGTTTGCCCAGCATTCAGCGCCTCACGCAGGGCCCGACAAGTCGACCGCGCCAGCCCGAAGCATTCAGCCGCCTCCAGATGTGCGGAGAGGACACCAAGAGCATCTATGCCAAGCTCCCGGACAACATCGAGAAGACTGATGCTGCTGAGTCGCTTGGACGGGCATTCCGGAGTCGGGGCGGGCGAAGCCCTCTCCTGTGGAGCTGGTTTCGGGGTGCGGCGAGAAAAGAACAATTGGACGAAAGGAAGGGTTCTCATCCTGTCGACTTAGGCATATCCTGCAGCCGGTCACGCGAAGACCTCCTCTGCTTTTCGAAAGAGCGGATATAAAGAGGTACAACTGAAGACATGCCAGATGTTGCGGCAGTAACATATAACAAGTTGACGCCTCGGGTTTTCCGTCGGGCCTTGCATGCTGAACAGTTGCGGCCCCTGCGCCCGAACGCCTCCTCCCCCATGTGTCGGTTGGTGTAGGACCCCTTCTGCGTAGGCCCACGGAAACCCCTTTACTGCACCCCTCCCCCTGGACTTCTGCACGTGTTTATGCTGTAAAGCCCCCAAGCACAAGCTGCAAGGGCATGCAAGGGCAGACACTGCCCAGGAACTAGTACACGTACTGAGCCTACCCTGCCTTGTTAGTGAGTTAGTCTGCCTGGTACGGAGGGATGCTTTTGTGTCGGGAGGTGGCTACGGGACAAGTGGGGCCTGTGTTCGTGGGAGGCCCTTGGGTTTTCGATGGAGGAGGTGCGAAAGCAGCATCCGGGGGGCCGCTATTGGCTAACTCCCCCGTACAGCTGCCTCGTATCCGGTTCCTCCTGGGCAGGAGGGTGGTGGGGAGCCACGACAGGGGGGCTGCTTGTGTTCTATGGATGCGTCTTGGCGAGAAGCTATGTAAGGGTGGGACCAGGCTGTGGTAGGAGAACTGAAGGCCCGCTCGTCGTGGCCTATC
>VFQN01006601.1_pt1 | contig 13087 bp, 7 predicted proteins | sample 3512371 | NCBI WGS metagenome assembly VFQN01 (sample SAMN10412370, study PRJNA504923) | tailings metagenome | isolation source: Replicate 2 from Balatoc abandoned mine | place: Philippines: Itogon, Benguet | collected 2017-08-28
CCGCCGGGGCTGACGTTCACCGACAACGGGGACGGGACGGCGACCATCACCGGCACCCCGACCGGGACCGGCGGCACCTTCCCGGTCACCCTGACCGCGACCAATAGCGTGACGTCGGTGATGCAGACGCTGACCATCACGGTGAACGCGGCGCCGACGTTCACCAGCGCGAACACGGCGACGTTCACCGTGGGTACGGCCGGCACGTTCCCGATCACCACCGCCGGCACCCCCGCCGTCATGACGATCATGCAGACGGGCACCTTACCGCCGGGGCTGACGTTCACCGACAACGGGGACGGGACGGCGACCATCACCGGCACCCCGACCGGGACCGGCGGCACCTTCCCGGTCACCCTGACCGCGACCAATAGCGTGACGTCGGTGATGCAGACGCTGACCATCACGGTGAACGCGGCGCCGACGTTCACCAGCGCGAACACGGCGACGTTCACCGTGGGTACGGCCGGCACGTTCCCGATCACCACCGCCGGCACCCCCGCCGTCATGACGATCATGCAGACGGGCACCTTACCGCCGGGGCTGACGTTCACCGACAACGGTGACGGGACGGCGACCATCACCGGCACCCCGACCGGCACCGGCGGCACCTTCCCGGTCACGCTCACCGCCTCGAACGGCATCGGCACCGACGCCACCCAGACGCTGACGATCACGGTGAACGCGGCACCGGCGATCACCAGCGCGAACACGGTGACGTTCACCGTCGGCACCGCCGGCCCGGCGTTCCCGATCACGACCACCGGCACGCCCGCGCCGGCGATCACCTCGTCGCCGTTGCCGGCCGGGCTGACGCTCACCGACAACGGCGATGGCACCGCGACCATCACCGGCACCCCGACCGGGACCGGCGGCACCTTCCAAGTCACCCTGACGGCCGCGAACGGCGTCACGCCCGACGCCACCCAAACGCTGACCATCACGGTGAACGTGGCTCCGACGTTCACGAGCGCGAACACGGCGACGTTCACCGCGGGCACCGCCGGCACGTTCATGATCACCACCGCCGGCAACCCCGCCATCACGGCGATCATGCAGGGCGGGGCGCTGCCGCCGGGGCTGACGTTCACCGACAACGGGGACGGGACGGCGACCATCGCCGGCACCCCGACCGGGGCCGGCGGCACCTTCCCGGTCACCCTGACGGCCACGAACGGCCTCACGCCGGACGGGGTCCAGACCTTGACCCTCACGGTGGCCACCACGCCGGCGTTCACCAGCGTGGCGGCGGCGGCGTTCGCGGCCGGGCAGTTCGGCACCTTCACCGTCACCGCGACCGGGTTCCCGGCGCCGACGTTCGCGTTCACGGCCGGCACCCTGCCGCCGGGCATCACCCTCAGCCCGGCCGGGGTGCTCAGTGGCACGACTGCGGCGGGGGCGGCCGGGACGTACCCGATCACGATCACCGCGACCAACGCCGCCGGCTCGGTGGACCAGTCGTTCACCCTCACCGTCGGCACCGCGCCGGCGATCACGAGCGCGGGCTCGGCCGCGTTCGCGGTCGGGGTCGGCGGGACGTTCACGGTGACGGCGACCGGCTCCCCGGCCCCGACCCTCGCCCAGACGGCAACCCTGCCGGCCGGCGTGACGTTCAACGCCGCGACCGGCGTGCTGACCGTCGGCACGGCTGCCGCGGCCGGGACGACCACGCTGACGTTCACCGCGACGAGCGCCGTCGGCACCGCGACGCAGACGTTCACCCTGGTGGTCGGGGCCGACCTGTCGCCGCGGCTGACGGTCGGCGGGGCGCCGGGCGGCGGAACCGTGGTGTTCGACCCGACCGCGGCCGGGCAGTACCCGGCTGCCCCGACGGCCACGGTGAACCCGTTCGCCGGGCTGGGGGTGGTCACGCGGTCGACGACCGGCGACGTCAACGGCGACGGGATCGCCGACACCATCGTCGTGACCGGGCCGGGCACGCCGATCCGGTTCGCGGTGGTGAGCGGGGCGGACAACACGACGCTGCTCGTCCCGCCGACGGCCCCGTTCGCCGGGAGCGAGGGCTTCACCGGCGGCGGGTTCGTGTCGAGCGGCGACCTGGACGGCGACGGCCGGGCCGAGGTGGTGGTGAGCCCGGACCAGGGCGGCGGCCCGCGGGTGACGATCTTCTCGCTGGTCGGGGGCGACGCGCTGGCGGTGCGGGCCAACTTCCTGGGGATCGACGACGCCAACTTCCGCGGCGGCGCCCGGACGGCGGTCGGCGACGTCAACGGCGACGGCCGCCCGGACGTCGCCGTCGCGGCCGGGTTCCTCGGCGGCCCGCGGGTGGCCCTGTTCGACGGGACGACGCTGGCGACGACCCCGACCCGGCTGGTGAACGACTTCTTCGCGTTCCCCGGCACGGACGCGGTGAACCTCCGCAACGGGGCGTTCGTGGCGCTCGGGGACATCACCGGGGACGGGTTCGCCGACCTGATCTTCGGCGGCGGCCCGGGCGGCGCGCCCCGCGTGTTCGTCCTGAGCGGGGCGCTCGTGAGCGCCGGGAACGTGGCCGGGGCGCAGGCGAGCCCGGTGGCGAACTTCTTCGTCGGGAACGACACCGCCGACCGCGGCGGGGCGCGGGTGGGCGTGGTGGACGCCGACGGCGACGGCCGGGCCGACATCGCCGTCGGGAGCGGGGCCGGGGCGCCGGCGCGGGTGCGGGTCTACCTCGCCCCGACCATCACCCCGACCGGCGAGCCGACGCCGTTCCAGGACCTGACCCCGTTCGGCGGCGCCGCGCTCGTGGACGGCGTGTACGTCGGGTAACGGGCACCGCGGGTCCGACACGACCGGGCGGCGGGTACGAACCCGCCGCCCGGCTCGTTTCCAAGGCTCACCCGGCGGCAGATCCGCCGCCCGCGGGTGGCGGGCGCAGCAGCCGGACGAACGTGCGGTACGCCCGCGCCAGGCCGACCACCCAGCCCACCGCCCCCGCGCCCCAGAGCAGCGCGAGTTGAACGCCGCCGGCGTTCGCCTCCTGCCACGCGTTCACGGCGAACAGCACCGCCGACCCGAGCGCCAGCGGCGTCAGGAAGCCGACCAGGAATGCCCCCACCAGCCACGTCGGCAGCACCGTCCGCCGGTTCGCGGATGGCGCCCCGCGCCACAGCCCCCGCGCCAGCCACGCCAGCCCGAACCCGACCACGCCGTGGCACGCCCCGATGCCGATCATTCCCCACGCCAGCGGCCACTCGCCCTTCGCCCCAAAGTTCACGGCGGCAACCGGCATCACCAGCGCGACGAGCAGGAAGTAGAACGCGAACGGCGCCAGGCAGACGGCGGCGATGAGCCGCGGCACGCGGCCGAGATCGGCGAAGTAGTCCGCGCCTTGCGCGATCGTTTTGAGGTGGTTCGGCTTGTCGGCGTCGGGTCGCTCGAAGTCCACAGCGGTGGTCCCCCGGTGGGGTCAGGCCGCCCGACGGAGCGGCAGCGGCAGCGGCAATGGGTGCGGCGCCGGCGCGGCGGCCTGTCGCCCGCGGCCGACCGCCGCCACCCCGACCGCCCACAGCGCGATCGTCGTGACGGGGCCGAGGCCGCACTCGCGGAGGCGGTCGAACACCGGGCCGGGGAACAGCGGCACCGCCGTCAGTATACCCCAGCCGATCAACACCCCCGTGGTCCGCGCGTCGGCCGTGAGGTGTCCCGGCCGCGCCGCCAGGCTCCGCAGCCACAGCCCCGCCGCGAGCGGCAGGAGGAAGGCGTAGTAGTGCATGTGCGACACCGGCGACGCCACCGTCATCAACGCGAACAGGGCGCCGAGGTACACGAGCTGGTCCGCCGGCGCGGGCGTGAGGCGGCGGACGCCGACCCACGCGGTCACGAGCAGCATCGCCCCGGCCACCACCAGGTGCGCGGCCTTCGCTGCCGGCGCGGCGTGGTCGGGCCGGGTGGCGCGGTCGGGGTACAACCACGCCTGCACCGCCGCCTGCACCGACTGGTTGTCCGTCGCCGTCACCGCGTGGAGCTCCTTCGCCCGCGTCTGGTCGCCGTCCTTGTCGAACACCGGGCCGAGTACCACGCGCACCATCTTCGCGTTCACCGCCACCGCGCCGTCGAGCCCCCACACCGCCGCCGGCACCACGCCGACGAGCGCCACCACGGCCGCCGCGGCGCCGGCCAGCGCCCGCCAGTCGCGCCGCGCCAGCGGGTAGAGGACGAGCAGCGTCGGGATGATCTTCAACACCGCCGCCGACGCCAGCCACGCGCCGCCGGCGAAGCGGCGGTTCCGCACCGCCGCCGCGAACCCGGCCGCCGCCAGCGCCACCACCACCGTGTTCACCTGCCCGCGGCCGAGCGTGTGCCCGATCCCCCCGGCGCACACGTACAGCGGCACCATCCGCGCCCACCACCACCCGCGCGTGCCGCGCTGCAACTGCGGCAGCACCGCCGCGGCCATCGCGTGGACCGCGTAGAACGCCGCCGCCACGCTCAGCGCGTACCAGATGCCGGCGGACACGGCGAACGGCACGTAGCCGTCCTGCGGGAGGAACTTGTACGGCGACGCGAGCGGGGCGAGGAGCACGGCGAACGGCGGCGGGTAGGCGTAGTGCCAGCCGTTGTCGTCCATCACGTCGTAGATGTCCTCGCCGGCGCAGACGGCCCACGCGGCGCGGGCGTAGACCTGGAAGTCGGTCTTCGGGTTCGACTGGAACGCCGACCGCACCACGGTGAGCGCTCCCAGCCCGACGACGAGCACGGTGAGGAGCGCGAGGCCGACCCGCTCCCAGGAGCGGAGGCGGTCGGCGGCGGGGTCGGGCATGGCGGCGCCTGCGAGTGTGCGAGTCGAACCGAAGGGTTATCGTCAATCCGCCCGTTCGACGCGAGACCAGGTCCGCCGGCGGCGCAAGTGCCTTACGGCTGGCACGTTAATACGCTGCCAATCGTCGGATTCAGCGGCGAGCGACAAACGAACCGAATCACACAAATGCGTCCGTACCGGAATCTGCCGTCGCACCGACATTGACGCCCCGCCCGCGCCACGCGACCATGCTGGCGCCGCGGGGCGACCCGAGTCTCGTCGTCCGTTGGTCCGCAAGAATCGACGGCCGGCACGCCGGGGTTACCCCGGCGCAGGTTCGTAACCCGAGTCGGATGGCGCGCGACGGCGGGGGCACTCCCATGCCCGTCCCGTCGCGCCGGACATGACCGGTCGGGTCGCCCCGCGGTTCCTTCACCCCCGGCGCCGATGCTCGACCGCACGCGCTTCCTGTTCGCGCTCGCCGGCGCCTGCCTGCGCGAGTCGTGGACCGCCGCCGGGCTCCGCACCGCCCTCGACCGCGCCGCCGCCGGCACCCGCGTCCGCGCGCCCGGCCTCGCGCCGCGGATTCTGGCGCGATTCCCGAACCCGCCCGGCTACGGCGCCCTGCTCGCCTTCCTCGTCGCCGACGCCAGGCTGATGCGTGCGCTGAACCGTCCCGCCGGGCGCGCCACACCGAAGCGCGGCCGCCCGGCGATGGGCGTGCCCCCGCCGTCGCTCGTGGCGGTGCAACTGCCGCCACTCGCCACGGAAGCCGCGCTCGCCGGCTGGCTGAACCTCGACCCGACGCGCCTCCGCTGGTACGCCGACCTCACCGGCCGCAACCGCCACCACCCGCCGGGGCCGCTGCGCGCCTACCGGCACCGCTGGGTGGCGAAGACCGGCGGCCGGGCGCGGCTGCTCGAAATCCCCACGTTCCCGCTGAAACGAATCCAGCGCACGATCCTCACCGACATCCTCAACCACGTCCCACCGCACCCCGCCGCGCACGGCTTCCGCCCGGGACGTTCGGCGGTCACGAACGCGGCCGAGCACTGCGGCCGACCGGTCGTCGTGAAGTTCGACCTCGCCGACTTCTTCCCGTCGGTGCCGGCGGCGCGGGTGGTTCGGTTGTTCCGCACGATCGGCTACCCGGAGGCGGTGGCCCGACTGCTCGCCGGCCTGTGCACGACGCGCACGCCCGCCGACGTGTGGAGGGCACGCCCGAACCCGGCAGCGGGCGGTTCGGACCACGTGTCGCGCCTGCGCCTCGTCGGCCGTCACCTGCCGCAGGGCACGCCCACGTCGCCCGCGCTGGCGAACCTCGCCGCCCACCGCCTCGACCGCCGCCTCGCTGGCCTCGCGGCGACACTCGGCGCGGCATACACGCGCTACGCGGACGACCTGACGTTCTCCGGCGGCGCCGACCTCGCCCGCCGCTCGCACCGGCTGACGAAGCTGGTCGCGGAGGTGGCGTCCGAGGAAGGGTTCGAGCTGAACGCGCAGAAGACGCGGGTGCTGCGCTGTGGCGGTCGACAGGTGGTGACGGGCGTGGTGGTGAACGCGAAGCCGAACCTGCCACGCGCCGATTTCGACCGTCTGAAGGCGACGCTGACGAACTGCGTGCGGAAGGGTGCTGCGTCGCAGAACCGCGAGAACCACCCCGACTTCCGTGCGCACCTGGCGGGGCGCGTGGCACACGCCGCGGCGATCAACCCGGCGCGCGGCCGCAAACTCTGGGCGCTGTTCGATGCGATCGCGTGGGGCGCGAACCCGGCATGAGTTCGCGCCCCACGGACTCGACCGGAGCCCCGTAGCTCACCGGCCTCACGACCCCTTCGATTCAACGGGTGGCGGCCCGCCGGGTCACGTCTTTCCCGCAGCAGGGGGAGGCGTCGGCCGTCCCCCACTCGGGCTTGAAGCTGAGCCCCGCCGCGGTCAGCGCGACGACCGCCGGGATGAGGAAGGCGAGATACCCGGTCCGGTCGGCCAGCGGCAGGGCCAACCCGGCCCCGACCACGAAGGCGATCACCTTGCCCCCGCGGAGGGCGGCCCCCCGCAGGGCCGTCCGGCGGTCCTCGCCGGTGCCGAAGTACGCCACCCCCAGGTGGACCCCGAGGTCCGTCGCCGGCCCCGTCAGGTGCGTGGTCCGCACGACCAGCCCGGTGGCCGTCGCCACCGCCGCGTTCTGAAGCCCGGTCGCGAACGCCAGGAGGGACAGCAGGACGAACGGCGGGTCGGCGGTGGCGCTCTCCTCACCGAACGGGCCGAACGCCCCGGCCCGGCCGGCCAGCGCGACCCCGGCCAGGATGAGCGCGACGGCCACGAGCGGCACCGACCAGAACGGCCGCTCGCCCCGGTAGGCCCGGGCCTGGAGGGCCAGGACCGAGGTCGCGGCCCCGACGATGAAGCACAGGACGACGACCGCGTACTCCGCCGCTATCCCCGCGTGCGGCCATTCCAGCCCGAGCCGGGTGGCCGTCCCGGTCACGTGCGTGACGTACTGCGCGCACGCCAGGAACGCGAGCCCGTTCACCACCCCGGAGCCGCCCGAAAGGAGGAGCCAACTGGGGGCGTGGCGGGCGGAGAAGATCGTCGCGGGGGTATGCAGGATACAGGCCATCGGCGCCTTTCGAATAAATCGGAAACAACCCGGCGTTACGCGGGTGTGGTGAGGGAATCGGCTCGGGGTGGGCGGCCCCACACCCGACCGGCCGTCAAGGCAACGGGGATAAACGCGCACTCGACGGCGGTGCCGTCGACAGGCGCACAGGGAGAGAGAGTGGGGTCAGCTGACGGGAGGCGCGCGGGGGCCGGCGAGACAGCCGCACGGGTTGGCGAGGGGGAAGGTCGGGTCGGTGTAGCCGGGCTCCGACGGCTCACCCGCCAAAGAGAGAATGTGAGTAGGGGCGAGCAGGCGTGGGCCGTGATGGCGCTCGTCGCGGTGGGCGGCCGGGCCGAGCGCCTCGGCGAGTTTCTCGGCGTGCTCGGCCGCTTCCGGAGCGAAGCCGCCTTCGAGACCGGCTTGAAGGAGGATCAGGCAGAGCAGGGCTTTCTGTGCGACCACGAGGGCGTAGACGCCGAACCGGACCAGGCCAGAAGAACCACCGCGTCGGACGACTTTGCTCTCACCACAAAGCAAGCTCATGAATCCTCAGTTGATCCTGGCCCGACACATCTGACAGTGCCGCCGTCTGGTCGAAGGAGGGCGATGGTTGGCAACTGCCGTGCCGACCCAAGTCATAGCCGATCGCTCCGGGCCGGAAATACCATTCCGTTGCGTTAGCTTGCGCTCCTACGGACCATACACCACTTGGTGAATGACCCTTTCGGGGGGACGCATCAAAGCAAGGAAATGCCTTCGCAGTGAGCTATTCAGAACCTGGCCAGCGGGGCTACAGGCTGAACACCTGCCAGGCCTCGTACTCAGCTTCTGTCAAACAGTTCGGATGAATTCACGCCGGACCGTCCGCTACAAGCGGTCATACTCACGGCGGTCGAGTCCGAATTCGATCAGTTGTCGGCCGTTCGAGTCGGGGCCGGGAGGTCGGGAAGTTGCAGCGCTTCGGCACGATCCGCCCTTCGGGGTTACCGTTACCGCCCCGGGCGGTGCCGCGGGAGTTCGCCCTTGAAGTCCCCGAGGCTGTTCCAGCGCAGGCGGCGAGACAGGTCCACCTCCGCCACCGACACCGAGCCCCACACCTCCGCCTTCGCCAGCGGGCGGCCGTCGTGGTCGTAGACGGCGGAGATCATCCAGTTCCGCGACACGTCCTCGTAGGTGCTGCTGACGAGGTAGACGTGGTTCTCGCACGCCCGCGCCGCCGCCAGGTCCGGGTTGCAGCCCCACACCGGCCACGCGATCACCTCCGCGCCGCGGTTCGCCAGCTCCCGCGCTACCTCCGGGAAGAAGCCGTCGTAACACACCATCAGCCCCACCTTGCCGAAGCGCGTGTCGAACACCGGGTAGTCGCGGCCCGGCGCGATGCCGGCCTCGACCTCGCCGCGCGGCAGGCACACCTTGCGGTACCTGCCCACCACCTCGCCGCCCGGGCCGATCAGCACGCACACGTTGTAAACCAGGTGCCGGTCGCGCTCGACGAGGCCGACGGCGATGTACAGGTTGTGCGCCTTGGCCAGCTCGCCGAACCGCTTCGTGGACGGGCCGGGGATCGGCTCGGCCACGTCGGCGAACGACTTGCCCACGCCGAAGTACGTGATGGTCTCGCCGAGCACCACGAGGTCGGCCTTCTTCTTCGCCGCCTCGGCGATGAGCGGCGCGTACTCGTCGCAGTTCTGCCGCGCCGACTTGCCGCCCGGCTTGTAGTGGACCGTCGCCAGCCGGACCGGCCGCGGGGCGGGCGCGGGGACTTCCGCGAACGACACGTCGGCCCACTCCACCTTCCCGTTCGGCGCCCACTGGAGGCCGAGCTCGACGACCGCCCGCGTCGCCTTCGCCGGCGCCTGGTAGGTGTCGGAGACCTCGGTCCAGCCGTCGGGGCGCGGCGGCTGGTCGGTCGGGTGCTCGGCCTCGGCGCGGCCGGTGAAGCCGACCAGATATCCCTTCGGCGCCGGCTCGCTCATCGGCACGCCGCGGCCGGCGTCGTCGCGCCACAGGACGCGCGCCACGACGCTGCGGCGCGGCGTCTCGACGTTCGTCGCCTTGCGGACGGCGTGGAACCGGTAGTGCTTCCCGCCCCAGACCGGGACCGTCTTCTGCACCCAGCCGTGGAGCCCGTCGCGGGCGTCGTGAGCGATGACGAGCGCGCCGTCCTTCTTCGGCCCGCCGGTCGGGTCGTAGGAGAACGCCGGACGGATCTCGTCGCGCGGAGCGGCGGTCGTCCACCCGGCGGGGAAAACGGCGGGGCCGGCGGGCGCGGCGGCGGCTGCGGCGAGGAGCGCGAGGACAACGGCGGGACGGGTCATGGTTCGACTCCCGTGGGGCAGGATTGCCAGTGTCGCAGACGTGCGGTGGGGAGTCCAGCGGCGGGCGTCGTCACCGAGACACCGCGGGTGCAGCGAACGTTGCGGCCGATCGTCGGCTTCTGCACGGGAGCACCGAAGTTTGGTGCTACTTGGGGCGGTTGAGAGCGACCCGAGTCGAATCACCCCCTCCGCTCGGTTCCACATTTGCGTCATAAGTCTTTGTTAATTCATGGTTTCGATTCGCCGTGGAGGCAAGTCGTGGTCACGCATAGAAGCACCGAAGTTTGGGGCGGCTTGGTCCGAGTTGGGGCGGTTTCGATCGGCCCAAGACGAATCCCCCTCCGCTCGGCCCCACCCTCGTGTCCTAAGTCGTTGCGAGACTTCCACCTCCCACGTTTGCACTTCGTTGGTTGCCCCGGCAACGTCGGCGTAGTCTGTGGCGCCCCGGCACACCCCAGCCCCTTGCTCACCCGGCGGGCGCGCGTGTACGCTGTACAGGACTCGCTCCACGTCGCATCGCCCACTCGGGAACCGGTATGTCACTCGTCGAGGTTGCCTGCCCGGGGTGTCAGACTCCGCTCAAAGCACCGCCCGGGATGGCCGGGCGGAAGGCCCGGTGCAAGAAGTGTAACACCCCGTTCCGGATCCCCGGCGAGACCGTCGATGGTGTCGGCGAGAGCCAGCAGCTGAGCGTCGCCAGACCGCCGGCGGCGCAGCCGGCCGAGGACGACATTCCCTCGGCGATGCCGGTCGAGGACGACGAGCCGCTCGCCGCCGTCGCCGAGGAGGAGCCGCTCGCCGCCGTCGTCGCGGACGAGCCCGCACCTCCGCCGGCCGACCCGTTCGCGTTTTCCAGCGCCCCACCCGAGCCGAAGAAGAAGGACCGCAAGCCCCGCGACGCGGACGCTGAGGCACCGCCCGCTCCCGCGCCGGCGGCATCGGACAACCCGTTCGCGTTCACCAGCGCCCCGCCCGAACCGTCTGCCAAGAAGAGTGCCCCGCCCGAGCCCCCCGCCAAGAAGAAGGAGCGCAAGCCCCGCGACGAGGCCGGCGAGGCACCACCCGCACCTGCCCCGGCGGCGGCCGGCGACCCGTTCGCGTTCACTGATGTGCCCCCCGGGCCGAAGAAGGCGGACCGCAAGCCCCGCGGCAAGGACGACACCCCGGCCCCAGCCGACCGGCCCGCCGCGGCGTCCGACGACCCGTTCACGTTCACCAGCGCGCCGCCCGAACCGTCTGCCAAGAAGAAGGAGAAGGATCGCAAGCCCCGCGACGAGGCCGGCGAGGCACCGCCCGTACCCGCGCCCGTCGCGTCCGGCGACCCGTTCGCGTTCACCAGCGCCCCGCCCGAGCCGAAGAAGAAGGACCGCACGCCCGGCGACGAGCCGGCCCCCGCCGCGGCGGGCGAGGCCGCCAAGAAGACGGAGAAGGACCGCAAGCCCCGCGACGCGGACGCTGAGGCACCGCCCGCTCCCGCGCCGGCGGCATCGGACAACCCGTTCGCGTTCACCAGCGCCCCGCCCGAACCGTCTGCCAAGAAGAGTGCCCCGCCCGAGCCCCCCGCCAAGAAGAAGGAGCGCAAGCCCCGCGACGAGGCCGGCGAGGCACCGCCCGCACCTGCCCCGGCGGCGGCCGACCCGTTCGCGTTCGGGAGCGCGCCCGCCGAGCCGAAGAAGGCGGACCGCAAGCCGCGGGACGAGGATGAGGACGAGGGCGAGGACGACGCGGCGCCAGCCGCCCCGGCGACGTCCGGCGACCCGTTCACGTTCGGGAGCGCGCCCGCCCCGGCCCTCGCCGAGAAGGCCGACCGCCGGCCGCGCGACGACAAGGCCGACCGCAAGAAGCCCGCCGCTCGCAAGGCGCCGGCCGGCGGTGGTGGTAACGGCCTGGTGAAAGTGATCGTCGGGGCGACGGTGTTCGCGGTCGTCACCGGCGGCATCGTCGTCGGGGCGCTGGTCGTCCTCAACAGCAAGCCCGGCGAGGTCGCCAAGAACGAGAAGAAGGTCGATCCGCCGTCGAACGAACCCGCCGTGGTGCCGGCCGCCGCGCCCGAGCCCGCCGGGAAGGCCGACGCGGTCCCGAAGGAGCAGGCGAAGACGACCCCGCGGCCACAGAAGGGCGGCGCGAAGGGGAAGGGCGGGGCGCTCGCCCTCCCGCCGGGGAAGGTGCTGACGTTCCCGCCGAAGCCGGCCGCGCCGAAGCTGGTCACCGAGCCGGCCAGCACCCCGGTCCCGGTCGCCGTCCCGTTCGCCGACGCCCGCCGGTTCTTCCCCCCGGGCAAGGCCGACGGCGACATCGGCGTGCTGTGGCGCTCGGCCGTCGGGTTCCAGGGGGTCGGCGAGAAGGTCACGCTCACGCTGTTCAGCCCCAACAGCGGCAAGGAGACGGCGAAGGTCGAGGTCGACCACGACGGCACGCCGGACCCGGCCGCCGACCTGTCGGTGGACGGCGGCACGTTCGCCGTCGGCCACCGCACCACCGGCAAGGTCACCGTCTGGGACGTGCGGAAGAAGGCGAAGAAGCTCGACGCCTTCGACCCCTACGCGGACAAGCCCGAGCACAAGGCGGCGAAGCTGGCCGCGGTGTACCTGACCGAGCCGCCGGACCGCGTGGTCACCGTCACGACCGCGGGCGCCGTCCACGTGTGGGACGTGGCGACGAAGGGGCTGGCGGGCGAGTACGTGCCGGCGAAGGCGGCGCCGAACAAGGTGGCCGGCGGCCGCGGGGTGGCGCCGCTCCCGACGCGCCGCGGCGTCGTGGTCGCGGTCGGCGGCACGGTCTACAAGGTGGACACCGCCGGGGCTGTGACCGGGACGGAGGCGGAGGACCTGGGCGGCGACGTGGGCCGGTCGCTGGCGCTGGCGGTGTCGCCGGGCGGCAAGGTGCTGTACGCCTTCGAGACGGACGTCGACGGGAAGCGCGAGAAGGCGGTCATGCAGTTGGCGGGCGGGAACCGCAGCCCGGCGTTCCGCTGGCCGGCCGACGCGGGCGAGCCGGTCGCCGCCGCGTGGGCCGGTGACAACGTGGCGTCGCTGGCGACCAGTCAGGGGGCGGCGGTGTGGTTCGACGCCGACGGCGGGTTCAACCCGATCGCGGTGGCGCGGACGCCGGACGACAAGGCGGTCCACGTCGTCGCCGGGACGGACAACCACTGGTCGCTGCTGCCGTCGCCGGGGGACGCGAAGGCGAGCGTGGTGGTGGAGCTGGCGCTGCCGCCCCAGGGCGTCGGCGACCCGCTCACGCCCGCGGCCCGCCGCCCGATGGCGTCGCTGGTACTGGATTTGAAGGGGCTGTCGCAGGAGGCGCCGGCCGCGAAGCAGTAGGCGAGGTGTGGGGCGGACGGATGCCGGGTTTCGCGGGTTTTCAGCCCGAAGGGCTGGGAGCCCTCAGCCCAGGGCAAGGGAGCGCAGCGACCGCCGCCCTGGG
>VFQN01006602.1_pt1 | contig 13086 bp, 11 predicted proteins | sample 3512371 | NCBI WGS metagenome assembly VFQN01 (sample SAMN10412370, study PRJNA504923) | tailings metagenome | isolation source: Replicate 2 from Balatoc abandoned mine | place: Philippines: Itogon, Benguet | collected 2017-08-28
CTTTCCGTCTCGAATCGCAGCATGAGGTGGACTTTGGTGATTCTATTGTGCTCGGAAAGACTCTAGAGGGGCGGCAAGGCCCTGGTCAGAGGACGGTCCGACAGTCGCACCAGGCCGCTGAAGGGCTCCGAGAGTTCGAAGAGCAGGAACAAGGCCGCCGCAATCGAGAAAGCAACGAGGACGAGCGCGAGGGTCGAAGTACGTTTGAGCGGCGAGAAGAGGCAGAAGCTGACGAAGAGACACACCATCCAGGCCACCAGGACGACGATCAGCGATGTCGGCAGATCCGGCTCGGAGCGCTCGTACAGTCTGAGACGGGATTGGGCGATCTGATCGTAAAGCTGCACGGCCCGCGCCTTCAGCAACACCTGAACGTCGTTGCCGGGCACCAGGCCAAGGATCGACAGGTAGGCCTTTTCCGCCGGTGAATTTGGCGCGGCGAACCTGTTGGTCGTCGGCCTGGACCACATATGATCCACCGTCTCCGCCACGCCCGCCCGCATCATCTCACGGACCGGCCGCGCCTCTTCGCCGTACAGGCGCAACGTCGCGTCGAGGTTGATCACATCGGCCGCAAGAACGCGAAGGTCGTTACGCTGCCCTTCGTAGACGGCATAGGAGGAGCTGATCAGCAGGCTGAGGACGAGGGCCGCAATGGTCGACAACAGCCCCATGCCAAGCCGCACGACATCCTTCGCCTGCTCATCCAGAAGATGGTCCGGCATGCGCCGCCGCAGGCTCACGCCTAGAGCGGCGCCCGCCAGCAGGAGACAGAAAACGGCAAGCGCAGACCAGAGATGAGCCAGCATGCCGGCTACCCATGCACCCCATTCCAGCGAGAGGCGGCAGGCCGGACGTACATCACACCACGCGGAAGTTCTTGAACTGCCAGGGGTCGGACTTGTCGAGGTCCTCGGGGAAGAGTTCGCCGCGGCCCTGCAGCGGGGTCCAGTCGCTGTACTTGCCGACGACCGGGCCGAGATAGGGCATGCAGATCTCGAGGTTGCGCTGGAAGTCCATCTCGTCGGCCTCGACGATGCCCTCGTTCGGGTTCTCCAGCGCCCAGACGATGCCGGAGAGCACCGGCGCCACGACCTGGATCGAGGTCGCGTTGTTGTAGGGAGCGAGCTTGCGCGCTTCCTCGATGTCGATCTGCGAGCCGTACCAGTAGGCGCCCTTCTTGTGGCCCATCAGCAGCACGCCGAGCTCGTCGCGGCCCGAGACGACCTCGTCGACGATCAGGCGCTGGCGCTTCTGCTGCTGCAGGTTCTTGCCGGCCAGTTCGTGCAACGACATGATCGCCTGGTCGCACGGGTGATAGGCGTAATGCACGGTCGGCCGGTAGGCGACCTTCCTGCCGTCATGCACGGTCAGGTAATCGGCGATCGAGATCGACTCGTTGTGCGTGATGATGAAGCCATGGAACGGCCCCTCGATCGGCGTCCACGTGCGCACCCGCGTCAGCGCACCCGGTCGATTGAGATAGATCGCGGCGTCGCAGCCGAACGTGTGACGCTTGCCGTCGGCCGGCAGCGCCTTCTCGTGGGTGCCCCAGCCCATCTCGGCGGGCTGGCCGCCCTCGGAGATGAAGCCGTCGATCGACCAGGTGTTGACGAACTCGCCCACTTCCTTCGGGATCGCCGAGACCTGCGTGTCGCGCTCGGCGATATGGATCACCTTGACGCCCAGGCGCTGGGCGAGCTTCCCCCAGCCCTCGCGCGTGGTCGGCACCGCCGCTTTCACGCCGGTGTCGCGAGCGATGTTGATCAATGCCTGCTTGGTGAAGTGCGAGACCAGGCCCGGGTTGGCGCCGTGCGCGACGACGGCGGTCGACCCGCCCTTGTAGCGCTGCTTCAACTTCATCATCGTGTCGCGCAGCGCGTAGTTCGAGCGGCGCGAGACCGACAGGTTGGGATCGGAATAGCCGCCCGGCCACGGCTCGATGCAGGTGTCGAGGTAGAGCACGCCCTTCTTCTGGCAGAGCTCGATCAGCGCCGTCGAGGCGACCTCGACCGAGAGATTGAGCAGGAAGTCGCCCTGGCCCAGCCGGTTGTCGAGGGTCGAGCGCAGGTTGGACTCGGTCAGGCGCTTCTCGACGAACTCGACGCCGAAGCGCTCGGCCTCGTCCTCGCCGCCGCGCATGTCGTCGGTGATGATGGTGATCTGCTCGGGCTTGATGCCGATATGGCGGAGGATCAGAGGCAGCACGCCCTGGCCGATCGAGCCGAAGCCCACCATGACCAGGCGGCCATGGAAATCGAGGTACTTCTTCGTCGAGGGCTTGCGCGCAGTCTTCTTCGCCATTTCAGCGTCCCCGTTCCTTGTTTGAGCAGCCAGTAAAAACAGCAACGGGGCCTTTCTCAAGGCCCCGTCGTTCCGTACGCCCGAATTGTGTCAGTTCAGATGCAGACCGCCCTGAGCGGCGCGAAGCCGTTGAACGCGACCGAGGAGTAGGTCGTCGTATAGGCGCCGGTCGAGAGGATCTCGACCTTGTCGCCGGGCTTGAGGGACAGAGGCATCTTGTACTCCGTCTTCTCGTAGAGGATATCGGCGGAGTCGCAGGTCGGGCCGGCCAGCACCACCGGGCCCATGCGCGTGCCCTCGCCCGGCGTGCGCAGCCGGTACTTGATGCTCTCGTCCATCGTCTCGGCCAGGCCCGAGAACTTGCCGATGTCGAGGTAGACCCAGCGTTTGCGGTCGCCCGACGCCTTGCGCGAGACCAGCACGACCTCGCTCTGGATCACGCCGGCATCGCCCACCATCGAGCGGCCCGGCTCGATGATGACCTCGGGCATGCGGTTGCCGAAATGGCGCACCAGCGCGCGGGTCACCGCCTCGCAATAGGCCTCGAGGCCGCTCACCTCGGCGCGATAGCGCGCCGGGAAGCCGCCGCCCAGGTTGACCATGCGCAGGTCCACACCGGCCTCGGCCAGGGCGAAGAACATCTGCGAGACCTGGCCCAGCGCCTTGTCCCACTGGTCGAGGTCGGTCTGCTGGCTGCCGACATGGAAGGAGATGCCGTAGGCATCGAGCCCCCACTCCTTGGCCTTGCGCAGCAGGTCCTTGGCCATTTCCGGTGCGCAGCCGAACTTCTTGCTGAGCGGCCATTCGGCGCCGCCGCAATCGACCAGCACGCGGCAGAACACGCGGGCGCCCGGCGCCACGCGGGCGAGCTTCTGCAGCTCGGCCTCGCTGTCGAAGGCGAACAGGCGCACGCCCTGCTGATAGGCCCAGGCGATGTCCTTTTCCTTCTTGATGGTGTTGCCGAAGGAGATGCGGTCGGCCGAGACGCCATTGGCCTGCACCAGCTCGATCTCGCCGCGGCTGGCGGTGTCGAACTTCGAACCGGCTGCAGCCAGGCGCGACAGGATCTGCGCCGCCGGGTTAGCCTTCACGGCATAGAAGATGTGGGCCGCCGGCAGAAGCTCGCGCATGCGCCGGTAGTTGTTCTCGACCACGTCGAGGTCGATCACCAGGCACGGGGTTTCGGGCTGCTGCTCGCGGAGATAACGAAAAATACGCTCGGTCATCGCTGGGGGGTTCCCCGTCAAATCGTCAGATTGTCAGTGCAAAGGTCGAACGGGACGTATGGCGTCAGATCGGGCAGCGCCCGACCGACGGCATGCGTCAGCCGATACTCGACGGGGTCTGATGCCGCTTCAGCGGCAGAGCGAACACGAAAGGTGTGTCTGACATGGCCCGGCCGGAATCAACCGGGCTAACGACATAATAGCGGGGAACGCGCCCCGCGCGGTAAGCAACCATCTCAGAAGCTCCTTCCCGGACCCGGCCCTCATCGCCCGAAAGCAAATTGGCCGGCACTGCCAAAAAGAACACTTTCCGTCGTTGCGTAACCACAGAGGGCCAGCGGCACGTGCGTTGGGCGTCTTGTATGGGTGCTATCTACAACTAATCGACATGGTTACAAGCGGAATCTGCCCCGCTCCGGAAATTTCGATCCGCTCGTGACGCCGGCACTACAGGCGCGCGTCAAACCCGCGGCACCGACGAGCCGGGCAGCTTGATCGACGCGGCGAGCACGGTGAGCGGGACGAGCATCACGACGGAACCGATGAGCGCGGTGCGGACGTCGAAGAAGTTCGCGATCTTCCCCCACAGCAGCGCACCCAGCACCATGGCGCCGAAGAACACCATCTGATGAACCGCCATGCCGCGTGCGCGCATGTAGTTGGGCAGGATCATCTGCACCGAGGCGCCGTTGTTGGCGATGACGGTGATCCAGCAGGCGCCGTTGATGGCGACGGCCGCGCCGACGACGAGCGGCGTCATGGCGAGCGCCGCGACCAGCGTGGCGGCCGCCGAGACGCCCATTGCCCAGATGTTGGCGCGATCGGCACCCAGCAGCCGGTTCACCGTCGGCAGCGTGAAGGCCGCGACGACGGCGCCCGTGCCGAACACGCCGTAGAGTATGCCGAAGGTGAACTCGTCGAGGCCGAGCTCGAAGCGGCCGATCACCGGCAGCAGGGTTCCCATGGCGATGCCCGGCACGAAGAAGCAGAGGCCGCGGGCGAAGATCGCGCGCAGCTCGGCCGAGCCCCGCACGAAGGCGATGCCGGCGCGCGCCGCCTCCCCCAGCGTCTCGCGGCGCTGGGCGGCGCGCGCCTCGGCCGGCCGCTTCCAGGCGCGCATGGCGAGGATCACGCCCACGTAGGTGAAGGCATTGATGGCAAAGAGCAGGAAGACGCCGACCAGGCCCAGCAGGAGCTGACCGATGACCGGACCGATCGTGCGGGCAAGGTTGAAGCCGGCGCTGTTCAGGGCGATGGCCGGGCGCAGCTGCGGGCCGCTGACGATCTCGGGCACCACGGCATGCCAGGCCGGGGCGTTCATGGCGTTGCCCAACCCCATGCAGAAGGACAGCGCCAGCAGGTTCCAGTGGTTGAGCTGGCCCAGGAAAGCCAGCACCGCCAGCGTCGCCGCCACGCCCATCATCCAGACCTGGCAGCCGATGATGTAGCGGCGGCGGTCGAACCGGTCGGCCAGGATGCCGGCGAAGAAGCAGAACAGGAACATCGGCAGGGTGCCGGCGGCGGCCAGCAGCGCCACGAAGATCGGCTCCTGCGTCAGGCTGGTCATTTCCCAGGCGGCGCCGGTGGTCTGCATCCAGCCGCCGACGTTGGACATCAGGTTGGCGATCCACATCGCCAGGAACGAGCGGTTGGCGAGCGGCGCGAAGGCGGAGGGTGGCTTCGGCGGCCGCGAGGGCGCCGGCCCTGGCGACGTCGGATTCACCCCTGCAGCGCCTTCTCGTAGATGCGATGGGTCTTGTAGTGGACCCCGCCGACCGAGCGGATGATGTTGTTGGTCGCCTTGTTGTCCTCGAGGATCCAGCCCAGCTCGGCCGAGGTCTTGCCCAGGCGCTTGCCGTTCGCCCGCAGGGTATCGATCGCGATCATGGCGAGGCCGGCGCCCAGCAGCGGGTGGTTGCGGAACTTCTTCTTCACGCCCATCAGCGGCACCCGCGTGCTGCCGACGCCGGCGATCTTGAGACGCCACAGGAGCTTGGCGAGATTGATCGGTCCCAGCTTGCCATCGAATTCCGCGACCGCCTCGTAGATGTTGGTGAGCGCCACGATGAAGGCCACGCTCTCGTCGTCGACGTCCACGAACACCGCGAGCTCCGGCACGATCACCGGGCCGAAAGCCTTGGAGGCATGGTCGATCTCGGCCTGGGTGAAGGGCACGAAGCCCCAATTGTCGCTCCAGGCGTCGTTGAAGATGCCGACCAGGGTGCGCACCTCGGCATCGAACATCTTCATGTTGGCCGTGCGCACCTTGACCCGGCCCTCCAGGCCGCCGCGTGCCAGCAGCTTGGCGCCGATCGTCTCGGGCGCGTTCTGGACGTCGTAATCGTAGGAGAAGACGTCCTTGGCCTTCACGTAGCCGCAGGCCTCGACCCTCGGCCCGGCATAGGGCGGGTCGTAGGGCACCAGCAAGACGGGCCGGCTGTCGAACCCGTGGATCAGCAGCCCCACCTCCTCGTTCACCGTGAGGCTGAACGGGCCGGTCACATGCTTCATGCCCTTGGACCGCAGCCAGCCCTCGGCGGCCGCGAACAGGGCGGCGAAGATCGCCGGATCGTCCTCGGCGGCGAGGCAGCCGAAATGGCCGGTGCTGTCGTCGTAGCGCTCGAGATGGGCACGATCGATCTGGGCCGAGATGCGGCCGACCACCTTGCCGGCCCGTCGCGCCAGGAAGAACCGCACCTCCACATGCTCGAACAGCGGGTTCTTGCCCGGCGTGAAGGCTTCCCGGCGCTCGAGATCGAGCGGCGCGACGTAGCCCTTGTGTCCGGCATAGAGTCGCTTGGGGAGTGCGATGAAGGCGCTCAGGTCGGCCTTGGACTCGACCGGGGTGACGATGGTGTCGAACGAAGCCATTGCCGCCTCAGGCTGCCAGGGCGGCCGGCGCGCCGCCGTTGAAGACGATACGGCCGTCGGGCTCGCATCCCGTGCCGTCGGTTTTGAGAGCCCGGATGTCCAGGGTGATCCGCCAACCCGCCGTCCCACGCTCGATGCCGATCAGGTGATAGCGCGCGCGGCCGTACTTGCTTTCCGGCGCTGCCGACGCCGAGGTGACCCCGACCACCGGGATCGGCCCTTGCGGGCCCATGATCCGTGCAACCTCGCTGCGGTGGTTGTGGCCGTGCAGGACGATCTCGCAGCCGGCCCGGCGGATCATCGCCTGGAAGGCGGCCGCATCGGTCAGGCGCTTGAAGCGCCGCTCGGTGGTGAGCGGCGGATGGTGGATCATCACCACGCGGCACAGCCCTTCGCGGCCCAGTTCCTCGAGCAGCTTCCCGGCAGCGGCGATCTGCGCCTCGCCCAAGGTGCCGGTCGCCAGCAATGGCGGCTTGGGGACGCCACTGTTCAGCCCGACCAGCGCCACCGGTCCGCGCCGGCGCACCGTCGGGAAGACTTTGAAGTCGGTGGCCGGCGGCAGGCCGTCGCCGGCCATGTAGGCACCCCATCGGCCGAGGCCCTCGCGCCATCGGGTGGCGACATAGACGTCGTGGTTGCCCGGAATGACCGTGACCTGGTCCGGCGTGCCGAGGGTTGTCAGCCACTGCGAGGCGCGGGCGAATTCGTCGGGCAGCGAGATGTTCACGAGATCGCCGGTCAGCGCGATGTGGTCGGGCTTCTGCGCCTTGATGTCGGCCACGATCCCGGCCAGCGCCTCGGGGCGATGGAGGGCCACGCGATTGCGCCACCAGTTGAAATAGCCGGTGGCGCGCTTGCCCAGGAGATCGAGGACGCGCGCCTGCGGCATCGGCAGATGCGGGTCGGACAGGTGCGCGAGGGTGAACATGGCGGATGCGCCCTAGCGGGCGCCGCCCACCACGCGGAGCGTGCGGTCGTCGAGGACGCCGAGCTGGCGGCCAATTCCGGTCATGACCTCGATCATGTGTTCGAGCTGTTCCTTCGTGTGCACCGCGCAGACCGAGCAGCGCAGCAGCGACACGCCATTGGGCGTCGCGGGCGGGACGGCCACGTTCACGTAGATGCCGGCATCGAGCATCGCCCGCCAGAAGCCGATGGCGGTCATGCGGTCGGGCAGATGAACGCCGACCACCGGCCCATGCTCGGGACCGAGCTTGAAGCCCTGGGCGGCCAGGCCGTCGTAGAGCGTGGCGACGTTGGACCAGAGCTGCGTGCGCAGTTCGGGCCTGGCCTTCACCACCTTCAGCGCCTGGCGCACCGAGGCCACGATCGACGGCGGCAGCGACGCGGTGAACATGTAGGAGCGCACGGTGACGCGCAGGATGTCGAAGTCTGGATCGTCCGAGACGCAGTAGCCGCCGATCGCGCCCAGGGTCTTGGAGAAGGTGCCGACGATGAAATGACAGTCGTCCAGCACGCCGGCCGATTCGCAGAGCCCGCGGCCATTGTCGCCCAGCGCACCCAGCGAATGGGCCTCGTCGACGATCACGTAGGCGCCGTACTTCTTGCAGACGTCGATGAACGCGCGCAGCGGCGCGCTGTCGCCCAGCATCGAATAGATGCCTTCCAGCACGACCACCCGGTTGCCCGGGCGGTCACCCAGCCGGCGCAGCCGTGCTTCCAGGCTGGAGGGATCGTTGTGCTTGAAGCGCACGACCTCGGCCTGGGTCATCTTGCAGGCGTCGTAGATCGAGGCATGGCTGTCGGCGTCGATCAGCAGCTGGTCGCCCTCGCCCGCGAGGGTCGAGATCAGGCCGAGATTGGCCTGGTAGCCGGTCGTGAAGACCATGCAGTGTTTCTTGCCGTAGAACTCGGCGATCTCGCGCTCGAGCGCCACGTGCTCGCTGTAGCTGCCGTTGGCGATGCGCGAGCCGGTCGTGCCGGTCCCCTCCGCGCGGATCGCCTCGATGGCGGCTTCCATGCAGGTCGGGTCGAACGTCAGGCCGAAATAGTTGTTGGTGCCGACCAGCAGCATCTTGCGGCCGTTGATGATCGCCTCGGTCGGCGACAGCACCCGCTCCATTCGGATCTGGAACGGGTCGTAACCGGTGGTCCGAACGTCCCGATAGGCCTCGAGCAGGCCCGCATGGCGATCGAACAGGCCCATGGCTAACGCCGGGCGCAGAGCTTCTGGATGGTGTCCGCGAGCTGGTCGACGGTATGGATCTCGGCCACGACGTTCATGGGAATCGAGATGTCGAAATGGTCCTCGAGCTCCATCACCATGTCCATGATGGCGAGCGAATCGATGGTCAGGTCCTTGGCGATCACGGTGTCGCCCGTGATCGGCCGCTCGCCGGTCTGGAACGGCGCCAGGTGACGACAGATTTCGCGAATGACTTCACCCCGCGACTGGCCGCTGACGCGGGCGCGTTCGAGGGTGTCGGTCATGCCGTCAGTTTCGACGATCATTTGATGGGCAGTGCGCAAAACGCTCTCCAGCGCCCGGGGGTGGGCGGTCACCTTGTGCCAGAAACAGCGATTCCGAGTGAAATGACAAATTGTTACGCCGTGTTTCACACGTCCTATAGCCAGTGCCTCGCGCGGTACCACAAGATGGTGTCCCGGAAGCCGGACCTGAGGTCATAACGCGGCTTGAAGTCGAGGGCTGCGGCCAGCCTCCGGTCGGCGGCGGACCAGTCGGGGTGGAAGATCTCGTTGACCTTCCCCCTGGTCAGGATCTGGGCTCCGGCGCCCAGTGCCTGCCGCAGCTCGTTCCAGCGCGCGACACAGGCCATGACACCGCGGGGCACGGAGAGGCGCCACGGCCGCCGGCCCAGCGCCTCGCCCGCCGCCGCTGACATGTCGGCATAGGTATAGGTCCGCCCATCGTCGATCTCGTAGGTCGAGCTCGGGGGCGGACGTTCGACGCTCAGGGCCAGCGCTTCCGCCAGATCCGCGACATGGATGAGCGACAGCCGGGCCGCCGGCACGCGCGGCTGCGGCGCAATACCCGAGTTGACCGCTCGGAAATAGGCCAGCGTCTCCCGGTCGCCCGGCCCGTATACCGCTGGCGCCCGGATGATCGTCCAGGGGCCGCTGCGGCTGGCGACGACCGCCTCTCCCGCGCGCTTGCTCGCGCCGTAGGCAGAAAGCTGCGGTTCGCGGGCGGCCAGCGAGGAAAGCAGGACCATGTGGGCATCGGGCGCGAGCGCCGACAGGAGCGCCGCACTGTCCCGGTTGACCGGCAGGAAGTCCCGCTCCGCCTTCGCCTTGATCAGCCCGGCGGCATGGACCACGGCGTCCGCCCCGTCGACGAGTTCGCGCAACGCGGACTCGGAGGAGAGGTCGCCCAGGACGAGGTCGGCATCGACGCCGGCCAGCGAGGGCAGCGGTGACCAGCGGCGGACCAGCAGTCGCAGACGCCAGCCGCGGCGAGCCAGCGCCGCCACGAGATGGGGCCCGACAAAGCCGGTGGCCCCGGTGACGGCGACCAGCTTGCCCATGGCGCGCGGTCAGGCCGCTTCGGGCTTCGGCGCGTAGAGGCCGGCGAGATAGTTGGCCTTGGTCCGGGCGCGCGACAACTTGCCGGACGAGGTGGTCGGCAGGCCCATCGTCGGCGGCACCAGCGCCACGTCGCAATCGACGGCGATCGCCTCCCGGACCGCCCCCGCCACGTCGCGCGCCAGGGACGCGCGCGCCTCGTCGCCCGACACGCGCGCCAGCACGGCGACGACCACGCGCTCGCCTTCGCCGGTATCGATCGAGAAGGCAGCCGCATCGCCGTTCTTCACGACTCGCTTGGCCTCGACCGCCCATTCGATGTCCTGCGGCCAGACGTTGCGGCCGTTGACGATGATCAGGTCCTTCGCACGGCCGGTGACGACGATCTCGCCGTCCAGCGTGTAGCCAAGGTCGCCGGTATCGAGCCAACCGTCCACCAGGACCTCGCGGCTGGCCTCGGGCTCGCCGAAATAGCCCGGCATGATGCTGGGACCGGACACGAAGATGCGGCCCACTTCGCGATCGGCCAGCACGGCGCCGTCGGGGCCGCGCACTTCGAGGCGATGGCCCGGCAGGACGCGGCCGCAGATCACGAAGCGGCGTGCCCGGCCCTGGTCGTTCGGGTCCGCCGCCGGCACCGCGCGTTGCGCGTCGGCCAGCGCGGTCCGGTCGACGGCATCGGTCCGCACGCCGGTATCGTGCGGGCAGAAGGTGATGGCGAGGCAGACCTCGGCCATGCCGTAGCTCGGGATGAAGGCCGTATCGCCGAAGCCGAAGGGCTGGAAGGCCGCCGCGAAGCGCTCCAGCACGTCTGCCCGCACCATGTCGCCGCCGATGCCGGCGTGTCGCCAGCAGCGCAGGTCGAGATCGGGCGGCACCTGTGCCGCACCCCGCCGCACCGCGAGGTCGTATCCGAAGCTTGGGCTGTAGGAGATGGTGCCGCGGTTGCGCGAAATCAGGTTCAGCCACTGCATCGGCCGGCGGGCGAAGTCGCGCGGCGTCAGATAGTCGACCGAGATCTGGGTCGAGAGCGGCGCCATCAGGAATCCGATCAGCCCCATGTCATGGTAGAGCGGCAGCCAGCTGACCGCGCGATCGCCCTCCACCACGTCGAGCCCGGCCGGGCCCACCATGCCGGCGAGATTGGCCATCAGCGCGCGCTGGGTGATCTGCACGCCGTGCGGATGACGCGTGCTGCCCGAGGAGAACTGGATGTAGCAAAGCTCGTCGGCGCCGAGCGGCCGCAGCTCGACCGGCTTTTCGGGGAGCGCATGGAGGGCGTCCATGCCGCCATGGAGCCGGACGTCCGGGAATTCCCGGGCCGCGTCGGCCAAGTAACCGGCGAGATCGTCGAGGCCGACCGCGGCTACCGCCCCGGAGGCGGCGAACTGGCGGCGAAGCTGATCGAGATAGGCGTCCTTGCCTCCGATGCCGACCGGAATGGAGACCGGAACCGGCAGCAAGCCTGCGTACTGGGCCCCGAAGAACGCGTCGAAGAAGCCCGGCCAGGTATCCGCCGTGATCAGGATGCGCTCGCCGCGCGCAAACCCGGCGCCGATCAGCCTGCGGGCGACCACATGCGCCCGGTCGCGGACCTCGCGCCAGGGCAAGGCCGAGAGCTGCTCGCCCTTGGCATTATAAAAGGTCACCCCCGTCTCGCCCCTCGCGGCATAGTCGAGCATCGCCGGCACCGAGGCGAAGCCGGCGCGATGCAGGGGCAGCGTGGAATTGCGGGTGGGCAGCATTTTCATCGGAAGGCGGGTCTCCCTAGCAGAGGGGTCGGGGCCTCTCAAGGCGCGCTCCGCCAGCCACCCGGCCCAAGTTGACACACCCGGACCCCGGTAAGATAGTGCCCGCCCCTCGCCAAAACCCGGAGTTTCCATCCCGGAATCGTCGGATCGGCGGGGGTTTTTGGTTTTTCGAGGGAGGCTCGCTGTGATTACGGCTGTGATGCCGACGTACGGTCGCAAGGACGTCGTGTTCGAACGCGGAGAGGGTAACTATCTCTACGCGGTGGACGGCCGACGTTACCTGGACTTCACGTCCGGTATCGCCGTGAACGCGCTGGGCCACTGCCATCCCTACCTGGTCAAGGCGCTGACCGAGCAGGGCTACAAACTCTGGCATCCGTCGAATCTGTTCCGGGTCGGCAACGGCGAGAAGCTGGCCAAGCGGCTGGCCGAGAACTCGTTCGCCGACACGATGTTCTTCTGCAATTCCGGGGCGGAGGCCATCGAAGGCGGCATCAAGCTGATTCGCAAGTATCAGTACATGAACGGCCAGCCCAAGCGGTACAAGATCATCTGCTTCCAGGCGGCGTTCCACGGCCGCCTGCTGAACGCGCTCGCCGCCACCGGCAACGAGAAGTATCTCGAAGGCTTCGGCCCGCCGGCTCCCGGCTATCTCCACGCGCCGCTGAACAATACCAACGTCGTCCGCGACATGGTCGACGACGAGACCGCCGGCATCCTGGTCGAGCCGATCCAGGGCGAGGGCGGCATCCGCGCCACGACCCCGCAGTTCCTGAAGGACCTGCGCGCCATCTGCGACGAGTTCGGCCTGCTGCTGTTCTACGACGAGATCCACACCGGTTTCGGCCGGACCGGCAAGCTGTGGGGGTACGACTGGTCGGGCGTGAAGCCCGATGTCGCGGCGATCGCCAAGGGCATGGGCGGCGGCTTCCCGATCGGCGCCTTCATGGCGACCGAGAAGGCGGCGGTCGGCATGGTCCCCGGCACGCACGGCTCGACCTATGGCGGCAACCCGCTGGCCACCGGCGTCGCCAACGCCGTGCTCGACGTGCTGCTGGCGCCCGGCTTCATCGACGAGGTGCGCGAGAAGGGCGAGTACCTGAAGGGCCGGCTCGAGGAACTCTGCAAGAAGCACCCGACGGTGTTCGTCGAGCAGCGCGGCATGGGATTCCTACAGGGCCTGCAATGCGCCGCCGCAGTGCCGGTGGGCGACATGGTGAACAAGCTGCAGTCGCTCGGGCTTCTCGTCCCACCGGCGGGCGAGAACGTGATCCGCATCTTCCCGGCGCTGATTGCCGACAAGGCGGCCCTGGACGAGGGCATTGCGATTCTCGGGCAGGCGGCGGAGTCCTTCGAGGCGTCGTCCAAGGCCGCCGAGTAGGCCCCATGGCAACACCCAGGCATTTCCTCGACCTCGACCAGGTCGACCC
>VFQN01006603.1_pt1 | contig 13086 bp, 12 predicted proteins | sample 3512371 | NCBI WGS metagenome assembly VFQN01 (sample SAMN10412370, study PRJNA504923) | tailings metagenome | isolation source: Replicate 2 from Balatoc abandoned mine | place: Philippines: Itogon, Benguet | collected 2017-08-28
AAAATATTACAATATTGTCCTTTACATCCTCAAGCTTTAATTATCATTGGTAAATGTTATGATCAGTTAGGTAAGCCACTAACCATAAATATATTTATGCATAGTATATATGCATATTATATGTCTACCAATGATGATGTCTAATGTTGTCTCTTTGAATAGATCAATTTGATAAGGCTGAAGCATTTTATCGTTTACAATTAGATTATCATCCATGGTCGAGTGAAGTGACATCACTTCTTTATCAAAATATTCATGAAAAGAAGAAAAGAGATCAATTAGCGAAAGAAGCGAAGAGTAATATTATTAATAATAATCATCATATACAAAAGAATGAGGACAATCAGAAGAACAATACCAACCAACCATCAGACAATGAATGAATGATCTTAAAAGGTTTCAATTGTTTTTAATTGTTAAACTTTTAAAAATATACTAGTAGACATACATACATACATTCACAAACCAAAGAAAAAAGAAAAAAAAAAAAGAAAAGAAAAGAAAAGAAACAAATAAAAAAGAAGCAATTAACTTATCTCCAAATAACATGTGAAAAAGAAAATGTTTGACATTATTCATTTTCTTTCACTTCTATCGATCAACACTATTCCTTTCTCTTAGAATATGTGATAGTAAGTGTTGTCTTTGAGACTCTGTTAACTGATGTACTACACACATTCGATAGAGAAACTCTCTCGTTTGATGTTGTGAACATCCTAACTCCACCATTGAATGAGTGATTGCCATTACTTGACTGAACACCACGTCATGCACTCTCCGAACTGCGAGATCACGACTCTCTCTATCCATGTCATACCATGGCTTCTCATAAGGGATTGTTTGAAGTTGTTCGATAGCACACTGCCAAAGAGCTTGTTCCCAATAATTGCCATCTTCCCACAATGGATGACCGAGAATCTTCTCTTTGATATATTGACGGTAGAGAATGCCACGTCGTGCAATCTCTTCTTCCTCATCTTCCTCATCGTCCTCTTCCCCACCTCCTTTCGATGATCCTCGACTAGATCGTTCTTTGGCAAGACTCATACTAGATACAGGGGGAGGTTGGGACTCTGGTCTCACACGGTAGAAGGTCTGAAGGAATAGTTGTTATAAGGCGATCTATTGAGGATGATCTATCTCATATGTTACGTACCTGAGAGAGCATCATTAATACCTTTGCTGATCGAACATCATTTTGTCTTTGACAATATGTTAATGCAGTCCAAAGAACAATGACTAAAGCATTAAATCCTGCTTGAAGATCAACCTATCATAAACCAATAGAGGATGATATTATGCATATATTCTCCATATATACGTATCCATATATTCTCTTACCTTTTTACTTCGAAATTGATTTAATTCAGCAATAAAAGCTTCTCTACCACGATTCGTACGAACATTATTACATAACCATTCAACACTTTGATGTAATATAGGTCTTGATGAAATATAAGTAATTTCTTCTTTTGTTAATGTTTTCACATCGATGGCATTCATACTAAACCTTCGATGGATGGAGAACTTTTGAATGTAAGGATCTTTATCAGCATCATCATGAGTGACAATTCGACGATCTGATGAATGAGATTGAGGAGGTGAAGAAGAAGCAGAGTTGTTGTGACTCGGGACAGGTGGTGGCGGCATCGATGGTGCTGAGTCATCAGTGTTCGCACGTGTTCGATGATGTGGATGATGAGAGTTTGTATCATCATCATTAGAGATAATAGAATGCTCGTTCGTTTCACTGCTTTCTTCTTCCTCAGTCTCATCATCTAATACAACCCCTGTAGTGGTTAGCTTCTTCTCATCGACTGCGAAGAAGATGTTGCTAAGATGTTTGTTGTATTCCTCGACAAACATCTGAGACACAGGCTGAGGAGAGACTATAGGAGGGTTAGGACTCGCTGTGTGCTCTCGATGAATGGTTTCACCAGGTGAGACAACATCTTTCCTTGATTTACTGCTGGAAGTAAAACTTGTTCTAAACGATCTTCTCTTGGAGTCCTTCGGCGCTGCTGCAATGCCAGGACTTAGAGAGACTGGTAGATTGTTTAAAACAGTATTGGAATGATTGTGATGGGTTGGAACAGTATTAGAAGGAACATTGTTTGTATTGTTTGGTGTATTTGGTGTATTACTAAACGATGAAGAAGGTGAAGGAGATCTTGATGAAGTAATCTGATGTGGTATTAAATCACTTAATAATGATAATGCATGTGAATTAAGTATTAAAGAATTGTCTTCATGTTGATATTGTTTAATAAATAAATGTAAATCATTCTCAATATCTACTTTTTGTAATGTTTTATCTAATTTATCAATTGCTAATTTATGTATTTCAAATGAGTCTTTTTCTTTATCTAATATCTTTCTTAATGTATAATAAATTGCACGTTTACATTCACGATCTAATTTTTGAAATGCTTTACGACTAGCGAGTAATACTTGATCACGATTAGAAATAGATCGTAATAGACCACGGATTTCTTCGGACATTTCTTTCTCGTATCGAAGGATATTATCATCGTTGTCACGATTTTTCTGTTCTTTTTCTTTTGATGAAAAAGAGGATGATTTACGTGATCCTTTAACTAAACTTTCTAAATCACTAAAAGTATCACCACCTCTAATAGATGAATGAAATGGCGGGATTGGATTAGTATCGTATAATCGATCGTATAAACGATGAAAGAGAGAATCGAAGAGAAGACGAGAGATGAATATAAGAAAAATGATAGTGTAAATAGATATATATTACTTACTTTGAAAGAGATTTTTCTTGTTTTTCTTTTAATTTTAATATTTTCTTCTCACTATTCATAAGGTCTTGTTCCACTGATGCGATTTCTCTTTGATATTCTTGAATACGACGCAATGCATCACCTCTCATTTCTGTTAAAGAACGTTTTAAATCACCAAGAAAAATTTGTTGCTTTGATTGTTGTAATTCCTAAACAAAGAAAGCATGAGCTGTTCGAGGAGGTATAAGTGAGGGATTATGAACATACCTGATCAATAAAATAGCAAAAAGAATCAATAGAAACACGTAATGAACCCTCATTATTTTCAAAAGATTCAGCAAAATTCCGATATTTGGTAATATTGGCAGCAAAGGCACTAAAACCAGTGATTCGTTCAGTAATCAGATTTTCTAATGATTTTAATGCATTCATATTACGATTCGCTTCATCGATGATACGATCAAGACTTAATTGTTCATAAGTTGGACGACATTCATATTCCATATCAATTTCTTTTTGGAAATACATTCTTTCTGCTTGATCATTGCTTACCTAAAGAATGAGGGAAGATAAGGAAAGGGGGTTGAGAAGAGGACAGGGAATCAATAATTTTATCAATTACCTCTGTTAGGTATTGATCGAAATCGCCCTTTGTTCGATCAGGTAGAACAGCATTCATGAGTTTGGATGCCCATTCTGACATTGTTGTACTGTCTGCTTCTGTTTGTTTCTAGGTGACTTTTAAGAGAGATATTCAATGGATTTGCAAGGAATAGGAAAGGATCTCAAGTGACTTGATCTAACAGAAATATTACAATGGAATGTCTTGAACGTGATTGGAAAGATGAACTACAAGTTGGATGATGGAATGAAACGATCTTTACAAAGGCAAAGCAAGTCAACAAAGAAGCTGTTCCTGTGGACTTTTACCAACTTCATTTCTTCGACTTTTGTAAGTAATAAAAGTTAGTTTAAAATCATAAAAAGTGACTTTTATTCAAGTGAAGAGACAAAATTTGTTGGCAAATCTATTGAACATTCACGAATCGATCATTCTCTTGGATTTTATAGCTGATAGATTATCGTTGCGAAGGAATTGAAGATAGAGAAATGTCTAAAATGTTAAGTCTTGAAGAAAGAGTGAAAATCTCCATGAGGAGAGGATCAGCTGTCCCTATTATGAAGAATCCATTAGAGAACTCACGATCTTCATCAGGGGAAGAACTAAACATTAAGATCTCAACTGCAATTGATAGTAGACCAATCACACCTGTAGAAACCCTTGATTTGATCACAAGATTGAGAGTATTACAGAGGTAAGACTATCTATTTCCACAACTTTCCCTCATTTAATGCGTCATTGAATGTCTCTTCCTTCCCTTACTATATTATCAGTGAAGCTTCAAGATTTTTAGAATTTTTAGATAATTATAAAAATCCTTTTCTTTTTCATAGTGATGATCTTTTACAGATGTTAGCTTTAGTTGAAAGTTCGAAGACAAAATTAAGTATTCTAGGCATGATTGTTCCTCGTCTGATTGATCCGAAGGGAAGTATTGACCAAGTTACGGCTATGTTCCGTTTTGCAGATGAAAAAGCACAAGTCGAAGAACTTTACAAGGAAAGAATGCAGATTGTGAATGCATCATTGTTCAAACGCATCGATAAAGCGAATAATGTTTTAGCTGCTGGGAGAGGTCGAGGAGGTGCTGGTGCTGGTGGAAGAGGTAGCGGCGGAAATCGACGTCCTTTTTCTCTTCCAGCTTCGCTATCTGATGAAACTGTCAGTATTTTTACTGCGGTGAAGAGTACAGACAGTCAATCAGTCGAGGAAACAACAACCGAAGCACCTGAAGAAGTGCAGAAAGAGGGATAAGCCTCCTTGATAACCCTCCTATAAACAAACAGCAATTCGTTACCACTTCCTTTTTTCCTTCCTTACTTTATTCGAGGCAGGGAAAGGGAGTTCGGCTGTAAACCAACATATTGAAGTGCACTCGTGTTGTTTTACCGCAGTTTTCGCCTCCCACCATGAACATCAGTGAAACAACCAAAAAGAAAAAGAGTAGAGTTAAAATACTCATTAATCATCTCACACTTTTCGTCTCTTTTCAATGAATTTGATCGTGGTTTTGTTTCTTTTTATTGATTTATTTATTTATTCTGCCTTGTCTTGTTTGTTTTTGTTTCAATGGTGTATGGTATGGTGTGGTTCAGTCTAATTATTAATTTTTGTTTTGTTTTTCAAGGAGTATTATTTTTTCAGTTGCATTCCTCTAGCTCTCTTCTACATGTATTACTTTGGTGTTGGATTGACTGGACCATATTATTTCGATAGAGTTTGTCGGATTTTGTCGAGGTGCATAAATATAATTGCTTGTTGTGGTTGTTGTTGGTTGTGTATAACGTATTCAAATTGTAAAAAAGAAGCAATTGCAAAAAAGTAAAAAAAAAAAAAAATGGAGTGAATCTCTTCTACTAACCTCAAACAATTCTTCGCCATCCTTCAGATGTCTTTTAATATCGATAGAGTTCCTCCACAGAAGCTTTTCTCATTCCGCGATAATAAGGGAAGACTAATCCAAAGAATCTTTCCGTCCATGCACGATTCATAATTAATGCATTCGACCCATGTGAATAACTATCACCTTCTAATAATGATGGAAAAATATAAATAAAATTCTTTTCAATAAATGCTTTCGCCACATTACTTTGAGCATTTGCTAGATAATTTTTATCCTCCGTTAATTTCATTAATGATTCATACGATTCTAATTTTTTTCTAGAAATCGAATGATCTGTCGTGGAAGATAAATTCCAAAAGAGAATTAATGGTTTACTATTACCATTCTCATTATTAGGGCGTGAATCCGAAAGAACTATCGCATAATCAAAATATTCTTTCTCGTATGGATAAGTTGGATAAATACCAATAATAGAATAATCATTTGCATTCGATGAAATAGTAAACTTATTTAAAAAATGCAAAAACTGTCTTTTACCATAGGAGGTACTTAAATAAGCAAAGCCATCTTCATGATCAAGATTCGTGTAATTCATGGATGGTAAGAAAATAGAATAATCTTTCATTAATGATAACAATGATGGATTAATCTGATCCCAGTTTTGTGTTGATGTAAAAGGTTGATGATCTAAATAGAATAAAGATCCTAATGTTTTTGCTTCTTTTAATGATCTTTGAATAATCTCTGGTGGGACATTATAATCTTCTTCTGAGAATGAAGCTCTTCCTTCTTGCTTATATGCTTCAGGTTTCCATTGTGGGAATTCTTGATCGTTCCGAGGATTTGGCGTCACGAATTGATGTAAACGAAGAGAAAACCAATTAGCTAATATTGCTACTAACATACGACTACGTAAATAAGGTGTAGCTGTTGATGTTTCTTCAAAAATAATTCTTAATTCATTAAAAAATCTTTTAAATTCATCTAATAATGTAATATAGTATTCTGGTACTTCATATTTTTTGGAATTTATATAACCCATATTTTGGAAATGAACTAAAGATGGTTTTAATTGAATGGAAATCGTTGGAACACGTTCTACTTCTTCTACTTCTTCTTTAGAAGAGTGGCTACCGTTATTTGTAGTTGGAAGAAAATCATTCTCAGTAATAGAATTAACAATAATACTTTGTCTTAGCATGGTAGCTATATCCTCATCAACAAGATCCTTTGAACGAGTTTCATCACCAATAATCCAGTCATCAATATAATGATGTTTACCTTTAGGGAAATTACTTTTCATTCTAACTTCAATCGGTAATGAATCACGATGAATTGAACCAAGACGCCACCAGACATTACTAGTATCTGAACTCATAATATCAGCAGGAAATTTTAGTTCATCATCTAATTCTTTACAGCTCATTACCCATGAATGAGGATAATTCGTAATATTATTCAATGAATATTCTAATTTAAATGCATTTAATGGTTTAATTTGTTTAATTTTTTTATATAAATTTTCATAGTAATCAGGGTGTGATGTTAAAAAGAAGGTTTTCACGATATCCTTTGTGGTTATTTCTTCGATAATTGGTAGAGATAATAATTGAATTTCTTTTGGATAAATGGAAGAGCCTTTTGGAACTGTTAATGGGATGATTGCCTTTGGATGATCAGAGGCTAAGAGTAAAGAAGCTTTGACGTCAGGTGCTATTTCATCTATGGCAAATGCTTTCTGAAGAACTGTTGTGATGGAATTATGACCTAACACTGGATCAAAGAGCTTCTGAAATTGATAGCATTCATCTACAAATAGCAGAAAATGATCAATGGGTGGCCTGTCGGCTGGTAAATGAGTGTTTTGTTGGGTAATAAGGTGATGTAAGAATCCTCTGAGTAATAGGATAGGATCAGTGTTATCACGTTCAATCACTGCACGATACTTTTGCAATTGTTGAATAAGATCAGTATGTAGTATTTTATAATGTGATGCAGCAATACGTGTAATATTCGCTAATATAAAAGAATAATATGGTTTTTTTGGATTATAAAATTCATTTTTTCGATCATAGATTGATTTATTAATGAAAGTAATTGAAATAGGTAAAGTTTGAGGATATGAATGTTCATATTCATATTTTAATTCTTCTAAAAAACGTGTTTTACCACGTCCAACACCTTTAATAATGAAATAAATAGGTTTTGCTAGCGATGATGAATTAAATGCTGATTCATTGATGCGAGTGATTGCATCATTTAAAAATTCTTGCCCAAGATATGGGAAGGTTAATTTCTTTTGTGGTTGATCAATAATAAATGATGGATCTTTCTCTGGTGGGAATTCACGTGTTTCTTTAGTTTTTAATAATTCATCATTAAATGCTTCTTTAATCCAAGATGGGACAATTACTGTTGCTGCCGGAACATTAGACAATGGACGAATAAAGGATTTTTCTCGTAGAAGGCGCTTAAAGGAGAGTGATGCAGTAGGTAATCTTGTTCGTAGCATCATTTGTTTTGGTTATTTTTCTTTTCTAAAATTCTCTGATTCGATCAGAAGCTTGCAAAAAGAAGACACAGTTTATCTCTCGCTTTCTTTATTCGCTTTAAACATAAATTCTTCTTGCATCTTAATTAAAAAGAAAGAAGTTGAGAAAAAAAAATGAAGTGTTGGAATATTAATTAATGAGAGCATTTTATCTTTTTTGTTTTTTTCCCCTATGTCTTCATAACACAACTAATTATACGTATGAATAGACAAAAATGCTGATTGTAAAGCCTGCTATGATAAAAGTGAATAAAAGGAACTAGGAATTTTTTAATCTCCCAGAAAACAATAATGATAACAAAAAAAATCGACCAATTGTTCTTATGTTGCAATCAATTATACTTTAATTATATATCAAAAAATAATAATCATCATAGCAAATCTGCGCAAATGTAAGTATCATTTCCATCAATGCATTCTTAACAACACCGACAAAGCAAAAAAACGCAATAACAACAAATGAATCTTCTTTTTGACAAAAAAGTGTTTGAAGGAATGAGAGAAGAGAAGAGAGAGAAGTAGATGAAAAACTGCATATGAACGTGAAAGAAAAGGAAGAATGAGGTTTTCTTTGTGGATAAAACAAATAAAGAAATATAATTATTAATTCATTTTTTCAAGATTTTTCAGTAAAACAAGAACATCAACATCATCATACATATATATCATTGATATTTGACTTTACTGTTATCATTCTTATTACTATCATACTTCTATACACCAAGGTTTTCAAACGCATAATCGGAAACAAGAAGATAAAAAAACAGCAATCAATATTACAGATTATTACCATTTATACTATTATTCATTATTCAATATTAATACTTTTTTCCCTCACAATAAACCCTTCAGACACTCCAGATGCTCAGAAGAGTAATGCACGTTTCTTTTGTTCAACTTGCCTCCATTTAACTTGAGCAAAGAATTGTTCCTAAGCGCTACAAGTAAGCATCGATACAGATATGAATAAAAAAGAACTTACCGCGGTCTTTTGAAAAGCCAGAGGAAAATCTTCTTCAATTAAATATTTCTCTAATTCTGTTTGTTGCAAATTACCATAAACTTTGGTAAAATTACGTCGAACAAGTTCACAATATGTATGTTTTTCAAAGCCATCAATAACACGTATTGCTTGTTGTTCTTCTAATTCTAAAAATTCTTCCTTTGTTAATTTTACTGCCATAGCACAACGTGTAGCAAGATCATAATTAAAATTACCTGCTCCACCAGCACTAGCTTTTTCAGGATTATAATTTGATAATACAGGTAATGCAGGTTGTTGTGTTGGTGGATTTGTTAACTGCAATGAAGGTGTACTACATCTTTCATTCGTTGTTTTACTTGAATTATTGGAACCAGTGGATTCATTATCAGAACTATTTGATGCTAATGATCTTGATGAACTAATATAAGTTACTTTTGTTGTTGTTATTTTATGGCTGTTACGGTTCACGGTCGTGGATGTTGTAGCTGTAGAACCTTTAGGAGTAGCAAATGGATAAATAATATTTAATTTGCCAACTTTTGGAATGTCATTTTGGGATGAAGCACTAGAGGATGGTGGTGATTTAAGTGGTTGGAATGGGAAGGTTGAATGAACTTTTCCGACAGCTGGAGTTGCAGGAGCTTGAATTGGAGCAACTTTACGAAGTAATGGATTAGCAATAGCTTTCGTGCGATCTGCTACAGAAGATGAGGTAACAATGGATTCATGGGTAACTTCACTTTCATCACGACTACTTGTACGGATGGCAGCTTCACTATATTTTTTTGTAATTGGCTTCGAACTAAGCATCTTCTTTTCGGCTGATGATGGAGGACTGAAATTCATGTGACTGAAACTTTTGCCTTTTAAACTTTGTGATCGCTGCGATCTTCCTGACTCCATAGATGAAATAGAAGAGACATCTTCGTCCAAAGAAGTCTTTGCAGTTGTTGATGAACGATCTTCAATCTGAATGATAGGTGCATCAACGGTTCTTGTGGCAATGGTATTTGCGCTATCCACTTTATTCAATACAATCTTACCATCCTCGGCTGAATGAACCTTTGTTGCACGAGGTGGTGATTTATCATTGCTATCAACCGAAGAGCTATCGTTGGTAGTGCGAGGATCTGCGATTGAGTAACTTGATGAGTTTGCGGTCTCTGTTGTCTCTCCTTCATCGATAGGTCCGAGACTCACGTTGGACGAATGGTGGTTTTTAATACCCTTGCTGTGGGTTAAATCATCTAATGCAGAAAGAACGTCGTCAAAGCCGGATTGAGTTGGAGTCAAAGTTTCAGTGTGATCTTCGCTAAGTATGGTAGTAACGAGAATCCCTTTGGAGATATCCTTCTCAATCGATGCACTCGAATTTGATTTCAGATTAGCTCTTGATCCAGCTCCTCTTCCAGCACCAACTCCTCTACCAGGACTGCCACGTCCAGTGAGAAGACGACCACTACCATTTCTGATAGTATCGGTCTTCGAGAACATTGCAGAGGCAAGGGTTTGTGTTCTCGCCTTTAATATCTCCTCTACTGCACTTTTCTCTTCAGCATATCGAAATAAACCAGTAAAATAAGCGGTCTTTGACTTTGGATCAACAAGGCGAGCACCCACTTGCCCAATAATATTGATTTTCGTCTTTACGGATGTCGTAACTTCGACAATCTTCGCCAAATCGTCAGAGGTAAAAAGAAAAGGAGTTTTTGCTTCATCTAAGCGTCTAATGATCTCTTCATTGTCACTATCAGAAACAAAAAAAAAACAAAAAAAAGAATGTCAGTGTTACTTTTGATGCAGTGGATGATCTGCACTTACTCGAGTGTCAGCTTTTTGATTAAAGCAGCTAATTCCTCTGGCTTAATTAATGTGGTGTGATTTAAATTCTCTACTTTCACAGTTTTAGGATGATGATGATCTTCGACCTCGTTCGGGCTTCCAATCGACATTTGCGACTGATTTCTGCTTAATCGACCAATGGTAGCCATTTGTTCCACGAGGTTGGGATTATTTTTCAAAAAAAGAACTCTTGAGTCAAAATATTCTTGAGTCAACTGGTGGTCTTCAAACTACGGACTGAAAGCGAAAGAATTTGTTCGCAGTGTAATATCTTGTTTAACGGAGCGTTATTAAAAACAGTCTTTGGAAACGCTTGCGAAGTTAGAACGACAACTTTCCACTACAAAATCCTTAAAATCAAATCTGATTCAAACACTTTGAAAAAAGGTCCAAATGAATGAAGTCAAAAAATAAATTGAAATAGAAGTTGGATAGGTTGTTGTCGTTGAGAGAGTTAAAATGTTTTTCTGTTTGTTGTTCGATAAGAGAGCAGGGGACTCGCCAGGCAAGAAACCGGGACTCCCTTTGCCTAACGGAATACTTATCCAACCAACCTTGATAAGATCCGTTGAGGAATTTTCCAGTTTCAGTGGGTCAACGGTTCTGAAAAGTTTCGAGTTTTGCAAAAATGGAGAAATTGGGTTTGATTTATTAATAACATGTTATCGATTTTTCGGTACAACTTCGGTATTTGCGCAAGAAAAAAGGAAACGCTTTTCCTACATTGACTTCCCTTTTGCGAAAGACTTGATCAAATGAGAACGCTTTTTCTTTCACTACTTATAACCTTATGCCAAATGTGGCTAGTTGTCCCGGCTGCGACGCTTCCTTCCGCGGTCCCCACCGCCTCACCTACAACAGCATCCCCGACATTTGCACCAACTATGCAACTTAATCCACAAGCCACATATGTTACTGCTTCTCTTGGTTCGTTGAATGTTGAGTATCCGATCGCTCAACATCAGTTAGTTGTCGTACAACCAGCAGGAAACAGCTTAATTCAGCTAACATTCTTTGATGCTTTCACAACAAAGGTAACCGCCCCTATCTTTCTTCTTATAAATAAGCCTTTCTTTCTTCTTCGATAGTTTCAATACACTGTTCTTGCGCCACCCTCCTCTGGAACATTATACCAACTTTCACAAGTGTTTAGTCAATATGGTTATAATCCAGTCAATGGTGCTTCGTTCTCTCAGAACAACACGATTGTAACAGGATCAAAGAATAGGGTGTATTACAAGCGACCTGCTTTCGATTCTGCATCAAACCAAAAAGTAAGGACGAAATCAAGTAGATTCATTTGTTGAACATTTTTATTAATTTCTTTTACTAGTGGGCAACTTTCGATTTCACCGTTTCAAACCCAACATTAGCTCAGATCTCTTATCCGGGAACAATCACTATTGTTCCTCCCTCTGGTGCAATAGTTGGAAGTAATTTCTTATTAGGTGATGAAAGTTGGATGATCACTGGAAACAAAGCTGCTGTTGTAACACCGAAATATGAGACTTTTAGTAGAGGACCTCTACTCAATTATTATATTGTCGGTAGTGATGACGTCATTAATGTTGCGGTTTCTAATGCTCCTGATAATTCTCTCTGGTATTTTGAAGCACCAAGTAAATTCTATGGTAATCAAGGTATTTCATATGGAGGAAGTATTTCGTTTAATATTGGTTCATTTTCTGGTGATTTTAGTTCTTTAAATGGTGATGATGTTAATGTTGTTATATTAGAGTGTGATACCTGTATCGGTCCAGTTGGATTAGGAATTACACTCGGGTACAGCATGGGAACATTAAAGAAATCACCAAATGGAGCCTTCACAGGATCAGCGACTACTATTACAATCCCATTACATGAAAGCGCTGGTTGGTTGAAGGATCCACAAAATGTTTTATTACCTTGGTACAAGCCATCACAATGCGATATGATTCAAGTGCTATCTAGACTATCAAGAATCCGTATTTTGGGAGATTGGACCACTTGGTATGAAACAGTGGCGATTGATAATGTTTTGATTGCTAATACGAAAGGTAAGCGACTATGGTTCTTTTCTCGGAAATAGAATGATCATTTTTTCTTTTTCATTGTAGGTCAACTTCCACTTTGCTCTCAATTACGACCTGATGCGAGTATTTGTAGTTGTTAAAGCATGTATTTGTGATGTAGTTGATGAAGAGATGAAATTTTTTAAATCTATTTCTTATGTGTATTTGCTGCGATTTATGGTTCTCTTGTTTGTTTTCTCTTTTTTTTTCTTTTTACGTAAGCTCTGTAAAATAAAGAATCAACTCTTTGTCATTCTGATGAATTACCACCGAGATGCGTGATTTTGGACTTCACAAACAAAGCCAGATTGAAAGATTGCCTTTTGTCATCTTTCCAATTATTCAATCTTATCTTATGGTGAAAGATTATGGAAATTTGATGAATTGTAATCGCTCTACCTTCAAAGAAATCAAGTTTGCAACAATTCGTTTCCATTTTGTTACT
>VFQN01006604.1_pt1 | contig 13083 bp, 1 predicted proteins | sample 3512371 | NCBI WGS metagenome assembly VFQN01 (sample SAMN10412370, study PRJNA504923) | tailings metagenome | isolation source: Replicate 2 from Balatoc abandoned mine | place: Philippines: Itogon, Benguet | collected 2017-08-28
AATTCTGAGGATAGATATCTTCGCTTTGCTCCAATGATGTACCGAGCTCTTTCACGCTCGAGAGATTCCGGAAGGATAAATTATCAACTGATTCGAGATGAGCGAGAGTGAGAGGGAGGCGGACTAAAGGTCTCCACACTAAATGGGATAGATCAAGTTTCATATTCAAGTGATGTCGCACTGCGAGTCCAACAACCTTGCCTAAGAATGACATTAATTCTTGATTCATCGGGGATGCTGTAGGCCCAGTAGCAAGAATATAGTTATCTTGATTTAAGCCAGCGCCAACAACGCGATTAGGACAAGGGAAAAGAAGGGGAATCAAACATCTCTCGATGATCTTGTTATTGCTGGATGTCAAAGTATCCACCCGCAACTCATCTGCAACTTGCTCAAAAACAGCTCGATATGGTCCGCCGTAGTCATTGACTCCTTCTCCAATGAATTTGACCTTAAAAGCTCGTTTTTGCCCACCATGACCTTTACCTACGTAAGATCTTCGGAAGTTAGAACTAGACCAGCCTCGAATCTCTTTATGTAACTGTCCGAAGACAGACTGTTTGATCCGATCAAAGGGGTTCTTAATCCCGGCGAGGTGATTGATTGTAGCTTTAATTCGATTCACTCTGATAGTTTTAATCTCGCGTGGATCCTCATACTCGTCTTGAGGGAGCGGTGTGAGGGTGGTGCTTTCGTTGAGTATACTTTCCCAGAATGACAACTTCGTTTGGGTGAACAAGAGACGTCGAAGTGATCGAATACGACGAGCGAAACATGGTGGGTTCCAAAACCTGTCCAATTGATTGGAGGACGGCTGTTCGAAATATTCGAAAACATCCAAAGAAAGTCTTTTGTTGTTGCTGCGTCGTTGATACGTAGATAATAATTCCACAATACAGTCTTGTCCTGTAGCTTCCAATAGACTCAATTCTTCTGGAAGTTTCAAAGGTAATTTCGGCAATGTCCAAGTAAAGAACATATTTGCAACACGAAGAATAGCAGCTCTTGCAATCAATCGCTCTAATGCAATATTGTACAACGCGGAATGGGGATTTACTTGAAGGATTCTAATATTGGTCTCGAAACTCTCTATCGTCATATTGTATGGATCCATGTTCAACTGGCTGGCACACTTTGATATTAGCTCCGCTAGTTGCATGTCCGCTTCGACACTCCACGGAGAATGGCCATCAGTGGTAGAACTCAACTGAATAAAGGTATTTAAATCGCAACTGCGGAAAGAAAATGAAGATTGTGTGGAAAGGTGTACAAGAGATGTTTCTTTCCAGGCAACTAAAGCTTCACGCAATGAGGCGCACTCTTCCTGCTGGACTTTACTTCGAATCACTTCATCTGGTATATGTTGCAAGATGTAAGACTTCGCCTGCTCAATCTCGTGGACATCATGGACTAGCTTCAACATCGTCTCTTCAGACCCTCCTCGCATTCTCTCTGAGATCCAACCGAACTTCTCCTCATAAAAGACGTAGAAGCGGGGAATATTCGATGCGTTTATCCTTTGTTCGATAGCAAAGACACGAGCATTCGATGGAATGGTGCAAATGACTTCAGAGGTATCAATCTCAAGCCCGTCCCTCATAACTGCCCCAGATTCATGAATAACTATCACAAAACCTCCGAAAAACCTTGGAATCTTTGGAAGTATGGACTCAGCGAGGAGTAAGGTCGATGGAGAATGTGTGGATGCTCGTTTGAGCAATTGAAAGCCTTCCACATCACTCGGTACAAGATACCAAGCATTGTTCCCGCCTTCCATCTGATTGCCGCTACTACCAGACAACGCCTCTAACCTAAACCACAGATTTCCATTATAACAACCCAGTATAACTGCTTCTTCCTTTACATCGAGGCGTCTTCCAGATGACTTCGTAAACTGGATCCGATCTCCGACAAACAGTGGTTTTGACAATCCTAAACGAATAGATGCCTCCACACACTTCTCGATGGACGTATCCAAAATAAATTGCAGATTCGTCACTTTACAGCGAGCGCGGACACGAACATAGTTTCCTTTTATCCACAAAAGATAATGCCTCCAGGCGTCACGATAGATCCATAAATGCTGTTGCAGAGGGGCATCAGACGAACGATCCAAATTCCACGTACTGAACAACTGATATACGCGCCGGTAGAGCACCATCTCTTCTTTGGCATCCGAACCGATTGTCGAGAACCAACGGGGGGTGAGAGTGATTCGATCCAAGGCTTTACTCAATCCAACGATTGGGAAGTAAGTTTTTGGTTTAACGTGATCTGATGTGGTCAAATTATCGAAGGCATCTCCCAAGTCCGACAAAATATGCTCTCCGTACTTCATGCCATCAAGGAAAAACGACAGCTTTCCGCGATTTAAATCTAATACAACGCCCACAACATCTACTCAAATTCGTTAGAAGATGAAAGAAGGGGGCAAAGTCTGACTTACCACCACTATGGAAATGGTCACCGTAAACTTGGGCACGATCAGTTAATGCTAAAGCTGTTGCCTCTCCGACACGATAACTTGAGCGATTATTTACAAAGCCTAAACCAGTCCAACGAGATAATCGAAAGTTCTTGATATCTGTTGGCTTTTCAGTCACCCCTGTGAACACTGAACCAATTTCTGCTTGTTCAATCTTAAATTCCCAATAATGCACTCCATTGCCAACAGATCCAATCGCACATCCTTGTCCAACATTCGTAGCTTTCGAGGCCGACAAACGATCAATAGACAAAGTGACATTCGGTATCCGATACCGTTCGTCAAAATGGAAAAGATGACGCTGCTGTAGCTGAACTTCTCCTCTCACATTAAAGTTGCGAGAGTAAATTTGAGCATGAAACTCCGACTGACCAGACAGAACCAATGAGTAATTATCTTCAACAGGTTGATTTTCATATTTCAAAGAAAATACTGTCCCAGCTTGCCAGTAACTACTTCCAAACCTAGCTTCCCAACCAGAGTGACTCGGGCCTCGCAGAAGTTCCTCCTCCACTAATTCAAGCTCTCCCTTTGAGTTAAATTTTCCAGTTCCACAAGAAAGCGCACAAAAATCTGGCCATTCGAGCAAGCATCGCATCTCCGCCTCAGGCCCTAACTTATCCCCACCATGGCGAATCCGTAAAATAAATCCAAAACTAGTTTCTTGGCCAAATTTGCTGGAAAGGCGTTGCCAGGCCGTTTGGGGACTTGAATATCTTGTGTGGACCTTTCCATTTTTCAAGGAACAGTGGACAACGTCATACACGCCTTCAGCTCCCCATCTTACCATCTCAGTTTCCCCATCATCATCCCACCGAATAATTCTCGCTGTTCCACGAATTTCCTCATTAGGCCAAGTCGCGATTGCCTCCACAGTTCCAATACGGAAACTGTTGGAAGTTTCCTCCAATGTCTTGTCGCTTGAGTTGGGGCTCACAGGCTCAGACGATTCAGACATTTCAGTGAGTTTTCCTGCTCCGATTCGACGACAAACTTTACAACCAGGCAATAATGTTGGGGGAATATCTCTCTTTTCAAGAGTTCTCGCATTTGAAAGCTGGTTATGGGGAAGAATGATAGACTTCAACTTAAGTAAACCTGAAAAGGTTTGCCAACCATCCGCATCAACGAAACACCTTCCTGAAATTGCTTCCCAGTTATGCCAAGGAATTTGTTGATCTTGCTCGTTTTCTAACAAGAGTGACAAGCTCGAATACTTTCTTTCTTCCTCGTCAACACCAATCTGAACAAGCTCTTGGTGTTCCAAATAGGCATCCAATTCCAAAATCGCTTGAAGCAGTTCACTACAATGCAATGCAGATTGCTCGAATCTTAAGAACCTTATGCATTGCGCCTCTATCCTCTTGCGTCCAAAGGCCGAAATGACTTGATTCCAATCAAGTTCACTCGTTGCCAATCGTGGAAGAGAATTGCGCATTTTCCACTGATACGAACTCTCTTGCAGTAATGAACTTAACACTTTCACTGATAACCCTTTAATCGCAAGAATCGGGGAAGAGAGAGGTAAAACCCAACTGCTCACAAGCGAACTTAATATCTTTTGACACTGGAGAATGAAAGCAGTGTGATGGCTATCCCCAGAGATTTGAAGGTGATTGCGCAGAACTAAGCAGATCAAAGACGTCAACCATCCCGCGATCAGAAGGGAAGGCTTTCCTAATTCTTCACTTTCCGATAAAGTGTAATCTCGTGGAATAAATGGAATAATCGACTCAAAATGCCACTGTGACGAAAATTCTCGATTAATAGAGAGGAAAGCATTTCTGGCTATTTCGATTGTTGCTGCTTCGATTGCGTCCAGCTTCATTTCGGAGATTCCACTTGATAAAACAAGTTGCATACTACTCGATAGTTCGTTGAGAACTGGGTAGCCCCCGACACAAAGAACCGGGCCTAGATTTCCCGGAATACTGTAATTTGGCGGCAAAATCTTCATTATGTAATTGTATACTTTAGTTCTTGAAGTGGAAAAGGAAGCGATCTTTAGCAATTGGAATAAATGGACCAATGAATTGGGTCCTTCACTTCGATCTGCAAAAACAGATGTAAAGAAAGCTAAAGAATTTTCGCTGCCTTCTACTTTACCGACCCGTTTGAAAATTCGGAGTAGAATTAGTCTGCAATATAAAATAACAAGTTGCCGCGAGAGTTGCCGCGAATCTTGTGTGAAGTGAAGCTCATTATCACTTTCACTGAGTGTTTTTTCGTCTTGACTGTTAATAGGAGGAGTAGTAAAAAAGTTGATCGAATCATTGTTGGACACAGATTTTGGCTCTTCTTGCGGGAAATAACGTCTTTGAATCGAAGACTTTTCTAATGAAAATTCTTCGAATGAGTCTTCAATTCTTTTCACCTCTTGTTCGGTAAAAGTGGTGGGCATGCAACGAAGGATCGTGCTCCAATAGTCTTTGTCGTCGTTGTTGATGTGATGAAAAAATGGAAGACTGCCAGTCGGAGGATTGTGTACAAATGCAAATTCTCCGAAGTTGAAACGAACCTTCTCGTCTTTATTAAAAGAAACGCAAGGGAAAAATCCTCCCACATTGGAATCAGGGTCATAAAAGTCTCGAAATGCTAGACCCATTCCAATTTCATCCCAGCAACCATTGAGAGAAAACAAAATTTGTCTTTCATCTAAATCGATTGCGCATCCAACCACATCTCCAGGTGACCATTTCCCACCCCACTCAGCGTTTGTCTCATGCCAAATATAGTTCCTCCACCCGTCATAAGCCCATGAAGAAGAATCATCTAAAATATAATGACAAGAGACTATGTGCAAAAATATTATCTTACCTCCCACACCTTGACCCATATCAGAGTTACCCGTGAACGATGTGTCAGCCCAACCAACTTGTACACAACCAGCAGTAAGAACAGTAAGTTCATAATACCACTTCCCTGTTTTTACGGGATAGTTGCGGCAGCCAATAGAAGGAAATCCAGCTCCATTAGGGGCACAAAGGCAAGTTAAATCAGGTTTCACCTGCCCGCACCCAGAAATTACGGTCAAAGGATTCATAGGATTGACTCCAACTTCCATCTCCTCACATTTCTCAGTTGAAGCCTTGTCATCTTCTTCAATCTTTTGCCCTGTGGAGTCATTGGAAGCAAGCAACTCTTCATCGTGCGTTAGAATCCATCCTAAAGCTGCATCCAAATTATTTTGCGTTGATTCCATTGCTCTGGCGCACCAACTCGGAGGAAATCCCATTTCTAACAGCTGTCTAATCAAATTATGGGGATCTTCCCTCTCTTCTCGGCGACTTCCCCCCTCTCTTGGAACAACTCTCCGAATAGTGGACGAAGTTGAGGATGATTCGCGCTGTGATCTCGCCGTTTCCAACATTGCTTCTTGTGCGATGAGTTGATTCATTTCTGAACCATGCTCCAAACATAAGTTAATTGCCATTTCGACATTGTAATTGGTTCTTTTCAAGGCAAACTCACACCATTCTCGGGGGAGCCCAATTTCCAACATTTGGGTCAACGCCGCTTGTTGTGCGCCTTGATCAACACTTCTTCTACCAAAAGGGGACAAAATGGACGCAAGCTCTCGCAGTGGTGACTGTTGAAATACTGCTTCATTATTCCCTCCGCCGCCTCCGCTTGAACTAGAGGCGGTAATCTTAGTTGCAAAACCTCGATTATTCGAGTTTAATTCTGACGAAAATTCCGTTTTACCAGTTTGAGACAGGAGTTCCACTAGCTTGGAGGTGTACGATTCAATTCCACTTAACCCAAATTCATTTGAAGCTAATAGAGCAATTTGGAACAGCTTTTGAGAGCTCTCAACTGGGAGACAAGAAAATAAAATATCCACATTGTGATCGTGCTGCATAAGAGTAGATAATGAACGAACCACAAGAACATGTAAGAAGATCTTTTGCTCGGAAAATTCATCTGACCATTGACCGTTTTCGGATAAAACAGCAAGAATTTCACGATCAAAATATTGTACTAAAGCTTTGAGTAAGTCTGGAGTAATTTGGAATGGATGAAAGGGTACATCAGAACACGGTAAGATGTCTTGATTAGACAGGCGGATGGAGCGAACCGGGAGTGATCCTGCAATATTGAACGTATGGCTCAGAGTAATTTCTTGCTTCGCATTAAATGAAACCCGGCTATTTCTTTCCATCAAGACCACTTCGGCAGAGGAAGAGCCTGGCACCATGCCTATCAAAAGTCCGGTGCTATGGGATGCAGCAGCAAGCTTCGTGGCTAAATTATCAGCATTACCAAGGAGTGCGAAAGGACGAATGGTAACAAATCCTCCAACTCTTCTCTTCTCAATGCTTCCTCCCAGCACGGACACTATTGCGAGCAAGGATGTCTCATGGTCAGAGCCTACTCCGGACCTAACCACTTTTTCCAAGAAAATCTCAAAGATAAAACTTCTCCAGATAGGAATTCCGAGCAATGTCCTTAACAAATACAAGGTTTCCGCAGAAACCGCATCTGCCAAGTCAGAGCTTCCTTTTCCAGTTTCTGTAGATGCTAAATCCGATCGAATTGGAGATAACAAAGTATTTTGCAGGAAAAAATCAATCATCGCTTTCGTGCTGTTTTCACTCGATTGATCAAAGCTTTGCATTAGATCAGCAATATCTTCATCTTCGACCGGAAGTTCTAATCTCATTAAGTCATTAAAGACGCGAGTATTCGGCACAAAGGCTTTCAATTGACTTGGTTCAACAGAGGATAACAATTTCTGGAGCAATCGAGTGATTCTTCGTTGAATTTCTAGACTTCCAATTCCAATAATCGCCAGAAAGAGCGACAACCATTTTGGAGAAATTAAAAGCTTGGCACAAATCCGAGAATCAGCAACGAATCCTAGCAACCGCAAAACGCGATAGATATATTCACATATTTCTTTCATTTGGTTTGGCGTTGATTGAACTGTCTCTGTAGATTGTGTCTCATCCGCATTTTCGTCATCTTCAGGATATGTAAAGGTACTCACTTGCTTAACGGCAGTAAATAATTCGGAATAAACAAGATCAAACAGCGATCGCGACAATGTATCAGGTCCAGAAGGCGACTTCCGTAATCCATATTGGAGAAAAGCTTTCTTCTCCTCGCTCAGATCACCTGTTGCAGCTATCTGGGCAGCTAATGAATAAACAGTCGTCAAGGCAATACGACTGACAGTACGAGACTCCAATTGACACGTTTGTAAGAGAACTTGAGTCGCGAAACTGTCCGTGCTACGGGGAGTGCTTGATGAAGCTCGTAAATCATCTAGCACGGAGTTCAAAACCCGAAATAAATCTACATGATTTAGGAAGACATGCTCTGTAGGTTCAATAATAATGTTCCAACTCAATAAGCACAATGCTTGGAGAGGACGATCCTTCTGCCACGTACTGCGCGCTAAAAGACGAGTGAGGGTTGAGTAAAGCTTCTCGAAGGCGATTCGAAGCGAGGTTCTTGCAAACTTGCTGGCAGCTTGGAGGTCATGTGCATAGTGCATCGTCTGATTTTGCGGAGAAATGCTCATATCGTCCGTCTCAACGGAGACATTGCGTTGATCAGGAAGATATTGCAACACTGCAAGATTCAAGAAATTTGTCTGAGGATTCAATGCCATGTTATTGTCTTCCGGATCAAGCAATTGCAGAAAAGACCGATATCCAATACCTCGGCAAATGCTAATCAGATTTTGATCGTATAAGCTGCGCGTCAGAAAGTTCGGATTGACGGAGGGAGCTGTCACAAATTCCATGATTTCATTGATTAATTTGGAGCAATGCGATCGCAGCGACCAGCTTTCAATATACCACTTATCTGAAATTAAGTGAGATCTTTCCAGAAGTTGCAAATCCTCTAAAATCATACACGCTGCATCGTTCATCGCCAAGCTATCCAGAAGTTCAGTTCTTGAATAAATTGTGTGGCAAAGCACTTCGTAGGCAGCACCTGTTTCCTGCTTCAAACGTACTACTGATTCCAGTACTCTGCGGAGTATGATAAAGGAAATCAAAAAGAAGGGAAGGACTCTTACTTGATAGATGCTCTCCACACGTCGCACAGGATTTGAGGCGGACGTTCAGTAATTTCTCGAGTGTTTTTTGCGAGATCCGAGAAAATAGCAGAGCAGGTGGGAAATACTCCACTATGGCGGATTTCCGAAGGTAAGACAAAGTTGCACCTCCAACTTGAGATTTTACGATCATAGAGCTTCCAATATGTAAGAAAATATAATCATCAAGAATTTGAGTATTGCCTTTCGAATTTAGCAAATTGGAGAGGAAAATTTCCATTTCTAAATGGTGATTGCGTTGCAAATCATCAGCGGGAAGAGTTAAACCAACAGCGAAGCAGGATTTCATCCACTTGTCAAACTGCAATCGGATAAAGTCTTCTTCCTGCCGCGGTCGAAACTGAGGATGAGGAGGGATAACTGCTTCAGTTTTGCGCGCCAACAGCAGCTCCTTACTCACAGAATAGGGAGAAAACAACTCATTCAAATGTAAAAATAACCTTTGTTCCTGTTGTTCAACAGAAAGCTTTAAACCACCAGAAAATAAATCTGATTTCAACCATCGTCGATCCAAGCAGCTCATTTTCCGGGAAGAGGAGTCGACATCCGATTTTTCAGGAGCAGAAAGACCAATTTCCTCGTTTGCAGGATCTCCATCTCGGCCTTCTTCGTCATCATCGCTGTCATTCTTCAAATGAGTGGCAGGAACTGACACATTATCTCCGCCTGGATCTGAGACAGCGGAGTTCGTTCGAATAAGACAGCTACTCAAACGACTCGCCGTCGCTGCGTACAAAACAGCCAATCGAAAAAGAATTTCTTGATTTTGGTGGGCGGAATGCTTTCTACCACTCTTTACACCACAATTGAACGAACCGTGAACGCGACAAACTCGATCAGATTTGTCGAAGTAAATTCCGTACAAGTGAGAGCCACAAAGCGACAAGCGAAGTTGAAACATTAAGTTTAGACCACGCGAAGACGATCTCTCGTAAATATTCAAGTAATTCCAATGTTGAATTCCGATCAAATTTGACAGCGATGAGCTATTAATTAGTGGTGCTGGATTGCTCAGATCTCGATGAATTTCAACAGAATAAATAGAATATTTTCTTCCTTCTTCTACTACGCTCAAATCGAAATCGGACTTTGCGATATGCAACTGGAAAACTTCAGATATTGAGGAGCTATTGGTAACTCCAGGGACTTTGATATCCCATAAACCTTCGGTCTGGATTAGCTGTAATCGTGAGTCCGGCGCGGAACACTTCAGTGATTGGAAAGACGAGATTAGAGTAGGTAAAAATGTGCTCGTGAGCAAAATTCTCTCTTCGGTCGTCTCAGAGACGAGTAACGGAGGAAAACCGAGGAGATGGGCGAGAAAGGAAGGTAGAACCCAGCTAATCAAGGGGTAAGATGGGGCGGTAGGGTTCTCTTTTTCACTGATCATTCGATTATACGCACTATAGAGTAAAATCTTCCCGTACTCAAGTAATGTACGCAACCACTGAGATTTTGAGGCCTTCGTTGTCTGATCTACGGAACACAATGAGTCTTTTCGAAAGGCATCACCTTCAGCTTCAACAGAAAAACTATCTTCCTCTTCTTCCGCAGTCGGTAAATTAGGATTAACCTTCGAGGACCCATTACTGGGGGGAAAGTTGGTACAAGAAAGAAAAGTGACTTTATCTCCTTTCTCGTGTAAACTGCAGGCTAAGAATAATGGTTTCTTTGGAAGATTATCAAAAGCTTTTCCCCACTCAGCTGAAGCACTGTCCTCTCCACTAGCCGCGGAAGAAGTCAACGCAGATCGAAATGTTACCAATCCCTTGTTACTGTCATAGCGAAGGATGATTATCGAGTTTGAAGTGAAACCGGGGCCATAATCACTCACAATCTTTGATTTATTGTGCCACAGAGAGCGAGTGCCAATCAAGCCCCAAGAGTGACGATCGACACCAACATAAGAGTCTTTTTCACAAACAAAGTCTTCTGTTGCAAGACCAAGAAAAACATGCCCTTTGCTACATCGATCAACACGGAGAACAATCTCATATATCCCACTATTAGAGGGAAATCCACGTTGAGAAACAACACTCGCCCAAACTTTGGGTCCCAAATGATGAACGACGGTGGAATCTTGAGAGGTTACAAGACTTGTATGAGACCGCACAGGATTAAATTGAAGTAAAATCGATCGCTTTCGTAATTTTTTGGATTCGGCATTATCTAATTCATTTTGAGTGCAACGGAATAAAACCTTTTGCAAGTTTAAAAGGAGCAAATATTCTCCCACCAGGTATTTCATGGAAGGTGATGCAATCATGGCCATTTTGGTTTCTGAACTTCTTCTTAAGAATGCAGATAGCAAAGTTTGAATCAGTTGTTGGTTTTGGAATAAAACCGCGTCGTCCGAGGTTCTAACATTGTCTGGTCTGTTGACAAAGACAGGTTCAAATTTAAGAAGATTGATGCATAGGTAATGCAGGAAATAGCAATTGTAATGATTTTCATGGAAAAGGATCTCATTATTGAGCGGAACAACAGTAGAAATTTGCAATTTCGCTTGTAATTGTGAAATAACAAAAGAAGAAATCTCTTCGAGCGAATAAGATTGCAAACTCCCAGCTTCTTCGTTTACTAACGCGCAAAGTGTCATCTTCACGGTTTCTAACCTCTGCTGTAAGTTTGCACTGAGTTGCGATATGACAGCTAAACTACGCAGAGCAGAAAGACGCAGGCAATGCAAAAAGCTCCAGGGCGATAGATTTGCATCAATTAATGTCACATCTACACCATCTCTTTCGATCAACTGATTGAGAGTTTCCGTTGACGTTTGCTTTACTCGATGAAAGAATGACTTTTCAGATGACAAAGCACTAGTAAAAGCCAGAAAGAGTACGGAGGAAGCCCCTGGATTAAGAGATCTGACACCAGCCAGGTCTAAAAGTTGAGTTTTTATTGCTTTCAATACAGATGAGGCAAAAGACGTCGTAGGAACTTCCTTGAATGATGATAAAATTTCCGTCACCAACCGTATCAAAGAATTCAATGACCAAGAGAGGAAATAGAGGTGCGTAAACCATGCGAGAATTTCTCCCTTATCCTGCATAACTTTAGAAACAGCGGCTTCTAAGTGGACAATCATCAATTGCTTAATTTGGCCAATACAAAACTCCAACAATGCTAAATTTTCCATCTGACTCGAAAGCGACGTCGAGATAGAAACACGCATACAATTTAGCAAACTGTCAGAATTTGGATCCTGATGATCGCAGCCATCGCCTTTTGGTATTTCAACAACACTCGTCAGCAGTAATGATAATAGTGAGCAAATGACCGAGCGGATGGGAACTGCATGGGTGTTCTGAAAGTTGGACAGCGAGGAAATTCCTGCTACTGTCGTTAGAGAAGCGGAGGCCTTCCAAAGATTTGCGCACGTAAAAGGTGCAAGTGCAGTAAATGGATGAGGCAACGGTTTTACCGTTCCGAAAGTTTCTTCGGCTTCATTTGTAAAAGTTGGTTCAATCTCTCTTTCCTCCATATCTTCCTCTTCCATTCGACAACTCTCGTTCAAACTCGCTGTGATTGTTGCATGAGAAGGATTATCAGACGTTGAAGGCCCGAGCGCAGCTGCTTCACCCATAGACAATGCTATTGCCTGGGCTAACATATCCTCTTCATTGAGGTCATCCCTCAAGATAAGCGAATTTTCTGCCCCGATAGAATGAGTGAATACAGACGATCCACCACCCATCGTCGAGGAACCGGCATCGCTTGTGCCACCACCAAAATGACCCGCTTGCGAAGTATTATCGTCTCTACTTAATGTCTCATCTCCGCCGTCAGAGGACGCAGCAAAGTGATGACGAGAGATTTCGCTGTTAGTAATGGAGTTTGAGCGAGTTCTTTTCGAAGTTGTAATGTTCAAAGAAGCAAAGGCTTCGAATGGATTAGAGACCGGGTAAATACCGCTTTTAGACAGGTTTCGATCGAAACAAACTCCCAAGAGTCCTCCAATTGGTAAACTGAACAAATTTAAGCGGCTCCAATCAACATCACGGATTTCAAATAATAAAACCGCAAAGACAGTCAACAAAGATACGTCTGAACTTTCTGCTAAGGCTTTTGCAACACAAACAGAGAGTGATTCCATTTTGCGGCGAAGATCGTTTTCGCTTTTCGCTTGAGACTCATCTTTCTCCACGTCAGCGGCCTTATCTCGTTTTCGAAAGAACTTTGATTTGGCACCATGTTTGGTATTACTTTGTTGATCATTGCTTGTGTCTCTTCGTTCGCGACGGCGATCTTTCCGACTGGACTTGTAGCCAACTCTCTTCGTTCGCTGCACACTCGAAACAACCGATAAGGCAGGTAGGATTTGCTGCAACGGTGACGTTCCTCCTCTCAGCGAATCAATCATGAGCTGAAAAGGGGAAGTAACTAATTTTACCGCAGCAATTTTCTCGCGTGGTGAGCTGGCATCACCTCCTTCAGAGAAGTGATCAGAGTGATCCCCTTCCTCTCCGAACTCTTCGGTCATAAGCCAGTCAATACCATCAAACTCACTAATTTGTTGCAAGAAATT
>VFQN01006605.1_pt1 | contig 13082 bp, 8 predicted proteins | sample 3512371 | NCBI WGS metagenome assembly VFQN01 (sample SAMN10412370, study PRJNA504923) | tailings metagenome | isolation source: Replicate 2 from Balatoc abandoned mine | place: Philippines: Itogon, Benguet | collected 2017-08-28
GCCTCGCGCACCTTCTGCACCGCCGGCAGCAGCAGTCCGATGAGAATGGCGATAATCGCAATAACGACCAACAGTTCGATCAGCGTGAATGCGCCACGCGACCTGCGACTCATCGCGAGACCCTCCCGGGGCAGGGTGAAGGAGCGACCTGTGACACGCTCCATGAAATACACCCCCCCGAAAGTGGGACGAGACCGGTCATACCACTTTCAACTGACCTTCACGGCAAGGTCACAACCACCCCGAATCTTGACGGCCTCTTCATCGTTTTCGGCCTTGATCTCAGCGCATCCGACCGCACCACACCGTGTCACCCGCTCCGGTACCGCCTCCACCGCGGCCCGTCCCACAACCGGTTGCAGTCGGTTTCCGGCCTCCGCATAATGCCACCATCCCCGCACGACAGGATGACCGGGCGGGTTCCGGGCGGTCGTTCGGCCGCCCGGCCGTCTGGACGACGGCTTGCATACCCGCCCGACAATACCCCAGACACTCACCCGGACCGGGCCGTCACGCTACCGCCCGCTGGCCCCGGGAAGGACTGCCTGAATGGAACTTGAACACGCCGCCGGGCTGGCAGCAGCCACAGCCCTCGCCGGCGCCGCACTGACCTACTTCGTCGCCCGCGCCGTCAACCGCTCGCCGTCCGCCCGAGTCCTTGAGGCCGCCCGTTTTGAAGAGGAGGTTCGCCAGGCCGAGGCCCGCGGGCGGGAGTTGGTCGAGAAGGGTCGTCGCGAGGCCGACGAGATCGTCCGCGAGGCCGAGCTCCGCGCCCGCGACGAGGCCGCCCGCCGCCGGGACGAACTGACGCGGGAACTCGACCTCGCGCGGGCCGAGGCGCGCGAGGTCGAGCGCCGCGCCGAGAAGCGTGAGGACGCGGCGGAGCAGAAGGCCCGCGAACTGACTCGCAAGGAGCGCCAACTGGAGTCGGTTCAAAAGAAACTGGCCGAGCGGAAGGAGCGGCTGGAGGAGAAGTCGAAGCGGCTCGACGAGCTGACCGAGGAGCAGACGCGGAAGCTCCACGAGCTCAGCGGCCTGTCGCGCGAGGCCGCCGAACGGGTACTGCTCGACCGACTCGACCGGGAACTCGCCGACGAGGCCGCCGGCCGCATCCGTCAGCACGAAGAGCGGTTGCGCCAGCAAGCGGAGGCGAAGGCCCGAGAGGTTCTCGCCACCGCCATCCAGCGGTTCGCCGCGGACCACACCGCCGACACCACGGTGAGTACCGTGGACATCCCGTCCGACGACATGAAGGGCCGGATCATCGGCCGCGAGGGGCGCAACATCCGCGCCTTCGAGAAGGCGACCGGGGTGGACGTGATCGTGGACGACACGCCCGGCGTCGTCATCGTGTCCGCCTTCGACAACGTCCGGCGGGAGACCGCCCGGCTGGCACTCGCCAAACTCATCACCGACGGCCGCATCCACCCGACGCGCATCGAGGAGGTCGTGGCCGAGACGCAGGCGGAGATGGAGAAGCACGTCACCGAGGCCGGGCGGCAGGCGGTGCTGGAAGCGGACGTCCCCGAGCCGCACGAGAAGATCCTGCACCTGCTCGGCCGGCTCAAGTTCCGCACGAGCTACAGCCAGAACGTGCTCCTCCACTCGCTGGAGGTCGCGCACCTGTGCGGGCTGATGGCCGGCGAGATCGGCCTGAACCCCCAGCTGGCGCGCCGGTGCGGGCTGCTCCACGACGTCGGCAAGGCGGCCGACCACGAGATGGAGGGCGGCCACCCGAAGGTTGGCGCCGAACTCGCCCGCCGCTACGGCGAGACGAGCAAGGAGGTACTCCATGCCATCGCCGGGCACCACGACGACGTGACGGTGGACAACATCTACACCGTCCTCGTCGCCGCCGCGGACGCGATCAGCGCCAGCCGCCCGGGGGCGCGGCGGGAGACGCTGGAGAAGTACGTCAAGCGGCTCGAAAATCTGGAGGCGGTGGCGATGGGCTTTCCGGCGGTGGAACACGCCTACGCGATCCAGGCCGGGCGCGAGTTGCGGGTGATCGCGAACGCCACCCAGACGACCGACGCGGAAGCCGTAAAGCTGTCCCGCGAGATCGCACGGGCCATCGAGCAACAGCTCGACTACCCGGGCGAGATCCGTGTGACTGTCATCCGCGAGACGCGGGCGGTCGAGGTGGCAAAATAGCCGGGCCCGGAGCCGCCCGGGCGGGCTGTTGCGCGCTCGGCGGCGGGTCTTCTCGGGCGTCGGACCGCCCGTGCGTTCGTGACCATAAGTGACCGGATTTCGGCAAACCGCACCGCCGGCGTTTCCCGAAGCCACCCCGACACCGTGCGATCGACCGACCCGAAGTCCTTGACAGTCATCGTTTTCGTTCGGTCGATACGTGTTCGTCCGCGGCTCGCGTCGCGTTCGGACAGCCCTTCTTCCGTGACCATAAGTGACCAGATTTGGGTAAACCGCACCGCTGGAAGACCTTCCGGGCGGTCGACGGCCCCGTCGTCCTTGAGAATCATCGTTCTCGTCCGGTTCGACCCGCGTTTCGTCCGCGGCCGGTTACGGACACCCCGGCGTGCCCGGGCCATCCCGCGTACCGTAGTTTGGCACCGGCGGTTGCCTGCCTGCGGCGACGGAAACCCAGTCGCATCCGGGGTACTCCCGGACCGAAGGGTTGTGGAGGAGTTTGTTGGGGGTCTTGTTGATGCGACTTGGAGCGGTTCGGGGCTCGAACCGCTTGCTGTCCGTCACACTTCGCGCGGCACCCGCGTGAACGGGGGTCAGGTTGAGCCGACCACTACCCCTTCTCGAACAGCGCGGCCACGAAGGCGTCGGGGTCGAACGGTTCCAAGTCGTCGAGCCCCTCACCAACGCCCGCGTACTTCACCGGCAGGCCGAGCTTCTGCTTGATGGCGAACACCGCCCCGCCCTTCGCGGACCCGTCGAGCTTCGACAGGATGATCCCGCTGCACTTCACAGACTTCGAGAACTGTTCGGCCTGGGTGACGGCGTTCTGCCCGTTCGAGGCGTCGAGGACGAGGAGTACCTCGTGCGGGGCGCCGGGGATCTGCCGGCTCACGACGGTGTGGATCTTCTCGAGCTCCTTCATCAGGTGCGTCTGCGTGTGGAGCCGGCCGGCCGTGTCCACGATGAGCACGTCGTAGCCGCGGGCCTTCGCCGCCTCGCAGGCGTCGTGCGCGACGGCCGCGGGCTGGACATTCTGCCCCTGCTTGATGATGTCGCAGCCGATGCGGCCCGCCCACACGGTCAGCTGCTCGACCGCCGCCGCCCGGAACGTGTCGCACGCCGCGACGGCGACCGTCTTGCCGTCCTTCTTGAGCCGGTTGGCGAGCTTGGCGATGGAGGTCGTCTTCCCCGACCCGTTTACACCGGCCACCATCACGATCGTCGGCCCACTCGGGGCGTAGGCCAGCCCCGCGGTTTCCGTGGCGAGCAGGTCGCGGAGTTGCTTGCGGACGAACTCCTGGACCTCGTCCCCGACTTCCTTGTCCCGGAAGCCCTGGCGGACGCGGTCCACGATCGTCGCCGTCGCCTGCGTGCCGAGGTCGGCCCGGTAGAGCTGCTTCTCCAGTTCGTCCAGGAACGCCTGATCGACCTTCCCCTTGCGGCGGAGGATGTCGAGCACGCCCCCGAACACGCCGGCCGTCTTTGCCAGCCCGCGCCTGAACCACCCGAACGCCATAATACCCTCGTGTGCGGCTGCGAATAAGAATCGTATTCTACGACCGCCTCGCCGGGCGTCGGCCCCGGTTGACCGGGGTGGGCGGTCGGCCTATCATCCACCCTTACCGCTGGTCGTACCGTCTGTGATGGTCGTGCGGCCCGCCCCGCGGAACGGAGCCCGGCATGAGTACCGAGTCCCCGACGACCCCGCCGCCCGCCGAAACCCCGGCGCCCGGCACCGCCGTCCGGGCCGCGTGGCAGAAGTTCAAGCGCGGCGAGCTCGTCTCGTACCGGGTGATGGCTGCCTTACTGGTCATTATTACCGTGATCGGGTTGTTCGTCTTCATGCGCGGCCAGAAAGAGGTCGCGTCCTCCCGCATGTGGCTCGACCTGGAGGTCGCGGCCACGCCGGAAGATCTCGAGAAGGTCATGACGGACTACCCCGGCACGGTCCCCGCCCAGCTCGCCGAGTTCCACCTGGCGCGGGTCAAGCTGGGGCCGGAGGGGATCGACAAGCTCGTGACCGGCGACCCGGGGGAGCGCCAGAAGGCGCTGGCGAGTATCGAGACCGCGAAGGAGTCGTTCAACAAGCTGGCGCCGGACCTCAAGGACTCGCCGGTCCTCCAGGCCGAGTGTTACCTCGGGCTGGCGAAGGCCGAACTCGCGCTGATCGGGATCACCAAGGGGACGGGGCTCGACAGCTTCCTCGGCAGTTCGACCGCCGCCGCCGAGTGGCTGGAGAAGCTCGCCGCCGTCGCCGAGGGGAGTCCGTGGGGCGACGAGGCGAAGAAGACCGCCGCCGAGCTCCGCGCGCCGGGCGAACCCCTGATGCAGGACATCCGGCGGGTGCAGACCAACCTCTACAACATGACCTTCTTCCCGTCCCGGCCGGGCGGGATGTTCGGCCCCGGCGGCGGGATGCCGTTCGGCCCAGGCGGGATGCCGTTCGGTCCCGGCGGCGGACTGCCCCCGGGGTTCCCCCCGATGGGCGGTCCGGGCGGCGTGCCCGGTCTGCCGGGCGGCGGCCCGATAATGCCCGCGCTCCCGCCGGGCCACCCGCCGATCGCGCCGTAACGGCGGGGCGACTCGATTCGACGACCGCGGCGGGGGGTTTCGGCCCCCCGCGTCGCGTTTCCCGGACCCGCCGATGGCCACCGCCGCGGACGACGACGACCTCTTCGACCCGGCGCCGGTCGCGCCGGTGCCGCCGCGGACGCGCGAGCCGATCGACCTGATCGCCCAGATCAAGGTCGAGGGGATGCGGCTCGACCAGTACCTCCACATCCACATGCAGGCGTACAGCCGGTCGGAGATCCAGAAGGCGATCGAGGCGGGCAGCGTCACGGTGAACGACCGGCCGAGCAAGCCGAGCTACAAGGTGCGGAAGAACGATCGACTCCACGTCGAGATGCCGGCGCCGGACCACGAGCTCCCCGAGCCCGAGGACATCCCGCTCGACATCCTCTACCAGGACGAGTTCCTGGCGGTCATCAACAAGCCGGCGGACATGGTGGTCCACCCGGCGAAGGGGAACTGGTCCGGCACGCTGGTGAACGCGCTCCAGTTCCACTTCCGCGAGCACCTGAGCCGCGAGAACGGCGCGTTCCGGGCCGGGATCGTCCACCGGCTCGACAAGGACACGAGCGGCGTCATCCTGATCGCCAAGGACGACCAGACCCACCGCGAGTGCTCCAACCAGTTCGAGACCCGCAAGGTGTTCAAGGAGTACGTCGCGCTGGCGGTCGGCGAGTTGGAGCGCGACACCGACTACATCGAGGCCCGGATCAAGCACCACCCGCACGACCGCGAGAAGATGGCGGTCACGCTCGACCCGACGGACCCGGACGCGAAGGACGCGCTGAGCTACTACGAGGTGCTCGAACGGTTCCGCGGGTTCACGCTCGTCCGCGTCCAGCCGCGCACCGGCCGCACGCACCAGATCCGCGTCCACCTCATGCACGCCGGCTGTCCCGTCCTCGCCGACAAGCACTACAGCGGCCGCGACCGGTTCCTCCTCTCGGACCTCGTCCCGGGCACGGAGAAGGACGCGGACGAGGTACTGATCGGCCGGCAGGCGCTTCACGCCTTCCGCCTCCGCTTCCGCCACCCGCGGACCGGCAACTGGCTGGAAGTCGAAGCGCCGCTGGCCCCGGACATCCGGCGCGCACTGGACGCCGTCCGCGCTCACCGGCCGCTCCGGTCGTAGTGGTGCACCTGCAGATCACTGTCGGAAACTGGCGAACGGGGCCGGCGTGAGCCGGCCAGTGGCTCGGGTCTTGAGCCCCGAAGGGGCGGCCGTGAATAGCCCGGGGTGGCAACCCCGGGCGACGCGGGCGGTGTCACCGAGGGGTGACCCAAACGAACTCCGCGGCAGGCCGCCCGGGGTTGCCACCCCGGGCTATTCACGGCCGCCCCTTCGGGGCTCAAGAGCCACCAGCCGCACCGTCACGTCGCGGATGTGCGAAGCACTCGACCAACCCGACCCGGCGCCACCAGCACATCGGCACCGCACCGACACCGGCGCGCGAGCGCCGCGAGGCCGGGGTGGGCCGGGGCCGCGGCCAGGGCGGCGTCGAGGTGCGGGAGGACGACTTCCGTCCGCACCCGCAGAAGGCGTTGAAGGCTCGCTACGAACCCGGTCGGAGGCCGCCGCGGGAGCGAGAACCGGTGCGGGCCGAAGGTCAGTGTCGCCGACCCGATCAGCCGGCCGCCCTCGACCCGCACCTCCGCGTCCGGGTCTGTGACCGTTTTCCCGCCGACGACCACACCGCGGGCGCACACCAGTACCCACCCGAGTGCCTCGTCCACAGCGGGGGGTGGGCGGTGGTACAGCAACAAGTCCGGGTGGTCGGTGAGGAGTTGACCGCCGAGCGTCGGGGCGACGCGGGCCAGCTCGAAGGCCGTCTCCGTGGGGGCATAGTCCCGCCACGGTTCCTCCTCCCGCAACGACCAGACGGCGTACTGGAGGCCGAGCCGCGACAGCGGCTCGACGGCCATCAGTTCCTTCAACCGCGGGCACGCGGCCCACAGGTCGGCGAAGCCACGCGGCGTGAACCCGGCGGCGAAGGCGGCCTCCAGGGCCAGGATGCGGAGCCGGGCGAGTTCCGGCGCGGGTGGTGGCGGCTCGGTCCCGGCGAACAACCCGGCGACGTGCTCCGCAAAGGCGATCGGCTCATCCCCGGCGAGTCCGGCCGCGATGAGACTTCCCACCGCGGCCAGTCGGTCCACCCCGAGTCGGCTCGAATCGTCGGCCCGAAGAAAGCGAACGGCCGCATTCCGCACCGAGTTAGTCGCCGGGCCGAGAAGCCGAGCCAACACGTCCGCCCGCTCGTTCGCGTCCCCGCGACCGACGCTCGCGCGGCAGAGCCGCGCGAGGACGCGATCGCCGGCAGGATTCTTGGAGATGCGCGGTACGAGGTCGGTCCACGCCCGGTCCACCGCCCGTTCACCCGCCGGGGGAAGCGGGCCGCGGAGGAACCGGGCCGCGAGGCACGCGAGTCCGGCGACAACGAGCGCGACCAGAACCCCGACGCGGAGAGCGATCGCGGCGACGAGAACCGCGGCGGCGGCAACGACCCCCACGGCCCGCGGGCCGACCGCCCGGCGGCCGTCCAGACCCGACCGCAACACGCCCCCGGGGGTGGATACGGTACACGTCCGCAGCCCGTCCGGCCCGCGCACCTCGACCGTGTACCCGTCCCCGGTCAACCGCCCGCCGGCGAGGACGAGCGGCGGGGGCAGCGGCTCGACCGAGGGTTGCACTTCACCGAGGCAGCGGGGGCACAGGCCGCACCCGCGCACGCCGGCGGCGGCCGCGAGCGGGTTCAGGTCGGCCTGGGGCGGGTTGGACCGCGCGGCCCAGGCGCGGAGTGCGGCCGGGTCGGACAGGTGGGCGGCGCGGTCGAGGAGTGTCGTGTCCCGACCGGCCCGGTACTGCTTCTGCCACGCCCTGGCGATCCGGTCCGGGTGGCGGGCACGGCCGCGGTCGAGGACCAACCCGTGGACCTCGTACAGGTGGCGGGCGAGATCCGCCTGACGAAGCCGCACGGAGCACTGAGGGCACGCCAGGCGGAGGCGGCGCTCGCGGCGGGCGATCAGCAGGTCGAGCGCGCGGGAGCGCCGGAGCCGGCCCTGAACCGCCCGCAGCAGCGCGAGTGCTCGGAGCGGTGTCCGCCCGGCGGTCAGACCGGGAACGAGGTGCGTCAGGAAGTGCTTCGGGTCGCGCGACGACCTCAGCGCGCGGGCCGCGGCGCGGACGCGGAGGTCGTCGGGGAGGAGCGGGTCGGCCAGGAGTTGGGGAACCTGTTCCAGAACCCGCTCCGGCGCGCGTACCGGCAGCCGGGCCAGCCATTCGAGGAACACGCGCCGGCCGCGGTCGCCCTCGGCAAACAAGCGCTCGGCGACCGCGGCCACGGCGTCCTCGGTCCGCGTGACCGCGGCGAGGTCGGCCACGAAGCCGGCGTGCGCCGCGGGCTCGGCCGGCGCCAGCGCCGCGTCGATCAGTTCGCCGAGCTTGACCCGCCCGCGGAACCCGCCGTCGCTCACGGCCGCACGCGCAGCGTGGACGGCAGCAGGCACGTCCCCTCGCGGCACGCGATCACCCGCACGCGGAACTCCACGTCGGCGGGGTTCACGCCCGCCGGGAGCACCCCGCCGAACGTCGTGCCGTCGGTGTAGACGCGGTAGTCGCCGCCGGCGTCCTTCACCACGTCCCCGAGCGGGAACGTCTGAACGACGTCGATCTCCTTCCCGCCGGCGAACGCGGCGAGCGTCGTCTTCGACCCGTCGAGCGACTTGTTCAGGATCTGGTTCGAGTACACGTGGTACGGGGCAGTGATGGCGAGGCGCACCCCGAACCGCCGCGAGCCGTTTTTGTCCGGCTCGGCCACCGTGACCGTCGCCTTCACCACGTCCGCCGACTCGCGCGGCGCTTTCGGGCTCGGTGCCGTCGGGTCGATCGCCACCGACTCTTTCGCCGCGACGTCGAGCCAGTGGTCGAGCGCCCGCGCGGTGCTCGGCGCCGAGCCGGGGCTGGTGCGGAGCATCCCGCCGAACGCCCGCAGCGACTTGCCGGCCAGCTCACGGTACTTCGCGTCGTTCGTCTTCACCGCGAGGCGGACGAGGTTGCGGGCCATCACGCCGTTGCCGGACGGCGTCGCGCCGTCGTACCCCTCCTTCGCCCGGGCGAACAGCTTCTCGTGGTCGTGGGCGGTGAAGTAGAAGCCGCCGCGGGCGTCGTCGGCGTGCCACTTCGCGGCCGCGTCGGCGAGCGCGCGGGCCTCGTCGAGCCAGCGCTTCTCGCCGGTCGCGTCGTGGAGATTGAGCAGGCCGTGCGCGAGGTAGGCGTAGTCTTCCAGGAAGGCGTTCCCGCGCGGCGCCGCCTTCTCGCCCGGCACCGCGGCATAGAGACGCTTCAAGCGACCGTCCGGGGTGCGGAGCGTGCGGAGGAGGAAGTCGGCCGCCTTCGCCGCGGTCGCGCTGTACGCCGGCTCTCGGAACGCCTCGCCGGCCTTCGCGTAGCCTGCGACCATCAGGCCGTTCCAGCTCGTGATGACTTTCCGGTCGAGGAACGGCTTCGCCCGCCGCTCGCGGGCCTCGAGCAGCCGTGCCCGCAGCGGCGCGAGGCGTTCCAGGAGCTGGGCCTCGGTGATCTTCAGGTCGGACGCGATCTCGGCGAGCGGCTTCGGTAGGCGGAGGACGTGGGCCTTCCCCTCGAAGTTCGGGGCGCCGATGCCGTACACCGTCCGGATGAACTCCGTGTCGGCGGCGCTGCCGAGCGTCTTGGCGATCTCCTCGCCGGTCCACACGTAGAAGGCGCCCTCCTCGCCTTCCGTGTCGGCGTCGAGCGCGGAGTAGAACGCGCCCTCGGGCGAGGTCATCTCCCGCGCCACGAACCCCAGCGTCTCGGCGACGACGCGGCGGTACAGCGGGTCGGGGTCGGTGCGGAACGCCTCGGCGTACAACTCGACTAGCTGGCCGTTGTCGTACAGCATCTTCTCGAAGTGCGGCACGGTCCAGGTGCGCTCGGTGCTGTAGCGGTGGAACCCGCCGCCGAGGTGGTCGTAGATGCCGCCCAGCGCCATCTGCCGCAGCGTCAGCTTCACCTGCCCGGCGAGCTTCTCGTCCTTCGTGCGGGCGGCGTGGTGCAGCAGGAAGCCCCACACCGCGGCGCGCGGGAACTTGGTGCCGCGGAACTCCTTCTCCTTCGACCCCGTGCCGCCGTACACGGGATCGACCTCGTAGCCCCCCGCGGTCTCGGCGACCATCTCGCGGGTGAGCGGACCGACGAGCTGGAAGCGCGTGTTCCGCGCGAGCGAGTCGTTGGTCAACTCGGCGATGCGGTCGGCCTGCTTGAAGATGCCGTCCTTCTCCTTCGTGTACAGCTCCTGCACGCGGGCCAGCACCGACGGGAAGCCCATCTGCACGTCGTCGCCGACTTTCTTGTCCTTCGGCGGGAAGTACGTGCCGCCGAAGATCGGCTTGCCGTCCGGTGCCAGGAACATCGACAGCGGCCAGCCACCCGAGTCGCCGGTGACGTTGAGCGCGGTCATGTACACGTCGTCGACGTCGGGCCGCTCCTCGCGGTCCACCTTGATGCAGATGAAGTTCGCGTTGAGGATCTTGGCGATCTCGGGGTTCGAGAACGTCTCGCGCTCCATGACGTGGCACCAGTGGCACGAGCTGTAGCCGATCGACAGGAAGACCAACTTCCCCTCGCGCTTCGCCTTCTCGAACGCCTCCGCCCCCCACGGGTACCAGTCCACCGGGTTGTGCGCGTGTTGGAGCAGGTACGGGCTGCTCTCCTTCGCCAGCCGGTTCGCCGGGTGCTTCGCCTTCCCCTTCGGCTCGTCGGCGGGGGCGGCGCCCGCGACCACGACGGCGACCGCGGCGGCCAGTGTGAGGAGGCGTGCGAGGCGCGGCGTCATGAGGGGCTCCGGTGGCAGGTGGTTATCCTACCCGAACGGTCGCAGCCCGCGTTATAATCTTCCCACTGCCTGCCCACCCCTGCCGGAGCTCCCCGTGGTCCGCACCACCCTTCCCGCCGCCCTGCTCCTCGCCGCCGCTGCCGCGGTCGCTTCTGCCGACGAGGTTTCGGACAAGCAGAAGGCCGCGGCCGGCGAGAACCTCAAGAAGGCGGAACTCAAGGGCTACAGCGTCGTCGAGTCGGAGACGCTCATCCTCGCGTCGCCGCTCCCCGAGGCGCGGGCGAAGGCCGTGGCCGGCGCGCTGGAGAAGACGGCCAAGGTCGCCCGCAAGGGGCTCCAGTTCGCCGACGCCGAGGTGCCGTGGAAGGGGAAGCTCACCGTCTACCACGTCCCCGACCGGAAGGTGTACGGCAACTTCCTCCGCCTCGTCGCCGGGGAGCGGGGCGAGAGCGGCTACTTCGTCGGCGTCCGCGGCGACGAGCCGGCGGCGGCGACGGGGGCCGAGGTGGCGGCGAAGGCCGCCGACGCGGATCTCGTCGCCGAAATCGGGCCGGCCATCGGGGCGGCATACTTCCAGGCGAAGGCCGGACCGGCGAGCCCGGTGCCGACGTGGGCGCGGAACGCCTACGGCCGCGCCGCCAGCCTCCGCGCCGACTCCCCGGCCGGTAAGCGGATGACGACGTACAAGGCGGCCGCAAAGTCCGCCGTGCTCGGCAAGGGCCGCGGCCCGGCGACGCTCGCGGAGGTGTGGGCGAACGACCGCCCGGACGCCGAACTGGTAGCGACGGCGTTCTTCGACTACCTCGCGTTCGGCTCGGACAAGGCGAGCCAGGAGAAGTTCGGGCGGTTCGTCAACAACCTCCGCCCGGACGAGAACGGCGACTCGCCCGAGGTCGCCAAGGTGATCGAGACAGCAGGCTGGAAGGCGCCCGAAATCGAATACGCGTGGCGACAGTGGGCGCTCAAGGGAATGGCCGTGAAGTGATCGCCCCAGTCGGACGATTGCGTGGGAGCGTCAAACGCCGTACCACACCGGCGTCAGCATCCAGCTCAGGACACCCTCGCCCTTCGCCAGATCGTCCTCGAATACGACCTTCGCCACCCCGCCCTTCACGAGCTCAATCTGCTCGGGATTCACTCCGAGCAGCCAGCCGAGGTAGGCGGACAGGTCCGGGTTGTGGCCGACGAGCGCGACCGACTCCGCGCCCAACCCCGCGACCTGCTTTGTCAACTTTCGACGCCGCAGTTCGCCCGGTGCGAGCAGGTCGCACGCCGTCGGCTCGGCGCCGGCGCCGAGCGCCTCGCGGAACTCGCCGGCCGTCTGCACCGTGCGCGTCAGCGGGCTGGTCAGCAGCGCCGCCACCGCGATCCCCCGCGCCCGGAACGCCGCCCCGAGCGCCCGCGCCTGCTGGCGGCCGAGGTCGGTCAGCGGGCGGTCGGCGTCGGCGTGGCGGATGAGATAAAGGTCCATGCCCTTCCACTACGCCGCGCCGCGGGTCGCGGCCACGCGGCGCGGACGATCGGCGAGGTTTTTCACCGACTCTTCGCAACCCCCGCCCCTTCCGGGCGGAGCGGCCGGTCCGTAGATTAGATAGATGGTTCGGCCGCGGGCACGCCCTCTCCGCCCGGTCGGCCCACAGCACCCCGAACGGATTTCATGAAGCGGACAGACATTCGGAACGTCGCGGTCGTGGCCCACGTCGACCACGGCAAGACGACGCTGGTGGACCAGATGCTGCGCCAGAGCGGCCTGTTCCGCTCGGAGGAGCTCGACAAGCTCGTCGGCGGCCAGCACGGCCTCATCATGGACTCGAACGACCAGGAGCGCGAGCGCGGCATCACCATCCTGGCGAAGAACTGCGGCATCCGCATCGGCGACGTGAAGGTCAACCTGATCGACACCCCCGGCCACGCCGACTTCGGCGGCGAGGTCGAACGCATCCTGCGCATGGCCGACGGCGTGTTCCTCCTCGTGGACTCGGCCGAAGGCCCGCTCCCGCAGACGCGGTTCGTGCTCCGCAAGGCGTTCGCCGTCGGCCTCAAGCCGATCGTGGTCATCAACAAGATCGACCGCCCGGACGCGCGCATCGACGAAGTGCACTCGATGGTGTTCGACCTGTTCATCGAGCTCGGCGCGACCGACGAGCAGGCCAACTTCCCGGTCATCTACGCCAGCGGCCGCAGCGGCGTCGCCACCACCGACATGAAGGTGCCGCCGAAGGACCTGCGGCCGCTGTTCGACGCCATCCTGAACACCATCCCGCCGCCCGAGGTCGAGCCGGACGCGCCGCTCCAGATGCAGGTGACGAACCTCCAGTACAGCGAGTTCCTCGGCAAGATCGTGGTCGGCCGGGTGGTCGCCGGGAAGATCAAGAAGAACCAGAAGGTGACGGTGGTCAAGCAGAAGGACGGGACCACGTTCAACGACACGGTGGTACAGGTGCTGGAGTTCGACCGGCTGGCGAAGAAGGAGGTCGAGGAGATCGCGGCGGGGGACGTGGGCGCCGT
>VFQN01006606.1_pt1 | contig 13080 bp, 12 predicted proteins | sample 3512371 | NCBI WGS metagenome assembly VFQN01 (sample SAMN10412370, study PRJNA504923) | tailings metagenome | isolation source: Replicate 2 from Balatoc abandoned mine | place: Philippines: Itogon, Benguet | collected 2017-08-28
GCTCGGCGAACGCCGGTTCGAGATAGAGTGTGTTCCAGTAGACGATGGCGTTGATTAGCAGGTTCAGTCCAGATGCTCGGTAGAACTGGCTCTCGAAAGTCCGGTCGCGCAATTCTCCGAGGCGATTGAAGAACAGTGCGCGGGCCAAGGTGTTCTGGGATTCGCTCTTGTTGAGGCCGACCGTCGCGTTCCTGCGCATTTCGGGGTTCTGCCACCACTGGGGCAGAAAGATGGACCGATTGATGCGACCGAGATCGCGTAGCGCCAACGCCAGTCCGTTCTGGCGTGGGAATGCGGACAGCTTTGCCAACACCGTCGAAGGCCGAACCTGCCCGGAACGGATCGTCGTGACCAGCCGCAGGATGTCGTTCCAGTTTGCCTTGATCCGCTCGACGTTGATGTGCTCGCCAACGAGCTGCGCCAGGTTTTCGGGAGGCGCGTCGCCCGGGAAGAGATAGAGCTTGCGATCCTTGAGACCGCGCAGCCGAGGCACAATCTGGAAACCAACGAGATGGCAAAGGGCGAAGCTCATATCGCTTACCCCGCCGGTATCGACATAGTGGGTTTCGATGGCGAGATCGCTGCCATGATAGAGCAGTCCATCGAGGACATAGATGGCTTCGCTCGCATTGGCATTCATGGCGATGATGTAGAAAGCGCCGTACTGGTCAGAGGTGAACCGGTAGAATTTGGCGCCGGGGTTGGGACCATAGCGGCCGTTGAGGTCGCCGATCGCCTCGGCGTGTCCGCCCGCCGGAAAATACTGGCCATCGGAGGATGACGTTGTTCCATCGCCCCACAAGCTTGCCAGAGGCAATTGCCTCTGGGCGTTGACGAGAATGGCGTGCGCGGCCGTGTAACCTTCCTCGCGAATATGGGCCCTGAACATTAAAGGGGCACAGATATACGGTAGGCGGATCATATCGAGAACGGCAGGGGTCGGAAGCCCGAATCGTCAAGCTCTGGCTTGTCTTCCCATATGTAATCGCCAGTAAGGTTCACGTGTTCCCAGGTGAGCGGTGACAGGCTGGATAGCAAATGATCGGGCACATGCTGGCCGCCGGTATGCAAAGCATCGACGATACGACCGGTATAGATTGTATTCCAGTGGATGATGGCGGTGACGACCAGGTTGAGGGCAGATGCCCGGATCGAGAGGTTTTCCTGGCTGCGATCGCGGAAGCGGCCGAGGCGATGGAGATTGACGGCCCGCACGAGGCTGTTGCGGCTTTCCCCTTTATTCAGCTCTGCCGTTGTCGTCTTTCTAAGTTCCTCGTCGTTGATCCAGTCCAGCGAGAACAGAGTTCGCTCGATCCGGGCATCTGGCGTAGTGCCTGGGCAAGACCGCTCTGCCTTGTCGTTGATGACAACCGTTTGAGCATGAGCGAGGCGCTGACGGTGCGCGTGCGCAGCGAGGTCATCAGGCGTAGAATATCGTCCCAATGCGCCCGGATCAGGTCGGCATCAATGCGATCGCCCATGACATTCTGGAGAATGCCATACTGTTTGCCAGGTCCGAAGCCATAGAGGCATCTGCCGTCGAGATCGGGAATGCGCGGGACGAATGCAAAGCCGAGCGCATGGCAGAATGCGAAGACGAGATCACTGACACCGCCACCATCGACATGATGTCGAACGATGTCGAGGCCGGCATCCGTTTCGAGAAGCGCGTCGAGAACGTGCACAGCCTCGCTCGCCGTGGCGGCGATGATCTTCGTATGGAATGGAGCATATCGTCCCGAGATTGCCGTGTAGAGCTTGATGATCGGGTTGGTCCCGTAACGACCGTTGACGCCGCCGGCGATTTCGCCGCCATCGCCGAGATGAATATGCTGCCCATCGGAAGATGATATCGTGTGCGAACCGAAAACGGTAGCGAATGGGGCTGCGTGCTGAGCCTCGACCAACCGAGCGAGCGCCAGCGTGAAGGTTTCCTCCCGGAAGTGCCATATCGCCATCTGCTGTAACTGGCGGCGTGTGATGCCGGGGCAGGCCAACGCCATCTTCGAGAAGCCGAGATTGGTGGCCTCGGCGATAAGCGCGGCATAGAATATACGCATATCGCCCGGCATTCTCCCTGTCTGGAGATGCTCGAACAGCGAGCTGAAGCCGGTCATCCGATCCACGTCGGCGACAAGATCCGTCAACCTGATGGGCGGCATACTGCTCGCAACTCTCCTTGCGAAGGCGAGCGCGGCTTCGGTCTCGACAGATTTGACGGCGGGAACCCGCAAGCCCTTTGCTCCAATCCGCGTGTCGCCGCGACCGCCCTCCAACCGGCTTGCTGCCTCACGTAATTTTTGATCCAGCGCTTCGGCTTTCTGGGCGAGATAGATCTCAACATCGACCGGAATGGCAACGGGGATGCGGGCCTCAGCCTTGATGATGGCGTAAGTTTGCTGCGAGATCATGCCCTCGTCGAGGGCTCGATATGTACGGGAGCCTTTGATCCAGATCTCATTGGCGGCGATCCGGTTCTTCAGCTCGACGATGACGAAGAGTTCGAGCATTCTGCGATCGACAGAGCCATCTGCCGCCCTGATCTCCTTGCTCCACCTTTTGTCGACCAGATCGAGCGCACTTTGCACCCACGGTGCGTCTGAAGAGCGAAGGCGGCCTTTCCCAGCCGCCGTCATTTGCATCACCACGTTGATGAAATCGCGGTTTTGACGATTGCCCTCGAATGTAAAGGCTGCCAGAAAATGGGGCTGCAAAGCGCCGGATACGCATATATTGCGTCGGCAGATAGGCGATCAGATCATCGTCCTTGCGGGGTCGAGACGCTGCCTTTGCTGCCGCGGTTGCCTGCATCAACTGCTCCCAGCCACCGACTGCATTGACCGCCTCATCAAGGGAAAGGCCGGTTTCCCGCCTGGCGGTAATCGCTTCACCGAAACCCACGAAGAAATCCAGGGCCGATGTCGCCGAGGTGGCGGTTTCCAGAAGTTGTTTGTCCCGCTCGGCCTCGGCCCGCCGGAACACCTTGCCGATCAGGACTTCGAACATGGCGATCGCGGCGTCCGTGAGCGCCATTTCCATCTCCAGAAGGAAGGCAGCGAGCGTGGCATATCGACGTCCGAGCCGCATTTGTTCGAAATTCTGGGCGGTCAGGCGGCGGCCTTCCTGGGCCATACGGTTCACACGATGGGCGGGGACGGCTTGAAGCACATCACTGGAAAGGCCGACATGGCGTACAGCCACAAGTCGATCGATCAAACCTCGCATGGCTGCTTCCCCAGCTTTACCGGGCGGCTCACGTAACCAGGAGACCCCGCTCTGGCGGATGCGTGGTCCGATACCGAGTAGCGCTTCCATCCTGACGATAATGTCCGGCGTCAGTCTTCCTGCAACATCGGCGAACAGTGCCTCTTCTGCCTCGGTGCATGCCTGCCCAGCCAATCGCTCGATCACGGTGATGCCGGGAATGACGATACGCCGACGGCGCATCTCATCGGCAAGGGCAGCGACGACGAATTTGTCTTTGGTTGAGGCAATCGCAACGCCGCGCGCGAAGGCAAGCAGATCGGCGCGCAAGGGGTGGCTCATCTCCCTGAAACCATAATGCTGGCGAAGGACTGCCAATTGCTCGTAGCGTGTGGGCGCTCTTCGTGCGAAGACGGCAAGTGCATCCGGCTCAATGCAAAGTTGCTCGGCCAGGAAGGTGAGCGCGGTTTCCGGAATGACCTCCCTGCGCTGAATGAGACGGCCTGGATAACGGAGTGTACAAAGCTGAAGGGCCAGGCCAAGACGGGTATCGTCGCGCCGGCGGGTTTCGAGAAGACGACGATCATCATCATCGAGGCTCCAATGACGGATCAGGGTGTCGTCGTCGGTAGGCAGGGCAAGTAAATTTTGCCGTTCGGCATCCGTCAAAATCATGCGGCGAGGCATCGGCACTCCATATGTCACAAAAAGACTGGAGATAACCGTTCACAGAGCTTACTTTGCAAGACGGGTTGTGTGACAATCTACAGGCTTTGGCGCAGCCAAATCGAAATTGTCACGCAGACGGACGTATAAATGACAGCTCTGATTGGATACGTGCGGGTGTCGAAAGCCGATGGCAGCCAGGTGCACGACCTTCAGCGTGACGCGCTGGCACAGGCCGGTATCGAGGCCGGCAATATTTACGAGGACGCCGCCTCGGGAAAGAAAGAGGACCGCCCCGGTCTCGCCGCCTGCCTGAAGGCGCTTCGTGGCGGCGATACTCTCGTGGTCTGGAAACTGGATCGTCTCGGACGCGATCTGCGCCATCTGGTCAATCTGGTCGATGATCTCACTAAGCGTAACATCGGCCTGAAAGTGTTGGCAGGCGAAGGCGCGTCGATCGACACCTCGACCGCCAATGGCCGACTCGTGTTCGGAATCTTCGCCGCACTCGCCGAGTTTGAGCGCGCGTTGATCATCGAGCGGACCAAAGCGGGACTAGAAGCTGCTCGGGCACGTGGCCGAAACGGCGGAGCGCCATTCAAGATGACACCGGCTAAGCTGCGTCTTGCTCAGGCCGCGATGGGAAAGCCCGAAACGAAAGTTGGCGAGCTATGCGACGAACTCGGAATAACGCGCCAGACGCTCTATCGCTTTGTTAGCCCGGTTGGTGAATTGCGCGACGACGGCAAACGCCTTTTGAAACTCCGCTCCGTATCCCGCAAGACACGAGCAGCCAGAACATTATCAGGAACAGCAGAATGATCAGATTAGCCACCCCCGAAGATGCTTCCAGCCTAGCCGCCCTAAGCTTGGAGGTATGGCTGAACACCTACATTCGTGAAGGCGTCAACGCATTCTTCGCAGACTACGCGCTTGAAGAATTTACTGCTGCTCGCTTCGCACAAATCATGTCGGACAAGAACGAAACGATCTGGGTTTCCCAGAATTCCGTAGGAATTGATGGATATATACGCATATCTCTTGGCTCTATCGCGCCAGTCGGTGGATGTTCCGACATGGAAATCTCGACCCTCTATGTCCAACCGAGGCATCAAGGGAACGGAGCAGGCAGAAGACTACTGAAAGCCGGCCTGATATTCTGTGCTGAAGCGGGCAAACCGAACGTCTGGTTGGCGGTTAACGCCGAAAATGAACGAGCAACGTCTTTTTACATCCGGAATGGTTTTGAGAAAGCCGGGGAGACACATTTTCAGATTGGTGATCAGGCCTATCCCAATCATATCCTTCGAGCTTCCCTCTAGTGAGCGACCAACAGCCAAACATTTTCGCGAAGAAGTATCTCTACCGTATATCTGTGCCCCTTTAGTGTTCAGGGGCCAACTCAGGGGCGGATTTCTGATTTGCACGAGTGCAGTTTTGCACAATTGCACCTATTTTTGTTTCGTACGAAACAAGAAAGGCCGCCATGATAACCGACAACCCGACCCTCAAGACCTATGACGGCCTGAACCGCGCCTATGCCTTCTTCAACGATCGGCTGTTCGCCGGCGAGCTGCCGCCCTGCCTCGTCACCTTGCAGCGCGCCAAGAAGGCTTACGGCTATTTCGCCGGGGGCCGCTTCGGCTCCAAGGACGGCAAGACCGTCACCGACGAAATCGCCCTCAACCCCTCACACTTCCGCGACCGCACCACGGAACAGAGCCTTTCAACGCTCGTGCATGAAATGGTCCACCTGTGGCAGCACCATTTCGGCAAGCCCTCGCGCGCCGGTTACCACAACAAGGAATGGGCCGAGAAAATGCACGCGGTCGGACTGCACCCCTCCGATACCGGCCAGCCGGGCGGCAAGGAAACCGGCCAGCAGATGACGCACTACATCGCGCCGGGCGGCCCGTTCCAGACGGCCTTTGCCGATCTGAACGCGGAAGGTTTCGACGCCCTCTATGTCGAGCTGTGGGGCGATGCGGACGCGCGCAAGAAGCGCAAGGCCAAGGCGGCGAGCAAAACCCGCTATACTTGCCCGTCCTGCGGCCTGCACGCCTGGGCCAAGCCCGACGCGCGGCTGATGTGCGGCGATTGTGAAATCGTCATGGAAGCGCCAGAATCCGAAGGGGAGGGCGAGGACCAGGAGGAAGCGGCCTAACGGCCGCGCCCTGACGTTACCCGCCTACGCACCATCAAGCGCCCGGTAGAGCGTGGCACGATGCACGCCCAGGAGCCGGGCGACTTCGGCAACCGGCTTGTTCTCCCGGTCGATGAGCTGGCGCGCGTGCGCGATCTGCTCGGCCGACAGGGCAGGGGAGGGGCCGAACCTCACGCCCCGCGCCTTCGCCGCGATCCGGCCGGCGCTGGTGCGCTCCACGATCAAGCTGCGCTCGAAATCCGCGATCCCGGCGAACACGGTCAACACCATGCGGCCGGCCGGCGTCGTCGTGTCGGCCCACGGCTCGGCCAGCGAACGCAGGCCAGCGCCGGCGTCCTTGATCCGCTCCGCGATATTGAGAAGGTCGCCGGTCGATCGGGCGAGGCGGTCTAGCCTGGTGATCGTCACCACGTCGCCGGCTCGTAGATGGTCGAGCATCCGCGCCAGCGCGGGCCGATCGCGCTTCGCTCCGGACGCCTTTTCCTCAAAGATGCGGACGCAGCCCGCCGCGCCCAAGGCGGCCCGCTGCTGGTCGAGGTCCTGGCCGCGCGTCGAGACGCGAGCATAGCCGATGAACACGCGGGCGGCGTCAGAATCCGGTTGGCTGGTCATGCCTCCCCCCTGTCGCAAATCATGTCGCGAATAGTTTAGCACTCGCGACAATGAAGCGCGACACGAAAAGCCCTGATTTACCGGGGGCGGCCGGTCTGTCGCGGGTTTTAGGAGTTACGCGACGGCACCAAGGCGTCAATTACACGACATTCGGCCACACGGCCACGGCTGCACTCGCTGACCATCCGGCGCAGTTCTTCACGCAATTTGATTAAGCGAGCGATCCGGCTTTCAACCGATTCAAGTTGGTCCTGTGCGATCCGGCTTGCATCGTCGCAGGATGCCTCGGGCTGCTCCTGCAAGGCCAGCAACACCTGAATATTCTTCAGGTCAAAACCAAGATCGCGGGCGTGCCTGATGAAGCCTAGACGGTCTGCATCGGCGGGGCCGTAGCTGCGCCGTCCGTTCGACTGGCGAGCAGGTTTCGGCAGTATCCCGATACGCTCATAGTAGCGGATCGTTTCGATGTTCACACCCGACTGTCGCGATAAGTCGCCTATCTGCATTTTTTTCTTGCTCCTGTAGTGACTACAGGATGTAGCACGGCAGGATCAGAATTTCGAGGATCGACACATGGCTGCCGCCGCAACCGACATAATCCGCTACCAAGTTACCGGCATGGATTGCTCATCCTGCGCGGCCAAGATTGAAGGCGCAGCTCGTAAAGTCGAAGGCATCAACGATGTGAAGGTGTCGATCGCCTCGCAGATTATGACGCTCGAAGTCGATGATCCGGCGCGGCGACTTCCCGCCTTGGAATCCGCTGTAACAAACCTCGGCTATCAGCTCGACCGGGTAGGCGAACCGAAAGCTGCGAACGCAGACGGCGACGACGACCATCATATTCCCGACCTGTCGCATGTGAGCCCTGCCTATAAGCGGACGCTCTGGATCGTCGTGCTGCTTAATGCCGGATATGGCATCATCCAGATTGGCGGCTCGATCCTGTCGGGCTCGCAAGCGCTACAGGCTGACGCTCTCGACTTCATCGGGGATGGTCTGATTTCCTTCCTCGGCCTGATTGCTGTGGGCTGGGGTCTTGCCGCCCGCGCTAAAGCGGCCTTGCTTCAAGGCATCTTTTTGGCCCTGCTCGGCTTTGGCGTGATCGGCTCCACGGCCTACCGTGTCTTCGTCGAACATGAGCCGCAAACCCTACTCATGAGCGGCTTCGCCATTGTCGCCTTCTTCGTCAATGTTCTGGCTGCCGTGGTGCTGATCCCGCACCGTAAGGGCGACGCCAACATGCGAGCCGTCTGGCTGTTCTCTCGCAACGACGCCATCGGCAATCTGGCCGTGGTCGCCGCTGCTGCCCTCGTCTGGTGGCTCAACAGTCCGTGGCCGGATTTGCTGATGGCCTTTGTCGTGGCGGCCCTGTTCTTGCAATCGGCATGGTCGATCATCCGGGATGCGCGGCAAGACCTCGCACAGGCCGGCCGCTCATGAGGGTTGGCACTGCTGCATTGATAGTCGCCACAGGTGTGGCGCTCGATCTTGCAACGAAGGCATGGGCGCGGGTGAGTCTCGAACCCTATGGCCCTGCCTCCGACTTCTTGCCCTTCGTATCGCTGCACCTGACCTTCAACAAAGGCGTGTCGTTTAGTCTGCTCGCTTTCGAGGGCGATACAAGCCAAGCAGCTTTAGTGGTCGTTACAGGATTGCTGACGCTTGCCATGACCGTCTGGGCCTATCGGTCGCAAGGTTGGCACCGGATAGCCCTCTCCTTGGTCGTGGCAGGCGCTCTGGCAAACCTGATCGACCGAGGCGCACGCGGCTCTGTCACCGACTTCCTGAACCTACATTTTGGGGATTGGCATTTCTTCGTGTTCAATCTGGCAGATGTATGGATCAGCTTCGGCGCTGCTTTTCTGCTGGCGCTACAAATCATTCCGCCGAAGAACCCGGCTAAAATCGCCTCTGGTTCAGCCTCAACTAGAGCCAAGGTTACTGAGGTGCCGCCACGGTGATGGTGCAACGCTGATCCGTGCCAGCTTTCGCTGCCGCCTCCCAACATGCTGTCACCGTCTCCCTGTTCGCCGCAATGAGCTGATCGGCCGCCGCCACGCGCTGCCATGATACCGGACTATCAAATGCCATGAGACTCATGCCGGCCTGCCACGGCGTTTCCCCCATGACAACGCTGGCGACACGCGGCGCGGCCGAGAACGGCAACAGGCGCGGAAGGAACAACATCACCAGCGCGCCGGCCAGCAGGCCGATAGCGAAAGCGGCGACAAGCCACCAATTTTGCCGGTCGCGCTCCCGCGCGCCGGCGACATGCCCGGCGAGGTTCCGGCCGGCGCGCTCGAGGTCGGACGCCTGCCGCTCGAGCTGCTGCACGGCGGTGCGTATCAGGGCCTCGCCGCTGCGCTCGAGGGCGGCCGCATAATGCTGCGCACCCTGCCGGAGAATAGGCGACTGCTCTACGCCGTGCAGCCGCTCCGCAACAGTGTCGAGCGCCTGCACAAGCTGGGCGAGCTGGGGCTTGTAGTCCTGCGCCGGCTCGATCTTTTCGAGCTGGTCGAAAGCCGCTTCCAGCCCGCGCCGCATCACGGTCATTTCCGCGCCGATCTGCGCGCCCTGCGTCTCGATCGTGCGCCGGAGCGCATCGAACGCGGCGGCCGGGTCGCCGGCGTCCTCGTCCAGTGCTTCCGGCTCGATTCCTTCCCTGTCGTCGTCCAGCTCCGCCATATGCTCCGTGCCTACCTTCCCAAACCGATGCCCCGGCTAATCTGCCGGCTGCGTGACATTTCCTCTTGCAGCTCGTGGGCGATGCTCTGCCCCCGGCGCTGCTGCTGCCCGATTCCGAGTTCCTGCCGGCGATTGCGCAGGATGGAATCTACCTGCGGGTCACGCTCAAGGCTCTTGGTCATACCGTTCATCTGGCTTTCGACCTTGGCGCGGGCGTCGTCGTGCTGCCAGCCGCGAAGCTCCCGGCGCTGGCCCTGTAGCTCCTGCCAGCGTTCAACGAACCGCTCGGCCCTGATATTCGGGTCTTGCAGCGCGGCGTTTTCGCGCTTCATTCCGTCGATGACATGCGCGACACGCTCCCGGCCGGAAAGCTCGGTCATGGCGCGTGCCGTCGCCGGGTCGTTTTGCAACGTCGAGCGCAGCAAATCTTTCATGCCGCCCTGCACCTGGTCGAGCTGCTGGCCGGCATCGCGCATTTCCTGCCGCTGCATGTCGAGGACCGGCAAGCCCTCGCGCCGATGCTCCGCGACCGACTGATAGGCCCGCGCATAGCGGTCAACAGCCTGCTCAAGCGGCGACTGCCGCCGCGCCCGCTCGGCCAGCCGGTCAGGCGCCGGCGCCTGCCGCAAGCTCCCCTCTCTTTCCGGCCGCTCTGTGCGCTCCTGTGAGGGTGCAGGACGCGCATTGAGCTTGAGGCCGGCAAACATACCGCGCCGCTGCTTCTCGGCCTGTTGCGGCCGTTTCTGGTCGATCTGCGAGCCGTCCTCGCCGGCGCGGTCTGGCTCGCGGCTCTCGGTCGCCGCGCCGCGCCCGAGTTTCAGGCCCTCGAATGGCCGTTGGCGCTGCTGTCGATCGGCGGCGAGATCCTCGCGGACTTTTTGCGAGGATCTCCGATCAAGAGCATGATCCCCGGCCGTCGACTCCCGTTCCGCACGTAGCCCGGCGCGCTCGGCCGGAATCTCGATCTCGCTGCGGACGCCCATCTGCTCCGCGATCCCGCGCCGCTCGGCAAAGTCGCGAGTATAATCGAGCGTGGTTTCTTTCACGCCCGACCGGGACAGGCGGCGCTCTAGCTGGCTATAGGCCAGCTCCCCGGCGTCCTGAACCTTCCATGTGTTGCGGTGCGTCTGCGTCCCATCCGGCAAGGTGACGGGGGTGGAACCCTCATGCTGTAGGCCGATCTTCTCCCCGATCTCCGGCGCGGCCTCCTTCATGGCGCGCTCTAGATCGACGCCCCATAGGGTGCGCTGCTCGCCCTTGTCGTTTTCCAGCGTCACGAAATAGCTGTCGGATTTCTGCGGGTCATGCTCATAGGGCGCGGCCCCATGCTCGACCAGCCGGCCGGCATTGGTGAACTCGTCCTGTGCCGCGTAGAGCTGCACCCCGTCACGATGCCGGGTCATGGCGACATAGGTTAGATGCCGGTCCATCGTCCCCGACGCCATCACATAGGACCGATCGACTGTCGCACCCTGATTTTTGTGAATCGTCGTCGCATAGCCGTGGTCGATCGCCTGATAATCGCCCATCGGCACGGAAACACTATTGCCGCCCCGGCCGTCCAGCGTGGCGATGATGCGGCCCGGCTCGACATGATCGACCGTGCCTAGCATCCCGTTTTTCACGCCAAGGTCGCGGTTGTTCTCAAGGAACACGATGCGGTCGCCCGGCGCGAACTCCCGCTTGCCGTCATTGGTCTGGAAGGTCAGCGCGCCGGCGTCCTCGCCCTGCGCCAGCTCGCCCCGGTCCTGTAGTTCGGCCCGGATCGTGTCATTGATGGCGCGAACATCGGCCCGGCGATGCGCCATCGCTACGCGGGTTCCCTCCGGCCGCTCGTCGCGATCGGCAAGATAATCGCGCACGATCTGGCCGCGCGCGTCCTCGCCGGTTTCGGCAAAGCTGATGTTGCCGTGATCCCGATAGGCCGCCAGCCCCTCGGCCGTCCGGTGCGTGGCGAAGTCAACCGACGCCTCGCGCTGCCAGTCCACCCGCTGCCGGCGAATCTCGGACAGCTCGGCATGGCCGATTTCCTCCGTGATCGCCCGGAACGGTGCGCCGGCCCCGATCGCCTGTAGCTGCTCATGGTCGCCTACAAGGACGATCTTCGCCCCGCGCACCTCGGCCTCGCCAACGAAACGGGCGAGCTGGCGCGAGCCGACCATGCCGGCCTCGTCGATCACGAACACGTCGCCGCGGCCGATCGTGCCGCGGTCGTTCTCCCAACCGCGGGACCATGACGCGAGGGTGCGGCTCTGGATGCCGGAACTTTCCTCCAAGCCCTCGGCCGCCTTGCCCGACAGGGCCGCGCCGTGGACCTGATAGCCCTCGGCCTCCCACGCCTCGCGCGCGGCCGCGAGCATTGTGGACTTGCCAGCGCCGGCATAACCGACAACGGCCGCGATCCTCTCCGGGCCGGTGATATGCTCGATCGCCCGGCGCTGCTCATCCGACAGCCGGGCGGAAGCATCGCCGGCGCTGCGCTGAATGGCGGCGTCCTGCCGCTCTATCGCCCGCTCGACATGCCGGCGATCGACGCCATGACGATCGCTCAGCCCGTGGCTGTGCGCCGCGTGCATCCGCTGCGCGCTCTCGATCATGCCGGATTCGATCTCGACCATTTCCCGCGTCGAATAGCGCGCAAGCTCAATCTCCCCCGTTGCCGGGTCCGCGCGCTCGGCCTGCAACTCGACCAGGGCGGGCGAGGCCATCACCTTCGCAAAGGCGCTCTGGAACTCCTGCACATCGTCGTTGATGTAGCGATGCAGGGTCCGGGCAATGTCGCGCCGGTCGAACACGCTCTTTTCGCCGGTGATGAGGGTAAGAACCTGCTCCGGCTTCTCGCGGATAAGATCGGCGTTCCGCTGCGCCGCTTCCTCGTCCAGCCGCGTGCGTGCCACGTCGAGGCCACGCCTCTCCATCTGCGTGGCATGGACGCCCATATGCTCGGTTGGCGAAATCTCTAACCCGCGCTCCATATGCGAACGATGGTCGATCCGAATATCAAGCCCGGCCATCGCCAGACGCTCGTTCGCGATCCCCTCCCATGTCTGCCTGATATCGCGAAGCTGCATGTCGGTCGTCGCCAGACCATTCGACAGCAGCCATTTGTTTTCGCGCTCCAGATAGGTCTTGTCGCCTAGACCGTTCTCGCCAACCTGCCGTGTCGTCATCATCACATGGGCGTGGTGATTGCGAACGTCGCTGGCGTCGTGGGGCGCGTGAATGGCGAAGTCCACGGCCGCGCCGTAGCGGTTCGCCAAATCTTGCGCGAACTCCCGCGTTGCCTCTAGCCGCTGCTCGGCCGAAAGCTCATGCGGCAAAGCAATCTCGAACTCCCGCGCCACGCGGGCATCTTTCCGCTTCTCGGCAAACTCGGCGGCGTTCCACAAGTCCGACCGATCCCGCGCCCAATCGGCGTTGACGCCTTCCGGCAAGACGATCTCCGCATGTTCCACGCCCTGCTTTGCCGTGTAGTCATGCGTGATGCCGTCGCGCTCGTTGGTTAGCTTCTCCCCGGCACGATAGGCCATCGAAGCGACGGCGCTACAGCCCGTCGCCCTCGAAACTGGCTTCATGCTCAAATGGTAGATCGCCAATCAGTTGCCTCGATCCTGTTTCCGATTTTTCCGCCAGCCTCCAAGCTGGCGGCGCGCTGAGTTGCGTAGCAACTCGTAAGTGCGCCCTTCTCAACTCAATCACTTCGCTCTTTCGTTTTTCAGTGGGCGCTTGCGGCAAGGTTAGGGTCA
>VFQN01006607.1_pt1 | contig 13076 bp, 19 predicted proteins | sample 3512371 | NCBI WGS metagenome assembly VFQN01 (sample SAMN10412370, study PRJNA504923) | tailings metagenome | isolation source: Replicate 2 from Balatoc abandoned mine | place: Philippines: Itogon, Benguet | collected 2017-08-28
CAGTGTCTGCGGCTATTTGTTGATCACGGGGCCCTCTCCCCGGTGGCCGGCTGAACCGGACCACTGACTGTATAACTGGATGGCCATGTCAGCGGCTCGCCCATCCCCATTCTTGGCATTGCCCCTCGCAACCCTTCGCCAAGACAGCCGCCTCCCAGGCTCATACCCCATCCGCGCTGCCATCAGGGACACACTACCGGTATAAACATCAAGATTTCATTTGCGCTGCCTGCGAAAGCCCCACCATGAAGACGATGTTGCGGATGCGCGTCACTGCCCGCGCGTGCAGCAGCTGCTCCACAATCTCCCCTGCGTTGAGGTGCCCCTTGAGACCCATGGTGCCTGTGCGGCAGCGGGGGCGAGGACACGGCCGGATGGGGTTAATTGGCAGATAGGGGTTCACAGCAGATTGGGGCAGAGAGCAGGCAGGCCGTGTCAGTGGCTGGGCAGGGCGAGGGCCGTGGGGTGAGCGGTCGGACGGGCGCGTAGGAGGCACCTCTGCAGGACCTGCCCAGCTCATTCTCGTCCCAGCCGCAACACCCTGACCCCCCCCCTCCGGCGCACATGGGTCGATAGTTCAGGTCTTCAGGTCCCGGCTAGTAATGTATATACGGGCCCAACGGGAGAGTGGAACCCTGCGAGGTCAGGCCCAAACCGCACCCCGACGCAGGAGGGGCGCCACGACCTTAGCCCGCAACCCACAGGCATACCCCACGCCCCCTATCCCTCACGCTGCATCCCGCCCACCTGTCGCGCAGAACGTGCAGCCCATCTGGCAGCCGACCTGCGAGGAGACACATAGCGTCGACCGCTTCCGGGCTCTCACAGCCGCCGCTGCTGCCACCGCTGCCGCACCGCCGCTCGCTTCCCCACCCTCCGACGCATTTCCTCTCCCGCTGCAGCACTCTCCCTCGCCCTGCCCCCCCGCTGCAGCCTCCCGCCTCTCGCCCCCTCCGCCTCCACAGCAGCCTTCACCCTCTCCTTTCCGCCCTGACCCCCCGCAGCACCCAGTCCCTTGCTCGCCCTCCTCCACACCCTGCCCGAGGCCCTGCTGCTGCTGCGGCTGCTGCTCCCCCTCCTCCTCGTCCTGCCAATCCTCCATGCACTCCGCCCACTCCTCCCCGTGCTGCTGCTGGTGAGCCTCCGGCTGGTCGTCGTCCGGCCGGTCCGCGTGGTCAACGGGGAGGCAGGGATCGGCGATGGGGCCGGAAGCTGCCAGAAGCTGCGGGTCGCGGCCTGCAGGGGGTAGCAGGCGCGTCACCGGGCGCAGCAAGGCACGCATGGACAACCCTAAGGGCGTCATGGACGGACCGAGCGACCGACCCCAAAAGGACGTCCCCTCCTCAATTTCACGGCAGCCCTCGCTTTTGCAACGCACGCCTGTGCCCCACGTTCCTCCAGCTACCGACCAAACGACACGGCAGTACGGCACCATTGTACGACACCGCTGTACGGCACCGCTGTACGGCACTCACTGGGTGCGTCGTACGTCATGACCACGGCCTCCACCTGCATGCCGTCCTGCAGCTCCACCAGCAGCTTGGTGGTGGTGCCGTCGCGGCTGGTCTGCGCCTTGGTGACCCGCGTGGTGAACTTGGCAAAGTACTTGTCCAGCAGGGCCAGCGCGGCACGGGGCATGTCGGGCACGTCGTGCCACGTGGCCTCCGGGTGGCGGATGAGGTGCCTGGGGTTGGGTGTAGGAGGTGTGGGTTGGGGCGGGGCAGGGCAGGGGGCGGGGGATCCGAGGGGTAGGGACAGGGGCGAGCGAGTGAACAGATGCAGGGAAGCGGGGGAGTGATAAGCAGAAGCATGCTTGATGAAAAGGGAGATAACCCATTGGGCTGCAAGGGTCGGATATTGCGAGTGTGGGGAAAGGGCGGATAATCGCTGTTGTATACGTTGAGGAGCTCAGGTAAGGAGGCCAAGTAGCTGTCTGGTATGCACCGTACAGACACAGGCAGTTGGCAAACAGGGCCCTATACTAAGGGAGCAGTTGCTACTGAAAAGACGGGTAGGGGGTGTATGCAAACGTCCCGCGAGTGAGGGTGTTCCGCCGGGCAGGGGAAGGCGTACAAGCACGAGCGGCGAGAGGGCCTTGCCCAGCGGGTCAGCCAATGAGCAGTTATAGCGACATGCCCAGCATTGTTCTGTTAAACTTTATAGCTCTCAGCCGCTGCTGTTGTCAGCCGCTGCTTTGTCTAGTCCTGGTCCCGAACTGAGGTGTTGCGGCGGCGCTTTTCCTAGAAACCTTGTTCCCAAACAACTTGCCGTCATATCGCGCTATACTTTGAGGACAAGAAGCCATGCTTACCCCCACATCCGCACGGCGTGAAGAGGCTTGATGCCCTCCTCTTTGAAGGCCTGCATAACGGCACTTGTGTCCCATACTGACTGCGGGGATAGTCGCCGAGGAGGCGCCATCGTGTCCGGAAACAGAGAGCCTCGCGCGCTGCCGAAATGGGCGGTATCGGGTTGCAGGTAGCCAAAGGCCACACCGATTGAGCTGCTAGAGCTGTCAACGCTGGCTGGGACAGAATGTATTACCCAATGTACTGTTACTTTACAAAGATTTGCGGCATCGTGATGTAGGGCAGCGCCTCGCGCTGAGGCAATGCGCTGCTCCAGTCCAGCAGCGAGGCCAATGCAGTACAGCAAGCCTCAGGTATCGACGCCAAGGCACCGCTTCCCTACACCGCCGTCCCAACACCCCACACAACCCGAATCACGAGCGAGCCCGGCAGCATCCCAACCTCCAGCCTCACAGCACCCTTGCACCGCGCTTCACGCCGCGCCCGCTTCCGCCAGCGCCGCGGTCACCTCCGCCGACCAGCCGCACAGCCCCGGCGTCTCCTCCATCTCCACCACCCCCTGCGCCAAGCCCGCGCCCGACAGCGTCCCCCCGCGCTCCGCCCCCCGCAACACCACCCTCGCAGCCAACCGCTGCAGTGCCGCCGCCAGCGCCGCCGCCGCGCTGCCATCCGCCAACCCTGTCGTACCGGGGGTGGCGGGTGGCGGCTCCACGAGGAATGCAGCCACGAAGGCGTCGGCGCTGCCGGCCATGATGGCGGATGCAGAGGCCTCCCACCGCAGCACGTGTGCCCGGCCGTCCAGGGTGGCGCCCCGCGGCTCGGCGCGCAGGGGCCGCTGCAGCAGCGCCGGCACAGACAGCTCCACGGACAGACCTGGGAGGGGCCGGGTGCACGGGACAAGCCACGTCTCAGAGCGCGAGGGACGGGTGACTGGGAACCAGAGGCCCCAAGTATCTGTGTTTGTAGTTGGGAGGGACGCTGGGGGGAGGGGTTATGGCTGTAGGTGAATGAGGGTTTGGAGCGTTGGCCTGACACGCCACACAGCGGCCCCTGCCCTGTAGCGTCGCCTGGGAACCCGTTTCTGTCCCACTCTCTGCCCCTGCCTCTCCTGGGCCCCTGCCCCCACCGCCTCACCCGCACAGCGCTGCGCCAGGCGCGGGCTGACGGCGCAGTGCAGCCCCACCGTCACCAGTGACCGCCCGTCGCCCAGGGCCTGCGTGGAGGCGCCGAAGTGCACCTGCGATGGGGAGGGGGCGGGAGAGTTACGATGGGGATGCCTGCAGTCCTGTAACCAACAGACCTGAAGACAGGCATTAGGGCCGGAGGGGCTTAAGGTAAGGCGGCTCGCGATGCAGGCGATGCGGGGCGCGTGGGATCATGCGGCTCGCAGCCGGTTGCTTTCCAGTGCCGGCAAAAGCCGTGTGCGAATAATGTCAACGCCGTTGAAGTGTGCACTACCAACCGACCATAACATGTCGTTCATAGGCGGTGGCATATCAACATTAGCGCACGGCGCGCAGCATAAGCAGCAACCACGCCGTTCACAACCCGCTCTTAAACACCCCAAGCCAGAATCGCATGTGCTCCCCGCCACGCGGCCCCGCCGTCCCCCGCACCTGCAGCGGCGGCTGGCATGCTGTGGCGGGCAGGCTGTACACCATCAGCGGCGCCCCCGCGTGGTGCTTGGCCTGGATGCCGTCTCCCAGCAGCACGCCGGGCAGCGGGCCGGGCCGGGAGGCGGCGGGGTGGCGCCGCGCGGCGGACAGCGCAGCGGCCAGCGGGGCGGCGGAGGGGCCGCCCTCGGGCACCTGCGCAGGACGCCGCCGCACAGGTACAGAGGTCGGGTGGGAGAGTGCGTAGCTGGGTCAGAGGAGCCATATGCGATGTGCTGCACGGTCTGGAAAACCAGAGCCCGGCTTTCCACTCCACCCTATTGGGCGGCCCTCCGCGCCTACAGGCACCGCCCTAGCCTGCCTGCCTCAAGGCACCACCGTCGTCACCACTCCCGTACTGCACCCCACACGCCCCCGTCTCCACTCCCTGCCCTTGCCGCACCTGCACCAGGAACTGCACGGTGTGCACCTTGGACTTGGCCGCCTCCGACGCCCACTCCACGCGGCCGCCCAGCCCCGCGCGCAGCAGCCGCCCGCCCGCCACCTGGCCCCGCCAGCACTCGGACAGCCGCAGCACCGGCTCCGAGGGGATGAGCGGGGTGCCGAACGCGGGGGTCTCCCCGAACGCATCGCCCTCAAAGCCTGGGTGTGCAAGGAAGTCCAATGTAAAGCGTACAGGGTAGAGTTGTTTCCGTAGTGCTACAGCAAGGTTAGGTAAGCTGTTAGGCACAGCGGGTGCAGCTGCGCGTGTACGAAACAATGGCGGAGTCAGTTCGTTGGATGGAAGCCGTGCCGTTAGACCCAGATGCTCATTGCCAAGGAAAGCCGGATTGCGGACTCCCCCGGGCGGTATTGCTGCTGTTCGGACAATGCCGCAACGACGGTAGCTACCCACCCTCCGCCTTGGCCTTGTCGTCCTTCTTCTTGTCCTTGTCCTCCCCATCGAACGACAGCCAGCCCTCGCCCTTCTTGTCCTTGTCTTTGTCCTTGGGCGGTGCAAAGGGGTCGATGTCGGACAGCAGGTCTCCCCCGGCTGCTGCTGCGGCGGGCTTGGCTGCGGCCTTGCCGCCCCCGAGCCCAAAGATGTCGTCGTCTGGGGGGTGAGGCAGCAGAGGACGAATAAAAAATTGGAAGTGACGTTGGGCATGATGGGTTTCTAGAATCAGTCAGGTCAATGCCAAAACATGGCTTATGGGGTCGTCCGGGGGTGCGGTGAGGAGTGGCGCATGGCGGCATGTGCACTCCGTTGCGTTGAACAACGCCACTGAACCCAGACTCTACAGCGGGGAGCATGCGTAGCCAGGTGCAGGTACGCAGATACGCAGCGCGAAGCGCACTGGAACCAAGATAAATCTTAACGCATGGCAGAGCGACGGACGTGCCGCTGTGCATTCCTGGGGCTGCTGCCTCACTCACCTCCAAAGGGGTCGGTGGAGGCCGCGGGCGCCATACCCTGCAGCCAGGCAGGGAATCGGGTAGGAGCGCTAAGGTAAACGGCGGCAGCCCCACTCTATCTGGACAAACCCCGCTTGTTTGATCACCCCCAAGCGCATGCACGCGGCCCTGAGCCCCCTGCCGGTGCGCGCAACAGGACCTCACGCGCTTTTCCGCCCACACCTGCAGGGCAAACGGGTCCTGCCCCGGCGCCACACCGCGCTGCCCGGGCCGCGCCGCCCCCTGGCCGCCCGCCTCCTGCAGCTCGAAGCCCGGGCGCGGCACCATGGCCGCCAGCGCCGAGGGCTGCGTGGCGAAGGAGAAGCGCGACAGGGCCTCGATGGCGCCCTGCAGCGTCCTGGAGGGGAGGGGGAGGAGCAGGGGTGCAGGGGGGGGGGAGGACAGTGACGGACAGCCAGGAAGGAAGCAGAGCGTGGGGAAGTCCCGCAGCGTTACACATGAGTAGGTCAGTACCGGCCAAAGCACAAGGACACAAGGGTGGGAGCGTCGGTACAAGGGAAGGGGGTGGCAAAGTGGGCCAAGGTAAGGGCCCCAGCCGGGTGCGTGCATGGAGCAACGGGTGAAAAGTGACACGGCATGCGCGGGGCCTGAAGCTGTTTCTATGATCAGGACCCCGGGCACGGACGCCGCTTGCCCACCTGCGTTGCTGTGTGCGGCCGGCCGGAGCCTTGGCCGCCTGCCCCTCCGCCGCCCTGGCCGCCTTGTCCTTGTCCTTGTCCCTCTCCTTGTCCGACGCCAGCTCCAGGGTGGCGCGCGCCCGGGCCAGCGCGCGGCTCACCTCCAGCACCCCGCCGGAGGACAGCAGCGCGTCCACAGCCAGATACACCTGCGTAAAACAAGCATTGGGAAGGTGCCGGGGATGCATTGCAGCAGGGCACAGGAGGTCACATCAGGTACGGGGATTGAAGCATTGCATCGACGAGTGCAGCACGTCCCCTTCCTAGTAACCACCTCCAGCGAATGGCAGCAGGAAGAGCAAAACACGGGATTTAACGTCCCTGCGGCTCGCTTGTCTCTTCCCCAGACACACGCCTCACCTCTCCCAGCCTCCGCAGCACACGCTCCGCGGTGGGCTCCGCCAGCGCCTTGCCGCCGCCCTCCGTCATCACCACGCGCACAACCTACAGTAGGCCAACAGGGTCCCCCGGCAAGGAGGCAGCGGGTCCTAGAGTCATAGGGCACATGCGCAAGCACCGGTGTCCACCCCATAGCACCTACTGCGCAGCTCTCAATGAGGTACGTGTTCTTACAATGCTGGAACTTCCTGACGGCCTCTCCGGATGGACTTACCACAGCTGCCGTAAGACGTGATGCGCCGCGTGCTGCGTTTGTGAGCACCCTGTTGAATGCAAGTCCAATGCAAGTCCCCACCAGCCCTTTAAGGGGGACCCGATGACCCCCTTCATCGCCCTTTGCTGCACTTCTCACTCCCTCCTTAGCCAGACCCTCTTTCCGAACTCGCTCCCACCCCACCTTCCTTTGCCCCCTGTGACCTGGTTGATCCAGCGCAGGGCGCTGACCCCTAAACCCCTCCACTTCAATGCGGACCTCATACATGTTCCCCCCACCGTTCCCCTGCCCCCCAGCGGCGCCTCTCGTAATCGGTTGACCAAGTGCAGGTCACTGACCCGACAGCCCAACCAGCGGCATCACGCATCTCCCCACCGTTCCCCGCCTCCCCGCCCCCCATCCCCTCCCCACCTGGTTGACCAGGTGCAGGGCGCTGAAGGCGTTGGCCGAGGCGCTGGCCAGCACCAGCACCACCACGTGACCCACCACGCGGTACGTCACAGAGTACCTGGGGGAAAAAAGAGCGTTACGACTGCACATGCACTGAAACTAATACCGCTGTCAAGTACCTGTGGTAAGACAACTCAAGTTTGCGCGGAAGGGAGGGCGGGCATGAGAGTGGGCTGGAGTGGGGGTGCGGTTGCGGCAGGGGCCAGGGACAAGGCCGTCCCTGTTTTGGATTGCCTGTGCCCCGAGGCCGAGGGGCTCCCCTGGGGAACGTTGGCCCCCACCCCCACCTCTTGTGCACCACCTCTAGCTTGCCGCACAGCATGGGCAGCCCCTGCGTGGCGGACCTGCAGGCAGCAGGGGAGGTGGTGGTGGCAGGGGCTTGCGTGACCATGGCGTGTGGGGGCTCGTGTGGTCACTGCCTGAATGACAAACCGTGCAGGTGGCACATGCGTGCTGGGGCTTCGGACACTTCGGCACCTGAAGGCGCCTTGGCACGCAACTGATGTACAAGGAGAAGCATTTGCAGGCTAAGACGTCTGTGGCTGCACAGGGTGCTGCGCCCGGGCATAGCCCGCGGCACGCTAGGAAGTGCAGTGGCCTGAGGACCAGGGCTATGCCGGCACTCACTGCACGTCCCAGGCGTCAGCGCCTTTGGCTGCCATCCGGAGCAGGTTGATGGCCTCCTCCACGGCCTGCTTAGCCAGCTGCATGTCGATGCCCCGGCTGCAGCAGGCAACGGGTGGTGAGGGTTGGGCGGGTCGGCACGTTTCGTGTCGAACCTAGTGCTGCTGTTTGGTGCGGAGTCCACTGGCGGCAGGGCGGTGGCAGACCGCTAGGGGTTCTGCAAGGCTGCTGGGCCGCACCATTGAAGCAGCAGGTTCCTCCCGTCCCTGCTCTTGATGGCCACAGCGGACTCGGCCGCGAAGACCATCGTGATGCCTGGGCAGTTGGAGGTAGTGGTCCTCTACGCGATTCCAGGTAACCCTAGTTATGGTCCCATATTTTTATGTATTAGCCTGACCTATGGCAAAGCTACCGAACGCGTCTGGTGAGCGTGAAGCTGGAGGATCGAATGTGAGAGAGGTGAAACGACGCTATCTGCTGATAGTTATGGCTGTGCAACGGACTCTCATGTAGCATCAAAAGTTTCATGCTTTATGATAGCCGAAGCGACATGCATGACTGTCCCCAGAATGGTGCACACTGGATCGACAGCCCAGCTTTCCCCATTCAACCCTACCTGTGCCGTGCTCTTGTGCCAGTCACTTCTGATTGTTCATTGACCAGCAGTCCTATAGCAAGAACAGACGCCAATACTTAGGCACACAAACTATACGGTATCCTCTGACTAGCCCACACCCAGTTCCGACAAGCAAAATGGGCCGCAAAGGCATGAAGGGATTCCTTAAGGGCGTGCACAAGAAGCACGACTCAGACGATGAGGCAGAGGCTGGGCAAGCAGATCACGCGAACACGTCGGCCGCCGCGGGAAAACACGCCGAGCAGCCCAAGCCGGCGCCCGCCGCAGCCCCCAAGCCCGCTGCGCCCGAGCTGCCCCCACTGGGGAGCGACAGCGACTCAGACGGCAGCGGGGACGAGGGGGGCAGCAAGGGGCCGGAGACACGCGCCAAGGTCCTGCAGCGCCACAAGCGGGTGGGTGCCTTCTGCCTTGGCATCCCATGCCCTCGTCCTTGTGAACCCCACGCTGTGAGCCCCTTTTGGCTCTTCGGCTGTACTCCTGGGTTCCCTTCGCCTACGAGCACCCACTCCTGGGACTCAGCCGCCACCGGGAAGAGCTCTTGTAATGACATTCAATGGGGTAGATCAAACGGGCATAGGGTTTGCGGGTCAGCGTGTCGGGGCTCCTCCCCATGGAATCAAGGGTGCCCATTGCCACCAGCGCCTCTGCTCCCCTGCACCACGCGCACACATGCGTGACCTGCTGCCTTCTCTTGCCTCACCCCTCCCCTCCAGGAGCTGCTGGCCCACAAGAAGGTGGTGCAGAAGCTGGGGGCCAAGAAGAAGGTATGCTGCAAGGGGAGGGTGGATTGTGTCAAGCGTACCGTTATGACCGCAGACGCCACGTCTGGGCGCAATGGGGACGTGCCTGGGAGCCGAGAAGGCGCGCGTGCCGGGGGGTTTTCATGGGGTTGGGGCGCCGAGCATGGTCACGACCCTGCAGACGGTGACGGTCCATGTCCACACGGAGACTGGACGACGTGTCTTAAGCTGGGCGACTGCGTCACTGTTCGATGTAGTACCCTCGTAGCTACCATACACTGTTAGCCCCCAAACCACTCCACAACGCCGCGCAGGACGAGGCGGCCAAGCTGACGGCTGAGCTGGAGGCGCGCCACTCCCGCGAGCTGCAGGAGGCGGAGGAGCGAGAGCGCCAGCAGCAGCAGCAGCAGCAGCAGCCGGGGGCGGGGGATCAGGAGGAGGGCGGGCAGGCGGCGGCGGCGGCGGAGGGCGCGGCGGAGCAGCTTGGCAGTCTGGGCCTGGGGGCGGAGCACGGCAAGGTGGGCGGGGGGCTGGGGGTTGGGCAGGACGTGGTCGGCCGTTATGCCGACGTTCCAGCTTCCTGGACAGGGTGGTGTAGAGGAGCGCTGCAGCCACTTGGCACTGTCCTGCGCAGTGCCTGTGAGGCAGGCTGTCGTAAAGGGCAGGGGAGGCGCCACGTGGCGGCCTTCGCAAAGGGGCTGCGCACCCGTGCTGCACTCCCTGCCGTGCCATCGGGAAGTACAGGATGCCCGGCGCAAGGACGGAGGCCTGCGAGCCCCTTGCCGACTTGACACTGAAGGTCCACGTGCTTGGTGGGACTGCCAAACGGCTCTGGGCATAGCGCGTCTGGCCTCGTCCTCGTCCTCCCTCTCGGTTGCCAAAACCCCCTTCCTCCTCCGCTACCAAACGCCTCGACCCTCCTACGTTTCCGCAGAAACCGACGAAGGCACAGAAGCGGAGGGAGAAGCTGGCGGCGCAGGAGGTGGGTCGTGCCTGCATGCATGCATAAGCGATGGGGCTAGGGCTGCACTAGGATATGAACTGCGCGTGGGGGGAGCTGGTCGTCAAGCTGCTCGTTTGGCACAGTTTAACGATGACACCTGTGGCACCTTGGCATCCCCCACGGGCACACAAACAGGCCGAGCGCGAGCAGCGCATCGCGGACGAGCAGGCGGCGCTGGGCCCCAGCGACAAGGCGGTGGAGGAGGAGCGGCTGAGGGAGCTGCTGGCGCCGCTCAGGCTGGGCGTGCACGAGATTCGGGTGAGGGCGGGAGAGCAGTAGTGCTGATAGAACTGGAGCTGGAACGTGAACGTGAACGGGCTTAGCGGGGCAGGGCGGGGCACCCGCAACCCAGCAGGACCAAGGGAGTAGCGGTCAGCTGTGGCACGCTACCAACTGGCGAGTGGTGACGGCGCAGCCAAGCACTGGCGGTGTGTGGGGCAGTAGTCAGGGGCTCCGTGCGGTGCTTTCCCCCGCGTGGTGTAACCAGGAGCAGGCGGCACGTGCGTGTCCTTGCCGGCGGCACGGCTTGGCCGCCAGGCGTCGGGGCACGGGGCCCATGGGTCGCTCTAAGGGAATTCCGCCTACGCTGCCGCCCGACCCACCTAGAGCCGATCATCTCCGCTCACGTCCAGGCGGCCCGCTGCGTTCCCGACGCGCCGTCTGGCCTGTACGCCCGTTCCAATCACTGTGCCCGCCCTGCTGCGCCCTGGCCCTCTGGAGTTGTTGTTCTCTTCAGTACTGATGCGCCTTTGCCACGTCGCTGCCCACCCCCAGGCGGACGGCCACTGCATGTACCGGGCGCTGGAGCACCAGCTGGCGGGGGCACCGTCGGCGTCGTCATCAACGCCCTCCACCACCACCACCACCACCGCCGACTACCTGGCGCTACGGCGCATGGCGGCGGCCCACATCCGGTCGCACCCCGACGACTTCATCCCCTTCGTGTACGACGAGGTGCGCACACGTGTGGCGTGAAAGCACGTGGCACACGCACACGCGGCATGGGCGCGCGCCATGTCACGTGTACTGATACGCAAACAAAGTGCGCATGCCGCTTCACAGGGGTGTGCCAGTCATTCAGTGCAAAGTACTTGTGGCCGGTTTCCTTGTGTCTGGGGGCCGACCTCGTTGGGGTCATGGCTGGACACGGACAGCGTCAGGAGCTCAGGGCGAGGGGCATGGGCCGTGGCGGGGCCCATGCTGCCGCCCCACCTCACAGCATGGCCGTCCTGCGCTGCGGAAGCCTTCAGACGCGCAAAAGCAGCCACATATCTACGAGTTGTAACTCTCATGTGCAATGGCAAAAGGGTTGGCCTCTGCCTCCGTGACAGTGCCACTGTGCTGTGCACCTGCCGCCAACCCGGCCCCTCGCCCCCAGGACTCCCCTGGCAGCCCCGCCGAGCAGCTGGAGGCGTACTGCGTGGAGCTGGAGGGCACGGCGGTGTGGGGCGGGCAGCTGGAGCTGGGGGCGCTGGCGCAGGTGCGGGGCGTGCGCGCCGGGGCAGGGCTGCCTTGCCGATGCTTGCGATCATGGGCTAGCTTTACACAGTTGTATCACGGAGGGATGAAGGCAAGCGCAAGAGGGCTTGGAGTTCATCTGGGGTAAGACAGGAGAGAGGACCCTGGCAGAGGGTCTCTTCTTGTGCGTGCGTTTTCCTGCTTCCCTGCTCACTTGGTCATAACGCAGCCTCTCTCCGCGCACGCCTTGGTTTGCCCACCCCATTCGCTCCAACCCCCCGCCCCCGGACCCCCACAACCCCTGCCCGCCCAGGTCCTGCGGCGGCAGATCAAGGTGCACGCGCTGGGCATGCCCACCGTCAGCCTGGGGGACGAGCACGCAGCCAACGGCGTGCTGCAGCTGTGCTACCTAAGACACGCGTTCGGGCTCGGGGAGCACTACAACAGCGTGGTCAAGCTGCCGGAGTAGTTGCCGTTGGCGGAGTGGGGGGGGGGGGAGGGCTCCGACGTCAAGAGGGTGTTGAGGCACGGTGTTAAGGGGTGTAGGAAGGCCAGAGGAAGGCAGGCAGGGGCTAACGGTAGGGGGGCCCCATGCCAATGTCCGGTGGGCTGGTGCAGGCTGGTGGCTGGCGCAGCCACCCGAATAGCTGGTTAGAACGTACGTGAGGCACGGGAGCGTCTTGTGGGGGAGGAGGAGTGCGGGGCCATGGACCCCTGCCTTGCCCCGAGCAGGGGCAGGGCGGGGGTAGGGGAGTTGGGAGGATGGACAGGTGGCGCATAGTGGCATGGAGCGCAGGGTGTACGCAGGTGCAGACGCTGGCGTTTGAAGTGGTGCATGTAGACCCCTCGGGCCACAAGCCACAGACACGTCCCAGTGCATGACTGCAGCGCCAAGGGCGTCACATCGGTTTTGCATGTGACCGCCAGCAGAGGAGCTCACCCGGTTGTGGCGCATCTGCGAGAGGCATGCGACTCCCAAGCTTGTGACCGCCTGCTCCCAGTCAATTGAAGCTCCTGTCGCATGTTCGCGCGTAAGTGGCTGAAGCCAGTATGTTAGTTGCAGAGAGTCCATGGTGGGGACGCTGGGGCCGGCCCGTGAGCGCGCGTGGTGGCGCCGGCCGTGCATCAGGGAAGGGCTAGCATAGGCAACTAATAGCCGTGAGGACTATGCTGTGTGTATCGGAATGCGGTCGCATGGCTAAACGTGCATCCTGGGCTGTTGGCTTTTGCATGTACGACGTGAGCAGGGGGGTTTTGCGTTTACCTTAGACATGCGGGTCTGGTGGCCTGTTGTCGTCATCACCCGACTGTAAGGCTGCAAGGAGAAATACCAGCACCACTGAACAGCTCGTCAACAGCACGTGTTATCCTGTGAAGGGTGCTGGCGTCTGCCCTCCGCGGCTCGTGTAAATGCCTTCTAGGCTGGCAGTAGCACTGGCAACTCTTTGGCGAAAAGCTATGTAGGGGTGGGACCAGGCTGTGGTAGGGAAAACTGAA
>VFQN01006608.1_pt1 | contig 13075 bp, 5 predicted proteins | sample 3512371 | NCBI WGS metagenome assembly VFQN01 (sample SAMN10412370, study PRJNA504923) | tailings metagenome | isolation source: Replicate 2 from Balatoc abandoned mine | place: Philippines: Itogon, Benguet | collected 2017-08-28
CACACAGCCATTCCAAATGGAAGAGAGCACAACTACCTTCTGCTTGTACGCAGCTACCTGCCATGCATGCTACCGGCACCTAATGCATGTCAACCGCATTACTGTTCTTGCACAATGCTGCAACGAGTGCATGAGCCTCGCATCGAAACCCACTTGATTCTCCTACGCGCCTCCCCTAGCCAGACAAGTCCAATACTTGCACACAGCTCAAAGTCAAGCAATGCACTACGGTACCTTGCACACAATCCTGGTGCTTGCAGCCCTCCAGCAAGGGCGCCCAGCAAGCAACATGCGGGCGAGCTTGTTCTCCCCTCCGGCAACATCGCATCAAGTGGCTCACCCTACGCACATCCACCCAGCTCCTTGCTGCATGAGGCCACGGCCCCATCGCCCAGGGTCCAGCGCCCCAGGTTCAGCGCGGCAGGTTCACCGCCCTGGGGTTCCACGGACCCTCGGACCACGAACGGACCTTTGGAACATGCACGAGGTGCGCACAGCTTGCCAGGTGCCGTACGTGCATGCATGACCGTCCTACCGTTCCGTGGTCTTAACAGACCAACATGTACCTGTAAGCCCCGATAGGGCTCGCAAGCCCAGGTGCACAAGGAGCATCCCTTCACAGCTGCTGCCTACGCCGCATGCACCTCTTGCTCTGCACCCTCCCTGCCAGGCCCCGTCGTCAGCAGCTGCCAGGCCACGGCTCCTCCCCCAACGAGTGGCGCGTGCTTGGACACGAATCAGCATCAGCATCAGCATCAGCGTCAGCACGAGACCCGCCGCTCAACCGCCTCTTCACCTCCGCCCGTCACAGGCACAGGCAGGTATCGCCTGGCGATTCGTCAACCAGGCCCAGTCAGCAGCTGCCAGGCCAAGCTACTCATCAGAGTCTTCCGTCCAGCTGTCCGCCACCCACTGCTCCGCCCAACCTCGTAGAATGCCACCCGTTCGCCCCCCATGCTCCTCCAGCCACTGCAGGGCCTCCACCCCAGTCCCCTCCCGCACCGCCTGCGCCACCACGTCCCCCTCGCCCCACGGCACGCCCAGCCGCCGCAGGGCGGTCAGCGTGCCCAGGTCACCATTCATGGCAGCAGGCACGTAGGGAGACACATCTGCGTCCGTGCCCACCAGGCATTCTGGGTACTGCTCCACCAGCCACTCCAGCAGCGCCAAGCAGCCGCCCTGGACTGCAGACACCAGCAAACCCCAGTCCGGCTGGTACTGTGGTGGCTGCTGCAGCAGGTACTGTACCAGGGCCAGGTCGCCCCGCTTCGCTGCGGTCTGAAGGGCGGCCTCGGCATTCCAGCGCGTGCACCCCGCCTGCCCCACCAGCAGCTGCACCACCTGCAGCAGGTCCCGGCTGTGGGTGGGCGTATCGTTGGGCCATTGCTGAAGCAGCGTCACCAGGTTAAAGCCAACGGCCGACACCCCCGCCTCTTGCAAGAGCCACCGGAACATGGCGATGCTGTTGCAGCCGGCTAGGTGGTCCCTGTGGGCAGCGGCCAGCGCAGCGGCATCATATGCCGCGCACCCGGGTGTGCAGCCAGCCTGGCGCAGGAAATCCATCATTGGGACGCTGCCTGAGGCCGCTGCGCAGTGCAACAGGTCGTGGTCTAGCGAAACTAGCGAACACCGCTGCGTTGCGCTGAGCGCCTCACGAAGCGGCAGCAGGTGCCGCACCACCTCCACACGCCCCGCCCCTGCAGCTGAGGACAGCAGACGCCGTACACGCGTGCCGCGGCACTTCATGTCGTTCGGCGGCGGTGCGCCCCGCTCCCACAACCACTGCAGCTTTGGCACGCCGTCGGGGCTCTTTGCTGCTGCCTCCAGGAGCCTCGCCCACTGCCATTCCTCCCCAGCCGGAGCCGGCAGCTTGCACCCCGCCTCGCCCACCAGCCACCGCGCCACGGCCAGGTCGGCGTGCTGCAGGGCGGACTGCAACACCTCCAACCCGCCCATGGGGCAACCCCGCTCCCGCAGCCATCGCAGCCGGCCCAGGTCCCCCGAGCGGGCGGCGGCTGCAGCAGTGCTCTCCTGCAGGCTGCAGCTGCCCCCGCCCTCGGCCAGGACCCACTCCACCTTGGCCTCTGCGTCAACGGGGGACGCTGCGACCCAGTCCAACAAATCCTGGTTCATGAGCGGGAGGTCGGCTGTGCTGTTGCGGCAGCTCAGGGCCGCCGCTTGCAGCCCCGCCAGGTTGCAATGCCGCGCGGCAGCCCTGAGGATGTCACGACGGTTACCGAGCAACGCCGGGCAGTGGCGCACCAGCCAGCCCAGCAGCTGCGGGTGGCCGGCCTCCACAGCAGCCACACCCGGGTTCGGATATTGGTTACGCGTCTGATGCAGGACATTTAAGAACACGTTCGGCTGCAGCAGCGCCAGTGCCACCTCGAGGTTGGCCTCGCGTCCGCTGGCGGCGGCTGAGCACAGCAGCTGCAGCTTGTGCCGGAACGGCAGCCGCATCACGTGCTGCCGCCCTGCCTCCACGGCCCAGGGCGCGGCGTGGGGTGACAACAGCTGGGACAGGGACGCGGTGCAGGTGGGGTCTTCGCTGAGGGCGGCGGCTGCGTCTGGGGACACCAGGCGGCCGCTGAGGGCGCGGTCGTTGGGGGGCAGGAAGGACAAGATGTGCGGCTGGAGCGCGGGGGGCAGCTGCAGCCCCGAGTTCTGGCTGCCACTGCGCTTTACTTCCATATTTGTACCGTCGGCCGAGAGCGATCGATGCGATTCAGCGCTGTGGGTCATGGACGGGTGAAGGAATGGCGAGCATGGGGTGAGACAGCTATAGCGAGCAGCTACGCCTACTGGTAATAGCTCAACATCTCAGTCTGAACCAGAATGACAACCACACGGGCAGCATCTGCACTGGGAAGCGTTTCGTTCCGGTAGGCGTTACGGAAGGAGTGGGTGCATTTTGCCCAGGACCACAACGGCTACCAGCCGCATGAGTAGGTTTTAATAGTATTAAAAGATGGTAGGCAGCGGGCAGCAGGCAACCTACCGGCGGAGGGGACTCAGCCGAAAGACGGTTACGCCTCGCGCGCCTCTGCTCGCTGGCTTCAGCCAGCATGAACTGAAAGTAGAAAGTGTTTTAGATCGTTGGTACCGGTTCTTCGTAGCAGTATGGCCCGGGGAGTGTCAGTGCGGCCTGCATGAGACACTGTACCCATGCTGTGCCCGTATAACCTTTCCCCGCCCTTCCGGAGGCGGGGATGGAAGGCCTTAGGTGTGCATGGACTCTGCATGCTATCTCCCTGGTCCCTCAGTAACCTCTGCTACCTCGTGGGAGGCCGTGTACCTGTGCGATGCCCATAAGCAGGGAACGCCCCCTACAACACCTTGTCCCGACTCGGGAGTGCATGTGGGGTGCGGCTGCGAGGCGCGAGCAGCTGCGAGGCGACGGTTGAGGAAGTTACCGGTATGATAGGTTCGGTGTGGTACGGGAAACCTCGTCCGGTCAGGTAGCTATACCACCGAACAACACCCACCACCAGGCGCAACACCCCAAGAGGACGAGCGCTCTCGAGACAGCCTGCTCAAAGCAATACGGACAGACAGCTAGCAGGTTTACTATCGAAAATTTGGTCGATCAGACAAAACGTTCTTGGCTCTTTGAATGGAGACCCTTGAGCCTCCGGCTCGTACACGGGTCGTTGCACTTGCGGAGGGTTTACAGGAACCCTCGCCGTGTAACACTGACTGACTGACTGACTGAATACGGACCGCTGCTGCCAGGGCATGTCACGGCCATAGGAATAGACCTCAGGAACACTCGTACATGCAGTAAACTACCACGGTCCACGGCCAAGCTTAAAACTAAGCGCCACTATGGCAGGCAGAGAGCAGCAGGCGTCACCAGGGCCGTACGAGCAGTGCTGCCGTGCACGCCCTCACAACATGCCACCCAACACCAGACCAGGACTCGCTTCCTACCCTAGTGCCTAGTCCCTAGTCCCGTTTCGTACCAGCACCACCAGTTGCAGCCCAAGCTTCCCCAATGCTCCAAACCCAGGGGCACCACACACCAACAGCCATTCTGCACCCCTGCATCCGCCCATCGCATTGCACCTGGGCTTCGCTTTCCCTTTGCACAAATGCGTGCAGCAGCTTAAGCACATAAATAGCACCCGTGGTACGCCGCTCTTGACCCCTCACGTGACTTACCAGCCAGCACAGCCCTCTCACCTAACAGAGCATTCCGCCTGTGGCTCCCTCTTCTCGATAGCAAACACCTTGCCGCCTCTGCAAATTGCAAGTTGCCATGCATGTGGAACCAAGCTACGACAATGCGACCAGCCACGACAGCGCAACCCTCTTCAGTTCACGTTGCTGTTGGCACAGTGCGACACGACACCGACAGGTCCCCGAAACACGCAATTGGCATCAACACGTCCCCGAAACACAACATTGGCATGGTACAGGTCCCCGAAACACAAGATCGGCATTGACAGGTCCCCGAAACATGGCATGGTACAGGCGGTGCAGGTGGTGAACCGCAAGGCTGGTGAGTGCAGCCTGGCGAGCAGTGCAAAGGAGCTGCCACCGCACATCAACCGAACACGGCGTCTTTGCAGCATGCAGCTGCTGGGACACATGGCGCAACGGCCCAACACACGTAATCCCCCTTCAGCCACTTTGAGAGTCGTCTAAACCCACCCACCACCCCGCAACATCGGACCACCCCACACACCCGCCCCCAGTCCCGCCGCCACCTTCATCTGCCCTCGCGGCCCACCGGTGCACAGCCCCAACGTGGCACCACAAGGCGACAGGCTCGCCCACGCCCCACGCCCACCACAAGACCAATGCCGCAAGCGCATTGTGAAAGCCCCCTTAGGTGCGCACCAGCTTGCACGCCACCAGGGGAGCTCCCCTGCACGCCACCTTGCACCGCCATGTCAGGCGATGGGCATTCCTACCAAATGCACCAAGATCGCTGCCTGCCGCCTGCCGTGCATGAAGTCCCGTCCCTCAACCTATGTAACCAGTCTAGTCCAGGAACATATATATCCAAACGCTTCCAGCCACCTCGCTTCACCGCACTATGCAAAAGACAAATAGTACGATCCTGCCCGGACGCAAGGCCGCAACAGTACTTGGCTTACCGCCCAACCGCTTTCTAACCACCACCCGCGTCATGCCCCCCTGTTGCCCCCACTTTCCCTTCGCGTGCAGGCACCAACGTTTCCGCGGTTCCCTGACGCCTTACACGGTTCTCGCGTTTTACGCGTACCCCCTGTTGGGCTCCCGCAAGCCCAGCAGCCACGCCGCATCCTCTGCGTCCTCTACCCAGTTGTCCAAGGCACACTCCACCGCCACCTCCACCTCCTCGCCTTCACCCACCGGCGCCCCCTGCTCCACCAGCCACCGGAGGGCCGGAACGCTGCACCTCTCCCTCACCGCCTGCACCACCACGTCCTCCGCGCCCCATGGCACGCCCAGCCGCCGCAGGGCGGTCAGCGTGCCCAGGTCACCACGTGCCGCCGCTGACACGTACGGCGACTCGCCTGAGCCAGAGCCCTTGAGGCATCCCGGGTGCTGCTTCACCAGCCATTCCAGCAGCGCCTCGCAGCCGCCCTCGGCCGCATTTACGACACACTCCCAGTGCGGCCTTCGCCGCCGCGCCTGCTGCAGCAGGTACTGCACCAGGGCCAGCTCGCCCCGCCGTGCTGCAGTGACCAGTGCCATGCGAGCATCCCAGGCCCGGCAACCCGCCTCCCCCACCAGCAGCTGCACCACCTGCAGCAGGTCCTGGCTATCCGCGGTTGTCTCTGTGGGCCACACCCGCAGCACATACTGAAGGTTGAAGCCCGCGGCGGAAACCCCTGCCTCTCGCACAAGCCACCGGACCATTGCAACGTGGCCCCCAACGGCTAGGGGCTCTTTGCGGGCAGCCGCATCGGCAGATACCTCGTAGGCCTCATGGCTGACTGCGAAACCAGCTCCGAGCAAGAGCTCGGCTGTCGGGATGCTGCCCGAGTCTACTGCGCAGTGGAACAGCTCATGGTCTGCGGTAAGCCGCTGCAGTGGCGTGGGCGCCAAAAGTGACAGCAGGTGCTGCACCACCTCCGCACGCCCTGCCTCTGCAGCTGAGCGCAATGGGCGCAGTATTAGGTCCTGCCCGCTGTCCCGTGCGTCGCCCAGCGGCGGCGAGCCCCGTTCCCGCAGCCACTGCAGCATTGCCACGCCATCTGGGCCCTTTGCTGCTGCCTCCAGGAGCTTCTCCCATTGCCCTTCCTCCCCTGATGCTGCCGGCAGGTCGCATCCCGCCTCGTCCACCAGCCACTGCACCATGGCCAGGCCACCGTGCTCCAGCGCGGACTGCAGCACCTCGAACCCGCCCATGGGGCAGCCCTGTTCCCGCAGCCACCGCAGCCGGCCCACGTCCCCCGAGCGGGCGGCGGCCGCAGCAGTGCTCGCCTGCAGGCTGCAGCTGCCCTCATCCACACCTAACACCCACTCCATCTTGGCAATTGCATCTGGGGTAGGAGATGCAGCCGCCGCGTCCAGCACCCAACCAGCAAGCTCCGTGCTATCGGTCACGGCACGCCAGGCTACTTGCAGCCCCACCAGGTCGCAGTGCCGCGCCGCCCCTGTGAGCACATCGTGGTGGCCCACCAGGCCAGGGCAGCGGCGCAGCAGCCAGGGCAGCACCTGCGGGTGGCCCGCCTTGACCGCCGCCACGCCAGGGTCGGAGTTGTGAGGCACCATGCCTCGGTGCTGCCTGGAGCTGTAGTCGTCCTGCAGCAGCTGTGGGAAGACGCTGGAGACCTTCAGCAGTTTCCATGCCGCCTCCAGGTTCACCTTACTGCCACTGCGTGCGGCAGTGCACAGCAGCTGCACCTTGCGCCGAAAGGGCAGCTGCCGCACGTGCTGCTGCACTGCCTCCACGGCCCAGGGCACGGCGTGGGGCGGCAGCGGCTGGGACAGGGAGGCGGTGCAGGTGGGGTCCTGGCTGAGGCCGGCGGCTGCGTCCGGGGACACCAGGCGGCCGCTGAGGGCGCGGTCGTTGGGGGGCAGGAAGGACAGGATGTGCAGCTGGAGCGCGGGGGGCAGCTGCAGGCTCAAGGGCCGGCTGCCATTGTGATGCACCGACATGCTTGCCACAGCAAACGGAGAGCGACCCCCTTGCGGGTCAGACGGAAGTAGGCCTACAGTGAGCGCCAAAGGGGAGCAACGGCCATTGTACGTTTAACGACAATTTGTTGTCTGCCTAGACTGGTTGCCGGCTAAGCCAGAAAGAATTGAAAAGGGCGCGCAAACAGAGGAGCGCGTTTCTTTTACCAGGTTTGCAACACAAGGCTTACTATAACCAGAACATGGGTTGAGAACTTTCGAGCAGCAGCAATCAACCTACCGTCGCAGGAATTGGGCGGAGCAAGGTTTGTGCGCCCTCTGCGCGGTGGTTCCACAGGTCTTCGCGGCGCACAGCTCCACCGCATTAGCGAGTGATGAGTACTTTCTATCTATCTATGTTGACGGGCCCCGCCCACGCAGCATCAAATGACCAGGGGAGAGCCCGCAAGGGCCGTACCGCCAAGGAAAGCAGGGGAGCTCCCCGGCCGTTCAATCGGCTGGGTGCACGAGCAAGCCCGCCCGCATAAGCCCCCCGTGCCATGCGCACTTCTGATCAAGGAGTGCCCCCAGAATGCCTTGCCCCACTGCGTTCGTGCCCCGGGGAGTTTCCATGCGCGTGCCCGGTGATGCGACACGTGCAGACGTGAGCAAGGTACTGCCAGGTCCTACTGCACACTGCTTGCTGCAACGCGCCCTGCAACGCCCTGCGCGCTTTTGACATGTACTGCACTTGGGGCCACACTCAGCGGGTGAGTGTGTTTGCATACAATTCCTCAAGTGTTGGGCAGCTTGGATGTGCCACACAACATTACCGTATGGCGTTGCCAGGCCTCCTGCGCCCTTGCCTGCTCTGCACAGGCGCTTCGGCCCTAGCCCAGCACCTGCTGCCAGCTGCCGCATGCACGTGTCCCCGCCACTACTGGTGCGCACGGTACAGCGCCAAACGACACCACTGTCCCAGCCGCCAGCGACACCAAGCAAAGTATATCAGCCTGTGCTTGCTCCGTCTGAACACGCTTTAGGCTCTAGACGGTGTACGCTTGAGGCTTGTTACGGCCACCACACACCGCCGGCCAGCAACCCTATCCGCCCCACCGCACAGCAGTCCGCACATCGCTTTCTGGCTGCACCTCAAAACGCCAAAAGATAACCTTTGCGCCTTGCCTGCCGCGAGTGACGCCCCTCGAACGTTGCCCGTCCACCTGTCCTTCCTTGCCTGAACCCGCCTGACCTGGGTCTGCAACTTTCTTCCTCACCACCCCTACTGACGACGCTGTGCAAACACAATGGTGCACTCAAGGGTCCGTTCTGCCGCACGCTGGCGCCAATCCTCCACGGGTCCACGTCCTACCGTGTCTGTCGTGACTCCAAGCAACTCGCATGCACTCAAGACTCAACCCCCGCCGCTGTCGCTACCCCCACCCCCCACCGCAGCCCCGCCTGTAGAGCTGTTGTACCCGCCCCAATGCCGCTCCCAGTGCCTTTTAACGCTGCCGTTGGGCCTCGCATCCGAGATATCCCTAGCCTGCGCCATGCCTTGCGCCCCAAAAGCAACTCATTATGACAACACAAGGAAAGTGCGTGCTACGCAGCGCAACCAGGCACAACGAGCGCTGCGTATGCGGTAGGGGCAAGAAGCTACACGGGCAGTGCCCAGTATACCGTACTCAGTCCTGACCGTGACACACAACGCAACCCGGCGCACTACAGCACTACGGCAAGCGCTGGGGGACAACAGAGCCCTCACAAACAAATGCACGCGTGGCACGCACCAGCTCAACGGAGAGCCGTGCCGTGCACACAGCTGCACAGTATGAGTCAAGCCGTGCACCCTCTGCCCACATGGCATCCTATTGTACAGCCCTTCCACACGTTTACGGCCATGCAGAAGCGCATGACTGACGTCGCCAACGGCCTGGCGGTCCGCCCACAGCACGGCAGGGCACGACAGTGCAGTGACACGGCGAGGAATGTGCCTGTAGGACATGGGCGGGCGCTGGTGGTCACAAAGCACCGCACCGTAAGCACCTCGCCGCATTCAAGCTGCCGCCGGAATAACCCTGCACATCAGCAGCGCATATAGCCTCCACAACCAATACCACGCGCCGCTGCCACTGCCTACCAGTGCCATCCATACGACTACGGTATTGATTGACGACTACCGGTATTGATTGAATGCCCATGATCTGCGACTATGACAACCCTCGTTTGCCGTGCACGCAGGCTCGCTCCCGCCTTCCCAACAAGCCTTCCCAGCAAGCCACACAAACTTAACCCCTTCACCACGACCCTGCCCCACTCCGAGTCAGCCTGGGAACCTGCGGCCCATGGCTACGCGTGCGTGCGCTGACCATGGCATACGGTAACAAACACAAGTAGCCCACGCAAAGGCAGGCAGCCGCCACACGCACGCACCATAACCGTACACGCATCGCAGCCTAGGCGGCAAGGCCCAAACCGCTGGGCCGCAACCCGTGCCGGTACATGCTAAAGGCCGGCATCCTAGATTACCGCCGAAAGTGCGACTCGTTGACTCTGCATAGCCAAGCTATCCGTTGCACTAAGGGTCCGGCACGCAGTGACAAGACGTGCCGGTAAGCGCACGCTTGCAGACAGCCCAGTCGCAGAAACAGTGACACCCAAAGCTTTATGAACGTGTCAGGTGTGCTAGCGCAACACGTGTCGTGGCCTACATGTCTCCTATCACGCTGCCGCAAGCTACAGTACGGGGGCATTGCTGCAGGCCCCGGGACCTCACCTCTGCCCGCTCCGCTAATCAACCCTAGGAGTCCCGGAGGACCTTATCCCATCCCGCTCACCAACCCCAGGAGTCATGGCTCCCAGCCCGCAAGCAGTGCCTCCAGATACTCCCTCACAGGTACATCGTCCCCGTTATCAGCACGACCAAAGCGCAGTTCGCCACGGCGCTCCGCCCGCCGCGCCACCGCCGCCTGCAGCTCCTCCCTGCTGCCCACGGGCATGCCCTGCTGCACCAGCCACCGCAGCGCCGGCACCCCAGGCTCCTCCCACGCCCCAAACACCATCCGGGCCCCCTCCGCCACCATGCTCGCGACCGTGTCCCGCTCCCCCCACCTCACGCCCAGCCGCAGCAGTTCCTCCAACGTTCTTCGGTCGCCGTTCTTCGCCGCCCTGATGTACAACAAGCGGGCCAAGCGGGGCGACATGCGGTGGGGGTACGTCTCGGTGAGCCACTGCAGCAGCGCGTGACAGCCCGCGTCGGCCGCAGCTTCGAACGTCTCCCCGTCCGGCTGCAGCTCCGGCTGCTGCTGCAGCAGGTACTGCACCAGGGCCAGGTCGCCCCGCCGTGCAGCGCTGCGGAGCACCTCGTGCCCCCTCCAGAACTCGCTGCCTTCGCGCACCAGCAGCTGCACGGCCTGCAGCAAGCCCGCAGCGTCGCGATCGCGCCACCTCCAAATCAGATTGCGGCGGATGTCGACCCGCTCGGGCGATGCAGACTCTTCTTGCAGCAGCCACCGGACCATGGGCAGATGGCCGCAAATGGCGGCCGACTCGTATGCGTTGGGGGTGAAGCACAAGCCTGCCTCGCGCAGGCACTCCGCCATGGGGATGCTGCCCCTGGCTGCTGCCGCAAACTCCAGCATCTGGGGGTCGTGTTGCAGCACGGCCTCTGGGCCCCACACCGACAGTAGGTGCTGCACCACCTTCAACTGCCCCGCCTCAATCGCGGCCTTCACCAGGTCGTGCCTGCACTTGTTCATGTGCCACTCCTCCTCCTCATCCCAATCCTCCCCCTCCTCCTCATCAGGCGGCTCCATGGCAGGCAGCGGCGCGCCCCACTCCCACAGCCACTGCAGCTTCGACACCCCGTCAGACCTCCACACTGCCGCCTCCAAAAGGTCCTCCCACGCGCCGACGTCAGGCCCCTCTACCGGCTCCGGCAGCTTGACCCCTCCCTCCTCCACCAGCCACTGCGCCACGGCCAGATCGGCGTGCCCCAGCGCGGACCGCAGCACGCGCAGGTCCATGGGGCAGCCACGATCGCGCAGCCACCGCAGCCGGCCCAGGTCCCCCGAGCGGGCGGCGGCCGCAGCGGTGGTTGTCTGGACGCTGCAGGTGCCATTGCCCTCGGCCAGGATCCACTCCATCTTGGCGATTGCGTCTGGGGTCGGAGACGCAGCTGCTGCGTCCAGAACCGGCGTAGCAACCTCCGTGCTACAGGACAGGGCATGCCATGCTTCTTGCAGCCCCGCCAGGTCGCAGTGCCGCGCAGCCGCCTCAAGCCCCCGGTCAGGGTTCACCTGCCCCGGGCAGTGGAACAGCAGCCATGGCAGCAGGTGCAGGTGGCCTGCCACCACTGCCTCCACGCCTGGGTCAGCGTCGTCTGGCACATAGCCCCGGTGCACCTTCTTGGTCCACACCTCGCGCTGCAGCAGCTCTGGGAAGACGCTGGAGTCCTTCAGCACTGCCCAAGCCACCTCCATGTTCACTTCGCTGCCGCTGCGTGCGGCCCTGCACAGCAGCGGCAGCCGCACTTTGTGCCTGAAGCGCAGCTGCCGCACGTGCTGCTGCCCCGCCTCTATGGCCCGATGCACGGCGTGGGTCGGCAGCGGCTGCGACAGGGAGGCGCTGCAGTGCTCCGGTCCGCTGAGGCCGGCGGCTGCGTCCGGGGACACCAGGCGGCCGCTGAGGGCGCGGTCGTTGGGGGGCAGGAGGGACAGGATGTGCAGCTGGAGCGAAGGTGGCAGCTGCAGTTGCTGCGCGTGGCAGCTGGCCCCTTCTTCCCGCATGCTGGACGAGGGACGACAGGGGCGCTTGCGTGGTACCCTGGTCGGAGTGGACAGGTTGCAAGAGGACCAGGAGGTCAGAGGTCGTGGTTAGGGAGGTTTGAACGCGTAACGAGGGAAGATGCGGGAAGACCGACAAGCGCGATTGCCAGTTACTATGCTGTTATGTATGCCGTTTGGGGGTATTTTACTGGGTGCGAGGTGACGTTGCGCAAGAGTGCCAGGAGACCCGGCCATCGTTATCAGAAGTCGTCGCTCCTCACCAATACTCACCGGCGTTGGCACAAGGTCTTGTAAGCAAACAACCGACCAACAGTCGGAAGCGCGCCTGGGGTCTGTGTCGCGGAAAATGCACGAGCCGGAACCGTGGGCCGGAACCTCACTTCTTTATTGCTAATGCAAACGGTTGCGGCCTATGGACATATAGTAAGGAAGGCAGTTTACAGGAAGTGACGGTAATTGGGTGTCGTCCTTGCATGTAGTCGTTCCAGCATTCGCTGGCACTGGTCAGGTGTCGTGAGCCTGCACTGGCCTGCACGCTGCAGCGCCTTCCTACAGACTTCGTATGGCCTACTACGGTACGTAGGGCCCCTTCCCTCCTCCCCTATCCCTTGGGCGCAAGGACGCAGAAGTGCTCCTTGCACGGTGCCACGGTCTAAGCTGCCGTACAGCACGCTAGGCTATGCACAGCACGCTGCAGCTCTTCGGAGAGTGTACGGAGCCCCAGGCCCAGCGGAGTAAATTGCATGCAACCGAGGCCGCTCTGTCGCATGCGTAGCTGCACGGCCCCGCCCCCCGGCCCCTGCTGCCCCCGTTTGTGCTGGTTCTGCGTGGGACTGCAGCGAGAGCCGTCTGACACGTATGATATCGGCTCATGTCTTGATAAACCAAGGCCGTGGGCGGAAGGGACACAGCAGCAGCAGAGGACAAGCGTGGGCTGTGTTTGCTTCCCTCCTGACTACCGTCCCACGGGTCACTTTTATCTCCTGCACACCGCAGACGATGCCCCAGTACTCCAGGAGGCCAGGATTCTCACCTGCAAGTCACACGCAGCCGCATATCACCCAATCTCCAACACACGTGGCACGTCCCCGGCGCTGCAGCAGCTGGCACTGCATACGCATGGGCGCAGTTGCTGGAAAACAGAAGCATAGCGCTATCGGGCACTTGGTGAAGCAATGCTAATAATAATAATAATACTAACGCGGGAGGCGAAGCACCTCCGCGTGGGTTAA
>VFQN01006609.1_pt1 | contig 13074 bp, 12 predicted proteins | sample 3512371 | NCBI WGS metagenome assembly VFQN01 (sample SAMN10412370, study PRJNA504923) | tailings metagenome | isolation source: Replicate 2 from Balatoc abandoned mine | place: Philippines: Itogon, Benguet | collected 2017-08-28
TTGCTCAGCACCATCGGCCGGTCTTCTTCTTCCCGGAGGTGGCAGTGAGTGCACCTTGCTACGTGTTTACTTGTAAGGGGTTCTATTTATCCCATTCCCGCACCGCATCCGCTACCCACCAGGTGCACACCATCAGCACCCACCTGGTGCAGGAAGCGCTGCGAGCGGCCCGAGATGACCAGCTGCGTCATGGCGTGCTGCTGGTCCTGCAGGGCCAAGGCAGGGCCAGAAGACGCAAGAAGGCAAGGGTTGGGCTGGTGAGATCGCTTTTAGCAATTGGTGGCCTTGGTTTCCACGTGTGGCGTGTTTATGCCTTCTACTGCAGCTGAAGCATGCCGCTACTGGGTACCTGCGCCCCGTGCCCCGATTTCGGGGCGTAGTGTATGGTAGGGGCATTGCGCGCCAGGCCGGTGTCGGAGGGCACGCCAGGACAAAGAAGTCGTGAGCAGTACAACGCACGCCTCCACGCAGGGGGGCCACAACATACGGCGGGTCAATTCAATCACGCTCCCTACCTTGATGCTGGTGACCACCAGCGCGAAGCAGATGATGTGGCATATCGCCAGCACGGCCCCGGTGAGCAGCGCGCCGTAGCGGAAGCGGCGCAGGATCTGCACACGGTCAGGAAGTAGCACGGTTGGAAAGACGGCAGTGAGAGGCCGACACGCAAGCCACGAAGCTCATCGATCCCAGACGGAGCTAGCAGCACCCACCCGCCCGCCCGTGCGCCCCGTGCATGGCCCCCCTTGCCGCCCTTGCCGCGCACCTGCTCCGCCGCGCTGCTGTCCATGAGCTTGACCAGGTTGCGGAAGCGCTTGCCGCGCTTGTACTCGGCGCCGGTGCTGGCAGCTGCATGTGCATCGGAGAACAACACGGGCACACACATACACACAGCACGCATACACACATACACACAGCACGCAGTTGAGTCGGGTTCCAGCGGACGGGCGCTGGTGGTTCCACCACGCTGCGTCCACGCACACAGCACGTTGTTACTTCATGGCTCAGCGGACGGGCGGCGGCCGATTTCATGGCCCTGCTCCCACACCAACACACCTGCAGTACTGCTTTGATGCTTGCATAGTAATCCCACCTGACGCCCCCGACATGGCGCTCTGACCGCCGTCACTCATCGCGTCGTCTTCGCGGGCCTCCACGGGCGCCGGAGCCGCCAGCGCGCCGCCAGCGCCCTTCCGCGGCGACGCAGCCGCCCACTTGCCGCCACCGCTGCCGCTGCTCTTCTCTGCGGCCGGCATGAAGTCCTTGCTCTTGGAGATGACCATCACCGCATGGGGGCCCTCGCCCAGGTCCACGTCCGCGCCAAGTGCGTTGCCGCCGGCGGAGCCCCACGCGCCTGCGGGCGCCGTGTTCTGGTACACCTCCCCTTTGCTGACCACCCAGTTGGAGATGCGGTCCATGTTCTGAGGCGCCGTGGCCTGCGTGGTGTGTGTGGACACGTGGCAACACAGCAACCGCACGTCAGACCCACACGACACTGAAAGGGGATGCTATGGGCCGTGGGTGCAGGCAGGGCGGGGTGTGGACCAGGCTGCACACGGCCATGGCGGTGTCCGCAACACGTGGTACGGTAGGTGGCAGCTCAGGAGCGTGCGTGTTGTACAGGGCAGGACATCCCGCAGCACCCAGCCAGTCGCAGCTTGCCTTGCCGCCGTCATCAGATCCGGCGTTGCTGCGGCCAGCCGCCGCGTCGTCAGACTCGTCGCCGGTCTCCGCCGCACTCACGCCACGGCGGACGGACGCCTTGGCGCTTGGGACGCGACCGTCGGCCGCTGCTCCCGCCGTGGCCTTGGCGTCCAGGGCCGGTGGCGCGGCCAGCTGCTGCTGCTGCTCCTCCTCCTCCTGGGCGGCGCCGTCCTCAGAATCTACGTGGGCGGAGGTGGGCGGTCGGGCCGTTACTCAGGTGCACGCATGCGGGCGGGCCGGGACACAGATGCGCCGCCGAGTGTGGATTGGTGCTTGGGGAGCATCCGTGCAAGGCGTGCGAAGCGCTGTGTAGGTGGGTTACGACAGGGGCAATATGCCGTCATCCCACCTGCATCAACCGCGGCGCCCAAACCCATCTCCGTCAGCTGGCGGTCCAGAGAGTTGTTGCGCATGGCAGACTCCATCTTGCGCACGGCCGCACTCTGAGTGGGCACAGCGAGCACGGGCAGCACCAGGGAGGGAAGTCAAGAAGGACAGGATGGGTGCACGCTATACACACAACCACATCCCTAGCCCCGCTGGCTACTACAACCTTCCTCCCCCCTGCCAACAAATCAACCCGCAGCGCCCACCTTGGGCCGGACCGAGTCGTCGCCGGCTCCTGCCACTGCCGCCTCCACGCCACCGCCCACGTCCGCCGCCGCCCCCGCGGCTTTTTCCTCCGCCCTCCTCGATGCCGTGACGACGCCCGGCAGGGGCAGGTCCAGGCCCAGGCCCAGCGCCTCCGGCACAGGAGGCAGAGGCAGCTGCTGTCCGGCGCCGCTGCCGCTGCCGCCCGATCCGGCCATGTGTGCCGCCAGGAGGGCCGGAGCCGGTGCCGGCGGCGTTTCCGGCGTGCTGGGGGAGCGCAATATGCGCTTTGGCGTGCCGGGGGCACCGCGCCCAGCACCTGCCGGTGTTCCTGCGCGGCTGCCGCTCTTCATCAGCGCCAGCAGCAGCGGCGGCTGCTCCGCCTTGAATGAGCCGGTAGCGTCGTCTGCGGCCGCGAGCGTGCTGCTTATGCGGACGCCGGTTGACGCCGCACCAGGCGGCAGCACGGGCGGCGGCGCCACGGGCTGCATGGGCGCCACGTGCGGCCTGAGCAGCACCGTGATGCTGGTGGTGCCCGGCTTGCCCACCACCTGCACCTCCAGCTGCAGGGGCTTGCCGTCCGCGTGTGTGGCGCTCAGCACGTGCGCGTGGCCGACCTGCACAAGGGAGAAAACGTAGTGCACACACACTCACTCAAGGATCTCACGTTCGTTCGTTGGTGTGACCCGGCCGTTGCATTGGGCAGGCAGCTGCGAGCATGAAGGCAGGAACCAGGACGCAGCCTCGGACCTCACCTTTACCGGCGGGTCCTTCTGGGTGTGCTTGAGGCTGCTCTTCTTGGCGCCGCTGGTGCAGAGTAGGTCCGTGAAGCTGGAGCAGCCCACCGGCAGCGCCACCCAGCTGCGCAACTGCTGGTGCAGCAGCGCCGCCGTGTCCACGCCGAACAGCAGACCCACGGGCCGGGTGCGCTCCTCCAGCATGCAGCTCACGCTGCCCGTGGCGTCCAGCTCCAGCACCCCGGTCAGGGCCTGCAGCGGGTACAGGTCCACCAGCAGCTGGCTGGAGGCATCGTCGGTGACCAGCTGGAGCTGGGCAACGGCCGGCACGGCGCGGGCGGCGCGCTGGGTCTCCAGCAGCTCGGAGCGCAGAGCCACGGCGGTGGCGCCCTTCGCGGCCGGCAGAGGCGGCAGGACGGTGACACGCCACGAGCTGCCTTGAGGCGCGGCGAGCACCCTGCACGCAGTGCACATTGAGATTATGAGAAGAAGCCGGGCAGGCGGGAGGCATCGGGAGCAACTGCTGCCCTGTTTTTCCCCTGATGACACACAATCCGTACCTCTGGAGCATGATGTGGAAGGCCACACCGTCAGACTGCTGGCCGACGCGCGACCGGCGGCTGCTGGCGGCGGCGAGCAGCGCGCTGCCGTCGCGCTGGCCGTCACCCGCCGACAGCAGCAGCTGCTGCAGGCCCTCCACCACATCCACCAGCGGGGAGCCGACCACCTGCCGAGCGGTACGCAACGTAGGCAGGGGCCATAACTCTTAAGCCCGCAGGAACTCCCGGAACTCGCAATGCAACAGGGCCCAGAATGAACGGTGGTCGCAACCACCAATACTTTCAAACAACAGGGGCGGTGAAAGGGCCATCGCGGCGCACCTGGTTCGGGTCAAAGCCGAAGAGCGGCTCCACGTGCGCCTCCAGCCCCACCACGGCGCTGACCTTGCCCTCCAGCGACACCACCAGCCGCAGCCGCCGCTCGGCCACGGCGGCCTCCGCGGAGGACCTGGCCAGCCGCACCACGTGCAGCGCCTCCCCCGCGCCGCCCTCCGCGCCGTGCACCGACACGTGCATGTGCAGCGGCTGGCCGCGGATGTTGCGCAGCTCCAGGGTGGGGCCCTGGGCGCCCGGGCGGCGGCAGCTCCACTGGCTGCGCATCCTGCTCGGCGCGCCCCCCACGCTCTGTACGGGAAGGGTCGACAAGCGCACGGGGGCCAGCATGCGTGGACAGTAGGGCTATCAGCACGAGTGCTAACAAGAGGGACCTGGGCTGTTTCGGAAAGGGCCCGTTTGCACACCAGTGATCATGCTCGCATTATTCGTCCTTATGGCCCCCTGGCTCTCCGGACGTACCCAGTTGGGTCTGCAAGTGTAATTGCCACTGTAACGGTTTGCACGGGTTCATGCGTCCAGGAAGCGCACCTTGAGGAACTTGGAGTGCATGTCCTTCCAGGGCGGGGCCAGGAAGTCCTGCAGCGTGTAGTTGGTGATCAGGTGCGAGCTGCTCAGGTGCGCAGCCTGGGGGCCGTCGGCCCCGGCGCCCTCCGCACCGGCGGTGCTGGCTGCAGCCGCCCCGAGTGCGCTGCGTGGGCACAGCAGGGACGCCAGCGGGGGCGAGGCGAACTTGATGGCTCCCTTGTTGTCGGCCACCAGCATCAGCAGGGGCTCGGACGACATGAAGCGCACCGTGACCTCGTACAGCGGCGAGTCGCCCAGGTCTGTACGGGGCACGCAGCATGTACGGCACGCGCTTGGAGGACTGGGAGGGAAGCGGCCCCGAGCAAGACACCTTGCCGGCTGCCAATGCTGCGAATGCGGCACCTGCTGACTCACCGAGGGCGCGGACGGTAGCGCGGGCCGCCAGCGGTGCGCTGTAGCGGTGGGTCATGAGGCAGCTGCCATCCTCGCCGCCGTTGGCGCTTGCCGTCATCGCAAGCAGCCTGTAATGCACAGACCTGGCCAAGCTCAGGAACCATGGAAAATTGCAAATTGCACAGGAAAACCAGCAGATGCGGAGCAGGACCTGTCAGGAGTTGGTGTCCCCTAACACACGCCAGCCCACCTGTCCAGCGTTGTGGCCGCTTCGCCGCCTGCCGCCAGCCCCGCGTCACCCGCACCCCAAGCCGCCTCAGAGTCCCACGCGACGTCGACGGCGGGCCCGAGGACCGCGTCCGGCTCGCTGGCCAGTGCCGCGCCATGTGGTGCGCTGTCGCACTGCAGGTAGGCTCCCAGCTGTGCACCCACTACGTCGCTGGACTGGAACCTGGAGGTGGGTGGACGAACGGGAGTCCACACCGCGAAGGCTGAGCACAGGTCCAAAAGGCTCCACGTTGGACGTGGGGGCGTCATTCAGCCAAATGTAACACCCCACGCGGTTTTATTGCGTTCACGCGCACCGCCATTCGTGCCGACCGAGCCCCACAGAGCACCCACCCGAAGTTTGCTACGAAGGTGGGGTCGCAGGCGGCGATGACACCGTTCGGTGCCACCCACAGCCGCGCGGCGTTGCGGCCGGGGGGCACAGGCTGCAGCAGCGCCACGAAGGTGGAGTCCTCGCCCATGCCTGCAGGCAGGGGAGCGAGGGCGCAAGGAAGCCCTGCAGTTGAAAGCCGGCCGCTGACAGCAGGGAAGGGAGTAAGGCAGAGCTAGCGTGTCGGCAGAATGAGACAGGTGGCTTGGTAGCACACACATGCAGCAGCGACAATGGCAAGGTCCCCTCAACCACAGCCACCCAGCCGCCGCTCACCCGACGCCTTGCTCAGCGTGACGCGCAGCGGGAAGGCCATGCGCTCGCGGTGCATGCCCAGCACCACGGTGCGCTCCGTTGCACCGCCCGCCGCGTCCGCCTCCTCCTCCCTGCTGCCCAGCGCCGCCAGGCTGCGCTCCACCAGCGCCGACAGCAGCGCCGACAGGCGGCGCGTGCTCTGCGGCACCAGCAGCGCGGCCACGGCCTTGCCGTCCAGGTCGCCCTTCTTGTAGCCGAACAGGCTGTGCGCCTGCTTGTTGGCCATCTGGATCTCCCCGGAGGATGTCACCATCAGCACCGCCGTCGACAGCTCGTCCATGCGGCTCAGGGGCGTGCCTGCGGGGGATGCCGTACCGCCGGTGCATGAACAGGGGGAAAAAGTTGGAGCTGTTGCAGTACTACTGCAAATGCCTGGGGCGTGCCTGCATGCGTCTAGTTGCCCGTTGGTCATGCATCCACAGGTTATTGTACGGGGGCTTGAAGAAGGCATAGGGTGGACATAGCGGCTCAATGAGGGATGCTTGTAAGGCACAGCAGCTCTGGCACCAGTGCCGAGCGCAGTTGACACGTCCTGCCACGCCAAGCGGCCTCAAAGTCAGCGGCTGGGCTGCTGCACCCCCCAAAATCTCTACAAAGCCGGGCCTGTGCCTCCCTTCCTAAACAGCAGACCCGTCACGCAGCACGCACCGTCAGGCAGCAGCGGCCCCTTGCTGTCGTCGTTCTTGGCCTGCTCCAGCCTGTCAGCCTCCGCAAAGTACTCGGCAGCGCCCCACGGGTCGTTCTTGACCGTCTCCAGGAACTTGCCGTACAGCCGCACCAGGCGCGGGTTCTTGCCGTACGTCTCGAGCACCACACGGTACGCGGATTGGGCCTGGTGGGAGAAAGAGAGGGTCGGCCTTGTGGGACACCAGGAACAAAGTAGTGCGTCGAAGCGGTTGAGCATAATGAACGCTGCCACGCCGTAACCGCTCCGGCAAGGCAACACACTGTTACCTCCTCGTTGGACCAGGGGCGGATGCACGGCGCACAATGACGCGTGCTGTTGAAGGAAGGCAGGGAGGCCGCCGAGCTTTCCCGCAGGCTGCAGCCCTGCCTGGCCCACGCAACGCAACGCATTGACAGACCCACCTGCGAGACGGACGCGTCGATCTTGACGAGCGTCTTGCTGAGCGCCGTGAACGACACGGTGTGCGAGTCCAGCGATTTCCTGCGGCCAAGCGGCATCAGATGATATCAAACCATCCATCGTAGCCGGGGTAACTCTTGCAAGGTGGGTCGCCAAAAACCATGCGTGGAGGGTCACCCACTTGCGTGAGTTACCCCGGCTGCATCAGCGTATACCCTGCTTGAAGCTGGCGCTTCTGCCCGCACGGCTCACGCCCAGCGACGCTATCGGTCCCCCACCGCTTACCAGAAGTTTGCCATGGCCTGTAGCGCCTCGCGGTGCAGCCGCAGCACCATGTGCTGCTTGCGCTGGTACTCCACGTAGCTGTGTATTAGCAAAAGAGGAGGGAGGGTAAGACTTGACGCGTGGGCCTGGGTTGCGTGCGCTGGCACTCCACTAAGGATGGGGCAGACGCGTGTGCAATAGGCGCGCAGGGGTGACCAGGCGGCAAGGACGGATGGGCAAGTAAGAAAGCCTGTCCAGGATCCCAACGAGCAACGCACCCCAGCAGGTCCATGTTTGCGCCGCCCGAGCCGCCGACGCTGCTGCCCGCCGCCTTCTGCTGCGCCTGCTGCTGGCGCACAAAGATGATGAAGCGGCTCACGATGCCCGGGTCCAGCTTGCCGGACACCTGCAGGACGCAGGGAGAGGGGGTGGAAAACATGTATGTTGATGTACCGTCTGCGTCTTACGGCAGAGCGCTGCAAAGTGGAATGGACCGCGGCCCCCGTGTGCCACCAGCAATGTGCCGGTGCACCACCGGCCTCGCCAGCTAAGGGGCGCCCGGAGACTAAGGCCGCCCCGCCGTGCGCGCCCTGCCGCTCACCTCCACCTGCCTCCTGCCGCTCTGCCCCACGCCCAGCACGTCGATCATGTGGTTGGCCTGGACCAGCGACACGAAGGCGTTGCCCGGGAACATGGACAGGCCGGCCTGGGGCGATGGGCGGGAGGGGCAGCGAGGAGCAAGGTGGGCCGGAGTACTTGACGTGGTATAAGCAGGTACAGGGTTACTACTGGAGGTTTGGCTTAGCAGATGGTGGCATTGGAAAATCAGCCAATGACATACACGAAGGCATTGCATGGGCAGCACATTACGTTACCTTGATGAACATCTGCGCCCTAGCAACCGCTTCCTTGTCCAGGTTGTGGCGGTCAACCCACACGCGGCAGCACCTGCACACGGGAACCCAGAGAGCAGCGGTAACACACAGCCTTTTCAGTGCCACAAAAAAGCACCAAACAGCACACACTCAGGAGCTTGTGCGACCATGCATCACTCCACTTCATTGCACGGCTTGGGGGTTGGCGCTCCGCAGACGTTTGTGGCGTGCGCACCTGGCGAAGATCTCCACGTCGCGCGGGCTGGTCATGAGGTCAACCGCCAGGTCCTGGAGCGGCGCGCCAGTGGCCGCGGCCTCTCTACGACAGACGAAAGCAGCAAATAGGACATGAGTGGATCCGGAAACGGGGCGGGCCCATTAACCATGGCGCGCCCTGCGGCAGGGAACAATAGGGCAAGCCCGGCCACGCGCGCGGCATTGCTTACTGGATCGCGCGCAGGGCTGCGGCGTTTGTGCGCCGCTCCTTGAGCCACGAGGCCCACGCCCCCAGGCCCATGGCGGGCGCGATGCCCGCCAGCATGGCCACCGTCATCCCGTGCTGCCACGCAGCCAGGCCGCCAGACCTGACGCCCGGCTGGAAGACCAGCAGCACCGCCGTGGCCGAGCACCACAGGATGGAGGCGGACACGGCCACCTTGACGTGGTTAACCCACGCCACCATGTTGGGGCTCTGCAAAAGTAGGACAGCAAGCAACAGGAGGCGGAAAGCCCGTCAGGCTTGCAAATCCGTAAACAACAGGGAATTATTGAACTAGCACGCTGGCGCACCCCAGGCCCAACGCCCTAGGTCACTTGCCCTTTCTGCACATGCGCCAACAACCCGCATCACATGCAGTACAGGCGCACTCCGACGCCGCCCCGCGCCGCTCACCCATCGCAGGTACTGCCAGGCAAGCAGCAGCGACAGCGCCAGGTACACGCACGCGGCCACCTTCCGCCAGCCCAGGAACACGTCCGTGAGGGTCATGAGCACCTTGATGACAAAGGCAGTCACCTCGGCCCCGCTGTGGCCCAGCGCCATGGGCCGGCGGCTCTTGGGGTTGGGCTCGACCTGCAGCAGGGAGTACGGGACGAACCACGTGGCAACCCAGGCCAAGCTGAGCAACGTTCGCGAAGTGCGGCGACCAGGGGCCATTCGTCTGGATTACGCACACCCCAAGCCGCCCGGCAGCCTGCCCAATGGCGCGACCACCCACCTCTGACATGTTGGTGAGGAGCGCCAGTAGGATGAAGACCAGCAGGCTGCGGGGGACACAACATCGGTCACCAGGATGCGGCTTCAGCGGCAAGCACAGTCAGGCCCAGAGCAGCTGTGGCTGTCCACTAGTGGGGCGGTGGGCAACTGAATCGCCAGCGCGCCCTGCTGCAACGCGCTGCGGCACCCACCTGACGCCAGACACCACGGCATGGACGATTTGGGGCATGGAGCCGCAGCCTGAGTGCACGGTAGCGGTACCACGGTGGCACGTGTCAGCCTCGCATCGCTGCATATAGCATGCGGCTCGCAAGCCCAGTCCAGCCCAGCTATGCATATAGCCTCAAACGTAGTTCAATGTGTAGCGGATGCAAGCTTCCCGCTCTGCGGCTAGGCGGGGTGCCGCCTTGGGAGCCACTCACTCTTGGTCGGGAAGAGGGCCATGTGCAGGTGTGGGGTCACTGGCCCCGTGTACCTGCACGAGAAGCCCAGCTGCGGTGCGGGAAGGGTGTCGGGCGCCCTTGTCAGTTGCCATGAAAGAAAAGGATCTTAAGCATGGACGCTTATGAAGACAGTAACGTTGGACACCCTGTGGTTTCCTGGTTCGAGGGGCGGGCTTCCCCATCGGCCTGACAGGTTCAGGGCGGACATGCAGCAAGCAGGGTCAGTGCCTCGACCTTGGCCCCAGCGGGACTGAAGTTCAGACAGGCACGCAGGCAGACAGATGCTGCGCCAGCATCTAGCTGCGTGGCCTTGCCTGCAGCAGGTTGAGGCTGGCAATGTCGAAGGCTTGGAAGAAGACGCTGCTGAAGAGGCGGAGCACCTGTGCAATGGCGGAGCATGGGCGTAGGTAGGGTCGTGTCAGATGCCACCACGCAGGCTATGCCGAAGCAACCAAAGCTAGGCAGGTGGCCGCTGCGTGTACGTGCGGCTGTCCAAACACTTGCATGTAGCCGTTGCTGTTCAGCCTGCCCTGCAGCTCACCGCGGCAATGCCGTCTGCAACCCCCGACTGGAGGGGCGGTTCCCAGGCCCTGGGACCATACCACACCCCAACAGTGACCAGGTTCGCCGTCCATGCTCTTTCCGCAGGCGCGCCGGGATGCAGGTGATGTCAATTCGATAATTTTTAGCGTTATGCCATAGTATTGTGGCCCTGCTTCCCCGTCGCTTTCGCAAGGAACCCTAGCCTCTTTCCGGCTTTCGCTGCCAGCTTCCTCGCTGTCTCTTATGTGCCGTGGAGTCACATCTGATTGTCGTTAATGTTGGCTACTATACAGTTCAACAGGAGCACATCACGTTGGATTGGTTTTTTGTATGTGTCGTTGCAGCATGGGAGACCCCGGCGCACGGGGCAGCTATTGCCCAGTGCACGTGCACTGTGGACATCTGCAGCAGCCTAGGGCGTAAGAAACGGGCACCTGGACTACGCCATCTGATAGGACAGGTGCCAACTCTTCGGCTTCTCCCGTCCAATTATGGGGTCTTGCCGCCAAGCGCAGTCACCCGCTCACCCCTGTATCAATCCTTCTCAACGCACCTTGATGGGCCACACGACCGGGAACTTCTGCTGCGAGAAGCACCACGCCACCCACACGCACAGCCCGATGTTGACGGCCAGCAGCGCCACCGCCGTGTACAGCAGGGCCACGTAGGCGCCGTAGCCGATGTCCGCCAGCCAGCCGAAGCTCAGCACGCTGACCACCTTCCACGCCAAACCGTCCTCGTTGATGTCCCACCCCTGCACCGCCGGCTGGATGATGGTGGTGAAGAGCTGCCAGCCGTCGATCAGCAGCTTGAGCAGCGCCCAGCGGATCACGATACGGGTTTCGCTGTTCTCCTTGCTGCGAGCGTGAAGCGGATTTGGGGGTTGTACGTGTGCAGCAGGGGCAAATCGGCTTGGAGTAGCGCTATCCCTACATGGAAGCAAGCTGTGTGAGCAGGCAAGCAGGGTCCCCCTGCACACGTGCACCTTTCTGTGTGCTGCTCCCGCACCACCTTGTGGCCCTAGTGGCGCATCTAGAGCTCCCACCTGAGCGTGAACAGCACGCCAAAAATGGCATTCTCAACGCTGGACCCCCGCCGGGGGTCCAGATCGTCACGCCCATCGCCGCCCTCGCCCGCTTCGCGCACATTAAGCCTGATTGCATTTGGGGTGGGTGCAAGGGCAAGACGGAAGGTGTGGATGGCAGAGATAGCGGAGGTTACAGAGGGCAGAGGGAGACAAAACCAGGGACTCCAACGACCTTGCTGTCCACGTGGCAGTACAACGGGGCATTTCCTGTTTCATTTCGCATCGCCAACCAATACGCCAGGTTTATGTTATCGAAATAGCATTTTGCGTTCCGCCGAGCCCCGACCGCGGTACCATGCCGGAAGGCCGACTGAGTCACGTGCCTGGGCTTCCGTGCAGAGGAGGCGCTGCTCATTGCGCTCGGAGCATAGTTGCTGCCTGTCATGCTTTCAGGAAAAGCGCTGAGGTGTCGAGGATGTGTCGCCACACGCCGCCGCTCGAAGCGGGACGTTTAATTGCGCTGGGCTTTGTGACGCCCCGCCGTAATTACAACGCTGAACGGTACAACCTTTCTTCAGATTCATGTGGGCAGCCCACAGGGGCCCATGTGAACGGCAGCAGACGGTGGTGCCATGGTGTCGACGTGCCGTCTATGTCGCGGCAGCAAGCAGAAATGGTAAACCGCTAGGTCTGGCTGTAGTTCAGTGGGCTAGCACGTGTTTGGCATCTTCAAGGGAGGAAGACGTCACATGGCCTGGCGTTGCGCAGATGGGCCGCATGACTGTCCGTAGTGCCTGGGTTCCGTGGTAGCATTCCACAGGCTCTTCTGAAGCACCTGAATTGGCAACAGAAGATACGTATGTAGTTCTTTGTAAACTCTGGAAGGCAGGTAGGCCAAAGGGCCAGTTCGCAGCGGTCCGAAAGGGCCAAAGGTGCAGAAGGGTCGCTTGCGCGAGAGTGGAACAGTACCGCCTTCTGGTTTCTAAGTAGATTAAGGCTACAGAGCAGAAATTGTAGTGCTTTACAACTACTGGCGATGGTGCAAGCCCTTGCAGATACGCAACGCGACAAGCGCAGCAGTACATCCAGTCGGGAGCGCCCTTACCCCAGCTGCGCGATAGGTCTGCCCCGCTCAACTCTTCTGCTCCAAGCTTTTAATGCTATGGGCTGCAGGGCAAACAGTGTGCATAGCATGTGTTCATAGTGAACACGTGGAGTACAGATACGGGTACATCGTATTTGTCATGGTGCAAACCCTACTTTCTGTGAGCACCGGGAACGGACGACCCTGGAGGTGGCAAATGTCAGCTTTGGTGGCGTGTCGCGGTTCAACAGCGATGCTGTACACCGGTTCTGCCGGTACCGTACCACTGCTGCCATCGGCCCCTTCTGTGGCCCCTCTCCGTCCGGCCCCCGGTACCAAGGGGCTCCAACCCCATCCATGTGTCCCTGCTGCCGCCGCCCCACCGCTTCCCCAGCTATCCACCCGCCGGCTGGCCCCCCTCACCCGGTCACAGGCCCTCCCCCGGTCCCTCCAGCACCCCCCCTGGCCCGCCCGGTGCTGCACGCACCAGCACCGCGCGGGGGAAGGAGATGAGCCGGCAGTTGTGCGGACAAGACACTAGTATGCGTGCAGGCGAGAAGAATGTCTGTTGTTAATGGGGCTGCGAAACGCTGGCGGCTTTGGTATATTGGTGACACGGGAAGCATGCGGGCAGCCTGGCCCCCTTGGAGGTGGCGGGCCCGGGGCATTTGCTGACCAACCACCTGCACAAGTCGACTGCGTCGCAAGGGCGTGCC
>VFQN01006610.1_pt1 | contig 13074 bp, 15 predicted proteins | sample 3512371 | NCBI WGS metagenome assembly VFQN01 (sample SAMN10412370, study PRJNA504923) | tailings metagenome | isolation source: Replicate 2 from Balatoc abandoned mine | place: Philippines: Itogon, Benguet | collected 2017-08-28
GACGAGGTCATGGTCCACCCGGTCGCCGGCGCCTTCACCGGCACCGAGCCGACCCGCAGCCCCGCACGCGAGCGCACGCTGGAGCTGCTGGTCGGTTGATCTCCCTCACGTCAGGTAGTGCCTCCCGGTGGCCTCGGTGCCACATCGATCGCCTGATTCGTGTTTCGACGCCGTTTCCTACTAGACTGGCGTGTCGGCCCAACGTGGGTCTGCTTTGTGGTGCCTCGCGGCTGTCCGAACACGTGGCGTTTCACTCTCGAGTGGCTCGTTCGCGTGCGCGGGAAGAGGTCCATCGAGCGGCCCTACGAGGTCCACCGCCTGCTCCGGGAACGGGGGAGGCGGGCGGTTCCCGGGCCACGGTAGACATCAGATCAACAGATTGTGGAGGACATGCCGAAGAAAGAAGGCGTGATCGAGATCGAGGGCACCGTCGTGGAGGCCCTGCCGAATGCCATGTTCCGCGTCGAGCTGAGCAATGGGCACAAGGTTCTCGCCCACATCAGCGGCAAGATGCGCCAGCACTACATCCGGATCCTCCCCGAGGACCGGGTCGTGGTGGAGCTCTCGCCGTACGACCTCACCCGGGGTCGGATCGTCTACCGGTACAAGTAACCAGCCGATACCGGAAAGGGCTTCGACAGTGAAGGTCAAGCCGAGCGTCAAGAGGATCTGTGACAAGTGCAAGGTGATCCGTCGCCACGGACGCGTCATGGTGATCTGCGAGAACCCGCGCCACAAGCAGCGCCAAGGCTAAAGCAGTCCGAGGGCAAACCCGACGAAGTCAGGGATGCGCGCCATGTGAGCCCGCAAGGCGGGGTCACACCTGCTTGAACAGCAACAACTCAACAACCACAACGTGATCGCTTAGCGGGGAGACCGCGAACCACCTCCGGAGCAGCAGGCCGGAGCCCACCTCACGAGGCCGGGGACGCGACACGACCGAAACCGCTGCGAACAATGAGAAGGACAACGCCACATGGCACGCCTCGTTGGTGTGGACCTCCCGCGTGACAAGCGCATCGAGGTCGCACTCACCTACATCTACGGCATCGGCCGTACCCGCGCCCAGCAGCTCCTGGCCGCCACCGGGGTCAACCCCGACCTGCGCGTCCACCAGCTGGGCGACGAGGAGCTGGTCAAGCTCCGTGACGAGATCGAAGCCAACTTCAAGATCGAGGGTGACCTCCGTCGCGAGGTCCAGGCCGACATCCGGCGCAAGATCGAGATCGGCAGCTACCAGGGTCGCCGTCACCGCATGGGCCTCCCGGTCCGCGGTCAGCGCACCAAGACCAACGCCCGCACCCGCAAGGGTCCGAAGCGCACGGTTGCCGGCAAGAAGAAGGCGAAGTGATCTCAGCGCCCGCGCGCTGATCCTCGTCACCGAGCTTTAGACCAGAGACCTCAGGAGTTATTGCATGCCTCCCAAGAGCCGCACCGCGGCCGGCGCCAAGAAGGTGCGCCGCAAGGAGAAGAAGAACGTCGCCGTGGGCGAGGCCCACATCAAGAGCACGTTCAACAACACGATCGTCACGATCACCGACCCGACCGGTGCGGTGATCTCGTGGGCCTCGGCCGGCACCGTCGGCTTCAAGGGTTCCCGCAAGTCCACCCCGTTCGCTGCGCAGATGGCTGCGGAGGCCGCTGGCCGCCGCGCGATGGAGCACGGCATGAAGAAGATCGACGTCTTCGTGAAGGGCCCGGGCTCGGGCCGCGAGACCGCGATCCGTTCCCTGGGTGCGATCGGCCTCGAGGTCGGCACCATCCAGGACGTCACGCCCACGCCCCACAACGGCTGCCGCCCGCCCAAGCGCCGCCGCGTCTGACGCGCCACCCGAACAGGAGACTTGAGAAATGGCCCGCTACACCGGCCCCATGACCCGCAAGTCGCGCCGCCTCGGCGTCGACCTCGTCGGTGGCGACTCGTCCTTCGAGCGTCGCCCCTACCCGCCCGGCCAGCACGGCCGCGCGCGGATCAAGGAGAGCGAGTACCGCTCGCAGCTGCAGGAGAAGCAGAAGGCCCGCTTCACCTACGGCGTGATGGAGCGTCAGTTCCACAACTACTACGTCGAGGCGTCGCGTCGCTCCGGCAAGACCGGTGACAACCTGCTCCAGCTGCTCGAGTGCCGCCTGGACAACGTCGTCTACCGCGCGGGCTTCGCCCGCACCCGTCGCCACGCCCGGCAGCTGGTCGTCCACGGCCACTTCCGGGTGAACGGCAAGAAGGTCGACATCCCCTCCTACCAGGTCGCCGCTCACGACGTCATCGACGTGCGCGAGAAGTCTCTCGAGATGACCCCGTTCATCGTCGGTCGCGAGACCCACGGCGAGCGCGTCGTTCCGGCCTGGCTCGAGGCGATCCCGTCGCGGATGCGGATCCTCGTCCACCAGCTCCCGGTCCGGGCCCAGATCGACATCCCGGTCCAGGAGCAGCTCATCGTCGAGTACTACTCCAAGAAGTGACCTCGGTCGGCGCCGCGGACACCGCAAGGAGCCACGGCGCCGACCACACCTTCCGTCAACCCTGAAGTTCGGGCCCGTCAAATAGCGGGTGGGCCCGGAAAGGAAAGAACAAGTGCTTATCGCACAGCGCCCCACCCTGTCGGAAGAGACCGTCGACGAGTTCCGCTCGCGGTTCGTCATCGAGCCGCTGGAGCCCGGCTTCGGCTACACGCTCGGCAACTCGCTGCGTCGTACCCTGCTCAGCTCCATCCCGGGTGCCTCGGTCACGAGCATCAAGATCGACAGCGTCCTCCACGAGTTCTCGACCATCGAGGGCGTCACCGAGGACGTCACGGAGATAATCCTCAACCTCAAGGGCCTCGTCGTCTCCTCGGAGCACGACGAGCCCGTCACCATGTACCTCCGCAAGTCGGGAGCCGGTGACGTCACCGCCGCCGACATCGCGCCGCCGGCCGGCGTCGAGGTGCACAACCCGGACCTCAAGATCGCCACGCTGTCCGACAAGGGCAAGCTGGAGATGGAGCTCGTCGTCGAGCGTGGCCGCGGCTACGTCTCCGCCGTCCAGAACAAGGGCGCCGACAACGAGATCGGCCGGATGCCGGTGGACTCGATCTACAGCCCGGTCCTCAAGGTGACCTACAAGGTCGAGGCCACGCGTGTCGAACAGCGCACGGACTTCGACAAGCTCGTCATCGACGTTGAGACCAAGCCGTCGATCCGTCCCCGCGACGCGATCGCCTCGGCCGGCAAGACCCTGGTCGAGCTCTTCGGTCTGGCCCGCGAGCTGAACGTCGAGGCCGAGGGCATCGACATCGGCCCGTCGCCGGTCGACGAGCAGTTGGCTGCCGACCTCGCCCTCCCGGTCGAGGACCTGCAGTTGACCGTCCGCTCGTACAACTGCCTCAAGCGCGAGGGCATCCACACCGTGGGTGAGCTCATCAGCCGCTCGGAGCAGGACCTGCTCGACATCCGCAACTTCGGCGCGAAGTCGATCGACGAGGTCAAGGCCAAGCTGGTCGAGATGGGTCTGTCCCTCAAGGACAGCGCGCCCGGCTTCGACCCGCACGCCGCCCTCGCGGCGTACGGCGATGACGACGATGACGCCTTCGTCGAAGACGAGCAGTACTGAGTTGAATTGCGCGAGCGCGTCGCCTTCGGCGCCGCGCTGCCGCGCTCGCAGTTGACGTAGTTTTGGGTTGAGGTCCGTCGGCGTTTGGCGGACCGAAACCTTGGTTGCGACTGCTGGCGGACCGAAACCCGGTTTGCGACCGTTGGCGGGCCCAACCCGGTTTGCGATCCGCACCATCCCTGAAAATCGATCCGATCCGTCGGGTCGTCTACCCCGGTACCTGACACGGCCGGAGAGAAATGAGAGAACCATGCCCAAGCCCACCAAGGGTCCCCGCCTCGGCGGCAGCCCGGCGCACCAGCGCCTGATCCTGTCGAACCTGGCCACCCAGCTCTTCGAGCACGGTCGGATCACGACCACCGAGTCCCGCGCGCGTGCGCTGCGTCCCGTGGCCGAGAAGCTGATCACCAAGGCGAAGCGGGGCGACCTGCACAACCGTCGTGAGGTTCTCAAGACCATCCGCGACAAGTCGGTGGTCCACGTCCTCTTCACCGAGATCGCGCCGACCTTCTCCGAGCGCCCGGGTGGCTACACCCGGATCACCAAGATCGGTCCGCGCAAGGGCGACAACGCCCCCATGGCGGTCATCGAGCTGGTGACCGAGGCGTACAACCCGAAGCCGGCCACGGCGAAGAAGGCCCCGGCGACGAAGGCCGCTCCCGCTCCGGAGCCGACCGTCGCCGAGGACGCCCTCGTCGAGGACGTCGCCCAGGAGACCGCCACCGACGAGGCGCCCACGGAGCTGGCCGAGGAGGCCTCGCCCGAGGCGAGCGTCGTCGCCGAGGAGGAGCCCGTCGCGGACGAGGCTCCTGCCGAGGAGAGCACCGAGGACGAGAAGGCCTGAGCGGCGGCTCGCCCGAACCACACCCGGCCCGTCAGTTCCGCAGGGACTGACGGGCCGGGCTCATTTCGGGCTGTTCATCGACGGGCGGCGGCGAGCACGCGCTCGCTGGCGGGAGTCGGTACGCCGTGCAGGCAGCCGAGCAGCACCAACTCGCCCACCCGGTAGTCGATCTCGGTGGGCAGGCCGCGGGCTCGGCTCTGTGCCAGCGAGTTGCCCGCGAACTCCGCGACGTCGGGCCGGGGCCGCAACAGGTCACCACGTCGTTCGGCGTCCCGCGTGGCGGTGACGACGGGAATGCCGGCGGCGGCCAGCACGGCCTCGCCCTCGGCTGCGACGAGTTGGGCCAGCTCGTCCGCCTCCGGGCCGGGCGGGAAGAGGGCGCCGACGTCGCCGACGGCGTTGGTGAGCAGCTTGCGGTGCTTCCAGGCCATGATGTCGGGCCGCGGCTCCGACGCGAATCCGGCGGCCCGCAGATCGGCCGCGACCTCGGTGGCGACCTCGTCGACGCCCGAGGGAAAGCGGCCGACGTCGAGGATGCCCGGCACCGGCCCGCACTTCTGCACCACCACGCCAGGCTGGAGATGCAGCGCCGGCAGCAGCACGCAGACGGCGTACGTCGCGGGGAAGCGGCGAAGCACGGCCGGTTCGTTGGCGACGCCGTTCTGGACGCACACGACCGGCGTGCCATCGGGGAGGTGGGCGCTCAGGTCGGCGAGCGCGTCCGCGGTCTGGTGCGACTTGACCGCGAGCAGCACGACCGTGTCGTTGGTCCACTCCACGTCGGCCGTCGTGTCTGTGGCGGGTACGTCGACCGTGAGCACCCCGTCCGGCGTGTCGAGGAGCAGGCCGCGCTCGCGGATCCGGCCCAGGTGGGGGCCGCGAGCAACCAGAGTGGTGGCGAGGCCAGCCCGGTGGAGGTGGCCGCCGACGACACCGCCGATCGCGCCTGCGCCGAGGACGACGTAGCGCATCCGGCTACCAGCCCTGCTCGACCAGGCGCACGGCCTCGGGCAGGGTCAGGCCCTGACGGCGGGCGGCGGCGACGTACGCGGCTGCGGCCTCACCGGCCTCCGCGCTGGAGGCCGTCGACGGCACAAAGGTGCCGCGGCGGCCCTCGGTCGCGATCACGCCGTCGGCCTCCAGGGCGCGGTAGGCCTTGGCGACGGTGTTGACGGCGAGCCCGAGGTCGGCGGCCAGCGCGCGTACGGTCGGGAGTCGGGTGCCCGGCGGCAGGTCACCGGAAGCGGCGCGGGAGGCGATCTGGACGCGCAGCTGCTCGTACGGCGGGGTCTGCGACCCAGGGTCGAGCGGATTCACCTGCATCAGGCCGGCTCGGGGTCGGCTGCTGGCGCCAGGTAGGCGTGCACCAGCGGAACGACGGACGCGCCCTCGCCGCTGGCGGACGCGACCCGTTTCATCGACCCGGAGCGCACGTCGCCGGCGGCGAAGATGCCCGGGACGGTGGTGGCGAGGTTCTCCGGCGGGAGGCCGTCGACCCACAGGTGACGTGGGACGTCGCGGCCGGTGAGCACGAACCCGTGCTCGTCGCGCGCGATCTGATCGGGGATCCAGTCACAGTGCGGCTCGGCGCCGAGGAGGAGGAACAGGCCGTAGGCCTCGACGCGCTCGCGGGAGCCGTCGCGGACGTCCTCGAGGCCGAGCCACGCCAGGCGGCCGTCGCCGCCGCCGTCGACGACCTGGCAGCAGGTCCGGACATCGATGCGGGAGTTGTAGTCGATCTCGCCGATGAGGTACGACGACATCGTCTTGGCGAGCCCGGGCCGGCGCACCAGGATCGTCACCGACCGCGCGAAGCGCGCGAGGTGCAGGGCGGCCTGCCCGGCGGAGTTGCCCCCGCCGACGACGAACACGTCCTGACCCTCCATCTCGCGGGCGGCGGTCATCGCAGCGCCGTAGTAGACCCCCGAGCCGACCAGCTCTTCGAGCGGGTCGACGCGCAGCTTGCGGTAGGCGATGCCGCTCGAGATCACGACCGACCGGGCGCGCACCTCCCCGCTCTCGGTGCCCAGCACATGAGGCTCGCCGTCGCGGCCCGGCCGCAGCGAGTCGACGACCTGGCCGGTGTAGAACCTGGTGCCGAAGCGGAGTGCCTGGTTGCGGGCCCGGAGTGCGAGCCGCATGCCGGAGATGCCGCGCGGGAAGCCGAGGTAGTTGCGGATCATCGAGCTGGTGCCGGCCTGGCCGCCGATCGCCTCGGCCTCGAGGATCACGGTCGAGAGCCCCTCGGAGGCGGCGTACACCGCGGTCGCGAGCCCGGCCGGACCGCCGCCCACGACCGCGACGTCGACCACGTGGTCGACGTCGATCTCGGTCGGGGCGCCGTAGATGTTGAGGGCGACGTCGTGCACCGAGCGGGCGTGCACGACCGGCCGGGTGGGAGAGCAGACGAGCGGGAAGACCGGATCGCCGTCCCAGCGGTCGAGCACGTAGCGGCCGCCCTCGGAGTCGGGCTGGTAGACGCGGCTCGCCATGCCCATCCGGTCGAGGAAGTCGCGGATGCCCAGCGTCAGCGAGTCGGACTGCGGCGAGACGATCTTGACCGCCACGACCTCCGGGTCCGCGACGGTGGCGCCCCAGTCGGAGAGCAGCTCGGTGATCGCGTTGTGGAACTCCTCGTCGCGCACCCCCCGCGGCATCAGCAGGTAGGCGTCGTACTTGCCCTTCGCCATCGCCGGGCGCAGCTCGGGCGCCTCGGCGATGAACCGGTCCCAGTGAGCCGTGATGACGCGGCGGGCGGTCGGGACCTGCTCGCGCAGCTTGTGGAAGGCGTGCAACACCTCCGTGTCGGGCAGCCAGGACTCAGCGGCGTACATCGCCACCGTGCCCCCGCCCTCGAGCACGTCGCGGGTCTGCTGGAGCGCCTCCTGACAGGAAGTGGCCCGGCGGACGTCGTACTCGCGCTCGTAGCGGCTGAACGCGTCGCGCAGCTCGCCGGGGTGCTCGGACCCGATCAGCACGATCGCGGGGTTGGTCACCCTCAGATCGTAGGAGCGCGCGCAATAGGGTTGGCGGGTGCGGATCCGCCTCGACCTCGCCTACGACGGCACCGACTTCCACGGCTGGGCCGCCCAGCCGCGGCTGCGCACGGTGCAGGGCGAGCTCCAGACGGCGCTGACGACCGCGCTGCGGCTGCCCTCGGTCGACGTCGTGTGCGCCGGCCGCACCGACGCGGGCGTGCACGCACGCGGGCAGGTCGTGCACGTCGACATCGAGGAGCCGCCCGAGCTCGGGTCGCTCGTGCGCCGGCTCAACGGCATCCTGCCGATCGACGTACGGGTACGGGACGCGGTCGAGGCGCCGCCGTCCTTCGACGCTCGCTTCGGTGCGCTGTGGCGTCGTTACGCCTACCGGATCGCCGACCGGCCGGGCGCGGTCGATCCCCTGACCCGATCACACGTGCTCGCCTGGCCACGGCCGCTGGACGAGGCGGCGATGAACGCCGGGGCGCTGCTGCTCGTCGGCCGCCACGACTTCGCGTCGTTCTGCAAGCCGCGTGCGGGTGCCACCACGATCCGCACCCTGGAGCAGCTGACGTGGGCGCGCGACGGAGCGGGCGTGCTGGTGGGGACGGTCGTGGCGGACGCGTTCTGCCACAGCATGGTCCGCTCGCTGGTCGGCTGCCTGATCGCGATCGGGGAGGGCCGCCAGCCCCCCGACTGGGCCGAGGAGATCCTGCGCGCCGCCGTTCGCAGCTCCTCGGTGCCGGTCGTCCACGCGCACGGTCTCACCCTGGAAGAGGTCGGCTACCCGCCGGACGACGAGCTCGCAGCCCGCGTCGTGCAGACGATGGCGCGGCGGCGACCCGAGGAGGTCTCGACGTGAGCGACGAACACTACTTCACGGCCGACCCGTCGACGCCGTACGCCCGGGAGAGCTTCACCTGTGAGGTCTGGGGCCACGAGCTCGAGCTGGTGAGTGGCGCCGGGGTCTTCAGCAAGGGACACCTCGACCACGCGACCGCGGTGCTCTTCCGGGAGACCGAGCCGCCCGTGCAGGGCCGGTTCCTCGACCTCGGCTGCGGGTACGGCGTGATCGGGTTGGCGATCGCTGCCGCCGTCCCGCTGTCCTCGATCACGGCGGTCGACGTCAACGAGCGGGCGATCGCCCTCGCCAACGAGAACGCGCGCGCGACGGGGGTGGCGGGCCGCTTCGTCGCGTGCCGGCCCGAGCAGGTGCCGACCGACCTGGTCTTCGACGAGATCTGGTCGAACCCGCCGATCCGGATCGGCAAGGAGGCGCTGCACGACCTGCTGCTCACCTGGCTGCCGCGGCTCGCGCCGGGCGGCCGCGCGGTCATGGTCGTCGGCAAGAACCTCGGTGCCGACTCGCTCCAGCGCTGGCTGACCGAGCAGGGCTGGCCGACCGCGCGCGTCGCCAGTGCGAAGGGGTTCCGCGTCCTCGAGACGCGGCGCGCCGGCGCGGGATAGCCCCGCCGTGATCGTGCTCCGAGACGACGGTCACCGACGAAGCACCCGCACCCGGGCGGCCTGCCGGGTGAGGTGATCGCGCTCGGCGACACTGCCGGCCTCGGTGGCCGCGCGGGCGTAGAGCGCCTGCGCGGCGTCGAGGTCGCCGGCGTGCTCGCGCAGCCACGCCTCGGCGGCGGTACGCCGCGGGATGTCGGGCGGTACGTCGTCGAGGGCACGCAGCCCGGCGAGCGGGCCGTCGGCCTCGCCCACGGCGACCGCGCGGTTGAGCGCCACGACGGGGGAGCCGGTTAGCGCGAGCAGCTCGTCGTACCACTCCACGATCTGGAGCCAGTCGGTCTCGGCGGCGGAGCGGGCGTCGCAGTGGAGCGCCGCGATCGCGGCCTGGGCCTGGTACTCGCCCAGGCGGTCGCGGGCCAGCGCTTCCTGCAGGAGGTCGACCCCCTCGGCGACCAGGGCGGTGTCCCAGCGACTGCGATCCTGATCGGCGAGCGGCACCAGCGCGCCGGCGGACCAGCGAGCGGCGCGGCGGGCCTGGTGGAGCAGCATGAGCGCGAGCAGTCCGGCGACCTCGGGCTCGTCACTCTCGGCGATGAGCATCCGGGTCAACCGGATCGCCTCGGCGGCGAGGTCGACGTCGCCGCCGTAGCCCTCGTTGAAGATCAGGTAGAGCACCTTGAGCACCCGGCCGAGGTCGCCGGGGACGCCGACGCCGGCGTCGGCCACCGTCCGCTTGGCACGACTGATGCGCTGCGCCATCGTCGCCTCGGGCACGAGGTACGCCGACGCGATCTGCCGGGTGGTCAGGCCGCCGACGGCGCGCAGGGTGAGTGCGACCGCCGATCCGGTGGTCAGCTCCGGATGGCAGCAGAGGAACAGCAGGAGCAGCGTGTCGTCCTGGTCCTGCACAGGCCCGGGCGTCGGCTGGTCGTGCACCCGCTCCTCCCGCGCCCGGCGGGAGGAGTCCTGGCGCGCGGCGTCGATGAACTTCCGCCAGGCCACCGTGACCAGCCACGGCTTCGGGTCGTCCGGTGGGTCGTCCGGCCAGCGGCGGACGGCCTCGACGAGCGCCTCCTGGACGGCGTCCTCGGCCGCCGCAAAGTCTGCACCGCGACGGACGAGGACGCCGAGGACCTGGGGAGCCAGGGTCCGGATCAGCTCCTCCACGGGGCTCAGTCGGCCACCGTGGGCGGGAACACCAGGAACGGCCGCACCTCGATCCACTCGGCGATCGGCTCGCCGCCGGGGCCGGGCGCCGACGAGAGGAGCGCCGCCGCCTCGTGCGCTCGCTCGACGGAGTCGACGTCGATCACCATCCAGCCCGCGATGAGCTCCTTGGTCTCGGCGAACGGACCATCCGTGACCGGCGGTCGGCCCTCGCCGTCGTACCGGACGAAGGTGCCCTCGGGGGAGAGCGCCTGCTCGTCGACGAACTCGCCGCGCTCGCGCAGGGTCTCGGACACGTGGGTCATGAACGCGATGTGCGCCTCGACCTCGGCGGGCGTCCACTGGTCCATCGGCGCGCAGGGGATCTCCTTCGCGCCGCGGTAGTGCTTCAGCAGCAGGTACTTCGCCATGGCTTCTCCTTCGGGTCGGTGCGCCCATTGTGGGTCGCACACATCCCCGGGACGGAGCTGTCCGCGGGTTCTCGACATCGAGTCCATGCGCAGCCAGGCGACGCAGTCTCGCCCGGCTGGGTCATGCGCGGGGGCGGGTGGGCGTGCCACGCTGCGAGGGTTGGGGAGGCAGTCATGCGCGTCGCGACCTGGAACCTGGAGAACCTGTTCACGCCTGACGAGAGCGAGGCCACCCGCGGTGGCAGAGCGGCGTACGAGGCGAAGTTGGAGACGCTCGCGGCCACGATCGCGGAGCTGGACCCCGACGCGGTCGCGGTCCAGGAGGTCGGTCCGGATCCCGCTCTGAGCGACTTGGCGGCCATGGTCACGGGAATGGCGGGTGGGACCTGGCACACCGCGACCGCGACCGCGGACGGGCGTGGGATCCGCGTCGGCCTGCTGGCGCGTCGAGTGCTCCGGGAGGTCGAGCTGGTCACGGCGTTCCCGGCCGGGCTCGGCCCGGTTCAGGTCGACGACCTCGGCCGGACGCTGACCGGTCTCGGCCGACCGGCGCTGAAGGCCACGCTCACGGTTGACGGCCGCGACGTGCACGTCGTATCGGTGCACCTGAAGTCGAAGCTGCTGACCTTCCCCGGCGGCCGGTTCTCGACTGCTGACGAGGGGGAGCGCGCCCGGTTCGCGGTCTACGCGCTCCACCGCCGCGCGGCCGAGGCCGCCGGCGTCCGGGCCTACGTCACGCGTCTCCTCGACCGACCCGGTGGGATCCCGGCCGTCGTGGTCGCCGGCGACCTCAACGACGACCCGCAGGCCGCGACGACCCAGATCCTGCACGGTCCGCCCGGATCGGAGCTCGACACCGCCGGGTTCGGTCGCTCCGACGTGGGTGACGCCCAGCGGCTCTGGAACCTCGCGGCGAGGATCCCCGAGGACGACCGCTACTCCCGTGTCTACCGCGGCCGGCGCGAGCTCATCGACCACATCCTGGTCTCCGAGCCGTTGGTCACGTCGATCGCCGGCGTCAGCGCCGGTCCGGGCGCCGCGCCGTCGATCACCGACGACCCGGACGCCCGCCGGCACGAGCACGGCTCCGACCACCGCCCCGTGTCCGCCGAGTTCGACCTGTGAGTCGCCGTTCCTGGGCTTTCGACGTCAGACGAAGGCGCTGACGCCGGTCTCGGCCCGCCCGATGAGCAGCTTCTGGATCTGGCTGGTGCCTTCGTAGAGGGTCATCACGCGAGCGTCGCGGAGGTACTTCTGCACGGGGTACTCGTCGATGTAACCGGCGCCGCCGTAGACCTGGATCGCGTTGTTGGCCGCGCGTACGGCGGCCTCGGACGCGAAGAGCTTGGCCTTCGACGCGGCGGTGCCGAAGGGCTCGCCGCGCTCGATGAGGTCGGCACAGCGCCAGACCAGCAGCCGGGCGGCGTCGGCGTCGACCGACATGTCGGAGATCAGCTCCTGCACCAGTTGGAACGCCGCGAGCGGCTTGCCGAACTGCGTGCGGCTCGTGGCGTACTCGACCGACGACTCCAGACAGCCCTGCACGATGCCGACGCAGCCGGCCGCGACCGAGACGCGACCCTTGTCGAGCGTGGTCATCGCGATCTTGAAGCCCTGGCCCTCCTCGCCGAGCAGCGCCGAGGCGGGCACGCGTACATCGGAGAGGAAGAGCTCCGCGGTCGCCTGACCGCGCAACCCGAGCTTGCCCTTCACCTCTCGGGCCTCGAACCCGGGGCTGTCGGTCGGCACCAGGAACGCCGAGACGCCCCGCGGACCGTCGTCGCTGGTGCGCGCGAAGACCAGCGCGACCTTCGCCCAGGTGCCGTTGGTGATGAAGAGCTTCTGCCCGCTGATCACGTAGTCGGACCCGTCGCGCCGGGCCCGCGAGGTCAGGTTGCCGGCGTCGGAGCCCGTGTCGGGCTCGGTCAGCCCGAAGCACCCCAGCGCCGTGCCGCTGGCGATCTGCGGCAGCCACTCCTGCTTCTGCTCCTCGGTGCCGAAGCCGAGCACCGACTTGCCGAAGAGGCCGTTGGACACCGACACGATCCCACGCAGCGCGGAGTCGGCGCGTCCGAGCTCCTCCATGCCGAGCACGTAGGTGAGGTAGTCGCCGCCGAGCCCGCCGTACTCCTCGGGGATGGTGAGCCCGAAGAACCCGATCTCCGCCATCTTCGGCACGATCGCCAGGTCGACCTGCTCGTCGCGGTCCCACTGCGTGCGGTGCGGGATCGCCTCGCGGTCGAGGAAGTCGCGGGCCAGGTCGCGGAACGCCTGCTGCTCGTCGCTGAGGCTCAGGTCCATGACGTCATTCTGCCGCTGGCGCCGGAAGGTCGACGAGGGCGCCCAGCGCGCGGCGGTGGGACTCCGCCGAGCCGAGGAGCAGCGCGTCGGCCTTGGCTCGCTTGAGGTGCAGGTGCGCGGGGTGCTCCCACGTCATCCCGATGCCGCCGTGCAGCTGCACGGCCTCCTCGGCCGCGTGGACGGCGACCTCGGAGCAGTACGACGCCGCGACGTGGACGGCCACGGGCGCATCGGCGTCGCCGATCGCGAGGGTCGCGGCCGCGTAGCGGGCCGCGGCATCGGCCTGCTCGACCTCGGCGTAGAGGTCGGCGAGCC
>VFQN01006611.1_pt1 | contig 13073 bp, 18 predicted proteins | sample 3512371 | NCBI WGS metagenome assembly VFQN01 (sample SAMN10412370, study PRJNA504923) | tailings metagenome | isolation source: Replicate 2 from Balatoc abandoned mine | place: Philippines: Itogon, Benguet | collected 2017-08-28
AGCTTCCCCCCCCCTTGTTTTCCCTCTGGCCCCCCTTCCCCCCCCCTTTCCCCCCCCCCCCCCCCGCTGCCCTACCTGCAGGAAGTCCCAGTTCTCCATGAGGTTGCTGATGGGCAGCCCCTTCTCCAGCCCCTGCCGCAGCACGTTGTTCACGTCGATAATTTGCTGCGGGAAGGGAAAATTGGGAGAAGAATGCAGTGGGTGGGTGGTAGCCCAGAGGGGGACCGGGGAGGGAGGGTATGGTGGATGTTGGGGCGTAGGAGGCGGGGAAGGGGGAGAGAGAAAAGGGCAGGGTACAAAGTACTAGTGACGCGATGGTGAAATGGAGGGAAAAGGGAGGGGAGGGCACAGATGCGGGGTCAGAGGGACAACTCGTGCGTACAGTCATCTGTGTCGCAGAATGCTGGAAGATCAGGACGCGAGCCTCGCGCTGCCATGCGGAAAACCCCCTTCCAACCCCTTCCAGACCAACAGCACCTTGGCCCGAGTCCTTAGCTTTGGCCCCTTGCTTTTCAACAGGCCACTCCTTCATCCCCATGCCCTCGCTCCTCCACCGCGGGCTTCACACTGATACCGTCCTCCCTGAGCCCACATGAACCTCAAACACCCACCTTTGAGCTTCCTGGTAACGTCGCCCTCCCTCAGCCCACACCGACCCCGCTAACACACACCCTGCCAACACGCACCATGAGCTTCATGGTGATGTCGTCCTCGTTTGACGCGCCGTCCATCTCCACCGAGGGGCGGATGGCCACGGGGGGCACCGCGATGTGCGTCACGACCAGGTCCTCGGGCCGGCCTGGGGAGCGAGGCAAGGGGGCGCGGAGAAAGGGGGTGGAAGATGGTGTTGGGGCTGCGTAACGGTAGGACGGGCGCACGGGTAGGAGGGTAGCACTTGATGGCCCCTTGAGATGCACACCAGGGTCCCCCTTCAGCACCACTACGACACCAGCACTGGGCATGGAATGCACCCTAACACCCGTGGCGTCTGGCATGTGCAGACTCTCTGCCGCTTCTTATGCACAACGCGGGCTAATACACATCTGCAGCTGATACACAGCCGCCCCTCCCCATCCTTGATAATCAACAGGTCCTCCGGCTCCGCTAGCACCACGGAACTGGTTAACACACACCAGCACCCTGTAGCAGCTAATACACGCGCCCCCCTCCCCCACCTGTGATGTCCAGCAGGTCCAGGTCCTCGTGCGGGATGGCCTCGAACAGCATGCGCACGCGCAGGGGGTGCAGGTCGTCCGCCAGGCGGTGCAGGTGCGCCTTCATCTGGTCGTTGTACTTGAGCGCGTCCGACAGCGACTCCTGCACGCAGGGAGGGTGGCGTGGAGAGAGGTGGGCACATTGGGGCAAACCAACGCACCTTTGACACCTACGTTACGAGTCTGTGCTGTAAAGTGTGGGCGGTATGTACGGAAGGGTCGATCGGAGACACGGGTAGGGCGGCAAGGTAGGGCGGTGGGGCTCATATGCCCTCGTGCAGGGACGGCAGCAGAACGCCGCCTGCCAGCAGCCCTCCCACACCTCTGCCACACGCCCCTCCCCCTCCTTTGCCCACCTTGTACTCCTCCAGCAGGGACACGTTCTTGGCGAAGCGCTCGTGGATGATCTTGAGGCTACCCGTGGTCTTCCTGCGCGGAGTCACGTAAAGCAGCGTAGGTCCTCAATATACGATTTGGGGGCGGGCCAGCCAGGGCAGGTGTTGCATTGGGCACCCGGCATCCCAGCCGTGCAGCCGTGCTGCGCTATCGACTGGAAGAAAAACCGAGAGTAACCGTGCAGAAGCCTGCTGAGTCCCACCCGATCCCCTAGCTTCTTGTCAACCCCTAAACCACCCGTTTGGCAGGTAGTTGCAACGACCACGAAAAAGGGGCCGTTGTGTGGCGTTAGCTGCTGAAGCAGCTACAGCACGAGAGCACGTTGATACCCCGAACGCTGGTTCCAAGCCTCTTACCACACCCCCTGTCCCACCAACCCAACGGCACTGCTACCCACTTGACTGTGGCGTTGTACTCCCCGCAGTAGGGGCAGTTCTTCTGGCGCTTGCAGCGGTCGATGAGCTTGCGGAACATCAACACGCGCTGCACCCGCTCCACGCGCGGGTTGCGGAACCGCCTGCGGAGGGAGCCGCGCGTGCGCAGGACAGGGCCCGAAACACGATTCAGCAACGGGTCACGCTCCGCACCGGGGACTAGCTAGTCAGGACTCAGGGGTCAGCATCAACCGGGTGCCTGTTGCGACGATACCTGTACAGGCAACGGGACCTCCTGACCAGAAAGGGTTACAGCCAGCCACCTATGTCATACGCCACGTGCCATGTGTCACACCCCTTCATGCCCCACCTAAGCCACACGCGGCGCTCCTCGTCCGGCAGCAGCACCCGCGAGCAGTTCTTGCAGATGCACTGCAGTATCTGCAGCGTGTTCTTGAAGTAGCCGATGTGGAACACAGGTAGCTCCAGCCGGATGTAGCCTTTGTGGTGACGGTAGAAGAAGGGGGGCGGAGGGCGTGTCACTTGCCACACATAAGGACAGGCGCAAGGCTGCAGGTACCAAGAAACCTACGCACGGCGTCTCGTGTCACCTGCACAGCAGCTTGCCACTGGCGCCCAGGACGCGCACAATACGGGACCCGCGTTGGCCGCGTGCATCCCATGCCCAAATGTCTCGCGCCGCATAGGCCTGATATCGCTGGGCGCTAACCCCCCAACCCCAGTACCCAGCCCCTGACGCCGCTTCCAGCTGCATTCTCATGCCTCCACCCCACCCACCGAAGTGCCCCGCGCAGTCCGCCAGCTTCTGCCCACACGTCTCGCACGTGTAGTTCTTGTTGCTCACGCCCTGAAGAACGCAAATACACGAATGGCCAACGAACAGCCTCAGCAAGTGGGTCCATGTTAGAGGAGCCGGCAGCAAGCAGGACGGACAGCAGCAGTGCACGGGCCATGCGGCGCTGGTGCATTACTGCAAAAAGCGCCGTTGCCTTGTTGGCACAGCAGAGGGAGGCGCCAGCAACAAGCCCCAGCCCCCGCACTCCCGAAACACTTCTTCCCCCACGGCCCCCGCACGGCCCTCGCGCTTTACGCGCACCCCCAAGGCCCCCGCATGGCCCGTGGGCGGTGCAGTTGCGGGGGGGCCGGTCCTGCACTGCTTTTGGGTGCAGCGTTGTGTCCTGAGCTGGACTGCTTGCCCCAGCTGCCTGCTGCCTCCCTGCCCTGCCCTGCCCTGCCTACTACACTCGTAGTCGAACGCAGGAGCAGGCGCAGGCGCTGGCACCTCCGCCAGCCAACATCCCGACCACGACACGGTGGGCCGCCGTCCGCCCGCAGCAAGCCTGCAACCCCCTGCACGCCCAGCCAGGACCACCACCCGACCCCGCCGCCCTGCACGCCATCTGCACGCCAGCGCCCGTGCACGCAGCCGCAGTCGCGCCCAGTAGCCCTCTGCAGCCCCCCCTCTGGTTGTGGCGCGCCCACCCCTGGCCCAGCAGCCCTCGATTCCCAGGGCTCCAGCCCCCCGGGCCCTCGTCCGCCCGCTGCAAACCCCTGCATGCTCAACCAGGACCATCCCCCAAGTCCCGACCCCGCCGCCCTGCCCGTCTGCACGCCAACGCCAGTCCACGTCCGCGGCCGGCCCTGCTGCAGCCAACACCTGGTTTTGGCGCCCCGCCGCCCTAGCCTGGCAGCCCCTATCCTGCCCCGGCAGCCTCTCCCCCCGCCCCCTTGGGCTGCAGCCCCCAGCGGCGGTGCCCTCAGCGCTCCCCTGCCCCTGTCGCCACCCGCTGCACACCCGCCAGCGCCGGTGGCCTGCCCGCCACCGCCGCGCGCGGCGCCATGCGCCCTCCCAAGCCGCCCTAGCCCAGTTGCAGTCCTGGAGAGGCCTGCAGGCCCGTCGTCCCGCCGCTCCGCTCCGGGGCTTCCCCAGGGCGGCCACGACCGCCGCAGCCGTTGGCACGAGGCCGCAGTTGCCCGCCTTGCCGCCACGACACCCACCCCCACTCCTCACACCCTGATGCCCGCTGCGTCAGCCCCTTCCGATTCCGCTGGTCCAACGGCGTTGGCACCAACTGCCAGGTACGGCACGCTGCCTCACCTGACGACCCAACCCGTGCTACTTGTGTATAGTGTAAGCCAGTCGGCTTTGGAAAGCGTACGTGCCTCCACATGGTGGCTCCGTGTCCGCTGGTTGTTGGGTTGACAGGTTGCATTTCACTTGCCACCAACCCTGCCCTGTCTAGCCACCCGCCCCGAAACACCAACCCTTGAGTACGCGCGCACGCACACGCGGCAGCACCCACCAGCCTCCTGTCCAGCACTCCGTTGGGATGCGGGATGCGCTCAGGCATCTGGGTGGAGCGCGCAGGGAAGAGGGAACGGCAACACAGCGTGAGCAGGCACGAAGGAAAGGCAAACTTCAGCATTCTGCGTGCAGGCGAGCGCCCTGTGGTGGAATGGCGACCCGTATTCAGCAGGGACATGTGCAGAACTGCGAGGGTTCTGCAGCTGGCGTGCAACCAGTGTGTGTAACTGGAGTCTTGGCACCCATATGCATGCAGCCATAGCGTCCAAGGAGGCAGGAGACGGGTACAGGTACGGGCACGCGGCCGCTGCCACCACGGCCACGGACCCTCCCCCTCCCCCGAACCAACCTTGTACAGCGAGCGCTCGTACACCTGCAGCACGCCGCATTTCACTATCTCCTGCGGCGTCTGGAGCCCGAAGCAAATCTGCTGGCTGCGAAAGGGGAACACGCCAGGGCGGGTGCGTAAGACGAGGGCGGTTGCACGAACGCCATCGCCGCCAGCTCCCGTCAGGCGAACTTCACGTCAGGACGAATGCCTAACGTACAAGCTCCAAGCAGTATGGCAGCAGTTGTGCAGGGTCTCTTCGTCTTGTGCAAAAGCTTACATCTTCCGCGGCAGGTTCTGCTCCTTGTAGGGGTCCTTTGTGCATACTAAGGGCGCCGGCTTTTCCGCCGGCTTCTCGAATCCTTTCATCTTGGTTCAGGCTCCCCCCGCGAGGGGGGGCCGGCCCTGCTTCGCCTGCTGCCGCCGCTTTACGCCCAGTCCCGCCGCGCTGTTTTTTTGGCCAGCCCAAGCTAGCCCTATAATGTAGTTGCTGCTATACTACAATTGGTGTAATTTGAGCAGTTTGCGGCTTGCTCGGCTCACGTAAGAACCGGTCTGAAACAGAGTCTTCGCGATTGCTCAAGGGCCTTATTGCTGCCGTAAAACTATTGTCTACATAAATATAACATTTTTGTGGCTAATTGGTACTGTGCCGGGTTGACTAACCACCAGCTCGTACCCAACACGCTCCCCACGCCACGTGCCGACGAGCCCTCGTGAGAAAAAGCAGGACAGCTTTCAGGCAGGGCTCCTCTTTGCCGCGCGCGTTAAATCCATGCGATGCGGACCGCAAACACCTGTCCACAGTCATCCACATGCAACGTACCTCTGAGCCATGGTCTGCCCTGCGAGTTCGTCTGAAGTACGCACACGCCAGTGTTGCTTTTGGGACTGCGGACTGGGGCGGGGAGGCGGAGCCAGCGCCATCGGCGGCGGCGGCGGCGGGGTGTGCTGCCAGCGGCGGTACATCGGGTGCCGCTGTTGGCTTAGTGGGGCTGGGTCGCTGGGAGCAGGCACGCAGCAGCAGCAGCAGCAGCAGCCCAAGGCTGACGTCGGACGGATGGAGGTCCCCAGGTCTCCACCCAGCACGCCAGAATATGGAGTCTGACGAACGTGTTGATTGGAGGAACTGTACAATATTCAAGCACGGCAATAGGTGATAGGTGCATACAGGGTGTGGCAGGGTTTCGGTGGTTCGGAGGTACGGGGTACCGTAACGCGGGGTGGAGCCACTTGGATGCGAGCTTGTGTGCGCAGTACTGTATGTTGGTATCAGCGCCCAGTATGATCTCTGAGCAATACTTCTGCCAGATGCCACTGCTCAGTTCCACCTGTTAGCTGTTTGGCTCATGTCCTGTAGCGGGACGGACAGCTGAGCAGTGTCATACCACTGGCCTGGCAAAGTAGCGGACGTGTATGCAAGCATGATCTGTTCTACAAGATCAACCAGGCGTATCGTCAGCCTACTGTCGCTCAGCTCGAGCGCTGTAGTCGAGGGGTCTCGAAGATGGCATCTCCGCGCAATAGCGGAGGGACAGGCGACAGAAGCAAGACAGCATGAGCATAACAACCTTAATCCAGATGACGTAGCTCCTTTGGTGCTGCCGACAGCCGGGGCGTTGCAGTTGGAAGCTCAGCGACTGGGCCCGCAGGGCCCCCCTTGCTCAGCGGAGGGCATCGCTTGCACCCAGACCCCCGCTCACACCCGTACGTTGCGGTGACAGCGCCATCACTCGTCACCGGCGGCTGGCTGTGCCAGGCCGTTAGGCGCTACGGCAGCTCGGCCGACCGCTCCGGGGACGACCCCGCCCAAGCCCGCGACCATCAAGAGCTGCAGCATGGTGAAGCAGAACGCGCACCACTGGGCCAGGACCAGGCTGATGAAGGCTTGGTAACCACATTCAACCGCGCCGGAAAGGTGAGCTCGGTGCAGAGGGCCTCGGTGCAGGGGTTGGCCTGGCCTGGGCAAGCACCACGCCTACACAATGGGGTTTGGGAGTAGTTGCACCTGCTGCTTGTGACGTGTGCAAAACGCGCACCTGTAGCGAACTTTGTACACTTGTACGTGGTTAATCCGGGGCGCCAGACTGGTGCAGTACTGTTTGCAGTGAGGCACAAGACGTGAAGCGCCGGTCCAAGGTATCAACGTCCCCTCCATCCGGCCCACCCTCCTCCTACCCCACAGCTTCCTGCAGCTTCAAGCAGCGAACCCCCACCATCCGGCGGCACCCCACCGGAGACGTGCTCCCAGCGCCGCGCAGTCCTGCACGTCTTGACGGGCGCGCAGGACTTCCCTCTCTGGGTGGTGGCGAAGACAGGGTACGGCTGGGGAGCGGTGGACGGTGAGCCTCCACTGGCGGAGGCGCTGCTGCAGCGGCTTGGGCCAGTGGCGGTGGCGAAGACAGGGTGCGGCTGGGGCCAGGACCCGCCTCTCTGGTGGGTGGCGAAGACAGGGCACGGCTGGGGCCAGGACGGTGAGCTGCCACTGGCGGAGGCGCTGCTGCAGCGGCTGGGGCCAGTGGCGGTGGCGAAGACAGGGTGCGGCTGGGGCCAGGACCCGCCTCTCTGGTGGGTGGCGAAGACAGGGCACGGCTCGGGCCAGGACGGTGAGCTGCCACTGGCGGAGGCGCTGCTGCAGCGGCTGGCGCCAGGACGGCTGTGAGCTGATGCGCCAGGCAGACAGCAAGAACCACTCGCAGCTGTGGCTTTCGCTTTCGGGGGCGCCCCCAGAAGTCAGCAGCGGCAGCAGTCGCACCGCGGAAGCCGTATCCAGTGCAGCTGCGGCCTGCTGTTAGGTTGGCGCACCGTAACGTCCCTGGACTTGGGTGTGTGGGTGGAGCAAGTAGCCCGCTGGGTTAGTGAGGAGGTCCGGCTTGAGGGCGGCAGGGCTGTGGCGGTCCTGGTGGACGGCCCAGACGATGTGCTGGGCAAACTGCCGCAGGAGCGCAGCGGGGGCGCCCTGCTGCACCGCCGGCAGCTGCAGCGGGTGTACGGCGAGGGCTACGTGGTGGGCGTGTCCGTGGTTGGGTGGGAGGCGCTGGGCGGGGACGTGGGGCGGCAGGAGGCGCTGCTGCGCACGCTGCTGCTGCAGGGTGCTGGGGGGCAGCAGGGCGGTGGTGGTTCGGGGTATGTGGAGGGTAGGAGCTTGTGTTCCGGGGGAGTGAGCTGCCCGTGCTTCTTGACGGGTGGTGGGGGAATAAGATGCACCAGCAGCTGTGCCAGGCGCTGCACTGGCCCCAGCGGCACCAGCCAAGTGGGCCTAGCGCTGATAGGTGTTGTCACATTGTTAGCAAGGAACAAGGCAATCAGTGCAGAGTTGGGGCGTGCAGGAGCGCCGGGTGCGCGAGTTCACACATGTTGCAAGGTTTGCAAGGCAAGGTGTACACTGGCTAGCGTTCTCCTGGGGCCGTTGTGCTGCTAGCGTCGCACGTTGGAGGATAGGCAACTCGCGACAGCTGCGGTACTGAGTACGCCCATGGCGTGTTGTCCATGCCCTAGCTGTGTATTGCTGTGTGTTGCAAGGAGGTTGAGAGGACGTCGTTGTGTTGTGGACTCTTGACCACTAAGCATGTAGGTGCCACGTGTCTTGACTTGCTGGCATCACTAGGCGGCCACATGTATTCGTGGACACGTGGAGACGGCCTGCCTCGCTCCTGAAACGCAGCACCCTGTGAGGAGGTGACCCTTGGGAAAGTGTGTAGCGTATGCAGTTGCGTGGACAAAATAGCAAAAAGCAAGCGGGTTCTAGTAGAGGGCGAGGCAAGTGACATGTCCATCGACTGGAAGCGGACAACGAGGCGGCTCCGGCTGTGAGCTGTGGTTGCGCTGTGAGGACTTAACTGAAGGAGAATAACACCAGCTGTGTCGGGTGGCCCCCCGGCCCACGCGGGACAGACGGTTGCGTGCGCACGCGTGTGAAATGCGATGCATACCTGCATCGAGGAGAAGAGCCGCCGCCCGTGAGTCTTGGGAAAGTGTGTGCAGTACTCGCTCCAAAGTGCAGCGTTGCCTGCATGTTGTCTGAAGCGTACTCAAGCGTATTGAAGCCCCTTCCTCCGCTTCTTGCCACCTGCATGCGATCTTGCTGCGTTAATGCTATTTGTAGTTGTAGGCCTGGGAGCTTGGTGGTCAGGGCATGCCGGATTCAGCCGTGCCCTTGCACCATGAGGAAGGGTAACCTGATGGATGGGTAGCCTTTCGACCTCGTGCGCGCCGGCCCGCCCTCCTCCCCCCAAAGGGCATGGTCCCCTGCCCCCCGTGGCATGTGCTTCTGACATCACTCGGGGTGTGGCAGGGTTTCAGGGGTTCGGGAGCTGACACTGGGAACCGCCTGGCTGGGGCTACCGGTGCACGCTTATGCGGGCAGTACGTAAGTCGGTATCAGCGCCCAGTATGTTCCTCGAGCAATACTTTCGGCAGATGTCACGACTCGATTCCACTTTTTAGCTGTTTGGTTCATGTTTTGTTTCGTAAAAAAGCCGAATGGACAGCTGAGCGTCTGCAATATAGCGGACGGGACGTGTATGCAAGCATGATCTGCTCTGTAAGAACAACCAAGCACATCGTTAGCCTGCTGTCGCTCAGCTCGAGCGCCGTAGTCGAGGGGTCTCGAGGATGGCGTTCCAGCGCCGTAGAGGAGGGACAGGCGACAGAAGCAAGACAGCATGAGCATAGTAAGCTTACTCAAAATACCGGTGGCTACTTTCGCGCTGCCGACAGCTGGGGCGTTGCAGCCGGAAGCTCAGCGACTGGGCCCGCACAGCCCCCATTGCTCAGCCGAGGGCATCGCTTGCACCCAGACCCCCGCTCCCATCCTCATGCCGCGGTGACAGCGCCATCACTCGTCACCGGCGGCTGGCTGTGCCAGGCCGTTAGGCGCTATGGCAGCTCGGCCCACCGCCCGAGGCCCCGGGCGGACGACCCCGCCACTGCCCGCGACCTGCACGAGCTGCAGCGCATGGTGGAGCGGAGCGCGCACCACTGGGCCAGGACCGGGCAAATTAAGGCCCTGGTAACCGCGTTCAACCGCGCCGGAAAGGTACAACTCAGTGGGGCCGTTGGCGGGGTTGGCCTGGCCTAGGCAAGCATATGGTGCTTGCCTAGCACCATATGCCTACCCAACGGGCGTTGAAGGACACGGCGAGTGCACAATGCACAGCTGCAGCGAAGCCCTGTACGTTCGCCACGTATGAGCCCCGCGATAGCTAATTTGTGCAATACCGCCTGCATGTGACGGGTAGCGTCAGGGAATTAGCTTCAGCTGCAAGTACCGGCATCAGTGTCTCAAGTGCCCCCTCCTGTCGGCCCGCCCCTTGTCCAACCCACAGCTTCCCGCAGCTGCCGACAGTGCATCTCCACCAACCGCCGGCAGCTCCCCCAAGACGTGCCCCCAGCGCCGCGCAGTCATGCTCGTCCTGGCGGACGCGTACCTGCCGCTGGTGCCGGGGCTGCGCAGCCCTGTGGAGTGCACCGTGCCTCTCAGGGCGGTGGCGAAGACAGGGTGCGGCTGGGGCCAGGATGGTGAGCCGCCACTGGCGGAGGCGCTGCTGCAGCGACTGGAGCACAATGGCTGTGAGCTGATGCGCCAGGCAGACAGCAAGAACCACTCGCAGCTGTGGCTTTCGCTTTCGGAGGGGCCGCGAGAGGTAGCTGTCCGCCACGCGCAGCTGCTAGACGTGAGTGCCTCGCAGCTGGTCCAGATGGGAGCCCAGGGCATCGGAGAGCAGGCCTGCGGCAACGTCCTGCTGGCGTGCGCCCGGCTCCTGCCCCGCATGAGCCTCGGCGACCCGGCGACCCTGTTGCACCACCTCACCGAGCGCATGGTGCAGCTGCGAGGGGAGGCAGCCGAGCAGGCCCTGGCCAACACCGTGTACGCCCTGGCCCGGCTGCACGAGCAGTGCGGCTACACCCCGCTTCCGGAACACCTACAGGCCCTGGCCGCAGAGGTTTGGGAGCGACTTTCGGCAAAACCAGGGGCGCACCAGGAGAGGTTCGCACCCCAGAGCCTGTCCAACATGCTCTGGGCGTTCGCCAAGTTCTGCTATGGCCACCCCGACCTGCTGACCCGCCTGGCTGGCGCTGCGGCAGAGGCCGCCAGGCGCATGGACGAGCAGGAGTTGAGCAACAGCGTGTGGGCCCTGGGCCGGCTGGTGGAGGCTGGCTGCCTGGATGGCACCAAGTCCGTTACAGGTGTGGAGCGCCTTTCGGCGGAGGCGCTGTGGAGAGTGCGGCATCAACGGGGCGCCTTCCCTTCACAGGCCTTGGCGAACCTGCTGCTCGGCCTTGCACACCTGTCCTCCGCTGCACCTCCGGGGACCTACAAGCTTGGAGCGACGGTCCACGCGTTGGCAGCCGAGTGCCGTTTTGGTCTCAAGTACCAGGGCTTCACGTCCCAAGGCCTGACCAACGCCGCCTGGGCCCTGGCCAAGCTGGAGTACGGTGACCAGGCGTGGTACGCTGGCTGTGCAGCGGCGGCGTTGCAGCCCAGCTTCTACAAAGTCGCTGTGCGGCAATGCTGGGCCCACCTGTGGTGGGCGCTCGCAGCAGCACGGCATCGCCCTGCGGACGCACAGCTGCTGCTGGCGCGCACAACCGACGCCATGACCGCCATGCGCCACCAAGCCAACGGGCAGGACTGCAACAACATCGTGTGGGCCCTGGCCACCCTGGGGCTGTACGACAGCCAGCTGGTGCGCTGCCTGCTCGGCCGCCTGGCGGAGCTGCAACCGCATGGGGATGCGAGTGCACAACACTTCAGTAACGCCCTGTGGGCGGTGGCGGTTATGGGCCCTGTGGCGCTGTCCGCCCACCTGCAGGAGGTAGGGGCGCTGCTGCGAGAGGTTGCCAGGAGGTGGCAGGGGTTTCCTGGGCGCGCGGCTTTCCAAGAGGAGCACCTGCGGCAGCTGTGGCATGTCCAGGTGGAGCTGGAGGCACACCCGAGCACCGACGTGCGGGCCCTGGCCGGCGTCCTGCCGGGGGCTGTTAGCAGCGGGCTGAGCCTGGGGAGCGCCATGAGTCTGGCAAAGAAGCGGAAGCTTGCCCTTGATTCCGCCAGCCGGCGCGTGTGCAACGAGGTCGCTCTACTTCTGCAAAATCTACAGCAACAGCAGCAGCAGCAGCGGGAGCAGCCGAACCACGGAAGCCGTATCCAGAGCAGCTGCGGCCTGCGGCTGGGCCCCACCATAACGTCCCTTGACGTGGGTGGGTGGGTGGAGCAGGTGGCGCGCTGGGTCAGTGTGGAGGTCCGGCTTGAGGGCGGTAGGGCTGTGGCGGTTCTGGTGGACGGCCCAGACATTGTCATGGCCAACCAGCCGCAGGAGCGCGTCGGGGGCGCCCTGCTTCACCGCCGGCAGCTGCAGCGGGTGTACGGCGAGGGCAACGTGGTGGGCGTTTCCGTGGCCGAGTGGGAGGCGCTGGGCGGGGACGTGGGGCGGCAGGAGGGGCTGCTGCGCACGCTGCTGCTGCAGGGTGCTGGGGGCCAGCAGGGCAGTGGTTCGGGGTATGCGCAGCGCGACGCGTCCGCTGTGCAGCCGTTGTCAGCATTCCAGGCGCCCAGCAGTTCCGGGCCATCTCGGTCTGCGCCCGCTTCGCCCCCCGTGGCCAAGCCGCCCAGCGTGCAGGAGCTGGTGCGGCAGCGGCTGCAGCAGATGGCGCCGCAGGCCAAGGGCAGGAGCAGGCGGCGGCCCGTGTAGGGGTGCAGCTGGAGCGGAGGCAAGTGGGCTACGGCGTGTAGTAGGAGCGGGTAGTTGTTGGTGCATACAGGTGCTCGCTCGGTTTGGGTGCCAGGTAATAGGATGCAGCGCACAGCATGGGCAGCTTGCAAGTGTAGGACGCATACGGTGACTCGAGGGTATGGGTGTGGCTTACTCGTGTGGATGTGGAGGGAAGGAGCTTGCGTTTGCGGGGACGCGGTGGAGTGAGCTGTCCTGGCTTCATGGGGGACTAAGTGCACCAGCCGCAGCGCCAGGCGCTGCACTTGCACCAGCGGTGCCAGCCAAATGGACCTAGCGTTGTAGTATCGTTTAACAAGGCACAAGGCAAGCACTGCAGAGTTGCGGCATGCAGGAGCACTAGTTTGCGATGACAGGTTGCATGGTTGTTAGGGCACGCTGTGCAGTGGCTAGAAATCTTCTGGGGCCGTTGTGCTTCTAGGGTCACACGTTCGACGACAGGCAACTCGCGACAGCTGCGGTAGTGGGTACACCCATGGCTGGTTGTACACCCATGACTTCCGCTTGGTGATTAAGCACGGTTTGAGGGGTTGTTGTTGTGGCACCGCTGGCACGTACACTTCTTGCATCATTGGATGGGGCGGCGGCCTGCCTCGCGCCTGAACCCTGGGAGGAGTTGAGCAGTTGACCCTTAGGACAGTGTACGCAGTTTTAGTAGGTGGCTTACCCACTTACGCGAATCATACCTTCAAGGGCCGATCAGAA
>VFQN01006612.1_pt1 | contig 13073 bp, 17 predicted proteins | sample 3512371 | NCBI WGS metagenome assembly VFQN01 (sample SAMN10412370, study PRJNA504923) | tailings metagenome | isolation source: Replicate 2 from Balatoc abandoned mine | place: Philippines: Itogon, Benguet | collected 2017-08-28
GGGGGGGGGGGGGGCGGGGGGGGGGGGGGGGGGGGGGGGGGGGGGGGGCGGGGGGTAAAAGGGGAAGTGAGCAGAGACTGGGAGCGGGAGTATTGCGAGGGCGGACGGACGCACACGTGAGCGACAGCGTGCTTCTTAATGGATGTGGGACGCTGCGACGCGAGGGGCGAGGCGGGGAGGAACCTGGCCGTCCGGAGAGGGCGTTACCGTTTGGAGGTGCTCAGGGTGGAGCAAGGTCACTGAGGAGGGTTCAGCTGTAGTGTCAGGCAGCACATACGAGACCTCCAGCTCCAGAGCAGTAATCCAGCAGAGTGTCGTCGAGAACTCATGCAAGCGGCACAGTTGACGGGTCGTGACCTTTACTAAGACAGCGGGCGTGTTTTAACCCAGAAGGATGGCCGCATGGAAAATGGTCTGCGGGTGTGGGCTGAACGCGCGTGCGGTGCGGCGTGTGGCGTGACTTGGGACATCAACTCACCGGTATTATCGTGTCACTACTATGATGTGCTCGCGGGCCGGGTGTGCACTTGCCTGGGGTGTGGGGCACGCACCGCAGCAGGTCAGCTGCATGGCACATTTGCCTTGCAGACAGCAAGCAATATTGCAGCAGCTCCTGATATTGTATGCATGATGGCGCCGTGTATTTACCGTATTTAGCACTCAGAACTGGCTGACTGAGTCGGCGGGTCTGCAGTGCAGGGGCCCTAGACGCAGCTGGCACACGCTGCAGTTCATGGTGTGTGACCTGGCCGCTGTGCGCATGGCCGGCGCTGGGGCACAGCGTGTCGAAGAGTTAAACAAGGAGGATGATGGGTGTCGGGAAGGCTGGCGTTTGGTAGATAGCCTTTACGACGGTGTCAGGTGTCGGCATGCGCGGCGTGCGGGCACAGTGGCGTTGTCCGCAGGCCGCTGGGTGGTTTGTGATACGGTACTTCCCGTTCTTGATGCTGAACCGAAAGGCGTTTGTATGTTCATTGCGAGGAGCCGTAGGGCGAAGGCGGGTGGCTCATGCTGACCTGGTATGAGACCTAGACCTGCCTGAAATGGAGGGCCCGCAGCCCTCAAACTGACCAGCTTAAGGTGCGGCAAGCCTGGTGGGCACCGGAACTGCATATCCTTGATGCAAAAAGATTGGAGCTTGCGAGGCGGTAAAAGCTGCAGGGCTATCCTTGATGGTTGCGCTGTTGTAACGTGGAGTTTGGCAGTGCCGAAATGTCCACCAGCACCAGCATAAATGTCTGCAAGCCACAGCGTGCCACGCTACGTAGCGCGCAGTGCCAATCTGCTGAACCAGTAGCATCGTCCTGTAAGACTTAAATTGCAGCGTGGCGATCCAATGACGCCCTTTCCTGCCCCACCAGACTTGACTCCTTGCCCGCAGCTGACTGTTGCAAGGATGAGGGGCAGGAGAGGGGCGCTCCGGTCTTCTGGCGCAGGTGGGCGCTCTGCTGTCCACGTGCGACGCACGTCGTGCGTTCGTACAACGGCCGTGTGCGCCTCATGGTGCACGAGCCCTAGGGCCTCGGAGCTTGTGTTTGGGGAACTGCCCCGAAGTAGCTTACTATACCGTGCCGTACTTTTATGAGTTATCGCGTACTGATTTGCGTGTGTTGTCGGGTACCCTAGCTACTTGTCTGGGGCGGACACGGCCAGCGGTGACGTGCACTTCCACTCAGGTGCACACGCAAGGAGCAGGTTGCACTGCGCTGGTGTATGTAGGTATGATAGTGGAGTCTGGTGGAGTTGCTGAGTTCTCACTGCGCCCCGTGCTGCTTGCGTTGGCGCCGTTTGTGGCGCATGCACGATGGCTAGGTGTGCCGCACGATGGTCAGGGTGCGCGGAGGACGCTGATACCGCTTGCCGGTGCCGCCCCCCTGGATGCATGCATCTCGAGTGTAAGCCGTGCAGCCTCAACCGCCGTCGCCCTGCTGCTCCGGACACCTGCTGAGACTCCTGACTAGAAAGGCGGTGGCAAAGCTTCAATCTGATGCATTGGACCGTTGTGAAGCTTGGGGCCCGTCTAACACAACGCAAAATAGGGACCTCGACTCATGGGTGAACGGCGCTGGACGCTGGACGCGCGTGCTGCAACAGCTGCTTGAGCTTCAGCAGGGCCGCTGGCACAGGTACGGCACGGTACGATATACGGCACGGCATGGTGAACAAATAGTCAGTGCCTTGCCGGTACAGCGGTACTTTGACAGAGTCAGCCCCTACTCCGGTTACAGAGGGCTGTGGTCCGGCATTTTGCCAGGAGAGGCCAGAGGCCTCCGCACGCCCGGCATAGTGCGACACCCCACAACCGCCAGCGGGCAATGCCTGACACCCGTCCTATGCCACCAGCCCTCTGCACCGTAAACGTGGTGCGAAAAGCCGCTTGTGCACGTAACAATCAAACGCTTCGTCTTGCACCCCATTTTACCACGCAGCCAGGCACACACCCCTCGCCACCGTCGCCCTCACTCCTGCCCCTTCCCCTGCGCCTGCCCCTGCTGCCCTTGCTGCCCCCGCCCCCGGCCGCCCCGCCGCGGCTGCACCAGCGCCTGCTCCCTGTCCCCCACAAACAGGTCGGCGAAGGGGTCGGGGTACGTCTGCGGCAGCTCGTCCGGGTCCTCGCCGTACTCATCCTCCTCGTACTCGTCTTCGTCGTACTCGCCCTCCTCCTCCTCCCCCTCGTCCGCCTGCCCTTCCCCTGCGCGCACGGAGGGGCACGTGCCACGGTTTGGGCAAGGGGCCACAGAAGCACGGCGAGCGTGGCTATTGTGCATGGGGGTGCGTGCCGCACAGCATGCATGACAGCGGGCGGAATGCGTGTGCAAGGAGCATAGCACACACAGATGGGCGCTGTAAAGACTACAGCACGAAGCGAGACCGCAACATTACGTGGTGAAGGCGAGGCTCTGAGGACACAGTGCTTGCCCTATCCCCAAGCATTGTCCATGCCCGTGTTTCCGCACCTTCTTGCGCCTCCTCACGCCCTGCAGCGGACGTCCCGCCCATTTCCGACTGAGGGGAGGAAAAGCGCCGAAAATCAGTGTTATGTTTCAGATGTACGGCACCACAACACAAGCCCAAGGGCGAGGGGGTGAGGCCGCAGCACAACACCAAGATGCGACCCGTTGCGGCGTCACCCCACGTCCCCGCCCACCTCCTGCAGCCTCCCACCCACTCGCACTCGTCCCACACGGTAGCTGCTTAGCGATGCCGGTGCTCCGCACAGGCACCACCTGGCAACTCCCCAACCCGCACCCGCAACCTCCCTCGCCACGCACCTCGATCTCCCCCCTGTACCGCTCCACCTCGTCCCGCCCGATCACCCGCTCCACCAGGTCGGCCTCCTCCTCGCTGTCGTCGTACACGAACCGGATCTGTACGGCAGCAGGCGTGTACGGCACGGAACGCGGGATCGGCGTGCATGCAATGACGTGTGAGAGGGCAAGGCGTCGAGGAGAGCATGCAGGCAACCCTTCGCTTATACACGTAAGTCGCCTAGATAGCAAAATCTCGAGCGCACACTGGAGGGCAATGCATGTGGAGACAGGACTGGGGTGTGGCCCCGCCGCCAGGCCCCCAACACCCCGGCTCCCGCCATATTCCCTTGGATCCTGCTTGCATGGCGCCCAGCACCGCCCCCCTACCTCCCACTACACAAGAAGCGCATTGGCCCCTCCCCCTCCCCCTTCCCCCGCCCGCTGCCCCACCTCGGGCGTGAGCCGCAGCTGCACCCGCTGCCCTATGCGCCGCCGCACGTAGCTGCAGAGGGCGGGACGGCCAGCAAGCAAGGCTTAGGGACAGCCCGAGCTCAAGTGATTCATTGCACATACAGGGACTGCATGTGCAAGGACCTGCCGGCGTGCCGGGCATCGGGCCATGGGCCATGCGCCATGGCAGGCATGCTCTTAGCATGGGGTCCCACAACCGCTGGCAAGGATCAAAGCCGGAACAGCGAAACAGCCCCTATATATGCCCTTCTCGCAAACGTGGGTGCACTGGCTATCGGCCCGGACGGAAGCCCCGGCAGTGCTCCACCGCGTGCGGCCACGTGCCTGTCCCCCTGCGGCAGCCCCGCGGACCTTCGCAACAGCAGCATGCTACAAACCCCACACACTGCGTGCCCGTGGCCGCATCGGCAACAGCAACACACACGACAAGCACGTGCCGTGCGGCTGCAGCACTCACGGCTCCAGGCGCTGCAGGTTGAGGATTGCCACGCGCTTGCCGTAGTCGTCAGAGTACACAGACACGTACACCTTGACAACCTGGGTGGGGTGGTGTGGGGCATGCGGCACGAGGATAGTGGCCGTTCATACGCGGGACCGCACGGGCGTGGCCATACGCGGAGTGTTGCCGGGGTGCACGGACACGGACACGGACACGATGACCGACGGAAGACTTGTCATACGCCAGAACGCATGGCCGATGGCTGCGGGCACCAGAGCGCTGGTACGCACGCACCTTCGCCGTTACCCCTGCACACGACTAAGTGATGAGTGGTGAAGCAAAGCGCGCAGGCAGCGGTGCGGCACATGCACGCCTGGTTGAGGTAGCCAGGTGCTTGTACGGCAACGAGCCTACGTGGCCCAGGAACGGCCCTGCCTGCGTATCGCTGAGCATGTACGATAGGTGGAGCGGAGCACGCCTCACAAAACCCCCACCTCACACCCTTTCGCACCCCCGGCATCTGCCCTCAGTGTGAAACTGGATCACACTCATACCACACTCTCCCCGCCCACCTGCAGGTCGTTGGACACGTACGGTATGGTGATGCTGGCCACGGCCGACACGCCACCTACACCTCAAACCCACCTAATACGCAGCTAATACACAGGTAACACACATGCCCCGCCCACCTGCAGGTCGTTGGACACATATGTGTTGGTGATGCTGGCCACTGCCGACAGCGTGTCGTCGCCCAGCTTCCGCTCGGGGCAGATGGCGGCCTGGATCACCTGCAGCGCCACCGGGCAGCGAGCGGATAAGGACTGGGCCGGGTGCCGCAGGGCCGCAGGAGGCAGGCGGGGTCGGGCGTGAGGGGCGGACACCTGTCGGCAGAACGCCGATGCCGTAATGCGTGCATTTGGTGGGTTTTGGCACAGCGGACCGCACCCACGCGCGGCCGGTGTGGCCCTCCCCACGCACGGTGCCACCGCACCCCCATGCCACCCACCGGGTCCGACACGAACATCTCCCCTATCTCCCGTTGGATCTGGCTGGCAACCTTGGCCACACGCCGGGGGTGAGCCTGGAGGGGAGAGGCGCGTGAGCGAGGGGCGTGTGGGTTAGCGTGTGCCAGCAGGGGCAGCACCCCGTGGCGCAGGGCGGTGCACGGCCACCCAGGCTGAGCGTCTGGGCCTACGGGGCGCGTGCGGCAGAGCTGCCGCCTTGCCCATGCCGCTCCCTTTTGCGGCAGCTGCGTGACACCTTACTGCCCATGAGGTGGGCTTTTGGTCTCTCTGTGTGTAAGCAACGCCGCTTGTTTCCCCCAGAAATCCCAAGCGGCGTCAGGGATGTGACCGAAAGGCGGACATGGCACACCACAAGCGCGAGGCGCACCATGCATGTGACCAGCAGACGGCCTCGGCTGTGGCACTGCTGTGTGGGGGCGAAAGATGGGGCGGAGTGGCACCCTGCAAGGCGAGGGCCAGGAGGGCGGGTGCGTGTGGTTAAAGGGTTCCGGCACCCACCCTCAACCCAAATGCGGGATGCCGTGCGATGGCCCCGTGCAGCAATACGATGGAACAATTGGTACCATGCGGATTGTCCTTCGTGTGTGCACAGGGAGTATGGGGCATGGGCCCAGAACGCGGCACGTGAGGAGGCCCCCTCCCGCAGCTGCGTGCTTTGGAAGGGGGCCATGGAAGAGGAATGGTCGCGTCCTCGTGCTGGAGCCACATGCAGGGTAGCGGTGAATTTGACGGCCTAGGACCGGTGGTGCAGGTTCCGACTCGTTCCTAAGGCAACCAAGGGGGCGTTTAGCGTACCATGTTGCCGTAAAGGCAAGGCGTTGCGAAGGACCGGCGGCGCTGCGCATGCCGGTGAACAGCTCGCCACTGCAGCCACACGAGAGCTTGCCCCTCGTAACCCAAGCTGCGAGCTCATTGTAATTGTGTAGTTGTTGTAAGGTAGGTAGCTGCGGAGGTCGTCAAATGCAGATTAGCCCACAAGTTTAATAGGCGTCTTTGGTATTTCCTCAAATGCTACACAGTTGTTAGTTATAGTCTGCAATGACGTGATTCAGAAGCACGCAAGAAACCCCCTTTTTCGCGGCACCGTCAGTTGGGCATGATGCAGGGGAGTCGTCTCTGAGACAGGAGCCCTGGAATCTTGGTGCTACGAGTCGTGATAGCGCGGCACTGCATACAAAGGTGAAGCTTATAGTACACTCAGACTGTAGTTGCTCTTCCTTCTTTGTCGCGCCAGTCCAATTGGCCACTCAGCTTGGTGCCTCGCCAATTGCTTGTCAGCTTTGCTGATCTCTTATATAGTTATTTAAACAAGCGTAGATCAGTCGGCATAAACGGTCGCGACCATGCTTCACCAGACGCGCTTGCACGCGCCTGGCGCGACAGCATCCCGCCCGCGCCGCGCGGCCCGCCCGGTCGCCAGCAGGCTGTCAACGCGGGCTCTTCGCCTTGAGGTCAATGCGCTACACCCTGCTTCGTCGGAGCCACGTACGCTGAAGCTGTTCTCTCCCTCCAAGGTACGCGGACATGGCCCAACTCCCCCCTTCCGGCCACCCTGGGGCCCCACTCCGTGCGTGCCGGCCGATGGATGGTGTACTACACACCGATCAGGGTGCGGTAGTGGTGTCGCACACGTGCCAGGCTCGCGTCAATAATGTCAGGCAGTGTTCCACCTACGTCGAGGGGCAGCAAGGGGGTCAGCATGCTCAGGTGCAACGCACGTGCTCCAGGACAGCACCCGACAGCACCGCTAGATGACGTCCTCTTACTAGTGCCGCCTTGAGGGACCCCGTACCTACGGCATATGGGGACTCAGTTGCCCAGGAGTTCATTACTTGTCACCCCTCGCCCGCACTGTCTCCCATTCCCTGGCAGCCACAATCATGGAGGACGACCGTACTCCACTCCCTGTCACCGTAGCGCGCTAGGAACGGCACTAAGACGGCCTCCCTGCCGCCCCCCATGCGCCCCCAGATCAACCTGTTCCTTCGTGTGGTGCGCCGGCGGGAGGACGGATACCACGACCTGGCCTCGCTGTTCCACGTGGGTGTGGGACTGCGGGTGGAGGGGGGGCAAGGATCAGGTTCGGGGCCCCGTGGTTTGGGAAATGGGTTTCAGGGGGCTGTGGGCTGAGGAGAGCGAAACCCGCGTGACCACCAGGGTCGCATGGGTGCTAGGCGTTAACCCTGCCGGTTCCTGTTGGGCGTTGGTAAAGGGGCGCTTTCCAGGCATCAGGCCCTGGGCTGGTGGGTGGGGAGCACGTTGGCGGCCGCGATGCTGCATGAAGGCAGCTGCAGGGCGGGTTAGCGGCGGGCGAGCAGCAGCTCAGGTGTTGGGGGAAAGCTGGTTACGTAGGATCGCAGCGGCACTACGATGAGCAGCACAAGGAGGAGCGGCAGTGGCGTCGCGGGCGGGTTGCTACAGCATGGGTGCGACAACCGGCACGCTGGCCGGGAGGCACGCCTAGCTTCCGTGCAGTTCTCTGACGAAGGCCTCGTGCGTACCGCTGGTACCAGCCACCACTCGACGGGCGGCCAACGACCCAATCGGCGCGCGCGTCAAGCACCGGCCTTGCCCCGGCCGAGCCCTCCCTTCCTAGGGTGTGCAACGGGCGCGGCACGGTTGGGCCCAGTCGCAGCGGCAGCGGCAGTGGCGGTGGCAGTGGCAGGGGTAGCGGCAGCTGCGACAGGAATGGCAGTGAGAGCAGCAGCGGCAGTGGCGGAGGCAGCGGCAGCAGCAGCAGGGGCGGCGCCTGCACTGAAGGTCGTGGTGGCGCAATCCTCAGTGGCACCGACGCCGTGTGTGCCCCCTTGCCGGCCGGGCGCCCCGCCACAACCGCACACCCAGGCAGCTCAGCACTGCTGACGTGCATGCTTCGGGGCCCCCAAGGTCTTTGTGTTTCCCGCCTCTTGCTGCCCCGCAGGTGATCGACCTGGGCGATGCCATGGAGTTCACCCCCACCCCCTACGCCACGGCCGACACCCTGGAGTGCTCCGACCCCACCATCCCCAGCGATGACCGCAACCTGGTCATCAAGGTACGGCAAGAAACGCACAATGTACGACTTGACTTGTGTGGTGCAGCGCTCGGGTGTACGGCATGGCGTGTACGGCAGGAAGCAGGTGTATCGTCGCATAGGGTGGAGATGGTGCGGACGCGGAGGTCCCCTGCCGCTTGTTGGACTTTCGTTCTTCATTACAACTTTGTTCCCCCCCTCCCACCCAGGCGCTCAACCTGTACCGCCGCAAGACCATGCAGCTCATGTACTTCAAGGTCAAGCTCAACAAGCTCGTACCACACGGTACGGCAGTACAGAGCGCCGCCGTGACGGACTAGAGTGCCCACCGATCGTGCACCCGACACACCTTGCTCGCTTCCGGGGGACCAGGCAACGGCGCAGCGCCTCCTTTTGCCTCAGATTTTTCAGCGCCCGCACCCGTGGGCCAGCCTGATAATCTGCCACTACATATCATCCTGGGGAGCAGCCCACACAAAGCACTCACCACAAGCAACGCGCGCAACGAAGCCGACGCCCCTGCACCCACCGATTATTGGACTGGGCCTGGCTACGTGCCGGTTGCGTTTATGCAGCACACCACCGTGTGCTGCTCCATGTGCTGCTGCGCTCAAGCGCTATTACCCAGCATCTCAACGCGTGACCCCGACCCCGCACCCCCGACACCTCAGCTGCATGTGTGCCTCCCTCCCTAACACTGCACCCCCACGACACCGCTTGCTGGCTCATTCACATTGCCACATACCCGGGTTGTCGACGGTCATGTGTTCCCTTTGGGACTTTCCACCACTTCCCCCGCTTCACGCCATCCCCCCTGGCACCGCCCCCACCTACCCTGCCCTTCAGGCGCCGGCCTTGGCGGCGGCAGCGGCAACGCCGCCACCGCGCTGTACGCCGCCAACACGCTGATGGGCTCCCCCGCCTCCAACCAGGAGCTGCTGGAGTGGTCGGGCGAGATCGGTGGGTGGGCCGAGGGTGGACAGGGGACGGCGCCGGCTTGGATGCCCTAGGGCACCGGCATCGGCACCCATTTTTGTGCACGTGTCAGTTTTAACCCCTGCAGGATGCCAGCTCTGCTGTCCTTCCACGTGTGTCCTCCTCCCTGCTTGCGTCCCCAGGCTCGGACATCTCGGTGTTCTTCTCCAACGGCGCGGCCTACTGCACGGGGCGTGGGGAGGTGGTGGAGGACGTGCCGCCGCCCATCCCCCTGGACACGCCCATGCTGCTGGTGGGTAGGGAGGCCGGTTGCTGCATGCTTTGCATGCATCGGTCGCTTTGCTGCACCACCTCCTGATGTGGCCGCGACCTAACGCTCAGACCCATCCTGTGATCCTCAACACCCCCTTGAGAAACATCCCCGCCCCGCCCTGCCCGCCCTGCCCCGCCCTTCTCCCCCCTCCCCCCCAGGTGAAGCCCCCCGTGGGCCTGTCCACGCCCATGATCTTCAAGTCGCTGGACCTGGCCCGCCGCTCCACCGCCGACCCGCGGCAGCTGCTGGCCGCCATCCAGGAGGCGGGCGCCGTGGACCAGGGCACGTGCGTCAACGACCTGGAGCAGCCCGCCTTCGACAAGTGAGGCGGCAGTGGGAAGAAGGGGCGGAAGGGGCCCACAGCAGCAGCTGTATTCTTGAATAGAAGTCCCTCAACTCACCCCTTCTCGCATCCTGCCCTCACCGCACTCGGGGCCCACCACGTGGACCAGCGGTCACGGTAGTACGACCTGCATCCTAGCAGAACATGCATTTGTCACGGTCTACCAGTGAGTCGTACTCACACAAAATGCGCGTCTGCCGGTCATAGACCGTGACACATTCTGCCGCTCAACTCAGTGTGTCCACCCTGCCGTCTCTCCCCCAGCCTGCCCTCCCTGGCGGCACTCGGGGCCCACCACGTGTACCACCGGATGCAGTAGCATGGCATGCATCCTGCCCCGCAACTTGACGCCTTAACCCTCCATCCCTCCCCCAGCCTGCCCTCCCTGGCGGCGCTCAAGGCCCGGCTGCAGGCGGAGGGCTCCTTCCGCGCCGTGTTCATGACCGGCAGCGGCAGCACCGTGGTGGGATTCGGCAGCGACGCGGCGCCCGCCTTCCTGCGGGAGGACCCGCAGTACAAGGTACGGGATACTGTACGGCATGGTGCGGCGTGATGCGGAGCCGTATATGGCGGCCCGGTGCAGCTTACGGCGGTGTGGCTGGGCCGCTCAGTGAATGCGGTTGGCAAGCACAACCAGTGCGGCGGCCGTCGTGGCGGGGGGGGGGGACTCCTGCCGTTGCCGCGCACCGGCTCCCCCTGTCACCAGCACGTGCACAGGACGCAGGGCAGGTGCGTCCCGATGGTCCGCTGCTCCTGCGCCGCTGGACGAGCACTGCACTGCACTGCACTGCACTGCACTGCACTGCACTGCACTGCACTGCACTGCGCAGTGGCATGGCACCCTTCGTTGGGGTCTGAGGGTCCGCGCCGTAGCCCGCGGTGCGAGTTACCCGCTCGGCCGTCGGCCTGGGCCACAGCCCGCAGTCCCGATCCTGCGATAGCCCACGAGTGTCAGACGTTCAACTGTCAACTGTCAACACCCAACCACCGCCGCCCTCCGCAGGACCTGTTCGTGTCCCCCGCCCGCCTCATCAAGCGCCAGCCCGGGGGGTGGTACGAGCACAGCGGCCTGTGGAAGTAGGGGCGCGGGCCAGGGTGTCGGGGAGGAGCGCGGGGGCGCGAGAGGGTCAAACCCTGTGAGCGCAAGGGCGAGGGCGGAAGCGAGAGCGAGGGCGTGCGGCGTGATCAATGAGGCCGTCTTAATCTGATGTGGATAGGTGCCCAGGCAGGATTGGGGCTGTAGAGGCAGCGGCGACCGTGGCCCATGCATGAGGGAGCGAGGACTGGTGGGTCCGCAGTGGCACTGCTCCCTTACGCCTTGGAACCGGGGCGCCTCGGCCCTGCTTGCGCCTTGCGGCGGACAAGGGGTGGGAATTGGTGTGGACATGCGTCACCTGTGCGCTTGGGGCGTGGTGGATTGAGTGTTGCGCAGGGGAGGCGCTCGATGGCGCGCAAGGGGGGAGGGAGGGACAAGGGGACAGGTAGGTGCAACGGTGTGCGGGGGGCTTGGCTTAAAGCCGGTTTGTTGGAGTGCACGGCCGAGCACATGGTCGCAACTGGCGGTCTTCATGAGGTTTTCACACCCTATACAACACGTAATGTGCTGCGTTGCGTCCGACGCTCCAACCATGTATCCGGCTGGTGACAGCTTGCACCAGGGGAGCTCCCTTGTAGCCTTAACATGTGTGTCGGCCCTGTCTACTGGGGCGTGCTAGTAGAATTTATGGATACATGTGATTTGCGAGGCTGTGGTGCGGTGCTGTGCGCATGTCAAGGACAGCACAGGGCAACGTGTTCCAGCTGATGCCCGCGTTGCACTCACGTCCCAGGCAGTCTCCCCATTGCCCGCGTTGCATGAGTAAGCAGGTACCGAACGGCAGGCCCTGAACTCACACAAACTCGCCACTGAAGCAAAAAGTTATGTAAACATATCGCATGGGACAGGCAAATCCAGCAGCAAGCTGACTTGAAAGTAAAGTCTCAACTGCAGTCAACTAGGTCATCTAACGCCTCCGAATCGCCTATTCCATTGCTAATCGTGATACATGTAAGGCAAGACACAAAGAGCTGCAAGAGATGTTGGACGGTGCAAAGCGACCCCCTTCGCCATCGTTGCAAGAACGCACCGCCACAGGCGGTTGCTGGAAGACTGGAATGTTTTGTAAGGTATGTGAATACCTGGTGGACTCGACGGTGCAGTGCTCGTCAAACGGTGTATTTCGACGGTGTATTACTGTGCCATCCGCTTGGACTGTGTCGCAGCCGCTATCCGCGCTGGCGCAAATTGCCCGCAAATCTCCAAGCGTGTTTATTGCGCCTATAGCCGTCTTCCTCGCTCTGGCTTGCGTCGGGGTTGCCGTCACCTGCCATTCCGCTGCCCAGGCCACAGACGACGTGAAGGTAAGCATTTTCTGTTGTCAACCGGGACAGAATGATATCATGAAATATCAAGATGTCATGAATTGCGTGTGGGGGCCGCGTGGGGACATGTGTTTGTCAGCTGCCCAGCCAAAACCCTCGGGTGCTCGCGCCGAGGCAAGCCGCATGTACCACGGGGGCACGCTCCCTTGTAGCAAGTCGAAAATGATGCCGACCTTGCGCGTGTACTGTTCGCTGGCAGCAAACCCGGCACGTGAATCGCTGGACTGGCCCCTCTGCACGGGGATACTACTGCGAGTGCACGGGTCCCAAGGCGCAAGGGGGCTCCGGTCCATTCATTCGGGTCTTGCACGGCGTCCTCTCAACGGGTGTTGTCTGTACGTGTAACCCTGCATGCGCCACTCGAACTGTGCCTTGGCGTGCCGTCATTCTTCCATGTCTGTCTGCTGCACCCGCCAGCGCTGTCTGCTGCAGGGGATCCCCTGGTCTGCTGCACCCGCCAGCGCTGCTTACCGTCGCACAAAGCAGGGAATGCACGCCACATTGTCACGACCTATCATAGTACGTTCATGCGTTTCAACTGCCTAGTGGCCACTCATGTGCAGAAATCACTACTGCCATAATCCAGGCGCACAGCTGTCACTCCTTTCTTATGCCAACGTGCCAAGCCAGTTCCGGCGCCTTACCCCACAACACAACTCCCATCAGACGTCTAGCGCTCTGCTGCATGAAGGACTGGCGTGCCCCCAAGGACAATGTTCCCAAAAAAACCCGAACGCCCCAGCCAAGCCTCTGTCCCAAACAGCATACCCAGCTTCAGTTCAACCCACGCCTTCACGGTGACCTGCCCAACACAAGTGTCCGCACCCACTGCACCCACAGGCGCAGGTGAGCCAGCTGGCG
>VFQN01006613.1_pt1 | contig 13071 bp, 8 predicted proteins | sample 3512371 | NCBI WGS metagenome assembly VFQN01 (sample SAMN10412370, study PRJNA504923) | tailings metagenome | isolation source: Replicate 2 from Balatoc abandoned mine | place: Philippines: Itogon, Benguet | collected 2017-08-28
AAAATTCCGTTAACGGAACTGTCGAGGAGTGATCAACGGACACTTCTTCTGATTTGAGAGGTTTACTCTGGTTTAAGTAGAAAAAAACCTTGTTTGACTGAAAAAAGCCGTGGGTGTTGACAATGCAGAAGTGAGTGAGGCAGTTAGACCTCAACGACTCCGATTAATCTAACTGCTAAACAATCTAGATAAGCAGGCCCAGTGTCGGTTATTGGCATAATTAAATTTAAGTGTTGCTATAATCCTCTGAAGGATTCGTTAGAACTGAGTTAGAACTGAAGTTAGAACTGAAGTTAAGGTCAGATTTTTGAGAACTACGATCATTTTAGAAAACAACCAAACGAAGCCAACACAAACATTATGACAGATTTATTAGAAGAACCGGTTCACATTAGTGATGACTCTGGAAGACTCTCTGTACAAGGGGTTGTCCAAGAAATCGAACGTAAGCATCGCGCGAATGCTCCTTCCCCTTCACTTTCGAAGTCGAAGAGACAGAGACGGGTATTTCACAATTTTGGAAAACCTTTTCCATTGAAGTTGTCAAGAGATTCAGGAGATCCTCTCCCTGAAGACGATGATGATAGCGATATCGAGTATGGAACTCCTCATTCCTTCTTTTCCTCCCCTTATGATAACCTGAGATCCTTCTCCGCGGGGTCACCCTTCAAGGGCAAGGTACCTTCCATTGATTTACGAGACAGAGAAGAAATTGGACAACCTATTGATTATGGTGAAGATGTCAGTTATGATGAGATTCAGCGTACTTCTAGTCGTTTTAATGAGGAATCCCCGATGAGATATGTCTCTCCGACGAAGATGATCGCCCAACCAAGCAGCCGAGATGAATTAATCTCAATTTCTCTGGCCCAAACTACTATTGAGGACGACCTGATTAACGAAAATGAGATCATTAAGCAAGCGAGTCGTGAAAACTTTGTCTTTGAAGCTCCCTCCCGTCCTCCTAGAGTGAGTCCCACCAAACCACTACGCCACCCAAATACTAAAGCGAAACCACCTATTCGCCCAACTCCGTTGAATACTCAGAATCTTCCATCAGGTCCTTCTCAGGCCAGATCTCCTACCAGTGATCTCAGTGATAACGATCGCGAGTATTACAGCGATGCGAACAAAACTGATATTTCCGATATTAGCGAGGGATCAAAGTTCTCTGGAGTTCGAAACACTACTTCTTACAAATCTCCACCTCAAGTTCGTTATAGTAATGGTGTACCAATGAATGCAATGGCGACTCCTCCTCCAATGCTCTTTCCGAATCAATTTTTTCCTGTAACTCCCACCGCGAACTCGAACGTGGTCGATAATAGTGACGCGCAATCAGTTGTCTCAAATATTACCCCACCAGATGCACAATCCATAGCGAACAGTACCTTTTTTATAGGCCCAAATGGTCAATATATTGCTGCACCTTCCGTTATTTCGATTGCGATGTTACGTGATACTGAAGATGGACTTGTATTAAAGAATTATTTACAAGATACTGTTGGTTGCACGGAAGCATTTGCTAATCAATACTCCAATATTTTAATTAAAAATGGTGTTCCTAATATTGAAGTCCTTCGTCGAAGATTATTAAGAAATCGTGAATTTTTATTAGATATTGGATTTGATGAATACACTGCGTTAGATTTCGTTGATGTCCTTTTCCCTCCTGGAACCTCAAATTGGAGCACTCCTCGAAATCAAATGCAATCAGTTAGACCATTATCTGAACAAATGGATGATATTACAATCTCTTCGAATCTTCCAGATGGTCGAAGAGAGAGTTTTCGCAGTCGCACTTCAATGGATCCAGGTGATGATTTAGCGTCAGTGAGATTTCGTTCTTCTTCGCCCGCGCTTCCGCCTGGTCGTCATTCTTTCGGTAATCAAATGTCACCACCACCTTTCATGCAGCGCACAAGTTACGGTGGATCCGCGAGTGTTCGGGGTGGCGTAAGTAGTGGCAGATCAGTGATGAGTGGTCTTAGCACAAATATTAGTGATGAAGATTTCCCCTCTGAGATTGCGAGTCTTTATTCCAAGGCATTAAATGACTTTCAAGAAAAAGTCTATTATAAGAAGCTTTTAGCTTACGCTGAGGAACAAAACCCTTATGCTGAAGGATTTTTAATGCGTATGCTTGCATTAGGTCATGGAGGTGTTGAAAAGAATATTATTAAAGCTACAAAGTATGCCATGAAACTCTTACCATGGATTAAGGATGTAATTCAAGAGACTGAGACGATTCCTAACAGTATGCAAGCCATGTATTGCAAATATTTCCTTGGTGCATGTTATGGTGAAGGTTTAGGTGTTGCCAAAGATTTAAAAGAAGCATTTAAATGGTATAAATCAAGTGCTGAACAAGGATATGATGCGGCACAAGCGTTTGTTGGTTATTGTTATTGGTCTGGGAAAGGAGTTGTGAAAGAGAGTTCAGAATGTGTGAAATGGTATCGTATGGCCGCTGCACAGGGTTTTGCATCAGCACAATGTAATTTGGGCATGTGTTATGAAACTGGTGACGGTGCACCAAAGGATATTGTTGAAGCAGTGCGTTGGTATGAATTATCTGCTGCACAAGGGAATTGCACCGCACAATATAACCTTGCCTTATGTTATGAAACTGGCAAAGGTATTCGTTCTGATCCTAAATCATCTTTTAAGTATTATAAATTAGCTGCAGAACAAAATCATCCTGTTGCCCAATATACTATTGGTATGATGTATTTAAATGGATATGTTGATGTTATAGAAGTGAACGGTGAATTAGCGTTCCATTGGTTACAACGTTCAGCTATTCAAGGATATTCAAAAGCACAAACAAGTTTAGGCACATGTTATGAAAAGGCTATTGGTACTGAACAAAATTATGAATTAGCTGTGAATTATTATCAATTAGCAAGTCAACAAGGTGATACAACAGCGAATTATTATTTAGGTTTTGCATATTTTAATGGTTTAGGTGTACATAAAGATAATGAAAAAGCTGTTTATTATTATCGCATTGCAGCAGAGAAGGGACACGCAGCTGCACAAAATAATTTAGGTTTTTGTTGCTTTCAAGGTTTAGGAATTGCTAAAAATGTGATGCAAGCGGTACAATGGTATGAAAAAGCTGCTGAACAAGGATATGCACCAGCACAGTATAATTTTGGTTATTGTTATGAGAAAGGTTATGGAGTGGTTCGTCGACAAAAAGAAATGTTAAAATGGTATCGTTTAGCAGCAGATAATGGTCATGCGAAAGCTGCTCAGTCATTACAAAAGTTTAGCATTTAAAAAGGAATTATTCGAGCAATACTGTTCTTAACAGCATTTTTTTACCTCCATTGAATTGATCATGATTTCTGAGATCATTTATTACCTTTCTCCCATAATCACTATATTGTACTTCTTTCGCGCCTATGGTTACAACCTTTCTTTTCTTGATTTAAACAAATAAAAAATGATTTACTCACAGAACACAGCCTTGCTCATCATATCATCGCCCATCATATTTACTACTACCTCTTCTTGATTGAGTAGAAATAACTCTAAAAATTAGAGAAACCTCGCAGTTAAAGGGAATTATCTACATTCTTTTCTGTTAGTGATCGGTTTTGATTGTTGATTGTTTGATGTTTCATAATGTACTGCTTAATATTTATTCGTTTCTTTTCTTTTTCCCCCTACTGTGTCATTCAGTTTATTGATCAGAGTTTTTTATTTTCTCTCCTTTTTCTTCTAATTTCTGTTTATTTTCTGAATCATTGCTTCCGCCCTCCCTCCTTTCCTCTCCTTGTATTTCTTCTTTTCTTTCAATATCTCAACTCCTCCTCATCCATATTCCCTATATCTACCTGTTTTCTTTGTGTGTATTTGCAGCTTTTTTTTCTTTCTGTATTTTTATTGTGTAGAAGATGACGATTGATTCAGTTTCATTAGTATTCTGTTTGATATATGTATCTCTATCACATTTTCAAAGGATCATTGATTCCAATATCTATAGCATGGAGTGCATTTAATCGAATAGAGCAGACAACAGCCACACCTTAGCTAGTGTGTTTGTCTTGTGTGGTAAAATCATTTTGAAGAGAAACAAGAATTTTTTTGTTGGTTTGATTTTTTCTTCGACTGATGGGCGAAGCATCATTAATGGAGATTAGAAAGCTGAAGAAGAAAGAACCGATGGATTTTCCTCTTATTAGTCTTCTTTTCCTTTTCTGTTTCTTCTTAGCAAGTCTTCGTTCGAGGTTTCAGATTTTTTTCGTGTTTGTCGTCCACATATTCCCCCTCACTTTAGCCTATGTGTGTCGTATAGATTCTTATGCTATTCCTTTGGAAAAATCCAACCAGCTGTTTTTTGTAAGCATAAATAACCAATCAAAACATTTTGAATATCAATGATTCTTATTAAATTTAGATTCATAGAAACTAGAAACAATGCACAAAGGTGAGAAAGAAAGAAACAAACAAACAAAACAAATTGGTCAAAAGAAAAAAAGGTGAATGAATGAAGAATAACAACATGAAGAAGAGAATAGAAGTAGTTTTATTTATTTGTTTATTTTTATATGATTATTAGTTGAAATTTATTTGATTTCGTTTCATTTGTATGCTTGAATCAGAACATCAAATAAAGCCGCAACACCACTGCCATATATATCATATCATCATTCGAATGATCGTTATTATTATTACCCAATCATCGTCTATATATCTCATATCATATATTAAGATTTATCTATTTATTCTCTCTCTCTCTCTCTCTCTCTATCCTCTTTACTATAACAATACAACAAATACCACCGATCATACCATAGCTATTTGTACCTTTATTGCAATTTATACTTCATCTTTGTATAAAATAGTTAAAAATCTAATCACAATACATTACGAATATTTACTTCTTGCTTATTGTGATCTATATTTCTTTTACCAATCATTCTTGTAGGCACACGATGAAACTTTTGAAGAACTTGCACTATAAAATTGATGTGCCCAGGAATTAGTGCGGTTATATGGACCATCACCTTTCACTAAAATTGGCTTTCTCTGTCTAATCTTATTACACATAATATCAATATCACTCATCAATTGACTTGCTGAAACACCACTTAAGATCCACGCCAACCACTTCTTCATGTAACTAGCATTCGTGCGACCATCAGTCCAGGTACGTACTTTCATAATAGATCCACCTTCTACAGGTGTAGTCGTTACGAAGACTTTGAAGGTTCCTATAGAAGAAAACGGTTAGTAAACGGATCGAACACGAAAAATACGGTGGTTTTATTTCACTTACCAATAGTGAAAGGAATATTAAATACCATCATAGCAGGACCAATAAATAATTCAAGAGTTTGTGATAAACTTGTTTCAATTGGTTTATTTTTCCATGTAATACCAGCTAAATCAGTAAAGAAAATATAATTTTTATTCACTTCACCATAACCAGTCTTCTCAACGATCTCTGCCCATTCTTTATCATCTCCTAAATATGTTTTCAAATGATGTGAAATCCCAACTGGAAAAATAGTTTTTAACCAATTAGGAATTGGAATCATTGTCCATGGAATGAGGAATTCTGCATGTAAAGTGTTAAAGTGAGCATGATCACCTGATTGATCGACCCAATCAACTGGAGTTAGAGTCTTAAAACCAAGATCCCACTTTAAATGAGGTTGCCAATTATCGCGTTTGAGCTCTTCTGGAACAAATTTTGGCATGTTAAAGCCTTGAGACTCTGAGGTGGCACCATCAGCGTGGAAGTAAACAACGACTAAACCACACCAATCAATGCATTCATAAGTCTTTAACTTGCGGCTAACCATGCATTCGTGTGGTTTGTCAAGGTATGGAATTTCTTTGACTGTTCCGTCAGCAGCGAACTTCCAGTGGTGGAAAGGGCATTGGATGCAGTTATCCTTAATAGTGCCACCAACCGCTAAATTAGCACCAACATGAATACAGTAGGCATCCTGGCAGACAGGTTGGCCTTCTTCTGTACGCCAAAGAACGAAAGTCTGACCTAGAGCACGAACCTCTAATACTTTACCATGCGGTAATTCTGAGCTATCACAAAGATGATACCAAGAATTAGCAATAGGGTCAGGATAGGTCATAGTGCGTCGTTTATCGTGTTCACCACGTTGTGGTGAATAAACAGGCTGCTTTAGTAAGAAATTTCTCTCTAACCAAGCATTTATTGGACGCTCCAATAAAGAATATAAAGCATAGATCAAAATAGTAGCATATAATAAAGTAAAATCATTATACCAATTTACAAATAAAACACCAATACAAAAGCCAAAAAGTAAAGAAATCTTAAAATCCATCATCTTTTAATCACAAATGTCACAGAATATCTCTCACAATAGACCGAATCAATGCAAAAACAAAGCACAACAACCAAGCAAGAGAATGAATGAAGTGAAAGAAAACGCGAAGTAGCTTTGTTGCAACAAAACGTTCGAAAAGCTGTTCAATTTGTTTGTGAAAAGCTTTGTGGAGATGCAGGGTTGTGTGCTTGAACTCACAGTCAAGAACATTACTCACCTCCGACCTGCACATTCGAAGTTGTCTATGAGATGCATCGAATGTGCAAGTGGGGGGTGAAGTGGTGGAGCTAGGAGAGGTTGTGTACGGAAACCATCGTGAAAATAAACGGAATCGTGAAACGCTTCCAAGGGCATCGCGTCTTTTTAAAAGAAATGTCACGAGTGAGATTCATAAGATAGACAAGAGACGTTTACTCTTTTGCATTTCGCATATAGAATTGGATCTGGGCGGAAGAAATGGAAACAAAACCTTTATTTGTTGTATTACATGGAATGCCAGGATGTGGAAAGTTTACTATTGGAAAAAAGCTTGTTGAAAATTTGAAATCGGAAGATAACTCGTCCAGTCGAGATTGGACTTTCTTCCACAATCATTTAATTGTTGATGCGGTCATTGCATTATTTCCTTTTGGATCCCCGAATTTTCGAAAGTACCGAGAAGAAATTTGGTTATCAATGATTCCAGATGCGATTCGTGAAGGAAAGAACATTATCTTCACATTTAGTCCAGATGTTACGGTGAACGAAGATTTTCCAAGAACTCTCAAAGAACGAATTGAAAATGTTGGTGGACAGCTTGTTGGAGTAAAAATTATTTGCCCAAATGAGGAAGAGCTAGTGCAACGAATTTCATCACGAACTGAGTTTGAGAAGCTGAAATCTGCAGAGCTCTACCATCAGCTGGTGGCTCAAGGTGCTTTTAATTCGCCTCATTTCCCAGTTGACTTTGAGGTAGATTCCCAAGTTCATACACCTGATGAAGCTGCAAGAGTAATTCAAAAATTTTTATGTTGATTTGACGATAGCCATTGTGACAAAAGAGAATACAAAGACATAATATGGGGGAAGAGATGAAAACACAAACCTCGATTATTTACAAATAAATAGAAAAGAAAAGACTTCCTCATGATATTTATTTTCTTTTGTAATGATTGGATAATTCTCGTATCATACTTTCACTTTGTGCTAATGAATTCCTACTTTGTTGTAATTCTTTTTTCAATTTTTCTAATGTTACTCCATGTTGGAAATTATAAACTAAATCATCATAATTTAATGCATTCCTCTTTAAATCAGGTCCTTCTGTTTCTTGAATATTTGTATTGACTTGGAAATCATTGTCATGTATCTGAAGACGACTGGAAGAAGATTCTTTATTTTGTTTGAGATTTCTTATCACCCCAACCTTGTTCGATGATGATTTCTTTTTTGTCTTTTGAGATGCTCCTCCAGTATAAGCTGCTTCTATACCTTTTGTCTTCATGCTAAGGAGATCAGCCGGTGCTGAATTTGTTTGTCTTTCTCCTTTCTGACGACTTAAATCAACGTCATTGACTGTATTCGATTCCTCTATTATCGCATCTCGTAAGAGCTGATCGGTATATGCAAACGCTTCTTTCAATAGATGATGATCAATTGCTCGTGGTTTGGCGTTTTTATTCGGATTAACCGGATTCTGATAGAGGTTGCTGCTGCCTTGTTTCTTCTTTGTTCTTTTTCCTCCGACCTGTGCTTCTTCTAGCTGCTGTAAGTACTCTTCTTCTGATATTAACACATTTGGAGGAGGTATGTTATCGATATTATAGTCTGTTTGATAGAGGTCGGAAGATGTCTGATATATGGGAGGGAGATGAGGAGCATCTGAAGGATATGAAGGAGCAGAGGATTTATTTCCTTTCTTCTTTTTCTTCTTACCGCTTCCACCTATTCCATCATCATTAAGGTGGATTTTAGGTGGCGGTTTCTTTAAAAATTGATCAATTTCTTGATAAAATTCATTTGGCATTTCAGGCGCTTTGTCATTTTCTCCCTCCTCATCAACGACAACATGATCACCCTCATCGAAATAATCTCCGTCACCAGCAAATTCATCATCTTCGTCAAGGTAATTGCTATTCATATCCATTTTTATTTTTGCGGTATTTTTATCAGGGATTATAAAGTCTTCTTTAGTCAAAGCTAGTGGGTGAGGTGGTTGATCATCGTCAGGAAAGTGAATATTTCCATCGAAGTAGAAAGCATCATTTCTTAGAGCAGAGGAAGAAGGATTTGTTGAAAGTTCTTTCGCCTCATAACGGTTTTTCCCATTACCTTTCTTGCTAATATCAATATCTCCAATATTCAGATAAGAGAAATCATTCAATAATGACGCCTCATTCCCACGCCCAGTCCCTTTTTTCGCCATATTTCCTTCCTGAACACACTACTTTGAATCAGCTCCACTCAATATATCCTCTAATCTGTTGAGCAGGAACCCGAAGCAGTTGAAAGACTTTTTTTGAAACTGTTTGAGCTCTGGGTAACTGCGGATCTGTGTGACTGTACAACTACACAACTGTGCTGCTGTGTGAGTAGGTTCATTTTCACTAACTCTCGTTAGAGGGGATTGCTATGAGTGGATTATCACAAAGACTTTTCTTCTTTTTGACCTTTCATTGGAGTTTTGACTCGAGATCAGTTCATAAGGAAAGCAATGAGTGAAACAACATGTCCAGTACTTTTTCCAACTGAAGAAGAATTTCGTAATTTTTATCATTATATTAATACAATCGAAGCAAAATACCCTGATATCTGTATCTGTAAAATAGTCCCACCAAAATCTTGGAAAGCACGTAAAGATTATAACATCAATAAAATTGATTTAAATATTACCTATCCTGTCAAACAAAGTATTTCAGGTCGTTCTGGGATCTACTCTGTAACATTATTCGAATTAAAGACTTTTACCTTACAACAATTCTATGAAAAATCCTTAAAAATGGAGTATAAAAAGGATGAAAACAACTTCAAAGAGCGTGAAAGACAATTTTGGAGATCTCTAGGTGGTACATCTGGTCTAGGTGATCCGATCTATGGTGTTGATGTGGAAGGAACATTATTCACCTCTGACATCTCTCATCCTACATGGAATTTAAATAATTTAGAAAATTTATTAAATATATTTCATATTAAATTACCAGGTATTAATACACCTATGATGTATATAGGCTCATGGCGTGCAATGTTTGCATGGCATGTGGAGGATATGGATCTATACTCCATCAACTACCTCCACTACGGTGCTTGTAAGTCATGGTATTCTATCCCACCTTCTCTAAGGAAACGATTTGAAACTTTCATGAACGGTTATTACCCAGCAGAATATAGTCAATGTAAAGATTACCTCCGTCATAAGACCCAATTAGTCTCACCAACACGTCTAAGAGAGCAGAATATACCTTACCAACAATGCGTACAACACCCTGGTGAATTCGTCATTACCTTTCCAGGTGCGTATCATAGTGGATTTAATCATGGTTTTAATATTGCTGAAGCGACCAACTTCGCAACGGAACGATGGATACAGATTGGTATTCAAGCATCGTTCTGTAATTGTCGTCCAGGAAGTGTGACGATTAACATGGAAGAATTTGAAACTTATTATTTACGTGAGAAAAAACGATTAAAACAATCATCAGGTGGTAATATACGCTCTTTACTCCAGAATAACAATAATACATTAATGAAAATACAAGAAACACCTTTTAATGATCCATATGAATACTTTGTTGATGATACCGTCTATGATGATAATAATTATTTTAATGAACAAGAAGATCGCGTACGTTGTGTACGTGGTGTTTGTACAATGGTCATGATCCCACCTAACTATCGTGATCCTTTAGTGGTGAAAGAAAGAGAGCGATTGTCCTATTATAATAGTTATTATGATTGTTATTGTTGTGATAGTGATAATGTAGAGCATTATACTCTACAACAGTGTAACAAATGTGATTTATATTATCATCCACAATGTATTATTGATACCTTTGAACAAGATGGTTATGATTTATCTTATTTAAAGGATAAGATATGTCATGTTTGTTATTTTATTGATTCTTCTGATGTTTTTCGTACTCCTGATTATGATGAAGAAGAAGGAAATTCCAAGAAGAATAAGAGTAATAAGCGGAAGAAGAGGAAAGAAGAAGAGATTAATCAGAGTTATAGTTCATCTTCTAAAGTAAAGAATGAAGGAAAGAAGCCAAGAACTGTCCGATCATCGATCAATCGGAAGACATTAGAGGATCACAATGACGATGAAGAAGAAGATCTTTGGTTTCAAGATAATTCTATTCAGTCATCTTCAATTAAACCTTCAGCTAGATTTAGTAGTGCGCAACCGATAGATCTGACGAATGATGATGATCCTCTCTCAGACCTCCCTCCTGTGACAGCAAAGATACGACCTTCCTCTTCCTCTCAGACCCTTCAGTCAGAAGACGACGAAGAGGACGAACTCTCTAGTGAGGAAGATGAGGAGAATTCTAAAGTTGCTAACAATTTGTCTTATTTAAATGCTGTTGAGAAGACGAAGAAGGCAATGACTGGAACTCGAAGGAAGAGTAAAGAAGATAGCACCACAACCTTTAAGATAGGAGATAAAGTGAAAATTAAGCTGATTGGACATTCTAAGTCTACAATAGGTCGCATTGTCGCGATTGAAGGGAAATATGGGAAGTTTCATATTCCGAATAGGTCAAGTCAAGAAGACACGTGGCATCCTCTCAACGAATTTCAGAATTGTAATGATCCGAATGGAAACGAAGAATCTGATGATAATGATGAATTGAAAGGAATGGATGAAGAACAACGGAAAATCATTGAAGGACCAAAGATGAACTATGTCGTGAAACCTGTCAAGTAAGTATATATTATATATACTCATATCTGACTAATTTCATCGTCTTTGTCCAGTTATTCTGCAACACAGAAGATGAACCTTGATCGTTATGACTCTTTAGTGAAAACTAGTGATCATACAGCACTTCAATCAGATCTTTTTTTCCTTCATAGACATCTTCAAGATCAATCTCATATTAGTAAGTTATGGCTTAACTTCTATCTTGATAGGTTTCACCCAGTATTCTGATAGATAACAGTACTCGTCTTAAATGGATGAAAGGTTTTGCTATTGGGAAGGTTCTATCAGATCATGTTCAAAAGCAACGACGAAAGGTTTCATCATCGTTGTCATCGGCTAATAATACAGTTCCACCACCAGTAAATCTGAATCTGGTGCAAGCCAAGGCGATTTTCTTAGCCTCTTCTAAACATGAGACCGTTCCCTCTTCAACTTCAGCGCCACATAATCCTCCTCAAAGGAATCTTTCGACAAAGATTAAAACAACTCCATCTACACAGAAACAGACAATCTCTGGATGGCCACAGCCTTCATCTTCTACTCCTCCGACTACTAACAACCTAAAATACACTTTATTGTCTGATAACAACACAGCAGCACTCATTTCAAGCAGTAAAGAGATTCCTTCCTCATTGATAATTCCTCCAAAAAAGATAAAAGATAATGAAACAAAAACAACAGAAGGTAAGATCTTTTGTGATATGAATCAGAGATAATCATACTTCATAGGGGAAGAAATCGAACAAATATTACCACCCAACCCCGTTGAAGAAGAAAAGATTGATGAGGAAATAGAAGAAGAAGTGATAGAGGATGATACGATGATTCCAATAGAAAAACATGTGAGACACAATAGAGATGAAAAAAAAGAGAAATTAGACGATGATGATAACAATCATCATGAAAATGAAGATGAGGATGAAGTTCCAATGATGAATGACGTTGCAGGTGTAAGAAAAGAAGATATCATAAACTTTGATGAAATTGATATGATGAACAAACCTTCTGCTGTGAGAGTTGTAAGTCCTGAAGAATCTCGTGAAACACTTACTGGTCTGTAGTTCATGCAGGTTCTACATTGTCATATCTGGAACGAATTAATTTTATCAATGTATTAGCATATAGTTGATGAAAACGTTTAATTGATTACTCATTTATGTCTGCATATTCCACCATCAGATGTCATATATTATCGTTGTTGTTGTTTTTTATCATGATACGTGAGATCTAATATACCTCATCACACGAACACTAAGGAGTAGAGTGGTGAAAGGTTCGTCATAGAGATGAGATGAAGCCTTATCCCTCCTTTCTGAATGAATTTCAATTCTCTTTTTTCATGTTATTATTTGAATTAAACAATGAATTATATTTCATATATGTAAAACTTATCTTACAATAAATATATATACATGACATTTATACAAAAACTCAGAGAACAATTGTTTGTAGTAGGGACAAGCCTTTATCCGTTACCAAAGATCCTATTTTCAACCAATAAAGAGACTGTTTTGCTTGCTTTTCTTATGCATTCATTCTCTACTCTACCAACTCAATCATCTTCTGTGAAACTGTTTTTGAGGAAAGATCAGCAATCTCATCTGATCCAACATTCTTCTCTCATTATTTTATCGTTATGAATTATTCTGGCGAAACCGAATAATTTATAAGATTATAAACAAAAGACGAAACGAAAAAGCATAAGCTTAAATTACAAATTAGAAGAGGAAAATCAAAAATTTACAAATTGTATACATACTTAGACAACTATTGTCTGAAGTAGGCTGGGGAGAGGAGAAGAGCTGAGTTGTAGTGGTTGAAATTGCTTCTCAAGCCACTTCT
>VFQN01006614.1_pt1 | contig 13070 bp, 6 predicted proteins | sample 3512371 | NCBI WGS metagenome assembly VFQN01 (sample SAMN10412370, study PRJNA504923) | tailings metagenome | isolation source: Replicate 2 from Balatoc abandoned mine | place: Philippines: Itogon, Benguet | collected 2017-08-28
GACAAAGTCCCCTTCATTTTCCCGATCTTCGTCGTCTACTACAATGATAATTTTTCCATCCCTAATATCGGCAATGGCATCTTCAATTCTATCAAGTTGTATGGAATTGGTATTATTATTGCTATCCATGTATCAAGTAAAAAAATAGTTTGTCAAAAATTACGTTTTATGCTTAGTTACCCGCTTGAGTTGGCTCATTGTGAGCATGGTTGTGCAGTTAAAACAACTGTGGGCAAAGATACGTTCTTTGAACGGAACGAAAGAAGAATAACCAAATCTATGAGAATCTATCTTTTACTAGTTTTGTTGACGCTGTCTTTGGGAAGGTCCTATGGCCAACAACTGGTCGATTTATGTGCAACACCTGCGGCACAGTCGGGCTTTAATATTGTTGGGCCTTCTGTGGGGTGTACTCCTTTCGAAGTAAAAGTTGAAAAAACAGTAGGAGAGAACTATACCTATGTTTATGATTACAAGGGTGGAACCATTCCTCAAAGTATAGCGCGTGGAGATACTACAAAAGCCACGACTTTTAAATATACTAAACCCGGAACCTATAAAATTTTACAATATGGTAGCAACGGCGCTGGGGCAATCACCTGCAAAACGGTTGAAGTACTTCCTCCGCCAAACTATACGGCTAAAGCCTGTAGTAATCGAAAAGTCGAAGTTGTGATTCCTAAAGACAGTACTACGCAGCGTTACACTGGTTTTATGATAGAATGGGAACCCAATGTAAAAGTACTGGTTACAACACCTGGAACCTACAGCCATACGTACGGGGCGGCTACCAATACAGCAAGGGTCTTTGTTACAGGGAGTGTGGGAGTTCAATCGCTGGGTTGTTCACTTTCAGCAGCTGCTATCCTGCTCAATACCACTGATTTATCCACGACCGCTATCCGTAGAGTAACCCTAAACAACGACGGCTCAGTAGCGGTCTTGATTAGAGCCCCAGTGGGAACGACCACATCCGTGCACGTAAGTCAAAATAGCGGAGCTTTTACGGGCCTTCCGGGGCAAATAACCCTTACAAGAGACACTGCAACCATTACGGTCAGAGACGTAAATGCGCTTAAAGACACGTACTGCTTCCGACTGAATACCAACGATGGATGTGCCAATAATGCCGCTTTAACTTCCAATGTAGTTTGTGCTACGCCCTTAGAAGTAAAAGCAGAAAACCGCCAGAATGTGGCCGCGTGGAAAGAATATCCCAACGCTGCCGATTTTCAGAGTTATCGTATTACGCGTAATCTGGTAAGTTTGGGCGGAGCAAGTGTGCGTACCAATACTACCCAAACCGATGCCAATGTGACCTGTGGGGAGCAATATTGTTATCAGGTAACAGTCCGATTGGCGGGCGGAGTAGAGTCGGTATCGCCTTCGGTGTGCGTAAAGGCCATTTCTACGGAGTTTCCGGCGGTGGTTCAAAATGCATTTGTTACGGTAGAAGATGAAGGGAAAATAAACATTTTTGCTACTCCTCCCGCTTCGGGAGCGACCCCCGCTAAGTTCAAAACGATTTTCTTCCGTACAGAAAACGGTAGTGGAGACTTTAAAGAAATAGCTTCGTTAGATAATGTACTTTCCTATGTCGATAATGCCGTAAATCCCAACCAGCAATCCTATTGCTACCGGATTGCGTATGAGAATTCTTGCGGCAATCGCTCGCAGCCCTCCGAGCCTCTTTGTTCCATTTATTTGTCTTCCAAATCAGGTTCAACGGTCGATTGGACCCCAGAAACACCATTTTTAGTGCCCGTTAATCGTTATCAACTGGAGATTCTGGACGAACAGGGCAATCCATACGACCAAGTGCCGGTGGGGGTGAACACCAGCTATTCGCCCAATGTTTCTGACCAGCAGTTGTTTCGGTACCGGATTTTAGGGTTTGCGCAGGGCGGCAGTGGCAACAGCTACTCCAACTTCTACGTATTCAAGAAGAATGCGCTGCTGTTTATTCCTGATGCTTTTTCGCCCAACGGTGACAATGTCAACGATGTTTTTGCACCTAAAGGTCAATTTGTGGATAAGTCACGCATGATTGTGTATAACCGCTGGGGACAGGTTCTTTTTGAAAACAACAACGCACTCGAAGGTTGGGATGGCACCATCAACGGGCAACCAGCCGTAGAGGGAACGTACGTTTTTCGGATTGAAATAACTGATTCCTTGGGCGCTAACTTCGTCAAAACAGGAACTGTTTTGCTGGCACGTTAGCGTTTTGCGTGGTGATTTTATCCAACGCTACCATGAACGACTGATGCACTCTGCATAATTGAAGCAGTGGAAGCCGTGCTCTGTATTTTGTAAACTTCTCTATCTATTTCTCAGTACAAATAGGTCAAAGGCCTTTTTGCGGATGGTTATAAACCGTCAATAAATAATTGATTATCTTCACAAACCTTCCAACGCATAGGTCTGATAAGCTGTGTCGAAAATAACCATCAGAAAGTGCCTGTGGTGATAAGGTTTTTCGCAACGACGACGCAAAAACTTGCGTATACATCAAAACATACCTGAACACCAATAAACACTACTATGAAATCAATTCACTATACGCTGCTTACCGCTGCGCTGTTATGGGTAGCCTCGGCCTGTAAGGATAAAAATACCGACCTTGTGCCGCAAAATGCCAATTCTGATTGGACCACCGAATCGCACAGTAATGATGTAGCCCCCAACTATGACATTGTTTTTCCGCAAAATCAAGTAAACACCTTAGAAATCACCATGACGGCCGCCGACTGGACCGCCATCAAAGCCGATATGCAAAGCAAAAGTGGAACGGCTTTTGGGGCGGGTGGAGGAACAAGTCAGGGAGGAATGGCTCCTGGCGGAATGTTGGGTGGTATTCCTCCTGGGGGAAATGGTGCTGGAGGGTTGGATCTTATTCCGGGAGACCCCATTTATGTGGCTACTACCATGAAATTTAACGGAAAAGCTTGGAACAACGTAGGGTTCAGACTCAAAGGTAATTCTAGCCTTTCGTCTATCTGGCGGGCGGGGATTTATAAATTGCCGTTTCGTCTCAAAATGGATGAATACGAAGACAAGTATCCCGAAATTGATAACCAACGTTTTTATGGATTTAAGGAGCTGTCGATGTCGCCTGCATTTTCTGATAATTCGCTTATTCGGGAGAAAGTAGTAGCGGATATTTTCAGAATGGGTGGCGTGGCAGCGGCCCGGACTGCCTTTTATAAAGTGTATCTGAATTTTGGCGATGGCCTTAAATATTGCGGCGTCTATACCATGGTCGAAATCATTGACGACACGATGGTCAAAGATCAATTTGGGGAAGACAAAGGCAATATCTACAAACCTGAATCAACGTTTCAGACATTTGTGCAATCCCAATTTGAAAAGAAAAACAACGAAACTGCTGCCGATTACAGTGATGTACAAGCATTTGTGGGGGCCCTCAACAGCACAGACCGCACAACTAATGCCGCCCAATGGCGTGCCAATCTGGAGAAAACGTTCAACGTGGATCATTATCTAAAATTTTTGGCTATCAACAACACGATTGTCAACTGGGATACCTACGGGGCTATGGCGCATAATTATTATCTTTACAATTCACCCACCAATAAGCTCATGTGGATTCCGTGGGACCATAACATGTCGATGACAAGTACCGCTGGGGGTGGAAATGCTGGCGGTGCTGGCGGCGGGGGGCGAGCGGCAGTGTCGTTGGCCATGACCGAAGTCGGGACAGGCTGGCCGTTGATTCGCTACGTTGCGGCCGACCCAGTGTATTATGCCAAGTATAAACAATACGTTAGGACATTCACTGATGAAGTATTTACGACGGCCAAAATGAATGAGTTGTTTGACAAATACACAAACCTGATTACGCCGTACGTCAACGGAACGGAAAAAGAGGTGGCACCGTATACCAATCTTACCAATACCGCCGCTTTTGCCACCGCTCTCACGGCATTAAAACAACATGTATCAACGCGAAATCAGGCCGTTAATACCTTTTTAAAATAGATGGCAGCGCAATTCCTCACCCCCACAATTGTACAGAAAATAGGGTTGTATGATCCTATTTCGCTGGCCGAAATGGACGGCGTCAAACTCATGAACCGCACCGATGTCAAGTTTTTAGTCCCCCTAAAAATGCTGCCTACTTTGTTGGAGGATTTGCGGCCCTACTATCGTTTGTTGGAAATCAACGGGCATCGGATGTGTGATTATGAAACGCTCTACTTTGATACGCCTGATTTACGGTTTTACCACGACCACCAAGCAGGACGATTGAATCGGTATAAAATTCGTCAACGTAAGTATGTTCATAGCAACACAATTTTTACGGAAGTAAAATTCAAGAATAATAAAGGGCGTACGATTAAGACCCGTTTGCTGAATCAAAGACCCGTCAATACTACCCTGACCGAGGAAACCAACGCTTTTCTAAGCCTACAAACACCAGTTGATCCTGCCACACTGACGCCAGTACTTCGGGTGGATTATACCCGGATTACCCTTGTGAGCCGCACAACGGCTGAGCGCTTAACGCTGGATTTGAATTTGACGTTTCACAATGAGGCAAGCCGCAAAAGTTATGAACAATTGGTGGTAGCCGAAGTAAAACAAGATTCGCTAAAACACTCCCGATTTTCGGATTTAATGAAGAAATATCAACTGCGGGAAGGCTCACTGAGTAAGTATTGCTTGGGCGTTATTAGTCTCAACAAAACGGTCAAACACAATCGCTTTAAAGAAAAGTTGAATCATGTGTTAAAAATAAATGCCCGATGTACTTCCTTGCCCGAAAATAGCCATTATTCTGCTTAACATTGTCTGATACCTAACGATAAAAAAATGATTTTTCTCCAAGAGCTTGCCACTGCCGACACCTTTGAATGGTTTAATAAACTTCCCGAAAAGTTTTTCGTACGCTTGTTGGTTGATTTGCTGACGGTCACGATTCTGGTCCGACTGATTTATTACCGACTCTACCGTCGTACGGACTTGTTTCTGACGTTTTTTGGTTTCAATTTGGTCATTTTTCTCATTACGTATCTGCTCAATAAAGTGCAGATGTCGATGGGGGCAGCCTTTGGGTTATTTGCCGTGTTTTCGATGCTCCGCTACCGTACAGAAGGGCTTTCGGCCAAAGACATGACTTATCTTTTCATCGTTATTTCGCTGGGGCTTATCTCCGCTATTATCAAAGGAAGTTGGGACGAATTGGGCTTGGTCAATGGCATGATTGTGCTGAGTGTGTGGCTTTTGGAAGGCAACTGGCTTATCAAACGGGAGTTGACAAAAGTTGTGCAATACGACAAAATTGATCTGATTTTGCCCGAGCGGCGTGCCGAATTGATTCAAGACCTGCGGGCACGTACGGGTTTGAATATTCACCGTGTAGAAATTCAAACCATGGATTTTCTGAGAGATTCGGCGCTTATTATGATTTTTTACTATCAAACTCCTGCCAAAAATGAAAAGAAAATCGAAGAAAATATTTTGGAAAATGCATAATTTAGGAAATAACCCTGCGCTTATCAAAGGATTGTCAAGGTATTGGTTTAGAGGAGTTTATGTTTCGTTGGTGCTGTTGGTTTTACCAATGATGGGTTATTCGCAAGCCGCCGATATTGGCCTTTGGTCGGGTGTGGGAGTGGAGAAAAAGATTACTAAAAAATGGTCGGCCAACATCAATGTCCAATCCCGTTTTACGGACAATATTTCCATTTTAAAAGCGTATTTGGGGGAGGTAGGTCTCTCTTACAAGCTCACCAAGCATTGGGAAGTGAGCGGATATTATCGCTACATAGCCCGACGTAAAAAAAATGAGGACAAAACTGGTTATGAATACCGCTCGTACAATCGTTTTTATGCTGATTTAGCCTATGATCATAAGCTTTGGAAATTGAAATTTGATTATCGTCTGCGCTACCAGAATCAGTTTCAGGATGATGAAAGCGCGGCCGAAAATAGCAGCAGCTACATCCGTAATAAATTTGAATTGTCGTATCCCAATAAATCACGTTTTACGCCTTACGTTTCTACCGATTTTTTCTATGAAATCGGGAACGGTTTTGACCAAATGCGTAATAAAGCGGGCGTAGAAATTGCGCTCAATAAGCACCATAAACTGGAAATATCGGGCTTTACCGATTACCGCTTGATTGGAAGTCAAGAAAATCGGTTTCTGATTGGTGTGGGCTATAAAGTAAAATTTTGAGGTTTGGGGCGAGCTTTCGCCCCATTTTATATACTTTTTTGTTTAACCTTTTCGCCTATAATGCGCAGTCCATCAAGCGTAAGGCTCCGATTTACTTCCACAAACTCGCCGTGTAAGGTATCAATAATGGAGGACAAACCACCTGTAGCGAGCGCAATACAATCTCCGTCGAGTTCGCGGCGGATGCGCGTAACCATACCCCGCACCAGACTTTCATAACCCAACAAAATACCCGCCTGAATGGCGTGCGTGGTATTTTTTCCGATGGCCGATTCTGGCAATTTCAACGGTACTTCTGGCAACTGAGCGGTGTTGGAAAACAAGGCTTTGACGGCGGTTTTCAGGCCTGGCGCGATGGCAACGCCCAAAATTCGGCCATCTCCCGATACGGTCGTAAAGGTAAGTGCTGTACCAAAATCCACCACCACGGCATTTCGGTTGTATTTGGTAAAAGCCGCCACGGCATTGGCTACGAGGTCGCTGCCGATTTCGTGGGGATGGTCTATTTCTACTTTTAAATCCGGGTAAATATCGGGCCCGACCACTACGGGAGGCTCCCCAAAGAGGTTGGATAGCATGGTACGCAGGGTGGGCGTCAGCGGCGGAACCACACTGCTTAAAACCGTAATTGTGATATTCTCCAAGGCTAAGTCGGCCTCTAAAAAATGAAGCCGTAATTTACTTTCAAAATAATTCGGAGATTCTTCGGGCAGTGAACGCGTACGGAAGATGTGCGTCCATTCTTCATTTTGCCAAATTCCAAAAACGGTGTCAGTATTGCCTGCGTCAACGGCTAAAAGCATGATAGACTGAGGTTTGTGATGGTATATTTTTTATGAATCGAAAAGGCTTATTGGAGTAAAATTGGCTTGAAAATTCAACGGAAACTGCCCAAAACACCGAATCGATTCGTTGAAGCAAGTCGTTTTTATCAAATATTCGGCCGTCTTTTTTCGTTGTCTTTCTATTGGTTCAGCCAAAAGTCCTTTATTTTGTGAAACTGAGTTGCGTTCTGAAAATTTAACCCGCTAATGATTTATGCGCAAGTTAAGCGTTTTTTTATCCCTCTTACTACCTTGTGTTGGATTTGCTCAAGATTTGCCCGACTGGGAAAACCCGTCGGTGATTAGCCGAAATACCGAACGGCCTCATACTACGATTATCCCCTACGCCGACGAAGCATCGGCGCTTAAATCTGACCGTGCGGCGTCGCCTTTCTTTAAGTCATTAAACGGAACGTGGAAATTTAAGTGGGTTTCTCACCCCTCCAAAGTGCCAGGTGATTTTTTTCAGGTCAATACAAACATCTCTGGCTGGGATGATTTGCCCGTTCCTTCCAATTGGCAGGTGGTGGGGGCGCGTGAAGGGCGGGCGTACGACCGCCCCATTTTTACAAACATAAAACATCCCTTTCCGACCAAACCGCCCCGCATCACGAGCGATACCAACGCCGTGGGGCTGTATCGTACGTCGTTTACAATTGCTCCCAATTGGCAGGGCCGCGATGTGTTTTTGCATTTTGCGGGAGTTCAATCCGCCTGTTATGTGTGGGTTAACGGATTGCAGGTAGGGTACCACGAAGATGGCATGACACCGGCTGAGTTTAACGTAACAAAATATTTAAGAGCAGGCGAAAACCAACTAACGGTGCAGGTCATCAATTGGTCAGATGGAAGTTATCTGGAAGATCAGGATTTTTGGCGTATCTCGGGTATTTTCCGGGACGTGTACCTGTTTGCCGCACCTACAATTCACCTCAGGGATTATTACGTGGTCACTGATTTGGATGAAAATTATCAAAACGGTACGCTGAAAGTATCGGCTTTTGTCAAAAATTTCTCGACGCAAGTTCAGGATAAATATCAGGTCAAGTTTAAACTTTATGACCCCGACGGGCGGATTTTTCAGGGGGAATTTGTGAAAAACGTTCCGATGATGGACCCCAAAGACGAGTCTTATCTGACCCTAAATGTGCCCATTACATCGCCTGCGCGCTGGACCGCCGAGACTCCCAATCTTTATAAACTGGTGATTCAGGTGGTAGATGGTGAGGGAAAAACGGCGGAAGTGCTCAGCACCCGTGTGGGCTTTAGGGAGGTGACGCTCAAAAACGGACAGTTGTTGGTCAATGGAAAAGCCGTCATGTTTAAAGGAGTGAATCGGCACGAATTTGACCCCAATACTGGGCGGACTATCAGCCGTGAATCTATGATAAAAGATATTTTGTTGATGAAACAACACAATATCAACGCGGTACGCACTTCTCACTATCCAAACGATCCCCTTTGGTACGACCTGTGCGACGAATACGGCTTGTATGTCATTGATGAAGCCAACATTGAGAGCCATGAGTTATGGCAACAAAAAGGCATTGTGTTGGCCAATAATCCCGACTGGAAAGACGCGTTTATTGCCCGTGGCAAAGCCATGGTAGAGCGCGACAAAAATCATCCGTCCATCATTATTTGGTCGTTGGGCAACGAGTCGGGGATGGGAAGCAATTTTCAGGACATGGCGCAGATCATCAAGTTGATTGACCCTACGCGTCCTATTCATTACGAAGGACGGGCCAATTATCCCAAAACATTTGAAGAGATTAACCAACCCAGCACCAATTTCGACATTAATGGTACGATGTATCCTTCCGTGAAGGTTATGGAAGCAATGGTTGAAAAAGACCCGAGCCGACCGTTGATTATTTGTGAATACGCCCATTCGATGGGAAACAGCGTCGGTAATTTGCAAGAATACTGGGATGTTATCGAAAAACACCCACGGATGCAGAGTGGATTTATCTGGGATTGGGTTGATCAGGGGTTGTTCGTTAAAGATAAAAATGGACGCTCGTATGTCAACCATGTAAATTACATCGATGGTGCCAATGCGGGCGATGGGCTGGTGAATCCAGACCGCACACCTCAACCCGAAATCAATGAAGTGAAGCACGTATATCAATACGTAAAATTTACGCCAAAAGATACCATTTCACCCCAAAACCAGACTGTCACGCTCATTAATAACTACGATTTTCTGAGCCTTAGCCCTTTTAAATTGGTGTGGCAATTGCTCGAAAATGGAAGGCCGATTCAGCAGGGCGAAATTTCTTCTTTGACGGCCACTGCTGGCAAAAGCCAAAACGTGACCATACCGTATACCATTCCAGGGGGTACAGGAGGTGAATATTTTTTGAACTTAAGCCTGAAACTGAAAGAAAATATGCCTTGGGCGTCGACGGGGCATGAAGTGGCGTTTCAACAGATGTACATTAAAACGCCGCCAATTCCTAAGCCGCTGCTGACGTGGCCTACCAATGCAACGGTAAAAGTAGGGCTCATTCGGGGCGGAGGAATTCAACTAACCAATTCCCAGTTTAAAGTGGTTTTTGACCGCAAATCAGTGGGAATTAGTTCGTTCGTTTATAAAAGTCATGAGCTAATCGGGCAGCCGCTCCAACCTGAGTTTTGGCGGGTCCCGACCGATAATGATGAAGGTGGAGGAAATGTGGGTTTTGCAGAACGTTGGCGTATGGCTGGCCTAGATAGCCTTCGGCGGATGGGTGGCGATATTCGGGTGGAGCAGATAAGTCCTTCTATTGCGCGTGTACACACCCAAACAACCTGGGTGGGAAAAGCGGGGACTTCAATTGTCCACAAAACCACTTATACCGTGTACGGTTCGGGAGACATGCAGGTCAAAAATAATATTCTCGTAAACGGAAATAATGTACCTCCCCTGCCAAAAGTAGGGATGCAGATGCAGCTCCCCGCTGCATATCGTAACCTGAGTTGGTATGGCCGAGGGCCGTTTGAGAGTTATAGTGATCGCAAAACCGCGGCGCTCGTAGGAGAGTACAGCGGTAAAGTAATGGACCAGCACTTTCCGTACATCATGGCCCAAGAGAATGGTAATAAAACAGATGTACGCTGGGCGGCCGTGACAGATTCTTTGGGTTTTGGTTGGCTGGTTATCGGTGAGCCTACGCTGAATTTTAGCGCCAAAGATTATACCGATGCGGATTTATTGGCGGCTAAAACAACGCAAAATCTATCACGTGGAATGGTTACGGTGCTGCATTTTGATCATCAAATGATGGGTCTTGGCGGGGATGACAGTTGGACCCCGCGTACGCATCCTGAATTTCTTTTGACCGAAAAAGAATACAATTATTCCTTCCGTTTACGTCCTTTAGATGCTACCGTACAAATCGGAACGGTGGTTCAGACGGTGTTGCCCGAAATAACGGCTCAGTCACAGGCTGCCTCCGAATTGGGTGCGCCAGCGGCCATTGTGAAGGAGGCTCCTACGGGTGTTGTCTCGGATGAAGATCAGGAAGCGGCCATCAAAAAAGCGGAAGCACGAAAATACGTAAAGAAGAAGCCAGTTCGCAGAAAATCTTCTTCTAAAAAGAAAAAAACCGTGGCTAAAAAGAAGAAAAAACGTTGATATGTTGCGAGTTACAAACAAAAAAGCCGGGCTAGCCCGGCTTTTTTGTTTTGGTATTTCCACGGATTATTACTTCTTTTCTGGCAACAACACCGCTTTGATGAAGTTGGCATCGCTGAGGTATTTGTTGGCTGCTGCTTTGGTGCTTGCTACGGTGATTTTGTTTAGTTGCTTCTCCCAGTCCAACAGCGCTTTTGGATCTTCGCCTTTGGTGTAGGCGTCGATTAGCTGGCTCTGCCAGAAACCGTTTTCTTTAGTTTGGACTTCCATGGCCCGGCGGGTTTCGGCTTTAAACTTATCAATATCGGTCTGCGTGGCTCCGTTTTTCTTGATTTCGTCAATGACCGCTAAAGTTTTAACGGCCAATTCTTCGACGCGCTCAGGGCCTGTGCCATAACCAATGCGTAAACTGTAGCGAGGAGCTGGAATCTTGCTGTAAGCCACCCGAGCACCGATGCCGTATACGCCGCTTTCTTTTTCGCGAATGACTTCAATCAACTTTATATTCAGGATTTCTTCCAACGCATCAAGTTGCCAGTTGTTGTCATCATTGTATTCATAATCACCGCTGTAAACCAATGTCGCCTGACTTTTTTGCTCAATGCCTTTGTAGACTTTCTTCTCGATTTTGCCTTTGGGCGCACGAATCCCCAAGTCACGGAATGACTCTTTTTTGCCCTGTGCTGGCAAAACGGCTAGGTATTTTTCAAGCAAAGGCTTGATTTGCTCTACATTGAATGAACCCGTGAAGAAGAAGGTAAAATCAGACGCATCGGCAAAACGCTCTTTATAAATCTCGTACGAACGGTCTGGGTTGGCCATATCCCAACGCTCTACGCTGATGGGCAAACGGCGGAAATTGTAGTTGCCCAACAAGGTATTCAAGGTGTCCTGAAAAACCATTTCTGGCGACGGCGACGCTTTCATGTTTTGAATAGCCGAGCGCTGCGTGGTCATGAATCCTTTGATGACTTCGTTGTCTTTGCGGGGTTTTGTAAAGTAGGCGTACACCAGTTGGAGGGCTGTTTCGAGGTCTTTGGGACTGCTGCTACCCGTAAAACCTTCTTCGTTTTCGCTCACAAAAGGGCTGATGTTGACCACTTTGCCAGTTAGGTATTTTTTGAGGGCGTTTTGGCTGAATTCTCCCACACCGCTCTCTTCTACCACTGCGTCTGAAAGTCCAGCGCTCATAAAATCTTTGTCACTATAAAGCGACGTACCTCCTTGGCTGCGGGCGCCGATGAGGATCTCGTCATTTTTGAAGTCAGTGGGTTTAAGCACAACTTTGACGCCGTTGCTCAACGTAAGTTCGGTCACGCCCAGTTCGGCGATTTGTTTAGTGGAAGTCGTACGGCCCGCCGCTGGTAAATTTTCGATCAACGGTTTGTTGATGACTTTGTCTTCGTAGGCGGTCACTCCTTTGCCTGCTCCGTTGACCCATTCCAGAATTTGGGCTTCGGTCGGTAGCTTCGCTTTGTCTTTTTCCGAGGCCATGATAATGACCGTGCGGTTGTCGGGTGTTAAATATTTGGCAGCCAAGGCGTTTACCTCTTCGATTTTGATGCCACTAAGTTGCTCTTTTACAAATTCGTAGTAAAACTCAATGCCTGTTGCGGGCGCATCCTCCAAAAAGTGATTCATGTATTCATTTACATAACTCGCTGATTTGGTTTTGTCTTTTTCTTTGAAGCGCTTTTCAACGCTGGTCAGCAACTGCGTTTTGGTACGCTCCAACTCAGTAGCGGTAAAACCGAAATTTTTCACCCGGATTCCTTCATCCAATACTGCTTTGACGGCTAGTTCAAGGTTGCCATCTTTGGCAACTGCAATGTTGCTGAACGAGTCATAATCGCCAATAAAACCGCCGTAGCCTGCTCCGCCAAACAAGAAAGGAGGGTTGGCCTGCTGTTGCAATTCCTGCAAACGTGCCTGTAACATTTGGTTGAACAGGTTGCGTTTGATAGTCTCACGCGAGTCATTCAAGGTTTTTTCTTCCGCTTTTGGCAATTTCGTTACTATTTGAGCAATCATGTAAGGCTGCTCTGGGTCAGTGACAATTGCTACGCGGGTTCCTTTAAAATCGGCTACTGGATATTTTCCGAGCGGCTTAGCATTGGTGGCTTTCGGAATAGCCCCAAAGCGCTCTTTAATGGTTTTTTCTACTTGATCAATGTCGAAATCACCCACCGCTAGAATGGCTTGCAAATCAGGACGGTACCAGGTTTTGTAGAAGTTGCGGATGGTTTCGTGCGTAAAGTTCTTGAGAATATCTTCGGTTCCAATCACGGTACGTTTACCATATTTTGAATCCCCAACAAGAATAGGAAGCCATTTATCGCGCATGCGTTGTTGTGCACCTTTGCCACCGCGAAATTCTTCCAAAATTACCCCGCGCTCCTTGTCAATTTCGGAGCCTTCCATG
>VFQN01006615.1_pt1 | contig 13068 bp, 11 predicted proteins | sample 3512371 | NCBI WGS metagenome assembly VFQN01 (sample SAMN10412370, study PRJNA504923) | tailings metagenome | isolation source: Replicate 2 from Balatoc abandoned mine | place: Philippines: Itogon, Benguet | collected 2017-08-28
GCACGTTGGGGCGCACGTCGGTGCGCCAGTTGTAGAGCTCTTCCTTGAGCTGGTATTCGATGACCTGGCGCTTCTCCTCGACGACGAGGATCTCCTGCAGCCCCTGCGCGAACTCGCGCGTGATGGTCGCCTCCAGCGGCCACACCACGTTGACCTTGTGCAGCCGGATGCCGAGCCGCCGGCAGGTGTCGTCGTCCAGGCCCAGGTCAGCCAGCGCCTGGCGCGTGTCGTTGTAGGCCTTGCCGCTGGCGATGATGCCGAAACGGTCGTTCGGGCCCTCGACCACGTTGTAGTTCAGCTTGTTGGCGCGCACGTAGGCCAGCGCCGCGTACCACTTGTGGTCGAACAGGCGCGCCTCCTGCTCGAGCGCGGCGTCGGGCCAGCGGATGTGCACGCCGCCGGGCGGCATGGTGAAGTCTTCCGGCAGCAGGATCTTCACGCGGTCGGGGTCGACGCTGACCGAGGCGCTGGACTCCACCACCTCCTGGATCGTCTTCATGCCCGACCACACGCCGGCGTAGCGACTCATCGCGAAGGCGTGCAGGCCCATGTCGAGGATGTCCTGCACGCTGGACGGGAAGAACACCGGCAGGCCGCAGGCCTTGAAGATGTGGTCGCTCTGGTGCGCCGCGGTGCTGCTCTTGGCGACGTGGTCGTCGCCGGCGATGGCGATCACGCCGCCGTGCTTCGCGGTGCCGGCCATGTTGGCGTGCTTGAAGACATCGGAGCAGCGGTCCACCCCCGGGCCCTTGCCGTACCAGATGCCGAACACGCCGTCGTACTTCTTCGACTGCGGGTAGAGGTCGAGCTGCTGCGTGCCCCACACCGCGGTGGCGCCGAGCTCCTCGTTGACGCCGGGCTGGAAGACGATGTGGTGGGCGTCGAGGTGCTTCTTCGCCGCCATCAGGGCCTGGTCGTAGCCGCCGAGCGGGCTGCCGCGGTAGCCGCTGATGAAGCCGCCGGTGTTCAGGCCCGCCGCCACGTCGCGCTGGCGCTGCAGCATCGGCAGCCGCACCAGCGCCTGCACGCCACTCATGAAGGCGCGGCCATGGTCCAGGCTGTACTTGTCGTCGAGCGAGGCGCTTTCCAGGGCCTTGCGGATGGCCTCGGGCAGGGGTGCGTTCATGGGCGGGCGCGGTCGTGATGGGCGTGGCCGAGTGTAGAGATTCGCTGCCGTGAAGTGCTTTCTTTCGTTGCCCGATCAAGCGTTGATCGAGAAAGGAACTTGCTCCAGAAGTGGAAAGTAAAACAGAATCACGCTAGAAATGGTCACGCAAGGGAAAACCCTCGCCGCTCCGGCCGAGGCCGCCGAGAGCCACGGCGCCAGCCTCGACCGCTTCGACATCGCGATCCTGCGCGAGTTGCAGCAAGACGCGCGCCTGTCGAACGCCGAACTGGCCTCGCGCATCGGGTTGTCGGCCGCGCCCACCTGGCGGCGCGTGCGCTGGCTGGAGGAGCAGGGCTTCATCACCGGCTACCGCGCCGAGATCGACCGGCGCAAGATCGGCCTGGGCGTGCTGGCCTTCGTGCGCATCGACGCCGACCGCAACACCGCCGAGGCCACGCGAGTGCTCGAGGAAGCGATCCGCCGCCTGCCGGAGGTGATTTCCTGCCACTACATCTCGGGCTCGGGCACCTTCGAGCTGCAGGTGATGGCCACCGACCTCGACGCCTTCTCGCGCTTCGCGCTCGACGCGCTGATGGGCCTGCCGCACGTGAAGGACGTGCACACCAGCTTCTCGCTCGGCGAGGTGAAGTCCGGCGGCGCGCTGCCGCTGGGCCACCTGCGCGCCTCGGGCGAAGCCAGCGGGCCGCGATGAGCCCGCGGCTGCAGGCCCTCGGTGACGTGCTGCTCGGCACCGAGCGGCGTCAGCGGGTGCGCAGCGCGCGCTGCCTGCTGGCCTGCGGCCTGATGGCCTACAGCCTGGGCAGCATGGGCTACTTCGTCGCCGTCGACATCGCGCCGGCCGGCCCGGTGCTGGCGCTGGCGCTGTTCGGCCTGGGCGGCATGCTGGCGTTCTACGCGGCGATCCGCAGCGGCGCGAGCGAGCGCTGCGCCGACCCCTCGCTGACCGTCGCGCAGATGAGCTTCGCATTGCTGGTCGGCGCGCTGGCCTACACGCTGGCCGGGCGGGCGCGCGGTGCGGTGTTCCCGATCATGATGGTGGTGCTGATGTTCGGGCTGTACTCGCTCACGCCGCGCCAGGTGCGCGCGATGAGCTGGCTGGCGTTGCTGCTGTTCGGCAGCGCGATGGCGGCCATGGCCTGGCGCGACCCGGTCATCTACCGGCCGGAGGTGGAATTCGCGCACTTCCTGGTGATCGCCATCATCCTGCCGGCCGTCTCGATGCTGGCCGGGCAACTGGGCCGCCTGCGCGATGCGCTCAAGCGCCAGAAAGCCGATCTGCGCGAAGCGCTGGCGCGCAACGAGGCGCTGGCGCAGCGCGACGAACTCACCGGCCTGGTGAACCGGCGGCACATGGCCGCGCTGATCGAATCGGAGCGCGAGCGCTGCGCGGCCGAAGGCGGCGGCTTCTGCCTCGCGGTGCTCGACATCGACCGATTCAAGCGCATCAACGACACCCACGGCCACCCTGCCGGCGACCGCGTGCTCGAGGTCTTCGCCCAGGAGGCGCTGGCCGCGATCCGAGATGCCGACGTGCTGGCGCGCTGGGGCGGCGAGGAGTTCATGCTGATGCTGCCCGGCGCCCGGCTGACCGCGGCGCGGCTGAGCCTGGAGCGGCTGCGCACGCGGGTGGAGGCCCTGCGCGTGGCGCACGGCGGCGGCGAGCTCGCCTTCACGCTCTCGGCCGGGCTGGTGGAGTACACGCCCGGCGAGCCGCTGGTCGAGGCGATCGCCCGCGCCGACCGCGCGCTCTACCAGGCCAAGCAGCAGGGGCGCAACCGGGTGGTGGCGGGTTGAGTCCTGCCGTGCTCAGCGCGGCCAGAGCACCCACATGCGCAGCGCCTGCTTCATGCGCCCGGCCTGCGCCTCGGCGTCGTCGCCCCAGCCCCAGAAGTAGTCGGCACGCACCGCGCCGGTGATCGCGCTGCCGGTGTCCTGGGCCATCACCAGACGACGCAGCGGCGTGCTCGACAGCGGCTCGGTGGTGTCCAGCCACACCGGCGTGCCGTAGGGCACCGACTGCGGGTCGACGGCGATCGAGCGGCCCGGCGTCAGCGGCACGGCCTGCGCGCCGCGCGGGCCGACGGCCGGATCGGGCAGAGGTTCTTCCTTGAAGAACACGTAGCGCGGGTTGCTCCACAGCATCTCGTTGACGCGCTTGGGGTTGGCGCGCGCCCAGGCCTTGATGGCCGGCCAGGAGGCCTGCTCGGGCCTGAGTTCGCCCTGCTCGATCAGCCAGCGGCCGACCGACTTGTAGGGCTGGTCGTTGTGGCCGGCGTAGGCCAGGCGCACCTGCCGCCGCGTGCCGTTGGCCTCCTGCAGCATCAGCCGGCCCGAGCCCTGCACCTGCAGCAGCAGCGCATCGAGCGGATCGGCCACCCAGGCGAGTTCGCGGCCGCGCAATGCGGCCTGCGCGGCGGGCAGCGTGTCGATCTGCTGGCGCGTCCACCACGGCTTGCGCGTGGCCAGGTCGTCGGGCAGCGCGTGCAGCGGCACGCGGAACCCCGCGCGCGGCTGGCGCTGCGCCGCCACCAGCGGCTCGAAGTAGCCGGTGGCGAGGCCGTCGGTGGCGCCCTCGTGCGACTCCACCCGGTAGGGCCGCAGGCGCGCCTGCAGCCAGGCGCGCGCGTCGGCGTCGCTGGCCGGCGTGAAGCCGCGCGCGGCGACGCAGATCGCTTCCCAGCCCGGCGCCGGCCTGTCGCAGCCGCGCTGCAGCGCGGGCCACACCTCGCGCGTGGTGTCGGCGCTCCAGCCGGGCAGCTCGCTCCACTCCACCGCCACCCAGCGCGAGCGGTTGCGCAGCAGCGTCGCGCCGGACGGTGCGGGTGCGGACGCAGCGGGCTCGGCAGGCCTCGGCGGAGCTGGGGTTTCGGGCTCGGGCACCACGGCGCAGGCCGCCAGCCCTCCTAGAATCGCCGCGCCCATCCAGGCACGGCATCGAGACATCGTCATGTGGCTGATTCTGCTGGAAGCGCTCGGTGCGCTCGTCATCCTGCTGCTCATCGTGTGGTGGACGATGTTCTCCGGCCGCCGCAAGGGCGAGCGACGCCGCGACGATTCAGGCTGATCCCTTCGGCGGAAACAGGAAGCTCGTGGGCCGGCGCCACAGGCGCGCACGGACGGCGCGGTAGATGCGGCTGCGGTCGGCCAGGCGGATCCCGCGCGAGCGCAGCGCCACCTTGAACGCGAGCACGAAGCTCACCGTCAGGTTGAGCACGCCGGTCACCGCGATGCCGGCCGCGCACCACCAGAACGCGCTCTCGCGCAGCAGGTCCCAGCCGAGCGCGCCCAGCGCCGCGGCGAGCTGGCCGGTGGACAGCGTGACGTGGCGCACCTCGAGCGGCAAGGCGAAGAAGCTCGCCACCGCCGGCACCAGGCCGAGCATCAGGCCTAGCGACACGTTCGCGGTCAGGCCCGAGATGTTGGCGCGCCACCAGGCGCCCCAGCGCCGGGCGCGCGCCGCGCCGAGCAGCGCGATCGAGCGCGGGTTCCAGGCGATCGCGCTGTCCAGCCGGTGCCAGACGAACCAGTTCTCCGCCCAGCCCGCGATGATCGAGCTGGCGAACAGCAGCACGCCGGTGAAGGCGGCGTACAGCGCGGTGGGGCCGAGCAGCGTCAGCGAGTGCAGCACGTACTCGGCGGTCTGCTCGCCCACCAGCGGCCGGCCGAACGCCGCCTGCGCCGCGAGCTGCACCACCAGCACCACCGGCCCGGCGACCATCAGGTTGCCGAAGATGCCGGCGGCCTGCGAGCGGATCAGGTGCGCCACCTCGTCGACGAAGGCCTCGACGCGCGCGTCGTCGGAGACGTCGCTGAGCTTGTCGGCCATGGCCGGTGCCGTCATCGCCGGCTGCTTGGTCGCCACCGTCCAGTGCAGCAGGTGGATGACGACGAAGCTGATCGCGTAGTTCAGGCCGGCGGCGAGGCCGGCCCAGAACGCCGCCAGGCCCATCGCGCCGACGAGGAACTTGACGAAGGTGGTGACCACGATCACCGCACCGCCGCCGGCCGCGGCGCGCAGCATCGCTGCGTATTCGGCGCGGTTGCGGGTGATGTAGTGCTCGCCGGTGGCGGCGCTGCGCTCGGCCACCTTGCGCGCCAGCAGCGAGTAGTGCCGCGCGAACAGGCTGCCGATGCCGCGCCGCGCCTGCGCCTGCTCGGCGAGCTCGGCCACCAGGCGCAGCAGTTCGCGCGCCGGCTGGGGCGACAGCAGCGTGTTGAGCAGCGCCTCGATGCGGTCGCAGCGTGCGCGCAGCTGGTCGGCCTCGAAGACGACGTCCACCGAGACGCCGTAGGCCTCGAGGTGGGCACGCACGCTGGCCGCCGCGCGCCGGCAGGCGTCGAGCAGGGCGCGCAGGTACTGCGCCTCCTGCAGCAGCGCGGCGGTGTCGCCGGCCCGGGCGCGCTCGCCGAGCCGTTCGGCCGCGCTGGCGAGTTGGCGGAACGGGTCGTCGGCCAGCAGTTCGGCGCTCATGCGCTGGCGCAGTGCGCCGGAGTGGCCCGAGGCGCGCACTGCCGCGGCGAGGTAGGCGATGCCGTCGATCAGCGGCTCGCGACCGTCGCGCCCGTGCGCGAACACCGGGCCCAGTGCCTGCGCCAGCCGCGCCAGCGTCTCGTCGTCGATGGCGGCCAGCCACTGCGCGTCGCGGCCGCTGGGGAAGAACAGGGCGAACAGTTCGCCGAGGTCCTGCGTCTCCGGCGTGATCGGCAGCAGGCGTGCGCGCAGCCGCTGGCCGAGTTCGCCGAAGAAGTTCATGCGCGGGCTGAAGCCGAAGTCGGCGAACAGCGCCACCGTGTCGACCTCACGCCAGAAGCGCGCCAGCATCGCGCCCACCGCGAGCCGGTGCGGCTCGTGGCGCTGCAGCACGTTGAGCAGGTGCTTCAGGCGCAGCACCGGCAGCGGCGTGCTGCGTTCGGCCTCGCCTTCCACCGGCGCGCGACGCAGCCACTCCATCAGCCGCACCAGCCACAGCTGCCGCTCGGCCAGCGAGGCCCGCGGGTCGGCCGCGTTGAGCAGGGCGGTGAGGTCCCAGCCGGAGCCGGCGCGCGAGGGCGAAGCGCTCAATGCAGCGACGACGCGGTGGTCAGCCCGAACTCGGGCACCGGCGAGTCGAAGGGGTGCGCGTCTTCCGTCATGCAGAAGAAGGTGCCGCGCATCGTGCCGTGCGGCGCCTGGATGCGCGTCCAGCTGGTGTACTCGAAGCTCTCGCCGGGCTTGAGCAGCGGCTGGTGGCCGACGACCGCGAGGCCGCGGACCTCCTCGGTGCGGCCCTCGGCGTCGGTGATGATCCAGTGGCGCGCGATCAGCTGCGCCGTCACGTCGCCGGTGTTGCGGATCGTGATGGTGTAGGCGAAGGCGTGCTGGCCGCTGGCCGGGTCCGACTGCTCGGGCAGCGGCCGCACCACGACGGTGTTGGTGAACTCGGGTCGTGACATGCGGCGCATTCTAGGAGCGCACCTAGAATTCCCTCGATCCCCAGGGCCCATCCGTCATGACCACCTACCGCATCGCTCCCAGCATCCTCTCGGCCGATTTCGCCCGCCTCGGCGAGGAGGTGCGCGACGTGCTCGCGGCCGGCGCCGACTGGATCCACTTCGACGTGATGGACAACCATTACGTGCCCAACCTGACCTTCGGCCCGATGGTCTGCGAGGCGCTGCGCAAGCACGCCGTGACGCCGGCCGGCCACCGCGCGCCGATCGACGTGCACCTGATGGTGCAACCGGTGGATGCGCTGGCCACCGCCTTCGCGAAGGCCGGCGCGGACCTGGTCAGCTTCCATCCCGAGGCCAGCGCGCACGTCGACCGCACCCTGCAGCTGATCAAGTCGGAGGGCTGCCAGGCCGGCCTGGTGTTCAACCCGGCCACGCCGCTGGACGTGCTCGAGTGGGTGATCGACAAGGTCGACCTGGTGCTGATCATGAGCGTCAACCCGGGCTTCGGCGGGCAGAGCTTCATCCCGGCAGCGCTGAAGAAGGTCGAGCGCGCGCGCCAACTCATCGACGCCAGCGGCCGCGACATCCGCCTCGAGGTCGACGGCGGCATCAAGGTCGACAACATCCGCGCCGTGGCCGACGCCGGTGCCGACACCTTCGTGGCCGGCAGCGCCATCTTCGGCCAGCGCGACTACAAGGCGGTCATCGACGCGATGCGCGCGCGGCTGGCGCGCTGACCATCGCGCGTGCGGGTCAGCCGCGCCGTTTGTACACGCCGCAGCCGAGCACGAGGTCGGCCTCGACCGGCTCGACGTACGAGGTCTTCGCCGCCACCTCGCCAGTGACCGGGTTGGCGAAGTCGTAGTCGACCCAGCCGCCGCCGCGCGCCGCGCAGGCGAAGGCATCGGCGACCAGCTTGTCGCCGTTGACGCCGCGCACCTCGCGCACCGAGGTGCCCACCTTGGCGGCGTTGCCGCCGAAGGCGCGGTACACGCCCTGGCGGTCGAAGGCGAACACGTACATGTCGCGGTCGGTCCAGGCGGCGGCGTCGCCGGTGATCTGCTGCAGCGCCGCGGCGCCGCGCTCGCGGTACAGCGCCACGGCGCGGCGCACCAGCGCACTGGCCTCGTCGGCGCTGCCCTGGCGCAGCCGGAAGGCCTGCGCCGCGCGCGCCATGCGGTCGGCGCGCTCGCCCAGCTCCGCCGAGCCGTGGCGCGCCTGATCGACCATCTGCGCGTTGTGCTGGGTGATGCGGTCGAGTTCCAGCACGGCCTGCGAGATCTGCACCAGGCCGCTGCTCTGCTGCGAGCTGCTGGCGGCGATGTCGCGCAGGCGGTCGGCGACCTCGCGGATCCCGCCGTGGATCTCGCCGAAGGTGCGGCTCGCGCGGTCGATTTGCGCCGCACCCTCCGACACGCCGCGCACCGATTCGCCGATCAGGTTCTTGATCTCGCGCGCCGAGGCCGCGCTGCGCTGCGCCAGCGTGCGCACCTCGGCGGCCACCACCGCGAAGCCGCGGCCCTGCTCGCCGGCGCGCGCCGCCTCCACCGCGGCGTTGAGCGCGAGGATGTTGGTCTGGAAGGCAATGCCCTCGATCACGCCCACGATGTCGCTGACGCGGCGCGAACCGGCCTGGATCTGTTCCATCGACCGCACCGCATCCTGCACCGCGGCGCCGCCGGCTTCGGCGATGTCGCGCACGCGGCCGGCCAGCGCGTCGGCCTGTGCCGCACCTTGCGCGCTGCGCTCGACGGCGGCGGTCAGCTCCTGCACGCTGGCCGAGGTCTGCTCGAGGTTGGCGGCCTGCGTCTCGGTGCGCTCCGACAACGCGCGGCTGTCGCTGGCGAGCTGGCTGCCGGCCTGGGCCACCACCGACGAGTTGCTGCGGATGTCGGCCACCGTCTCCGACATGCGGCCGGCCAGTGCCTCCAGGGCGTGGCCGATGGCGGCGAGCTCGTCGCGGCCGTGCACGTCGACGCGCGCTGCGAAGTCGCCCTCGGCCATGCGTGTGACCGCCTGGTAGATCGCCCCGAGATTGCCGGTCACCGTGTGGAAGAAGGCCACGCCGAGCCAGGCGATCAGCGCCATCGCGGCCAGCGCGACGGCGCTGATCGCCTCTCGCGCGGCACCGAGCTGCAGCGCCACGAGCAGCGCGGCCATCGGAAGCAGGCTCGCCGCGCCGATCAGCGCGAGCCGCGAAGCCACGCTCATCGAGCGCATCAAGGACAGGGCGGGCCTCAGCGGCCAGAAACTGCGGTGATCTGTCGTCACTTCGGTCATCTCCTCGCGAGTCGAGCCGCGCCAGGGCGCGGCGCGGTGCACGCTTTTCGACCGAAGGCGCCGGAACTGTAGGGGGTATTCCCCCGCGGCCATCCCGGGAAGGGTCAGCGCAGCGTGATGGCCGACACCGGACAGACGCTGACGCAGTCGCCGCAGCCGGTGCAGGCGTCGAGCTCGACCGCCAGCGAAGCGATGCCGCCGGGTGCCGGACGGAACCGCAACGCACGCGCATCGCAGGCATCGCCGCAGACGCGGCATTCGACGCCGCGGCGGTTCAGGCAGCTGTCCGAAACGGCCACGCGCCAGAGGAAGGGCTGCGGCGACGCGACGCGATCGATGGCACCGGTCGGGCACACGCTGGCGCAGTCGCCGCACAGGCTGCAGCCCGCCGCATCGAAGCGGATCTGCACGAAGCCGCCATCGCCGGTGTGCAGCACGCGCATCGGGCAGGCGCGCACGCAGTCGCCGCAGCGCGTGCAGCGCGAGGTGAACCGCGCATCGGGTCGGAGGGACCACGGCGGCCGTGGTGCGGTCGTGACTTCCTGCGCACTCGCCTCCGCGAGCCTTCCTCGAAGAAGTGACCGTCGGCGTGGATCCATCGTGAACCGGAACTCCTCGGGGTATGCCGTTTGACGGACGTCAAGTGTCGGCCCGTACGCCGCACGCACAGTGCGGCCACATTTTTGAAACCGGAGCCGTTGGTGAGCATTCTCGGGGCAGTCGTTCGGGTTCGTCCGCAGCATCGCGTCGACGTGGTGGCGCGCGCCAGCGCGCTGCCCGGTGTCGACGTGGCGATCGATCCGGGCGACGGTCGCCTGGTGATGGTGCTCGAGGACGCCGAGGTCGACGGCACCGTGCACAGCGCCGCCGCCACGCTGGCCGCCATCGCGTTGTGGCCGGAGGTGCTCAACACCTCGCTGGTCTACGAGTACTCCGGCCCCGATGCGCCGCCGGCCGGCTCCGGCGCCGTGGCGGACTACCGCGCCTGGCGCGGCAGCCTGAAGGACTGGGCAGGCCCGTCGACCTGAGGCTCCCTTGAACCCCTTCAAGGAAAAGACCCTGACGCTCGCGCAGCATTGACCCGACCGACGCAGACACCCCCGCAAGGCGCTCGCGCGCCGCATGGAGAACCGAAGATGCAAGCCAACCGCCGTGACTTCCTCAAGACCCAGGCCCTGACCGCCAGTGCCGCCGCGGCCGGCATCCCGATCACCGCGATCGGTGCGCCCGCACAGCCGGCCGCGCCAACCGACGGTGCCGTGCGCTGGGACAAGGCGCCGTGCCGCTTCTGCGGCACCGGCTGCGCGGTGATGGTCGGCGTGCAGGACGGCCGCGTGGTAGCCACGCAGGGCGACCCCGACGCGCCGGTCAACCGCGGCCTGAACTGCATCAAGGGCTACTTCCTGTCCAAGATCATGTACGGCAAGGACCGTCTGACGACGCCCCTGATGCGCAAGAAGAACGGCCAGTACGACAAGAACGGCGAGTTCGTGCCGGTGAGCTGGGACGAGGCCTTCGACCTGATGGCCGCCAAGTGGAAGGAGACGCTCAGGAGCGACGGGCCCGCCGGCGTGGGCATGTTCGGCTCCGGCCAGTGGACCGTCTACGAGGGCTATGCCGCGGCCAAGTTGTGGAAGGCGGGCTTCCGCTCCAACAACCTCGACCCGAACGCGCGCCACTGCATGGCCAGCGCGGTGACCGGTTTCATGCGCACCTTCGGCATCGACGAGCCGATGGGCTGCTACGACGACATCGAGCAGGCCGACGCCTTCGTGCTGTGGGGCTCGAACATGGCCGAGATGCACCCGGTGCTGTGGAGCCGCATCACCGACCGGCGCCTGTCGAACCCGAACGTCAAGGTGGCGGTGCTGTCCACCTTCGAGCACCGCAGCTTCGACCTGGCCGACCTGCCCATCGTCTTCACGCCGCAGACCGACCTGGCGATCCTCAACTACATCGCCCACTACCTGATCAGCAACAAGAAGGTGGACATGGACTTCGTCAAGAAGCATGTCAACTTCAAGAAGGGCGCCGACGACATCGGCTACGGCCTGCGACCGGCGCATGCGCTGGAGAAGGACGCCAAGAGCAACGGCTACGCGGGCGCCGACGGCAAGCCCAAGGGCAACCCGAACGACGCCACGCCGAGCAGCTTCGAGGAGTACGCCAGGTTCGTCAGCGAGTACACCGCCGAAAAGGTCAGCAAGCTCTCCGGCGTGCCGGTCAAGCAGCTGGAAGACCTGGCCAAGCTGTACGCCGACCCGAAGGTCAAGGTGATGTCGCTGTGGACCATGGGCTTCAACCAGCACACGCGCGGCACCTGGGCCAACAACATGGTCTACAACATCCACCTGCTGACCGGCAAGATCAGCCAGCCGGGCAACAGCCCGTTCTCGCTGACCGGCCAGCCCAGCGCCTGCGGCACGGCGCGCGAGGTCGGCACCTTCGCACACCGGCTGCCCGCCGACATGGTGGTGACCAACCCCGAGCACCGCAGGCACACCGAGGAGATCTGGGGTCTGCCCGAAGGCACGATCAACGACAAGATCGGCCTGCACGCGGTGGCGCAGAGCCGCGCCCTGAAGGACGGCAAGCTCAAGTGCTACTGGACCAGCACCACCAACAACATGCAGGCCGGGCCGAACATCAACGGCGAGATCCTGCCCGGCTGGCGCAACCCAGCCACCTTCGTGGTGGTCAGCGACTGCTACCCGACCGTCAGCGCGATGGCCGCCGACCTGATCCTGCCCTCGGCCATGTGGGTCGAGAAGGAGGGCGCCTTCGGCAACGCGGAGCGCCGCACGCAGGTGTGGCGCCAGCAGGTCGATGCGCCGGGCCAGGCCCGGAGCGACCTGTGGCAGTACATCGAGTTCAGCAAGCGCTTCAAGGTCGAGGAGGTGTGGCCCGCGGAGCTGATCGCCAAGAAGCCCGAGCTCAAGGGCAAGACGCTGTTCGAGGTGCTCTACAAGAACGGCAAGGTCAACCGCTTCCCGCTGGCCGACCTCACCAAGGTCAACGGCAAGTACATCAAGAACTACAGCAACCCGGAGAGCAAGGAGCTCGGCTTCTACCTGCAGAAGGGCCTGTTCGAGGAGTACGCCGAGTTCGGTCGCGGCCACGGCCACGACCTCGCACCCTTCGACGCGTACCACGAGGTGCGCGGCCTGCGCTGGCCGGTGGTCGACGGCAAGGAGACGCTGTGGCGCTTCCGCGAGGGCTACGACCCCTACGTGAAGAAGGGCGAGGGCGTGAGGTTCTATGGCCACAAGGACGGCAAGGCGGTGATCTTCGCGCTGCCCTACCAGCCCGCGGCCGAGGCGCCGGACAAGGACTACGACCTGTGGCTGTGCACCGGCCGCGTGCTCGAGCACTGGCACACCGGCACGATGACGCGCCGCGTCGGCGAGCTGCACCGTGCGGTGCCCGAGGCGGTGGTCTTCATGCACCCCGACGACGCGAAGGACCGCGGCATCCAGCGCGGCATGCAGGTCAAGCTGGCCACGCGGCGCGGCGAGATCACCGCCCACGTGGAGACCAAGGGCCGCAACAAGGTGCCGCGCGGCCTGGTCTTCATCCCCTTCTTCGACGAAGGCCGGCTGGTCAACAAGCTGACGCTGGACGCCACCTGCCCGATCTCCAAGGAGACGGACTTCAAGAAGTGCGCCGTGAAGGTCACCCGGGCCTGAGGACGCGGTTCGCGCCATGGACGTCTCCCGCCGCACGGTGCTGCAAGGCGCCGCCAGTGCCACCACCGCCGCGCTGATCGCCGGCGGCGCGGCGCTGGCCGGCCGCGCGGTGCAGGCGCGGCCCGCGCAGGCGCTGCGGCCGCCCGGCGCGATCGCGGAGGACCGGTTTCTCGGCGCCTGCATCCGCTGCGGCCTGTGCGTGCGCGACTGCCCGCCGCAGAACCTGAAGCTCTCGCAATGGGGCGACGGCCTGGCGCGCGACGTGGCCATCGGCACGCCCTATTTCGAGGCGCGCGACATCCCCTGCGAGATGTGCGAGGGGATCCCGTGCGTCAAGGCCTGCCCGACCGGCGCGCTCGACCCCACGCTGACCGACATCACCAAGGCGAAGATGGGCGTGGCGGTGCTGATCGACCAGGAGAACTGCCTCAACTTCCTCGGCCTGCGCTGCGACGTCTGCTACCGCGTCTGCCCGGTGATCGACGAGGCGATCACGCTGGAGAAGTTCAGCAACCCGCGCAGCGACCGCCACGCGATGCT
>VFQN01006616.1_pt1 | contig 13065 bp, 11 predicted proteins | sample 3512371 | NCBI WGS metagenome assembly VFQN01 (sample SAMN10412370, study PRJNA504923) | tailings metagenome | isolation source: Replicate 2 from Balatoc abandoned mine | place: Philippines: Itogon, Benguet | collected 2017-08-28
TCGGCCTGACGTCTCAGGCGGCGTTGAACTCGTTCCACTTGGCGTAGAGGAACTCGGCCTGATCCATCAGGTTGTTCCACACAGCCACTTTCGAGAAACGATCCTCGTAGGACCCGCCGTCTCGCACCTCGCCCGCCGAATTCGTCTTCTCACCAGTCGGGCTGGTGATGTCGGCCGTGGCCGCCTTGCCCTCGTAGAAGAAGCCGCGCTCGTTCTCGGTCAGCGCCGCCTTCGCCGTCTCGACATTGGCGCTGTAATAGCCCTGCTTGGCGATGAAGCCGCCGACCCAGCCGCTGTTGTACCAGTTGAGGTATTCGTAGGCCGTATCGCGGCGCAGCCCTTCGAGATGCGACATCAGCGCCAGGCCGTTGCCCCAGCCGCGATACCCTTCCTTGAGCGGCTGGTAGACGCAGTTCACGCCCTGCGTACGCACCGCGGTGACGGCGGGCGACCACATCGACTGAATGACGACCTCGCCCGAGGCCATGAGGTTGACGCTCTCGTCGAAGGTATTCCACAAAGCGCGGAAATGACCGCCCTTCTTGAGTTCGATGAGCCGAGCGATCGTCTTGGCGATCTCGTCCTGGGTCGGATTGCCCTTGTCGCCATATTTGAGCTCGCCCGCGGCCTCCATCGCCATCATGGCGTCCATGATGCCGTTGGTCGGAATGTTCTGGATCGCTGTCTTGCCCTTGAAGTCCGGGGAGAAGAGATCGGCCCAGGTGGTTATCTGGCGGCCGGTCAGGTCAGGACGGATGCCGAGCGTGTCGGCATTGTAGACGCTGGGCACGAAAGTGGCCCAGCCCGTCTTGCCGCTGGCGAAGGTCGTTGCGTCGATGGCGTCGCGATACATGAACTCGATCGGTGCATCGCCCTCGCGCGACACTTCCTTGCCGGCGAAAGTGCCCTCTGTGTAAAGCGGGGTGAGTTGCGCCCAGTTCTTGATCTTCGCGACTTCGACCGCCTGGGTGACGCCTTGCGGCACCGCCACCTTGGTCTGCCAGATTTCCATGTCGGCGATGTCGATCGACTTGGGGTCGTTGACCATGCGGTTGAGAAGGCCCGGATGGTCGACGACCGACATCTCGACCTTGAAGCCGAGATCCTTGCTCGCCTGCCGGGCTATGTCGACGATCGTGGAATAGGACATGCCCGTATGCGTGAGGGTCACGTCCTTGAGGTTCTGCGCCCAGACCGTCGGGAAGCCGGTGATGGCCGTGGCGCCTGCTATCGCCGCGCCGCCCTTCAGCACCGCGCGTCGCGATACCGGCCTGCTGCTTAAGATTCCGCCTGACTTTTTCATGTCCATTCTCCCATTGCTCTGCGTTGCTACGCTGTCCGGCCACCGCCAATGCCGCTTCGCATGCCCTGTTCCGGGTCTTGTTTGCGAGCCGGTCGGCCTCCGGGATCCTTCTTCGGTTCAGACCGTCTGTCTCTCCTTCGTTTCACTATCCACCCGGGGCGTACCCTCAGGCAATCGGTTTCCGAGCGGGTCGCCTAGGCACAGGCATTCGCCTATCAATGCGCCAGTTCCGCCCGCAAGGAACGCGTCGCCTCGCCGTCCAATGCCCAGCCGTAGCCGTCGTCGACTTCCATGAGGACAACGCCATAGTCGTCCCGGGCATGGTCGACTGTGATGAAACCGTCGAGCACATCATCCAGCACCTTGTTCGGATCGCGCTCGAGCGGATTGCCATAACCGCCACCCGCTGGAGAAAAATAGGTCACCACGTCTCCCTCCTCGGTCCGCAGCCCGGAGAACTTGGCCGGCTGATAGCTGACCTTGCCGCTATGGATGTTACGGATCTCCACCTTGCTCACGGCGCCGTCCTTGCCGCCGAAAATGCCCCAGGGCGCATCCTCGTTGCGGTCGGACTCGTGCGTCATGAAGCCCGGCGTGAGATAACGCTGCGACTTGACTACCCCTGCCCCGCCGCGAAACTTGCCCGCGCCGGGCGGTACGTCGTCGCGCACTTCGTAGCGGTCGCAGATCAGCGGAAGATGCATGCCGAGATCTTCAAGCGGATTGTTGCGCGTGTTGCGCATCAATTCCTCGATCGTGTCGGGGCCATCCGACAACGGCCTGCCCCCCATCGCTGCCTCGTTGACCTCGAGGAAAACCCAATAGTCGCCGTTCGGGCGCACGCCGGAATAGGACGCGAAGGATAGAACCGCGGCATTTCCGGCCGTGCACTTGTCCGGAAGCACGGGCGCCAGCGCCTTGATGATCAGGTCGCACAGCCGCTGGATCTGGCTGAATCTCGCCTCTGCCGCCGCCGGAGCGAGCGGGTTGAAGATACTGCCGAGCGGCGACGTGACCTTGACCGGCCTGAACGACCCCTCGTTCTGCGGGATGTACTCGGAATGGGTGTAGGTATCGAGCAGCAGCGCACGGAAGGCAAAGAAGCAGGCGACCTTGGTCGATCCGTCGAATGGAACGTTGAACGCCGTTGGAACCTGCGCCGAAGAACCCGTGGTATCAACTTCGACCCCATCGCCCCGAACGCGAACCGTCACTTTCAGCGGGAGCGTGACGCCGCGGTTGCGGCCATCATCGTCGAGGAAACCCTCGGCGACATAGTCTCCATCAGGGATCTTGGCGATTTCCCGGCGCAGCATGGCCTCCGTGTAGTCCATCAACTGGCGGGTCGCCTGCAGCACGGTGTCACGACCATAGGTGTCGAGAAGCTGCTGGAAACGCGAGACGCCGAGTTCCGCCGACGCGATCTGAGCTTCGAGGTCGCCCATCACCAGGCTCGGTACGCGCGTGTTGTCGCGAATGTACCTCCACAGAGCCTCGTTGCGAACACCTTGCTCATAAAGCTTCAGGCCGTTGAGAAGCATGCCCTCCGCAAAGACGTCGGGGATATCGATCACCAGCCCAGGCGTCGCTGCCCCGATATCGACGTGATGCGCCGTGTTGGCGGAGAAACCCACCAGTTCCCCGCCATGGAACACCGGCATGACAATAGCGATATCGGGAGAATGGCTCGCGCCGTAATACGGATGATTATGGATGACGCAGTCGCCGGGCTTCCAGGCGTCGCGCGGAATTGTCTTCTCGATGCCCCGGAGATAGCCAGGCAGGGAACCGATATGCATCGGCGTCGAGTCGGACTCGCACAGCGTGTTGTAGTCGCGATCGAACAGGCCGGCGCCGAGATCCTGGCTTTCCCGGATGATGGACGAATAGCTCATGCGGTAGAGCACATTGCCCATCTGCTCAGCGATGGAGTGCAACGCGCCGCCGATGACCTGCAAGGTGATGGGATCGATATCCTTCATCATCTTCAGCCCCTGCTCACCAGCATGTCGCCCTGCGCCATGACGGTCGCCACATAGCCCGGCGGTACGATCGTGGTCGAATTGTGCTGCACGATGAGCGCCGGCCCACCGACCCGATCGTCCGCGAGGAGCTTGCCGCGCAGGTAGCGCGGTGTTTCCAATGCCTCGCCGCCATCGAAGACGGTTCGCCGCGAATAGAGTACGGCTTCGACCGGATTGTTGCGCCCGCCCCTTTCCAGCCTCGGCAACGTCAGCGTGTCGACGGCAACGGTCGCAACGACACGCAGCGTGACGATCTCGCAGGACTGATCGCGGAACGCGTGGCCGTAGACCTGCTTGTGGGCCTGGTAGAAATTCTCGGAGACGACGGCCGCCGAGGTCGCGTCGAGACGCCCACTGGGCATGTCCGCACGCAACTCGAACCCTTGGCCGACATAGCGGCACTCCGCGATCTGCCGGAAGCGCCGTTTTTCGGACGGCACGCCGTCGGCGTCGAGCTGCCGGTTGGCCCGCGCTATAAGTTCGTCCAGGGCGGCATTGGCCTTGCCGAATCCGTCCTCTCCGGCCTTGTCGAGCACCAGCAGCGTGGAGTGGGTGTATTCATACTGGAGATCGGTCACGAGGAGGCCGGTCGCCGCGGTGATGCCGGGCTGCACGGGCACGATGACGTCCTTCGCCGCGATCGCCTCTGCTAGCGAGACCGAATGCAGCGGCCCCGCACCGCCGAAGCCCATCAGCGAAAAATTGCGCGGGTCAATGCCCTTCGCCACCGAATTCGCGTTGATCGCGAGGGCCATGTTGTTGTTGACGATCTTGAGGATGCCGAGTGCGGCGGCATCGACCGAGAGCCCCAGGGGCTCGGCGATATGCGCGCGGATCGCCTTTTCCGACAGCGACGCGTCGATCGCCAAGTCGCCACCGAGGAAATGCTCGGGATCCATGCGTCCCAGCACCACCTGCGCATCAGTGACGGTCGGTTCCTGGCCGCCCTTGGCGTAGCAGGCGGGTCCCGGCACGGCACCCGCCGAACGTGGTCCGACGCGGAACGCGCCGCCCGGATCGAGATAGGCGATCGACCCGCCCCCTGCGCCGATCGCATCGATGTCGATCATCGGCACAAGCACGGGAAGGCTCGCCACCTCCGTGTCGCGTGGGTTCTTGACCCTGAGTTCGCCGTCCTGGATGACGGAGATATCGGCGGAGGTGCCTCCTATGTCGATGGTGATGACATTGGCCTTGCCGCAATTGGCCCCTGTCCAGCGACCGCCGATCACACCCCCGGCAGGGCCGGAAAGCAGCAGGCCGATCGGCAACTCGCTCGTATTCTCGATGGTGGATATGCCGCCGTTCGACTGCATGATGCGAACGATCGCGCTGATGCCGTTGCTGCGCAGCCTACCTTCCAGCTTCCTGAGATAGGCCGACGTGCGCGGACCGATATAGGCGTTCATCGCAGCGCTGGAGAAACGCTCATATTCGCGCATCGTGTTGACGACGTCGGACGAGCACGAAACGAAGGCACTGGGCAGGATCGACTTCACGATCTCCTTGGCGCGCTGCTCATGCTCGCCGTTCAGGAACGAAAACAGGAACGCCACGATGACCGCGTCGAGCCCACGCTTGGCGAAGAGTTCCGCCGCGGACTTCACCTCGTCCTCGGCGAGCGGTTCGGCGATCTCGCCGGTCGGCGGCATGATGCGCTCAGTCACGGGCAGCCGGTTACGCCGCTTGATGAGCGGCTTCGACTGCCACGGCACATCGAACTGGAGGGAGAAATTATGGGGGCGCTTGTGGCGCGCCATGTGCAGGATGTCGCGGAAGCCCCGCGTCGTGATCATGCCGACCTCGGCGCCGGCGCGCTCGATCACCATGTTGGTCGCAACCGTCGTACCATGGAAGACGGCGTCGATCGCGCCCGGCGTGACACCGGCCAGTTCGCACACCTTCAGGATACCCTGCACGACGCCTTCGGACTGATCCTGCGGCGTGCTCGGCACCTTGGTCACGACAACCTGCCTGCCGTCGGATCCGGATCGTTCGAGCACGATGTCCGTAAAGGTGCCCCCGACGTCGACCCCGACCCGGATCATAGCGGCAGTCCCGAGGTTTCGCCCTCACCGAAGGCGCCGGCCCCGACCGGCTCATCAGGCATTGCGGATGTCGGCGTGCCGCTCGGCCTGCTTGGGAGGATGCAGGACACAACGGCGCGATATCCGCGCGGACAAGACGCAGAACAACCCATTGATATGTTCACCCTCGCGCCTCTGATCGGCGCTTTTCTCAATTGATATAAGTACTAGACAGCCGGCTTTTGCTTGTGAAATAATTATTTCCACGATCATTGATACGGAACTGTTATCAGTGTGCGCTATGATCTGAAACACCTCTCCACCTTTGTGGCGGTGGCGGAAGAATTGAACTTCCACCGTGCGGCCGAGCGCCTGACCATGGCTCAGCCAGCCGTCAGCCGCGTCGTGCTGGAGCTGGAGGAGCGCATCGGGGTAAAGCTCCTCGAACGCACAACCCGTAAGGTGCGGCTTACCGAGTCGGGACGCTATCTTCTCGAGGAAGCGCAGGAGATCCTCGGCCGCATCGAGGTCGCCGAGAATACGGTGAAGCTGCTTGCGTCGGGCACAAAGGCGATCCTCCGGATCGGCTACACGACAATCACCGGCCATTCGCTCGTGCCCGATATCACCCGAGAATTCCGCCTCGCCAATCCGGATGTGAGACTGGAACTCACCTATCTCACCTCGCCTGTTCAGCGGGATAAGATCCTGCAGGACGATATCGACCTCGGCTTCATCGAAGGGTCGTTCCAGAGCTCGGAGATCGAATCCCGGCCGGTGGCACGGCACAGGCTGATGGCGCTCCTGCCGCCAAAACACCCGCTTGCCGCCAAACAGGCGGTCACCATCGACGATCTCGCCCGGGAGCAGCTCGTCATGGGTACCAATGCCGAATGGCCGACCTTTCGTCCTATCGTCGTCAACGCATTCCAGCGCGCCGGCCAGGTCCTCAATGTTGCGCAGGAGGCATCGAGCCTAACCGGAATCCTCGGGCTGGTGACCGCCGGGGTCGGCATCACCTTGTTCTGCGGCATGCCACGCTTCTGCGGCGAGGATGCTATCGCGCCACGGCCACTGATCGGCGATCCGCCCGTCATCATCGAGACGCATCTCGCCTGGCGCCGCGCCAGCATCAGCGGTGCAATGCGCCGCTTCATCGAGACCAGCCAGAGAGTGGGCAAGGGCTACATGCTGTAGAGATCGACGGCCCCTGCCCTAGATATCCGTTAGAAAAGGGGAACAGGCGATGGAAAACTGGGCGAACCGCAAGACACTTATCCTCGGCCGCAGCGAGATGATCGGCCTGCTGAAGCCGTCCGAATACAATGACTGCGTCGAGCAGGCCTATCGCATGCATGGCGAAGGCCGTTTCTACATGGATCCCAAGGGCCATATCGTGCTCGACCGCTTTCCGGGCGAATGGGAGGCAATGCCCTCCTATATCGAGGAACCGCATGCCGCCGCCTGCAAATGGGTGTCGATCCGTGAGCAGAACCGCGAAAAATACAATCTGCCCACCGTCTTCTCGATCCTGATTTACACCCATCCCGAGACCGGATTTCCGCTCGCCATCGTCGACGGCAGCTATCACACGGTGATGCGCACCGGCGCGGCGGCGGCAGTATCGGCCAAGTGGATGGCGCGCAAGGATTCCAGGAAGCTCGCTATAGTGGGAGCCGGCCATATGGCCGAAGGCGCGCTGGCGACCTGCAACGAAGTGTTCCCCTGGTCGGAAGTGCGTGTCTGGAGCCGCAGCCAGGCTACGCTCGACAATTTCGTCAGGGAACAGCAGCCGAAATACGATCGGTTTGAAATCAAACCTTCAACCGATCTCGAGCAGACCGTGCGCGGCGCCGATGTGGTCGTCACGCTGACGCCTGCGCGCGGGCCGATCGTGATGGCCGACTGGATCGCTCCGGGCACGCATATCGCGGCCGTCGGCGCGGACAAGAAGGGCGACCAGGAACTAGAAGGCAGGCTGCTCAAGGGGGCGCGCATCTTCGTCGACGACATCAGGCAATGCCGCACCGACGGCGAGATCAACGTCCCGCTCTCCGAAGGTCTGATTGTGGAGTCCGATATCGCCGGCGAGATCGGCGACGTGGTGACGGGGCGCAGGCCGGGCCGTACATCCGACGAAGAGATCACGATCTTCGATTCCACCGGCATCGCGCTTCAGGATTCCGCGACCGTTCCGCTCGAATATGAGCGTGCGATGGCAGCCGGCGTCGGCATCGAGAAGAAGATGATCTCGACCTGAGGCGCGTCCGAACGTGCTTTCGTCTCACACCGCGGCCGAGTGACGCCCCGCTCCGGTTCCGAAGTAACGATCGAACGCCGATGCGATGCTTCGCACGAAGGGCCGGCCGCGCGCCGTCACGACGAAGCGGTTGCCCCGTCGCGCGAAGATGCCGTCCTTGTCGGCGGCAGCCAGATATTCCGCTTCCGATATGACCGGGCGGGCAGCTTCGCCGAAACGGCTGAGCAGATCGCAACGCGAGAACGACAGGTCGCACATGAGCCGTTCGATCACCCAGGCGCGCATGCGGTCCGTCCCCGAAAGCTCGAACCCGCGCACGACGGCCATGCCCGCTCCGGCAACCCGACGCTCATAGTCGGCGGAAGCCGGCGCGTTCTGCACATAGCCCTGCGGCAACTGGCCGACCGCCGATGCGCCCAGACCGATCAGCGCCTCGCCGCGCTCGCAAGTGTAGCCCTGAAAATTCCGCCTGAGCCAACCCTCACGGAAGGCGATCGCCATCCTGTCGCCGGGCTTCGCGAAGTGATCCAATCCGATCGTATCATACCCAGCCGCGGAGATGGCCGATGCCGCGCGCTCGAACTGCCGGAAACGCTCCATCGGCCCCGGGAGCACGGCCTCGTCGATCATGGTCTGGTGCTTCTTCATCCAGGGCACATGGGCGTAGCCGAACAGCGCAATGCGATCGGGCCCGAGTGTCAGCGCCTGCTCGACGGTTGCGGCGACACTCGTCTCGCTCTGATGCGGCAATCCGTAAAGCAGGTCGAGATTGACCGACGTTGCTCCGCGGGCGCGCACCGCGTCGACCACGGCCTTCGTCGCCTCGAAGCTCTGCTCGCGATTGATGGCCTTCTGGACCCGGACGTCGAAATCCTGGACCCCGAGGCTCGCGCGGCTCATTCTGATGGCCGCGAGCGCATCGAAACGGGCTTCGTCCATATCGTTGGGATCGATCTCCACGGAAACTTCAGCGTCGCGAAGGAACCGAAAGCGGCTGCGCAATTGAGCGTCGAGCGCGATCATGTCGCGCGGCTCCAGCATTGTGGGAGAACCGCCGCCGAAATGCACGGCCGCCACGCGCGCCCTGCCGTCGATCAACCCGGCAACCGTCTCGATCTCCCGGTGGAGCGACCGGAGGTATCGTTCGAGTGGCGCATAACGCCGCACCTGTTTGGTGTTGCAGGCGCAGAACCAGCAGAGTCGGTCGCAGAACGGGATGTGGATGTAGAGCGAGAGGGTCGATCCTGCCGGAAGCTCTTCCAGCCAGTGCCGGTAAGTGTCGTCACCGATAGCTGCATTGAAATGTGGGGCGGTCGGGTAGCTGGTATAGCGCGGCGCGGGCGCTGCGTATTTCCTGATCAGTTCCTCGTCCATCGCAGGCTCCTGTTCCGGCATCCCAATCTAGGGAGCGCGACGGCATCGGCCTTGACCTCGATCAATCGCGTCGGCGGAGACAAAAAGCCGCGATGTCTTCCATATGTGCGGCCGGCCGAACCATATAGTGTGCGGCGCAACTGGAACCCGCCATGAATATCCGACAGGACGTCCACAACTCCGAGATCCCGACCCTGTGTCAAGCCTGCGAGGCGAGGCATCGTGGCGTTTGCGGCGCGCTCGATTCGACGCAACTCGTCTCGCTCGCGAAGCAATCGTGGAAGCAGAAGGTGGATACCGGAGCCGAACTCGTCGGCGACAGCGAGAAGGTGGCAAGCTACTCCAATGTGCTTTCCGGCGTCATCAAGCTGACCAAGACGCTGGCCGATGGCCGCCAACAGATCGTCGGCCTCCAATTCGCTCCCGATTTCCTCGGGCGCCCGTTCAAATCCGAGAGTGCGATCAACGCCGAGGCGGCCACAGACGTCTCTTTGTGCTCCTTTCCCAAGGCCTCGATCGAACGCATGATGAAGGATTCGCCCGAACTCGAGCATCGCCTGCTGATGCAGACCTTGAAGGAGCTAGACGAGGCCCGCGAGTGGATGTTGACCCTCGGACGCAAGACCGCCGCCGAGAAGGTGGCGAGTTTCCTGCTTCTGATCGCGCGCAATATAGACCCCTACAGCTCAGAGGACGCGAAGGGCGTGGTGTTCGACCTGCCGCTGACCCGTGCCGACATTGCCGATTTCCTGGGCCTGACCATCGAGACCGTGAGCCGGCAGCTGACGATCCTGCGCAAGGACGGCGTGATCGCGATCGAGAACAACCGTCATGTCACTGTCGGAGACATGGAACGCCTGTCGCGGCGGGCGGGCAGCTGATTTCTGGCCGCCCTAACGCCGGGCGGCCTCCTCGATCATCGCGACAAAGTCCTGTTCGAAAGCGATGTGTCGGCGCAAGGACCCGAAGAAACCTCGCAGCATGAAGCCGAGCGTTTCCGCACCGAGTGCCGACCGGCCACAGCCAAAGTTCAGGAGCGCCTCGGCCACCTCCTCGCCGTAGCTCGCGTCCTCGCGATGCTCCGCCGCCAGCCTTTCAAGTGACCCGGCGACCGCGAGACTGCCGCAGGACAAACTCTCGCAGAGGGGAAACACCACGTTTTCTTCATAGCGATGGGCGTTATCGAGAAGCGGTCCGACCATGCGAGCGGCAGCTTCGCATTCGGCGACGCCCACATCAGAGGGCAGTCCGTCTGCGATCGCTTCCAGCAGATCGCAGAGGGCGAACTTGCTTGCGTGCACATGCCGCAGCAGGGTCGACGGATCGCCGGGCACTGGGGCCGCGCTCTCCGTAGCTCTGCCATAGGCCGTCTCGATCCTCGCCAAACCCTTTTCCTCGTTCTGAGGCCGTCTGTCGTCGACGGCGCGAACCAAGGCTAGGCGCGACGGCCGGAGCCGCCTTGATCCAAATCAAGGACGCTGCCGGACGCCCCGACGATGGTGCGCCCGCGGAAACAGGATTCGCCTGATCCGCCCATCGTTTGTGGGGACCGCATATGAAATACGGAGCCGAAATCGCCGGCGTGGGCCTTGCCGCCCTTTTCGCGCTGCTCGGGGCAGCATTTGCCGCGGACGACCTCTTCCGCCAGCACATGTGGGTGCTGTTCTTCGTGCTCGCTGGGGGCACGATCGTCCTGCTGCGCAACACCAGTTTCGCTCCGGCCTCCGGCGGCGCCGGCAACGACTCGCCCTACCTCGATGGGCCGGTGCGCTACGGCGCCATCGCCACCATGTTCTGGGCCGTCGTCGGTCTTCTGGTCGGCGTGGTGGTTGCGCTGCAACTCGCCTATCCCGACTTCAACATCGAACCGTGGTTCAGCTTCGGGCGGATGCGGCCGCTGCACACCTCGGCCGTCGTCTTCGCCTTCGGCGGCAATGCGCTGATCGCCACCTCCTTCTACGTGGTGCAGCGGACCTGCCGGGCGAAGCTCTTCGGCGGCAATCTCGCCTGGTTCGTGTTCTGGGGCTACCAGCTGTTCATCGTCATGGCGGCTTCAGGCTATCTGCTGGGCATCACGCAGAGCCGTGAATATGCCGAGCCCGAATGGTATGTGGACATCTGGCTGACGATCGTCTGGGTCGCCTATCTCGCCGTGTTCCTCGGCACGATCTTCAAGCGCAAGGAACCCCACATCTACGTCGCGAACTGGTTCTACCTCTCCTTCATCGTGACGATCGCGATGCTGCATGTGGTGAACAATCTCGCCGTCCCGGTGTCGTTCCTCGGCGTGAAGAGCTATTCGGCTTTCTCCGGCGTGCAGGATGCCCTGACCCAGTGGTGGTACGGGCACAATGCCGTCGGGTTCTTCCTCACCGCCGGCTTCCTCGGCATGATGTATTATTTCATCCCGAAGCAGGCGAACCGTCCGGTCTATTCCTACCGGCTGTCGATCATCCACTTCTGGTCGCTGATCTTCCTCTACATCTGGGCCGGTCCGCACCACCTCCACTACACCGCCCTGCCCGACTGGGCGCAGACGCTCGGCATGGTGTTCTCGATCATGCTGTGGATGCCGTCCTGGGGCGGCATGATCAACGGCCTGATGACGCTGTCAGGCGCCTGGGACAAGATCCGCACCGACCCGATCATCCGCATGATGGTGATGGCCGTCGCTTTCTACGGCATGTCGACCTTCGAAGGGCCCGTCATGTCGATCAAGGCGGTCAACTCGCTGTCGCACTATACGGACTGGACCATCGGCCACGTCCACTCCGGCGCGCTCGGCTGGGTCGGCCTGATCTCGTTCGGCGCGATCTACTACCTGGTGCCGAAACTGTGGAACCGCGAGCGCCTCTACTCCATGCGCATGGTCACCTGGCACTTCTGGCTGGCGACCCTCGGCATAGTCGTCTACGCGGCCGTGATGTGGGTGTCCGGCATCATGCAGGGCCTGATGTGGCGCGAATACGACGAGCAGGGTTTCCTGGTCTATTCCTTCGCGGAAACGGTCGCGGCCATGCACCCCTACTACGTCATGCGCGCTGCCGGCGGCGCCCTCTACCTCGTCGGCGCTCTGATCATGGCCTTCAACGTCACCATGACCATCCTCGGCTACCAGCGCGACGAGGAGCCTGTGACCGGAGCCGCGCCCAGCCTGCAGCCGGCCGAATAGGAGCCTGACCAATGGCCTTTATGGATAAACACGCAATCCTGGAGAAGAACGCCACCTTGCTTCTGGCGGGCTCCTTCCTCGTGGTCACGATCGGCGGCATCGTCGAAATCGCGCCACTCTTCTACCTGGAGAACACGATCGAGAAGGTGGAGGGCATGCGGCCCTATTCGCCGCTCGAACTGGCCGGCCGCGACGTCTACATCCGCGAAGGCTGCTATGTCTGCCACAGCCAGATGATCCGGCCCTTCCGCGACGAGGTCGAGCGCTACGGTCATTACAGCCTCGCGGCGGAATCCATGTACGACCATCCCTTCCAATGGGGATCGAAACGTACCGGGCCAGACCTGGCCCGGGTCGGCGACCGCTATTCGAATGCATGGCACGTCCAGCACCTGGTCGAGCCGCGTTCGGTCGTGCCTGAATCGGTGATGCCGAGCTATGCCTTCCTGAAGGACAAGCCGCTGGCGGTGAAGGACTTCTCCATGCATCTCGTCGCCAATGTCCGGGTCGGCGTGCCCTACAGCGACGACATGATCGCCAATGCCGAGGCGGATCTGCGGGCCCAGGCCAGTCCTGATGCCGACACGACCGGGCTGCTCGAACGCTATCCCAAGGCCAAGGTCGGCGATTTCGACGGCAATCCGCAGGCGCTTACCGAGATGGATGCGCTGGTCGCCTATCTGCAGATGCTCGGCACGCTGGTCGATTTCTCGACCTACGACGAAGCCGCCGGTTATCGCTGAGGAGAGCCGCCATGGACTACCACACGATGCGTGAGTTCGCCGACAGCTGGGCCTTGCTCGCCATGACACTGTTCTTCATCGGCGTCGCCATCTTCGCGTTCCGGCCGGGCAGCCGCAAGGCCGCCGACGAGGCCGCCAGGATCCCTCTCAAGGACGATTGAG
>VFQN01006618.1_pt1 | contig 13060 bp, 26 predicted proteins | sample 3512371 | NCBI WGS metagenome assembly VFQN01 (sample SAMN10412370, study PRJNA504923) | tailings metagenome | isolation source: Replicate 2 from Balatoc abandoned mine | place: Philippines: Itogon, Benguet | collected 2017-08-28
GAAGAACTCGTCGCACTACCTGCTACCAGTAAACTCACGAACAGGGGGAAGGGCTTTGCAGGCTTTGCTGCGGAAGAACGACCCACAGTGTCAGGCGCAGCAGAAGGAGGACTGCTACAGTTTTGCACTAGTGTTTGCAGGCTCCTTGGCACTTAGGGAGGCCTGGACTGGGCTAACTGGCATGCTGAAAGCGGGACCTCCGGCCTTGTGGTCGGCAGTGGGATCCTTGTACTGTGCAGGTACATGCTAACGGTTGGGGGGAAGGGTTTGCGAGGCATGGCACTAGGAGGTGTTCGCCGCTTGGGCCCCCCTGATCGCAAACAAGCTGTCCGTCAGCGAAGACGTCTTCCTGGCGGACCTGCCTTTGACCACGTGTCACACAACCGCCAACGTGCATCAGATTGCAGCCCTACCCTCGCGATTGGGGTGCTGGGCCCTCATCCCGTGCTATGCCTTGTCTAACTCAGTGTTTAACACGCACATGCAGGGTTCAGCTGCAGGAGTCCCTCGACTTACCCTACGTAGCCGAAACACGCGCGCTTTGCATTTGGGTTTGACCTCATAGGCTTGGACCGCGTACAGTCGCCCATGACAAGATCCCAAATTTTCTAAAATAATGGGCTTACGGCGCTCGACTTTGAGTTGGTTTCAGACCGCCTTTGCGGAGTCATCAGCAGCAAATTCCACGGTCGCATCCGCGATTTCACAGAGCAGCATTGTTGCTGTGATCAGACGCTATTCATCTACAGCCGGAGTAAACGTTGGGGAGCATCTTACCCGTCTGGCGCCGACCGGTTTACCGTCACCATCACAGGGAGACCTGCGCGCGACGCTCACCTTTTGCAGAAGCGTACAACATGCAGCTGCCACTCATAATGGTGACATACCAGCTGCAGGCTTTGGGCCTGCACCGACAGCTGCCGTGGCACCCTCAACCGCCAGCCCAAACCCGGGCCAGGTTGCATTCATCCCTGGGCCCCCGGCCGCACCTTCCATCGGCACTCCACCAACATCTCCTCTGCGCCGCAACAACAACAGCGTCCTATGCAGCATGAGCAATTACATGCTGGGGAGAAGCAGCGGAAGACAAGCAGTCGGGAGAGGCACAACATCCCCTGCCCTGCGGGCATTCACCACCAGCCCTGCTTGCCAATTCAGCAGCGGCGGCGGCGGCAGTGGGGCAGGGGAAGGCGGAAGCGGCGGGCCCCGGGACCCCACCACCATCCGCAACTTTGCCATCATCGGTAAGCATGCAAATTGGCAATCCTAACCCTCAGCCCACGTCGACCACGGCAAGACCACGCTGGTGCACCGGCTGCTGGCATGCCCCGCCAGTCCCATCCTACCCCACAACCCACCGCAATGCGCCCCTAGACCGCGTACATCAGCGCAAACGTGCACGCACAACACACCATCTTGCCCCCAGCCCATATCGACCACGGCAAGACCACGCTCATGGACCGCTGCTGACATGGCACACCTTCCCCTGTCACATGTTAACCCACACCCCCTTGCTAACCCACGCGTTCCGGTGCCCCGGCCCACGTCGACCACGGCAAGACCACGCTTATGGACCGGCTGCTGACATGGCGCTCTTTCACCTCATCTCACGTTTACCCACAACCCCTTGCTAACCCACGCATTCCGGTACCCCAGCCCACGACCACGGCAAGACCACGCTGATGGACCGGCTGTTGGCATCACCTCACTTCACGTTTACCCACGCAACTATGCTAACCCACAGGTTCCAACTGGGGCACACATCGACCCAGGCAAGACCACGCTGATGGACCGCTTTTGACATGTCACTCCGTCTCACTTCACTTCATGTTAATCCACACACCCTTGCTAACCCACATATTCCCGCCCCCCCCAGCCCACATCGACCACGGCAAGACCACGCTGATGGACCGGCTGCTTGCTGCCACGGGTCACGCCACGGGGGAGGAGCGGGCCATGGACTCAAACACGCTGGAGAAGGAGCGGGGAATCACCATCCTGGCAAAGGCAAGCACATAATCCATGTTGACCAACAACGACACATGTACCGTTGCATGAATTGTTGCGTTGGCGTGGGTGATGCTACGGACTCCAACACCCTGGGGGAGGAGCGGGGGATCACCATGCATCCTGGCAAAGGCACGTACCGGCACGTAACGGTATGTACACAATATTACTTGTTGCTTTAGTAGTTGCGTAGGCGTGGAAGGGGCGTTGGACTCGAAAACGCTGGACAAGGAGCTTGGAACCACCATCCTGACGTTGCACAACTTCAAATGCCTTGTAAGGTAGTGTGTGGCTGAGCGCATTCTCGCTTTCTTTGTACGGTTGTGATTGACTTTTTGTACGATTTCCACAACCACAGGTCACGAGCTTCCCCTGGCCCAGGGCCTGGGCGGGGCACCTCTTCAACGTTCCGCAAATTTGCCTAGTGAACCATTTAAACCATAACTCTTACCATTGCGAAACATGGACCGCAGGTCACGAGCTTCCCCTGGGCGGGGCACCACCTGAACGCGGTGGACACTCCGGGACACGCGGACTTTGGCGGCGAGGTGGAGCGGTGAGGGCGGGCAGTGGGGGTGGGACAGGAACTAGAACAGGCTTCTTGTTGGGGCCATAAGTCGGTTGGTAGCGTCTTTGTGCGCTTCCATACCGCGTTCCTGGTCTTGTGAGCGCGGCGGATGGAGGGTCCCCAGGCTTGCTGATGTGTATTTACTACCACCTGGCCCAACGCGACCTAATACACAGCGTGCTGGGGCTGGTGGACGGCTGCGTGCTGCTGGTGGACGCGGCGGGGAGTCCCCCTAGCTGCTGCATGTGTATTAACCACCACGATCCTGTCCCTGAACCTTAATACACAGCGTGCTGGGGCTGGTGGACGGCTGCGTGCTGCTGGTGGACGCGACCCTGCATGGTGCATGTGTATTAACTACCACCTTCCTGTCCCCGACCCCTCCATATGCAGGATGCTGGGACTGGTGGGCGGCTGCGTGCTGCTAGTGGACGCGACTCTGGCTGCTGCATGTGTGTTAACCACCACGTTCCTGTCTCCGACCCTTAATACACAGTGTGCTGGGGCTGGTGGACGGCTGCGTGCTGCTGGTGGACGCGGCGGAGGGCCCACTGGCGCAAACCAAGTTCGTGGTGGGCAAGGCGCTGGAGAGGGGGCTACGCCCGATCGTGCTCCTGAACAAGGTTCGTTGGAGGCAGAACCGTTGGGTGTTACACCGTATATGCGGCAAACTCGCCTCCCATTTCCCACCTCCCACCGTCAGGTGGACCGGCCTCCGCCACCCGCGAGCGCCATAGCGCCCGGTCCCACCTGGATATCCCAAGGCTTACAGTATCCCGTGTGTGCAAGTGCCGCACATGCTCTTGCTTTGACGCCACGCCCAACTCCCCGCCAGGTGGACCAGCCCGCCGCCAGCCGCGGATTGCAGTACCCAGTCTGCGACCCTAGCTATACTGCCTCTCTGAAAGCTCCCTCCCACCCCCTACCCCCGCCAGGTTGACCGGCCCGCCGCCACCCGCGAGCGCTGCGCCGCCGTGGTCAACCACATCTTCGACCTGTTCGCCTCGCTGGGGGCCAACGACGACCAGCTGGACTTCCCGCTGCTGTACGCCTCGGCAAAGCAGGTGCGTACGACACGGCTTGGGCCGTACACGGGACTGCCGTACACGTCTCGGCGAGCCGGCGCTCCTGTGCTCCTGTGTGCTGTCTGCACAGGGCAGCCTGCTCATTGTACGACCACGCCCTGTACTCTCCTGATGTGCCGCATCATGTCTACCAATGGGCAGCTGCCCAACTAACCCACATACCTTCCGACCCTTACTGTCCCCTCCCTCCCTCCCGCAGGGCTGGGCCGCCCCCTCCCTGCCCTCCTCGGCTTCCGCCTCCCCCTCCTCGTCCCCCTCCATGGCCCCCCTGCTGGACCTCATCGTACGGCACGTGCCGCCGCCCCCCTCGGCACGTGCCGAGCAGCCCTTCGCCATGGGCGTCACGTGGGTGGAGCGCGACCCGTACATCGGCCGCATCGTGACGGGTACGTCAACGGGCACGTTCTGCACGGTATTGTACGGTGCCCGTGCTGTGTACTTCACACTCACCTGGGCAGGGCCCAACTGAAGGCGACATGTGCGGCATCTTGCGTTGACAACAAGCGCGTATTCTTTGGTGATGCGCAACTCCGAGGTGCATGGGCATCGTCTACCTTGCGGCGCTTGGAGGCAGGCTGAACCCGCCATGCCGTGTGGATATGCCCGTTCATGGCAGGCCGTGTGGCGTCAGGGAGAGTGCGGCTTGGCGACAAGGTGCGGCGGAGCGCGGGACGCGGGAGGACACTGGGAAAGGGAACTGGCGTTGCGCGAAGTACACTGTCAATGCTGCAGTTGGACGGAGAGGTGGTTGCAGTTGGGTACTCGCAAGGAGGCAGCCCCGGAAGGTTACTCACTGCCAGCCCGCCGCCGATTGGTTTGCCTGGTGGGCTGCAAGTTGGAGTTGCGCTACCTCTCCAGTCTGCAGCACACGCCGCGGTGCCTGGCACGCTAAGACAGCATGGGTGCGGCAGTGCTACTATCCTACTGTGCCCTCCATCCGCAATTACCCCTCGCGAATTCCCCTTAGGTGCACGTGCTAAGCCACGAGGCGGGCGGCCCCGTGGGGGAGGAGGCGCGCGTGACGCGCATCACGAAGCGTGCAGGGATGGCCAAGGTGCGGCAACGAAGCTGAACTGATTGTTGTACTGCGTGAGCTGCATGGCATAGGGCGTGGCATGCTGCCTGGTCCAACATGCCGTCCTACAAGGCACAGCACTACAGTCTCCGGAGGCGGTTACCAATGTGCGCGCGTACAGGTACATCTCGCTCTGATAGCTGGTGTGATAGCTGGTGTGTGTGCAAACAGGCCTCTATCGCTTGCCCGTGGCCCCTGGTCAGGTGAACCTGGAGGAGGCTGTCGCGGGGGACATTGTCAGCGTGGCGGGGGCAGGTGGGTCGAAGTCCTGCAAACGTTGGAAGCAAGGCGGCACGAACAAGCTATATGGTTACAGCTGCAGATTACAAGGGGACCGGTTAAGCAAGGGGGTTAAGTTAAAAGACCCAGGGGGCCATAAACGGGCAACTCAGGTGCTGGGGGCCACGTGGTGCGGGGTCACATTACGGGATTGGTGGCGGCAGGTGGGTTGCGGTTGGTGCGGAGTTGAAAAGCGGCGCGAGGTAGTGGCTACGTTACTGTCACAATCTAAATTACAGACACCGAGTGTACGGTACGTCAAGGGGTTACATGCGGTGACGCAGGGGACCGCACGGACGAATGGGCTGCTGGGGCCCACGTGGAGGGCACGTGGCATGGCCGTGCAGCTGACACCAGCTGCAAGCAGGTCTACTACCGTATTTCCGTTTGCAGCCACTTGGCACGTCCGGCCCGCACTGTTAATGCACGGCCGGCCGTACCGTGGATTCACCTTTGCGCTTCCGGTGCGCCCACCCCTGCAGCTGCCGCCGCCATCGGCGGCACGTTGGCCGTGCCCTCCGTGGCCAACCCTTGTGAACCCCGGCCGCATTGACCCTGTACCAACCTCTTGTTACCCATGTTTTATACCGTACCTGAAATCGCCTCGTTCACACGCCGCGGCTGCCTTGGCCTTCGCAGCGGCTGCTGCCATCGGCGACACTGTGGCGGCGCCCTCCGTGGCCACCCCCCTGGACCCGGGCCGCATCGACCCGCCCACCCTGGCAATGGTGTTTGGGCCCAACGACTCGCCGCTGGCCGGCAGGGCGGGCAAGGCCCTAACGGGGCGGGCCATCGGGGAGAGGCTGCAGGTGGGGTGGGGCGGTGCGGTGGGCAGGGGCTCCGGCAGGGGAGCATGGTTTCGGTGGAGGGTCTTTGAGGACTCTTGCCATGTGTCCGGAGGGTGCCCGACGCGGAGGGCGACTCTGGCCATGGTGTTTGGGCCCAATGAATAGGCGCTGGCCGGCAGGGCGGGCAAGGCGCTGACAGGGCGGGCGATAGGGGAGCGGCTGCAGGTGGGCCGGAGTGGGATGGGGGTCGGTGGGCAGGGGGCTGTAGGTCCCACCTGCGTGGGCCTTCCTATCCCTAACCCACCCATCTACCCTTCCTCTCGCACCCATCCTCATCAACTGCCAGGCTGAGGCGGACACCAGCGTCAGCCTGCGCGTGAGGCCCGTGGACGGTGTGTACCTTGGGGCGTGGGAGGGAAGGGTATTACCGTTACGTTGAGGGTCTGTAGATGCTGCAAGGTGCAGACTTGCGGGGAGCTGCAGCTCTTTACCCAACAGTTTATTGATGTACAAGTAACTATCGAGTCCCGACGTACGTGTAGGATAAGTGTCATGTGTACGGATACCCGTAGTTGGATTCCCGGGTTCTCCCATGCCAGGCGGCACCGAGCGCTACGAGGTGCAGGCCTGTGGCGAGCTGCAGCCAGGGCCAATCACAAAATAACATCCATGTAGTCCTGTTTATCCACGCTTTTTTCCCCTCCCAGGCAGCACCGAGCGCTACAAGGTGCAGGCATGCGGCAAGCGGCAGCAGGGGCCAACTTCAGAAGTAAATCTGACTGTTACTGCATATTCACGTAATTTCCACTCCCAGGCAGCACCGAGCGCTACGAGGTGCAGGCCCGCGGCGAGCTGCAGCTGGGCGTGCTGATCGAGGGCATGCGGAGGGAGGGCGCGGAGCTGGCGGTGTCGCCGCCGCAGGTGCTGCTCAGGTGGGGCGTGTGTATTAGCTGGTAATACACATGGCTGTGAGTGTTAGCAGTGCTCCGACCGGGGGGAGGGCGCGGAGCTGGCGGTGTCGCCGCCGCAGGTGCTGCTCAGGTGGGGCGTGTGTATTAGCTGCTAATACACATGGGTGGGGGTGTTGGCGGTGCATGAGACGTGACGCCCCTCGAGCACGTGCTCAAGGTGCATGAGACGTGACGCCCCTCGAGCACGTGCTCAAGGTGCTGAGGGACATCTCATGGAGTCTTAGTGCGTCAGCAGTAGTCCATCATGGCATTACTTGACACGTAATAATCACCATCCTACAATTTCATCCACTTTTTCACACCAACAGGAGGGACGAGGACAGCGGGCAGGTGCTGGAGCCCCTTGAGGAGGTGATGCTGGAGGTGGCGGACGAGGTGGCTGGGGCCGTCATCGAGGCGGTGTCGCTGCGGAGGGGCGAGCTGATGGACATGACGCCGCTGGGGGACACGGGTGAGCTGGGGTGGGGCCAAAGTGGGTGTGTTAGGTGTGGATTAGCATGAGATGTTGTGAGGGGGAAGCAGGGGCGAGCTGGCGGACATGACGCCGCTGGGGAACACGGGTGGGTTGGGGGTGCGTGGGTTAGCAGGAGTTGTGGGTTAGCAGCAGGTGCCGCTGCGGCGGGGCGAGTTGACGGGCATGACGCCGCTGGGGGGCACGGGTGGGTCGGGGGTGCACGTGCACGTGCAATTGTTGCCTGTGGGTTAACTTCCCGTGCCTCCTTGTGCACTCCGCTGCGTGCCGGTCCCGTTGTTGCAAGTTCATTGCCTCTGCGCCTGCTGTCATGACGGTACTCTGTAGCCACCCGTACCTCCCCGCACCATGCTCTTGCCATTTCTGTTCATTGCCCCTGTGCGTGTCTGGCTTTGTGCTCTGCACGCAGGAAAGCAGCGGCTGACATTCATCGCGCCTTCGCGGGGACTCATCGGCTTCAAGTGGGTGGCAACAGGGCGCTGTTAGGTGTTAGGTGTCACGTGTTAGTGTTACGTGTTACGTCTCACGTGTTACGTGTTACGTGTTCGCGATATGCGTACACGCTGCATGGGGCCGCACGTACTGAGGAGCTCATGGCACGGCCAGTCTACACCTAGCAACTGCGCGTCCACTTCCTTGGCCTACGCACCTGCACGCCACCATGTCAGCCACATAGGAGCGTGTTCGTGCACCTGACTCGCCTTTGGTCCGCCTGTCGTTGCCTTGGCACACGCTTTGTGCATCCCTGCACCGCATGCTAACACACAGGAGCGTGTTCGTGCACCTGACACGTGGCGAGGGCATCATGTCACGCCAGTTCCTGCGCTACGGAACACACAAGGGGCAGCTGGACGGGGTGCGGAAAGGTGAGTCAGGTGTACGGCCAGAGCGCCTGGGCTGTGTAGCATTAGGTGCTGGTTGTACGACAATGAGCCAATGCTCGACCTGAGGAGCTAGGCAGTACGACCAGAGGGGCTGGGCCCAGGCTGGGCCCTAAGGGACGAGGCTGCGCAACGGCAAGCAGCGATAGCGCTGCAACACTCAACGCCCGACCCGTCCGCAGGCGTCATGGTGTATCTGGCTGAGGGCCGGCCCAACACCTTGCACTGCACATGTGCTCGCTTTCACCTTAATGTCCATCCTCCAGCAAGTATGACGGGCATTGGACCGATACTTTTTTTCAATGGCCATATCACAAGCTCCCTTCGTACGGCATTCTCAGGCATTCTCAGGCATTCTCAGGCATTCTCAGGCATTCTCAGGCATTCTCAGGCGTCCCATGGTGTCCCTGGCTGACGGGCGCGCCACCACCTACGCCCTGGTCGGTTGGTAGTAAACAAGATTTGGGCTTTCGTACACTAACCAGCGTGGATTATTCGTGCACAACCGCAGGCGTGATGGTGTCTCTGGCTGACGGCCGGGCCACCACCTACGCCCTGGGCGAGCTGCAGAGCCGGGGCACCTTCTTCGTCACCCCCGGCACCGACGTGTACGGCGGCATGGTGGTGGGGGAGCACAACCGGGACGAGGACCTGGACGTGAGTGGTGGTGATGGTGGTGCACGTGTATTAGCGTGTTGGGGTATGTGTGTTAGCGGGCTGGTGCCAGGGGTGTACGCGGGCATGGTTGTGGGGAAGCACGACCGGGACGAGGACCTGGACGTGAGTGGTGGTGGTGGTGGTGGTGGTGAACGTGTATTAGCATGTTGGGGTATGTGTGTTAGCGGGCTGGGGCTTGGGTTGTATCCGGCATGGTTGTGGGGAAGCACGACCGCGGCGGAGAAGCGGGTGGGAGGGCCCGCCCTTGTGTATGTCAGAGGACTTGGCGCAGGTGGGCCACGTGTGCTGTCTGGCCTGCTGCCCTGGGGTAATGCATGTTGTCGTTACCGGGGTTAAGTCGTACATCATCGCTCGCGGCGGTGCTTCCCGTACGGTACCCGCCGTACAACGCTCACGGCAGGCATCGCTGGATGTGGTAGTCGCGTCCCCGGGGGCCCGTGCAAGGCAAAGAAAGGAGCACAGCAACAACTGCAGCGCCTGCGTGCGATGTGTTTACCCATTGTTGTATGGTACCGTACACTCTGTCCATTCGTTCATGATGCGCTATGCAGGTGAACCCGTGCAAGGAGAAGAAGGCCAGCAACGTGCGCACCGTCATGGCAGACGACAAGATCTCGCTGGGCGCCCCGCGGCTGATGAGCCTGGAGGACGCCATAGGGTGCGTGTGGGGGGCTCGGGACGGGGGGCGTTTGTACGGCACAGGGTGCGGCTGGGGCTGGGGACCGGCGGGGGCCGCAGCCCGCTTGTACGGCAGATTGCATCTGTATCACAACCTAAATGTGGTCGTTGTGGGGTCGGGCGCATGGAGCAGTTGAGCCTCGAGGACGCCGTTGGGTGCGGGGGCTGGTGAAGAGAGGTACGGCAGGCTGTGGGCCGCTCGTACAGCATGCCCTATTGGTAGCGTATGGCCCTTAGGGTGCGGTCACACGACGTTACGTTACGTCACGTTACCTCAAGGCGGAGGCTGGTAACGTGGCCCAGTAACGTAACGTCGGGAGAGGGGCCCGGCGTTACGTTACCTGGTCCGCGTTACCTGGTATGGACCACACGTATGGGCGTTCGGTGAAGTTGCGACCACCCGAATTATAAACTTGACGGTAACGTAACGTGATGTGACCGCTACCTTACTGTAGTAGTACCATGTACCCATTCCCGGTGCCGTTCCATTGCTCTAGTGCTCTTATTGTCGTTCCGCTTGCCGTACGGTACGCTTGCCTCCCCCAGGTATGTGGCCGCGGACGAGCCGATCGAGGTGACTCCCGCCCTAGATCATCTACGGCAAACCCCAAAGCCTTTCCGCCGCTCTCTCCTTGCTGTTGCTGTCTACCCTTGCCTCGCTGTTGCTGCCTACCCTTGCCCTCCACGCTCCTCACAGGTACGTGGCCGCGGACGAGCTGATTGAGGTGACGCCCGCTGCTGTGCGCATCCGCAAGGAGATCCTGGACGCGGGGGCGCGACGGTCACGTGCAAAGAAGCAGCAGCAACAGCAGCAGCAGTAGCTGCACAGGTAGAGCAGCAGCAGCAGCAGCAGCAGCAGCAGCAACAGCGGCGGCGGCGGCGGCAGCGGTGACGGCAGCAGCAGCAGTCGCTGCACTAGTAGAGCAGCGGCAGTGGAAGGGGTAACACCCACCCATCCACCTACCCACGGAGAGCAAGGAACGGACAGCGAGGAACGAACGTGCACACGCCTCGTTGACAGGGTGTATGCAGCACAGCGATTCCCTTAATGTGCGGGTGTCTTGACTCCTTAGTCGTACGTTCATACACACGCCGCAACAGCTTCGCGACTGGCGTTAATGCTAGGGACGGTTTCGAGTAATGCGTGGGCTTTGGGGTGATGGTTGCGCATTGAGGATGCGGTAGGCGTTGAATGCGATGTATAGGCCTTGGTATGTTAGGTGAAGCGCTGCGGGGCGGCGGTCGGTACGGGATTGCGAGGGGACAGGGGAGGGTGCAGGGGCTGAGGGAGCGCGGAGAGGCAGCGGGCGTGGCGTGTGGGTAGCCAAGGGTGCGGAGAGCGCGTGTGTACGCGCGACTTACAGGTGAGCGTGTGATGCTGTGTGGCAATGGGTGCTCGCGTGACAAGACTAGGAGTGGGTACGGAATTGAGGCGCCGATGTTGCCAGCCTTTGGGGGCGTGCAGAGTAGGCCGCCAGTCGATGTGACACGTGCATGACACGTGTACGGCGGGTGGCTTGCCTACGTTTGTGGGCTAGGCGACACGGCGGCGCTGTGCTGATGCTGTGTGTGTCATCCTTGCATGGGTGGCTTGTGGCTTGGTAGCATCATCAGGTGGCTGTATGTATGGATTTACAGTTTTGGTCCAGGTGGCTGCTTAGCGTTGCTTCAGCGGATTCATAGCAGTGCTACTGGTTCCCTACGGCTGGTGCGACAGGGCACGGGTACTGCAGGCGCTGGTGTGCATATGGGGCCAGGTGACACGTGACACGGGGGACCGAAACATGTGCAGGTGAAGGGGATATCGTACGGTGTATGTCATTGTGCACTACTGTGTACTACTGTGCCAGGCGCCGCCCTGGTGCCTGCAGTAGCATCGATACTGAGCTGGCGGTTTGGCCCGTCGCTCGTGCGGTGCCGTGTTGGGGGCTTGTGGCTTTCGTTAAATCACGTACGAATACATGTTACTGCTACATGTACGTAGGACATCGGTGCACACAGCAGCCGGCAAAAGGGAAGTTCCCTGACCGCACCATGTAAGCCTGCCAAGATACGTTCTCCGTCGTACCCAGGGGTTCTCCCCTGCTCGTATCCCATCAACCGCATCAGAGCGCATCTGATCTGCTGCCCAGTGCAAACCCTACGCAAAAGCATGCCGCATGCTTGCACTAGCATCGCCTTTGTTACACTTCGCCGGAAGGTTACAGGGGGTTTGGTTCCATCCTGGCAAGAACACATGGGTGACCTTGGCACCTGATGGCAGTGCTCAACGCCTATACGGTGCACCGACGACCCATTTTGCACGCAGGCAAACATTAACTGCCCCCATGCACCAGGGATGGATTCAGGTCCGCCATGTCCACCTGCCCCAGCTGCTTGGCCAGGCGCGGGGCGCACAGCACGGTGCGTGACAGGGTGGCGTGGAGGGCTACGACGTCCTTGGCACCCTCCAGGGTGAGGCGCTGGTGGTGTGGGTCGGTGTGGGTTAGCTGCAGCAGCTGCAGCATGGAGCCGTAAGCCTGGCAGACAGGCGCCAGAACCGCTGGCAGCTCCTGGCGGGACACCGCTTCCATGGCCAGCTCCGGCAGGACAGCTGCGAGCTCACGTGCCTGCTGGGGGCTGCAGGCGCATCGCAGCTGCTCCCCTTCTGCCTCGTGCTCCTCGCCCTCCTGCCCCTCCTCTTCGGTTATTAGCTTATTACTGCGTCCTGCACCTCTGACCCTGCCGGTTCCCCGCTGTGGGTCCCCAGCAGCGGCAGCAGCACCACCAGGCTGGAGGCCACGGCGGACAGCTGCTCCAGAGTCAGGGTCTCGCGGAGGCCATGCAGCTCCGAGACCAGCGACCGCACGAAGACCTGTGGCATCGAGCCGGGGGCGGTTGGGCGGCACGAACGATGGCATACTGCTACGTGATAGCCGTAAAGCAGGCGACAAGACCTTTTTGAGCTACAGCGCGGCATGCCAGCAAGCGGACTCGCTTCTCCCGTACCCTCCCGCACCCGCACCTCCAGCTCTTCGTGCTGCTGTGGGTGCAGCTTCGCGCCAGGGAGCAGCACGCCGGTCAGGACTTGCAGGGCCGCTGAGCCCACCACCACCGCCCAGCGCCGCTGCTGGATGCCTGGTGTGGTCTCGCGCCACTCTTGCAGTACCCTAATGACGGTCGCGAGCGTGTTTGCGCGTACCAGCTTTTTCAGCAGCTCTTGGACCTCCGGGCCAACCGGGTTCCACCTGCCCTGACCTGGGCACACCTCAGCTGTCCTCCGCTTTTAGGCCGCCCGGTCACACAACCCGCTATATTATGCATATGCTAGGATGCTTGTTGGTCGCTCTTCATGCGGAGTCGCACAAAGAGCGCTCTTCCAGACATGCGCCGAAAATGACTTGGGCAATTGCTCCATAAGCGCTGTACAAGCATAGGAGACCTCTGTAAGGGTCACAGACATAACATGTAGCCCTTGGCTCGGCGGCAAGGCGCTGTTCGGGCAGGCTGTGCCTCGCTTTGGTTTCACGCGACAGCTCCTGAAAAGTGCAGTAACCCACACCCGACGAGCTGTTCGGCATTACAACTATGCTTTATAT
>VFQN01006619.1_pt1 | contig 13059 bp, 10 predicted proteins | sample 3512371 | NCBI WGS metagenome assembly VFQN01 (sample SAMN10412370, study PRJNA504923) | tailings metagenome | isolation source: Replicate 2 from Balatoc abandoned mine | place: Philippines: Itogon, Benguet | collected 2017-08-28
CACGCTGTACCCCTGTAGAACTCCACAGTTTGCCTTTCACACCCTGCTCGCCAATTCCTCCCCTTTAATCCCCAAACCGTATGCGGTTTCAGCCCTGTGTTCCTTCGTGTGTGGAAGGAGTGAGGTGCCACGTGGGGTTGGCGGAGGGTAAGGGGGTGGCGGGTGGGCAGGACAAGACGGAGGAGAGGGTGGAGTATCTGGTGCAGCTAGGCGGCGGGGCCTTGGGCAAATTGTGCGATAGGTTGTTGGGGAACTGTAATACCCGCCGGTGATGCCAGCTGATGTGTCCATGTATCGTATGTATGGCTTTACACTTTTGGTCCCCTTCCAGAGCCCAGCCCCGTCCCACTCAGGAAACAGAGCTGGTCCGGCCATAAAGGACAGGGGGGGTCCCACCCCTCTCGCTGTACGGATAGAAGCAACCAGCTCCATCAAAGGATAGGCCACGACAAGTGGTCGTGCCTGGCAAGCTTCCGCATCCTCTCGAGGCCATTGGGCCTGTGGCGTACAGCTGGTCCAGCAACGCTAGCGTGGCATCGGGCATACAGCTGCTCAGTGGGGCTCCCCTGCAGCTGGTGCTCTCACCACAATACCATGCACCATGTGCCTCGTACCACGTACGCAGGAGCAGTAGAAGCAGCAACAGCAACAGAAGGGGGTGCACGCGGGGGTGTCGCACGTAACCGCTTTACGGCCTTAGCCGCAGGAGGAGGCACGGCGCACGGTATGCTAGGCCACGCTGGGGAGCTACCGGCGGCATGCCACCATGGACAAGACCATGGACCTGCAGCTACCGGTGCGGCTGGCGGGAGTAGGTACCAGCTACAGCTCTGTTCCGCGAGGCGGAGTTCCCCAACTTGAGGCACGGTACCTGATCCTGCCTTACTCACACCCCCCTTGCCCCTAGCCCCGGGCTAGTGCGTCCTGGTGTAACCGAGGCCAACGGCTGCCCAGCGGCTGCAGGCCTTGCGCCTAATCAAGCATCTACGCGAACTGCATACTTCATATTCCTGCTATATAAAATTGATAGTGCGTCAACATCGACACCCAGGAGACTTGCACACAGGGGTCACAGACTGTCAATGTCGTAAGGTCACCTTTCCGGATGCTGCTGTCGACATGGGCTCTACATGTATACTGGAGTCAACAAGATGGTTCCTGCAGTTCGTGAAAGCGGGCCCACGCCACCCTAGACACTTACTGTAACATTACGGTTGGTTTTCGCATGCTCACCTGTTCCCTGGCCTCGTTCACTCATGCCGAGGTCTTTCCATTAACATGCACCGAAAAGAAGGGCTGTTCCAGCGCCGTTCGGGCCTCGGACTTTCGAACGGCGGCGGCATTCTGGCCTACTCGCACGGGGGACGTGCGCCTAGCTCAGCCCACGGGGGTCTTGCCGCGCACCACTCAGCACGGCGGCGGTCGTCGCTCGGTCACAGCACAGCACCTGACCTTCTGGGCTCCACCACTCCCCAGTGTCCTGTCCGGCCCACCATCCGCAGCAGGCCTGCCAGGGAGGACCTTCCACAGCCCCCAGCTGCCGTGCCTCGCCACAGGCAGCAGCAGCACCAGCAGGACGCAGCACCCCAGACCCCCGCGTCCAGCCCAGAGGTTCAGGAGCTGCTAAAGAGGCTGGTGCGGTCAAACAGTGCCACGACCGTCGTGAAGGAGTTGAGCCAATGGCGTGAGACCGCACCTGAGAGGCAGCAGCAGGCGGCAGCAGCGGTGGTGGGCACGGCGGCACTGCAAGTCCTAACCCGGGTGCTGGGTCCGGGCGCCAAGCTATCGCCGCAACAGAGGGGGGAGGTGCAGGTACGTGCCAAGTGGCTGGTAGCAGAGTGTGCGGGATTGGCAGGTCCGCTTGCGTGCTGTGTCGAGCTTGTAGCCCCTGACCGCCGAAGGTGCAGGGTGATACAGACACGTGGTCGATTGAGCGCCCTTCTTACTTGTAACCGCCCACGCCGCTGCTACCGCAGGTGCTCGTCCGGTCGCTGGTCTCTGAGCTGCATGACCTCCATGAGACCCTGACCCTCGAGCAACTGTCCGCCGTGGCCTCCAGCCTGGTGGTGGTGCTGCCGCTGCTGGGGGAGCAGAGCGGGGAGGCAGGCCAGGAACACGACGCAGCGGAAAGTCAGGAGCAGGGCGGCCAAGAGGCACCGGATGAGAGGCTCCATTTCATATGCAGTTCTGATGTTGTGCACGATCTAGCGGCCACTCTGCCGGGGCTTGCCAATGACGCCGTCTCCCAGCACCCTCTGCCAGCAGTCCTGGCCCCCGTGTGCCAGGCCTACGGCTCCATGCTGCAGCTGCTGCAGCTAACCCACACCGACCCACAGGCCCGACACCCCGGTGCCCTCACCCTGGAGGGCGCCAAGGTCATCGTAGCCCTCTACGGCTTCCTGTCACGCACCGTGCTGTGCGCCCCGCGCCTGGCTAGGCAGCTGGGGCACGTGGGCATGAAGGACCTGCATGCTGCCGTACAGGTTGCCGTACGGTACCGCCTTGCGGTACCGGCGGACATTCTTGACGTCCCGCCATCCTTCTGGGATGCCGTCAGGCAGCGGATATACGAGCTGGTGGGGGCTGCCCGCGAGGGGGCAGCGGCAGTGGGAGTGTCTGCAGCGGAGGTGATAACAGCAGGGCAGGGCAGTAGGGCCGCGGGGCTCGATGCGCGGTTGCTTGCGGAGGTGCTGGGGGCGCTGTGCCGCGACCTCGCAGCCAGGCGGGAGGTGGAGCGGGCCTCTGGCGGTGGGGACAAGGAAGCCAAGGGCCCAGGGGGTGCCGAGGCGGCGTGGCTGCTTGGCACCACAGCCCTGCTGCTGCGCTCGCAGCAGGCTGGGGCACAGGACAGGTGGAGTGAGCTGAACGCTGCGGTGGAGTCGGTGCAGGGGCAGCTGGCGGAGGCGCAGCGGGACTTGAACGAAGCCGAGCGCAAGCGGCGAGCATGTCAGGCTCGCACGCAGCAGCAGAGGCAGGCGGCAGCTGGCAAGAAGGGCGGTAAGGCAGCTGCCAAGCAACCGGACGAGCAGCAGGGCGGTGTGGAGGCAGCTGAGGAGCGCGCGCTGATGGAGGGGGTGCTAGAGTGCCAGGAGCTCGTGAAGATAGCGGAGGCAGAGGTGGAGGACGCGGTGGGCAAGCTACGCGATTTGGGTGTCGCGTGTATGCAGCAGCAGCTGGAAGTGGGCGTGCTTCTGCAGCTAACAAAGGAGGCGGCGGAGGCAGCTGGGCAGGCGGGGGCTGGCGGCGCGGCCTTGGGCGTGGCCCTCGAGGGGCTACTGATGGACAGGATGCTGGAGCTGCAACCAGTGGCGTTGGTGCAGGTGGGTACAGCTTCTGCGCCGCCAGGCAGTTGAGGGCTCGTGCACATATGTGGCATGGCAAGACAGTGTATGCTGCTCCATTCGCATTGAATTGTGTTTGAATCTGTGCCAGTGGATTCAGACACAATTGGAGCTGTTGACATCTTTACACGCGCTGCTAGCTGCCGTGTGCACAGTGTGAGTCGCCCGTGCCACACCCTTCCCTCTGTCCACCCGCGCAGGCGCTCTCAGCCCTTCGCCTCATCGACCATACGCTGCCTTTTCAGGCGCTGTCATCACTTCTAGAGACGCTGGTCCCCCGTCTCGACGAGCTTGGGCACACGGAGCAGCTGGAGCTCATACACGCGCTGTCAGGCCCCGCTCAGCAAGTGTCAAAGCCCACCGCTGCCACTTTTCTGGCGGCCCTCACACGCTCCATCTCCAGCAGCGCTACTGGTGGGCTGGGCTGCGCGCCATCGGAGCTGCTGCTTGCGGTGGTGGGCGCAGCGGCCCGGTGGCGTGTGCCCCTGGACCAGGGGTGGCTTGGGCAGCTGGAGCAGGAGCTGGTGGACAGGCTGGCGGGCGAGGGCGAAGGCGAGGGTGACGGCGGGAGCGGGGCGCCTGCCGCTGTGGCCCGAGAACAACCCGTCCTGCGGCAACAGCTGCTGAGCGGGCTCATTGTGCCGTTGGCGGTGCTGGGGCAGGAGTTGCGCAAGGTGCGGACCGCGGCCCGCGGCTTGCTCCCCACGTGATGTGGCATAGTGAAAAGAACGGCCGCCGCTGTATGTGGAAATTCCTTAGGGACGTGCATTACTGGTGTGCTGTGTGTGGTGGTGCTCCGGTCGCCGCGCAGGCGCGCAACCTCCCGCCTTCATTTCAGCGTGCTCCACGACGTGCCAGCCTGACTTACCCGATCTTCCTGCCCCCTGCCGCAGCCCGACCTGTTCGTGTGTGCGCTGGAGGAGTGGCGGGGCCGGGCCTCCAAGCCCTTCACAGGCCTGGACCCCGACACGGCCGCCCTGCTGCTGGGGTGGGCGGCGCGAGGGCACGGATGGCAGCCCACGTCCCAGCTGCACCAGGTGCATTGTCAGACGCCTGAGTTGCCCCGCTGGGCCGGCGCGAGTCCTTACAAACGAGCACATACGGCATGTCATTGAGGACATACAAGCGCATCACGGCTCCCTGTCTATTTGGCCCCAAATGCGGCACACCGCATGGCGAGGCAACATGATGTGCCATAACGCTGTCTTGGCTACAGTTCCCCTTCGTCCTGCGGCACCACTGCTGCTAGCGTATACACGCATGAGTCGTACGCTCACCCCATACGCACACATTGGTATTGGTATTGATATTGGTCTTGGTGCCCGTGGCGCAGGTTGTGGAGTCCTTCGCCGCTGCGGCACTGCGACTGCAGCTCGAGACCCCTGAAGCGCTGGCACGCATGCTTCTGGTGGCGTCTAGGGCCGTGGAGGGAACCACTCCTTTGGTGCGTTCGCGTGTGTTACAGGGGCAGGGGCAAGGCGCGTTGTCCTAGAGGCCGCCTTGGGGCAGCGACGGGTGCAACAAGTATGGGGACGCTGCAACCCTGCCTGGGCGCAACCCTGCCTGGGCGCAACCCTGCCTGGGCGCAACCCTGCCTGGGCGCAACCCTGCCTGGGCGCAACCCTGCCTGGGCGCAACCCTGCCTGGGCGCAACCCTGCCTGGGCGCAACGGTACTGGTTTCGCGTTACTGTGTTAAAACGAGCCAGGGGACGTTCAGAGGCACTACTATATGCCGGCGGGCAGACACTCTGATGTTTACCATCACCCAACCGACACAGGTTGGTGCGCTGTGCACCAGACAGTGGTACCATGCATGTGGTTAGGTGGTTAGGTAGCCATGAGCGCGTGCGCGTGGTGCTGCACACCCGGAGCCGCTAAGTGGCGCTGTGCACCCAACAGGCCACTGTGAAAGGTGGCAACAGAGGAAGATATATGCCCCTGCCGCTCCCTGCACGCTGCAGGGACGACACGCGGGGGCTCTTGCACGTCCGCCCTCCTTCCTCGCGCCTGCCGTCAAGCGCCTGCTGTCCATGAAGCCAACCGCCAACGACCTCGCCAGCGCCGTCGCCGCCTTGTACGGCAAGCCGCGCCTCGACCCCGACCTCGCGCTCCTCAAGCGCATGCTGGACATGGCGCAGCTGCAGATAGCGGGCGCCCGCCCCCTGTCGTACGCCCAGCTCCTGTCGGGCTGCGTGGCGGCTGGCTGGCGGCCGGACGAGCGGTGGCTGGCGGAGCACCACGCCGCGGCGGCCAAGGCGCTGCGGGCGCCTGGCGCCGCAGATGCGGATGTGCTGCTGCAGCTGCTTAGCGCCCTGTCAGCGCCCCAGCTTGCACCCCGGGCGGGCAGCGACGGTGCATACATGGCTGCCCGCGACGCACTGCTTTGCGAGGTGGCACAGCGCCTGCTGCTGGAGCCGGCCGTGCGCACGCTTGCGGCCCAGCCGGACGTGCTAATGGAGGCTGTACGGCAAGTTGTCGTACAGGGTGCCCGGCCGGCTGGGCAGTGGGCGCAGCAGGTGATGCACCTGACGGGGGGTATGGTGCAGCAGCTGTCCACCAGGGGCCTGGCGTGTGCAGCCGAGGGCCTGGCGCTGCTGCGGGCCGCACCGTCCGCATCCCTGACCGACGCGCTGCTGACCCAGGCGGGCAAGTACGGCACGGAGTCGTACGACCCGAGGCACCTTGGCTTGCTGCTGGGCGGGGTGCACACGCTGCAGCAGGTGGCGAGCGCTGCGGACGCGGGAAGGCAGCAGCTTCAGGCAGCAGAGGACAGTAAGGCAGGTGCCCTGACTGCGGAAGCGCAGGAGGCGTGGGGCCGTGCCCACGCCGCCTTCCTGCCTCAGTGCCTCGACGTACTGTCCACCTACACGCCCGCCCAGGTCATAATGGTAACGGGCAGCGTGGTGGCATACGTGATGGCCCAGCCCGCGGGGGCCTTGCAGGCGGTGGATGCGCCGTGGCTGTCCGGCCTGCTGGGCGCCCTGCTGCAGTGCCGTACGTCTGGCGCGCTGCCCCCGCCCTCCCTGCTGGTGGACCTGCTGCGCCTGGGCTCACGGGTGCTGGGCGGCAGCGAGGACGGGGGCATTGCGGCAATGGCGTCGGCGGACACAACCCGCAGCAGCAGCACAGCAGATAACGGCTGCGTTGCGTCCATGTTGCTCAGCTATGTGCAGCTGTCCTTGACGGACCTGGCTGCGGCAGCCGCGGAAGATGTCGACTGGCCACTGCTGTTGCGCGCGGCATTGGCCGCTGGCGTGTGCCCTGAAACTTCGGTGCTGCAGAAGTACGCCGCCGCACTTGCGGAGCGCCTATACGGCATGCTCAATAAAGGGACGGGTTCTAAGGACCAGCTGAGCGGCGCAGTGCGGACCCTTGAGGAGGCAATCACATCAACGCTGCAGCCGGCGCTGCCTTGGGTCCCTGCCGGTGGACTGCTGCCCCGCGTGCTTGAGTCCCCGGCGCTGCTCCAGGCGTGCAGCCCGCGGCAGCTGGCGTTGCTGTGCACGTACGCCACACAGTCGGGGCTGGGCTCGCAGCGGATGTGGGAGCACGTAAGGGCGGAGGTGCAGGCGCGCGGTGAGTCGCTGTCGGCAGCCAGGGGCAACGCTGCTGCTGCAGCTGACTACTTTTCAGTGTGCTATGCGCTGGAAGTGGCAGGCTGCAGCATGGCGGGGAGTGGGTTGGCAAATGGGGTGCGCACGTGGCTTGGACAGCTGCAAGACCTGCACAGCAGCGAGGGGCCGAGCATGGCGCCGCTGCAGGCGCTGCACGTGCTGTGGGTCGCACACCGCCTGGGGGACCTGGCCCTGGCGCCCCCCGGCGTGTGGGCTGCCTTGCACGCCGCCACGGACAGCCAGCTGCAGTTGTTGCTGTCGTACCAGCTGGCGCAGCTGGTGGAGCTGCGGGCGGCGGCGGCGGCGGCGGGGCTTCCGCTGCCGCCTGTGGTGGAGGGCTACACCGTGCGGGTGCTGGGCGCTCTCGGTGCAAGGCAACAGGCTCATCCGGGCGCAGGTGCGGGTGCTGCTGCTGCCAGCGATGCAACCCTGCTGGGGCTTGCCTCTGTCAGGGCGCTGGCGTACCTGCCGGCTGAAGTGCAGGGAGGCAGCGTGGGGGCGCTGCTGGCCCATTCGCTGTCGTTTTTTGAAGCAGACAGCAGCACAGGCGCTGCTACCACCGGCGGTCGCGTCAGCGGCTTGTCCGCTGCAGACGCTGCGACTTGGGCTGCTGCCGTGGAGAGACTTCAGAGCGCGCTTGGCGGTCCCCCCGCCTCAACGCTGTCCTTGAGGCAGCTGCGCGGGGTGGTCGGCGCTCTTGCGGCGCATGCGCCGGCGGCTACCCCATTAGCAGGCACCAAGGGCGCGGGCGAAGGCGCTGGGGCGGGGTCCCTAGGCCTGCACGAGACCGTAGCGGTAAGTGCGTGACTGGAGCTGCGAGGCCACCACATGGCCACATACCGTTCAGTGGTCCGGCCTTTCCTAGTAGATGCCTTCTTGCACTAGCTTACCCTCTCAGTTTTCATGATCATGTCTAGCCGTACCCACGGGCCTAGAGCCTTACTGCACCTGGTTAACACGCCTGCAGTGCCCGTCACCTACGTATGTGCTGCTACAACCTGACTGCAACTTGGAGCACCAGTTGCTCCACTTACGGTATTGTCCGACGGCCTGCCTGCCCCTCGCCCCCGCCTCACGGCTTGCTAGTGTAGGTGGTGCGCGTGCTGGTGGCACTGTCGCCCCAGAGCGTTGTCGCGCTGGACATCCTGACTCCGCTGTTTCAGCGGGTAGAACGTGCGGGGGACAGCCTAGGCACCTTGGGCTCAGTGGAGGAGCTCTGCGCCGTCGCATCGGCCATCATAGCGGCAGGGGGCCAAGACGCCCTGCCGCGGCCGGCGGCGGGTGCACTGGTGCAGCTGCTAAGCTGCGAGGGCGTCATCGCACAGCTCCCGGCAGAGCACGTGCTTCAGGCGGTGCGCTACGGCCTGCCGAGGCAGCAGCAGGGCAGCGGCTCTCTGCCGGACGCAACAGCCGACGCGCTGGCCGGGAGGCTGGTCGCGTACGAGGCAGCAGGCGTGTCACGCCTTCGCGCCAGCCTGCTGGTGCACGGCTGCGGCGCAAGCCGCAGCGTTGTTGCGGCTGCAGCACGCGCTTTGCTGCAGGAGGCTGCAACCAGCTGCGAGGCACTGACGGACCACAGGCCTGAGGACCTGCTGGATGCCCTGGTGTGCCTGGTCCCAAGGGGTGGTGCGGAAACAGCCTCATCTGCTGCCGCTCAAGGGGACGGTCAATGGGAGGGCCATGGCGGCGTGGTGGGCCAGGGTGCGAGCCTGTCCGCTGCAGAACTCGCGGCCTGGATCCTCCTGTTGGAGGGGCTGTGCAGCAGCCTGGGCGACTCGTCCGCATGCACGCTGACCGTGCAGCTGCTGCAGGACGTTGCCCAAGCGCTGGCGGCGCGCAGTGCTGGTCCCCTGACGGACGCATTGGGAGGGGAGCTGAGCCCAGGAGCGACCGTGAAGGTGGGGTCACCAACGCAACGCTATTGACCTGTTGATGTAGTGCTTGCAAGGTTGCATTATGCCTGCTACCTTGTTCGGGTCAGTACTTTGCGAGCAGCACCCCATCATTCCATTTTGGCCTCGGCCCTTGCAGGCCTGCCGTGCTCTGTTAAAGCTGTCACCGCAGTCGCCCGAGGCGCTTACGGCACTATCTCCGCTGCTGCTGAGCTGCGCTGCATGCCCGCCTGTCAGCCCGGACGACACCAGCTCACCCAGTGAGCTGTGCGCGCTGGCTTCGGACATCATTCGGTGCGGAGGCGACAGCGCACTGCCCTCCCAGCCGGCAGGGGCGCTGCTGCGCCTGCTGTGCTGCGAAACAGTCATAACGCAGCTGCCCCCGTCCGACGCAACGCACGCGGTGCGCAACAGGCTGGTGACGGCGGGACGGGACACGCATTTCGCCCTGCCGGATGCGGTCGCTGAGGCTCTGGCCGCAAAGCTGCAGGCGCATAACCCAGGCCTGACCCCTTTCTCGGCCTGCTGCTTTGTGGACCGCATCCATTCCGGCTCCAACGGCGGCGCCGTCTGTCGGGCGGCGAGGTCGCTGCTGCAAGCTGAGGGGTCAAGCGGACTCAGCAGCTACAGCTCACGCCAGCTGTTTGGCATTCTGGGAAGCATTGTCCGTAGCGGCATCGTGGAAACACTGGACGACGTCCCCTCGCCGGTAGCGGACGGCGCAGAAGCAGCGACCGGGAAGCCGCGGGAGGGCATGGACACGCCCCTGGCAGACCTGGCCTTGCGGGTGTACCGGGAGCTGGCGAGGGCGGCCAAGGAGGGGGCCATGCAGTTGGAGCTGGAGCGAGACTGTTCGGACATTGCCGCCATGCTGCGCACAGCAGCCGCCCTGGAGGAGCGGCTGCAGGGGTTGCAGGTGCAGCGGTCGGAACTGCTCGACAGCCTGCACACCATCCTGGAGAGCGTGGAGGTCAGCCACGTGTACGTGGACGATGAGTACCGGGTGCTCCCCCTCCCCCTGGACAACACCGACGTCTGGGACATCATGGAGGTGGCTTTCAGACTAGGTGAGCGAGCCGCCGTAGACCTGTCTTTGCTATTCAGGCAGCGACGGCGATCAGAATGGTCAGGGATCTAGCGAGCGGTTGCGCTCTGGGTACGGGACCATGACCGCCTTCAGCTGCCTGCACGTACCGGTGTGCAGTCTGGTGGGTCGGGCAAGCCAAGCGGCACACTCTTGAGTCGTTTTCAAACATGTTATCTACGTCTTGATTGTGCGATGCACTGCTCCACCGGCTGACACCTTGTTTTTGCCGGCTTGCAACCGCTGGCCTGGTCCAGAGCACTGCAGACACCCCCACCCTCAACCCCGCCCAGTATATCACTTCCCCTTGTGTGCATTGCATCGCCAGGCACTGCAGCACCCAGCCTCAGCCCAGAACACACTCCTGTGGACGACCGCCACAGTAGCTCCGCCCCGTCGTACTGGCAGCTGCTGACAGCACAGTACGGCAAAGACGACGGGCAGTACGGCTGCAGCCCCCATGGGCCCTTCCTGGTGTCTGCGCAGCAGGCCCGCCGCCTGGCCGAAAAGCTCTGCCACAGCGTGTACCTGCGCATTGCCCAGGCCAAGTGTGCTACGCTGGGGCTCGAGAAGGTTGACCCAGTAGGCATCATACCAAAAGGGAGTCGCGAAAAGCTCCTGACACAGAGCGCTGATAGCCTCGGGCCGTCGCCAGGGGTGAAGCAGCTAACGCTGGCGCTCAGCCTGTTCCTCAGCTGTGAGCGGCACCCGGACAAGGTGTCCAGCTGCGACGTGCAAGCCGTGCGCCAGCTAGCACGGGCTGCTTATGAGGTAGGCCTACCGTGACCGCACTGTGATGGGCAATGTAAGGCCGCCACAGTAGCTTGCTGCAGGGTGTTTGCCCACCGTGACTGTCCTGCGCCTCTGCACGACATGCACAAGGCGCGCGCCGGGCTCCGCACTGCGAGGTGTCCCACGTATTGTGTGCTAGCATCCGGCAGCGTGGCAGGCCGCTGTTGTACAGCAGCGTCCGGTAGATGTCTACCTCTGCGCCCAGCTAACGCGTCTACACCCCATTTCCCCAACACAGCTGTCGGCAACCCACAAGCTGCACTACTTCGACTCCTTCATGGCTTTCCTTGGCGGACTGGACCTGCCGGGCATGTTCGTCGGTGCCGTGCCCAAGAGTGAGTGCGCTGCAGTGGAACACCTGGCGCTGGAGGTGGACGCCTTTGACCCCATCGTCATGTGCGCTGACAGGCGTGCTGGCAGCGCCTACAGCACCAAGCTGGAGGGGTTGCTCGATCCCCTCACCACCCTGGGGAAGAGCGTATCCCTTTTCATGGTCAGCCAGCTGCAGCCCCCTCTGCCTGAGGGCGTGACCCACATGGACGACCTGGCTCTCCTGCTGTCGCCGTACAGGGTAGGTGCTTCAAACGGGGGCCTGAACGTCAAGGGAGGGATGGGACGGGATGGGATGCGGTGCGCTTTACCTGTGCGGTTCTCATATGTGCAGCGCCTGATCTTTTGAGTTTGCTAAGTGCTTTTCTTCGTCTTGCAAGAGGCATCATACGCCAAAAGGTGGTCACACACGTGCTCTTTGCGCAGTGAACTTGCACTAAGCCCAGCACAAGGCCAATGGCAGAACCACTACGTACCCTGCTAAACCTGCAAACCTATTTCGTTACACCCCTCCGCTCTCGCCCCCCCACGCTTCCGCGCCCACTCAGCTGGACGAGGCATCCTTGCAGGCCGACCTGCGCCGCACCCCTGAGGCCATGCACCACCCCCTGGTGCTGCCCACGCACCTGCGCACGCCAGGTGGCGATCCGCCCTCCCCTGAACAGACGGACTACGTGCTGTCCATCGCCCCCGCGTTTGAGGCTCTGCGCCGGCTGCTGGTGCTGGCGGCGGTTGACGGCAGGATCATGGTTGAGGCGCGGAAGCTGGACGTGCCGCCATGGCTAGACCCCAAAAAGGAGGGCAAGCTCCCAGCGCCCGGCCGGTGGGCGGTGCTGATGGGGCTGGTGGTGCACCCGGAGGCCACGTGCCAGTGGCTGGCGTGGCAGGAGGTGGCAAAGGCGACGGGCGTGGTGGGCAAGAGGGCGCGGGAGGCGCTAGTGAAGGCCAAGGCGGCGGAGCTCCTGGCGCGCGTGCCGTGGGCGGGGCACGTGTGGGAGCGGCAGCACGGGGAGGTGCACAAGGGGACGCCGCAGGACCAGGGGCAGACGCTGAGGGAGGACGGGTCGTCGTAGCGGTTAGCATGCGTGCTGTGCACAGTTTGTTCACAAGTTGCGATCCAGTCATAGGTTAGATGCCAGGGTGCTGGGGACCGTCCAGTCGCTGCCTGCACGCTGGCTCGCGGGTGTGTGACTTAGCTGTGGTTGGGTTGTGTAATGCAAGTAAGTGCTTTATGTTGCACTTTGTAGCCTTCACATGGCGGTGGGCGCAAGCACTTCACAGGCTTGCATGTTGCCGTATTAAGGCTACATGGGAGCATGTGCGCATGCCTGAGGGTACGTGAAGGCTGTTTGTGGTACTTGCCTGTTGTGGTGACCGCATAACACACAGACTCGCATCGGTAGACATAGACTTACACGCCTGTAAGGCGTGCGCGGTATGTGCCGTGCTGATTCCCGCAATGGGCCTGGTGGGTGCTCTGGGGGCGGTGGGAGGCGGAGCGAAGCGAACTGGTGAACCGCTGCGTGCGTGTGTGACAAATGTGATGTTGCACTTGTGTTAGAAGTGTTTTGCCTGAGTTGTCAGGCACAAGGGTGAAACGGAGCTGTGGCGGTTGGCGCACAGCGATACGGGCCGTCGGGTGCCTTCCTTGCTGACACGTAGGATTCCGTCCACGCCAGTACAACAGTGCGACAGCGGCTCGGCGGCTGTGGAAAGGAAGGAGCAGGTTATAGGGGAGTGCCTGCTCGCTGCGTAGCTTGTCATGATGGGTGTGATGTGTAAGTGCCTGTTGTGCTGTTGCCTGCAGTGGCCTCCTGACGTCCTGAGCCACGGATGCACAGGGCCGGTGGAGGAGATCCTGAGAGGTGCGTCTTGGGGTCGAGGGTGATCCAGTGTTACACTGTGGGCAAAAGCCGGGGGTCCCTAACCGGACCGAGACACAGCGATAGCCTCTAGGGCCTTAGGCACCAACCGGGAGGGCTCGAAACACGGTACAACGCCCGAC
>VFQN01006620.1_pt1 | contig 13058 bp, 17 predicted proteins | sample 3512371 | NCBI WGS metagenome assembly VFQN01 (sample SAMN10412370, study PRJNA504923) | tailings metagenome | isolation source: Replicate 2 from Balatoc abandoned mine | place: Philippines: Itogon, Benguet | collected 2017-08-28
GGGCCGAGCTGCCGGTCGATGAGTGCTGCTGCCTTTCGTTCTAGGGTACCCAACTCACCGGCTGAGGGCGTACCATCGTGTTCCATGTGCCAGGTGACCAGCTGTAGCCCGTAGGCGGCTACAGCTGCCGCTCGGCCAAACGCCGAAAAACCCATGGCCAGGATCTTTCGCATGCGCCCGTACACCTGCTGTACAAAGTCAAGGGCACGCCAGCCCCTCGAGCAAGCCATTATTGTACTGCATGCCTCCAAGCACTGCTACCGAACTGACCTAGTATATGAAGTATGCAAGGCGTGTGCGGTATGCCTGATCCCTCAAATCTCACGTCGAGCGTTGCATACACAAGCGTGCATGCATCTGTATAGTAAGTATGTCCCAGGTATCAACAGGTAACCTACCCCCACAAGGCGCCCGTTAGCCACTCCTTCCCCTCTGGATCGCAATTCAACCTCCAGACGCATTTAAGCAGCAGTACCGCCGGTTGTACTCTGCCGGCGTGCCGGCGGGTTCGCAACTTGAGCCCTCCACCGCTCCCACGTTCCCGCATCCACCTCAAACAAGCCTTGCCCTTCCTTCAGCGCTGCTCTCACAAGGCCACTTGCTGCCCTCGTGCTGCTGCCCCCCGGCCGTTTGCCCCCCGTCCATTACTGCTGCATTGCTCATGCAGCTCCTCAGCTTCTGTGACGCCCTGGCGCCTTACGCGGCTCCCCCGCGCTTCACGCGTACCGTCACACAGCTCCTCAGTTGACCTGCTGCACGTCGTTGCTGTGCACGCGTTCCACCATGCTGTGCCCTCGTGCTGCCGTCCCCCAGTAGGTCCCTTACAGCTGACCCCCCACAGCAGCCCCCTCAGTTGACCTGCTGCACGTCGTCGCTGTGCACGCGCGCCACCATGCTGCCCTGCCGCAGCCACTGCTCCTGGCGGCCGGCGTCCAGGTCCGTGGCTGTTGCGGACAGCACGCTGTCGCCGTCAAGGCGGAGCGTCACCTCGATGCGCACAGAGCCGCGGGGGCCTAGGTAGGGGGGGCGGGAGGGCGACGGGGGCAGAGAGGAGGCACTGATGAGAGCTTTGAGGTGGGCAGGAATTGTTCATGTTTGTGGTGAGGGGAGGAGCGTCACCTCGATGCGCGCAGAGCCGCGGGGGCCTAGGTAGGGAGGATGAAGCGAGAGGGGGGCAGACGGAGGCAGTGATGACGAGGGGAGAGCGGGGAGGGGCTGGCGCAAGCGCGCTGGCACTCGTGTGACGTGTGGACGGGGCAAGGGGCTGAGTGGGGCAAGGCTTTGCAGCAGGCAGGGAGTTGTTGCTCTTGCCGTGAGCGCGTCGATGGCTGGGAGGGAAGGAACCTACGATAAGGGGTTGCGGCAATGCCGGGATGCCAATAAAAGAGCCCAGCGGTGCGAACAACGAGACGACGGTATGGACAGCCATGCAGGATGTGGGTTACCGCACCTGCTGGCAGGTTGTTGAGGTCGAACTGGCCGATGACGTTGTTGCGGCTGGCTACCGGAGCATCGCCCTGCGTGAGCAGCACAGGACGGCGCGCGGTGAGGCAGGGCCCCGACACGTACTGCACAACAAGAGCTGAACTGTATGCGCGTAGTTCGCTCACCCTCAGCACCAGCACACAGCGTGAGCAGCACAGGGATAGCAGCATACCACCCCGTGAGAGGCAAGGCCTGACACGTACTGCGCAACATCACTGTCTGTGCTACGAGCCGAGGTCACTCACCCTCAGCACCAGCACGCACAGCTCTGTCTGGTTGTCATGCACGGTGGTGAAGATCTGCCGACCGACGGCCGGCAAGGGAGCCTGCGGGTAGGGGGCACCGGCAGGACACTGTTTGCCACTCCATCCCCAGCATACTCGGCACTCAGCGTACGCGCAACCGCGGGCCATCACCCACGATCCAAGTCCCAGGTTCACACGTTTCCATACTTGCCATGCTGCTACACCTATGCTGCGACAGCGACAATTGACGCAACCCACCTCTGCTGGGATGAGCACGTAGGTCCGGTCGCCCACCATCTGCACGCCCAGCGCAGGGCGGCGCGGGGGCAGCTTCCAGCCCCTGCAGTCAGGCGCGCAAAGTTGGCCCGGGCATGAAAATCAGCGCGTCGTTGTCTGCCAGCCATGCGGACAGAGTTTTGTGGGGAACCTGCGTTTCGATGTAACTGCCCACCCTGGCACGGACTTGGTCCCACGGGCACTACACAATCGTGCAATGGACTGAGATTGCGTGAACACCTCACCTGAAGTCCGACTTGTAGCTGGATGAGCCGTCAAAGGGCGCTGACGCGCGCATGGGGGGCGGCCCCCCGTGGCGCTGCATGGTGGAGGGGTCGATGGGCCACGCTTGGTAGGCATCACGCGCCTCGGTGTTGCCCTGGAAGGGTGCCGTGTTGGGGGTGTACTGCGCGGGGGGCGCGGGAGGGCGGGCCTCCATGGGGTGTGCGCGGAAGTCGTCCCTGGTGGGTGGGCGTGTAGGGGGATGGGAGCGGGGGGCGGGGAGGGGGAATGGGTCAGGGCCTGGACGGCGGGGCGTGACTGGGGTGCGTGTGTTGCACGCATCGAGTAAAGGAACGGGGCGGGCAAGGGCCAGGAGGTTGGTGTGCGCTGTGGAGGCAGGTGTGGGGATGGAGGCGTGAGATTGTGGGGCATTGTGTGTGAGGAAAGTGAAGGGAGGCGCGTGCGCGTGTGCACGTGTGCTCTGGGGCGTGCTGTGGGTTAGGGACTGAGGGAGCGTGGGTCCTCGTCTCACCGGTAGTGCGTCTGCCCCTCGAAGGGCGCGGGGTTGTACGGCGCGTGCGCGGGGCCCACGGGCCCGCGAGGCTCCAGCTGGTGCTGCTTGTACTCCGCCTGAGAGGATAGGGGCAGGTGACACGAAGGTGCAGGCATGAGTACAATAAGCCCTACGTCCGGAGGCCTACTTCATATTGTGTATGTAAGGTTGGCAGGCACGTGCCGAATGTAGACAGCATTCCTGCCGTGCGCTTATACACGCTTCCCCCCCCCCCCTTTTGCGTATATGCAAGTCTTCCGGCGTTCCTGGTGAACCCTTTTTACGTCGACCACTGTGACCGTGCCCTGTGTCTGTTTAGCCAACGAGCCCCGGACCACCCGCCCCAATGCCTGAAGCTCGCTTCCTACACCAGCGGCGCACCTTGCAGCTGCGGGTGCCGCCTTTGGCCAATGAGCCCTGGACCCTCCGTCCCGGTGGCTAAAATGCGTTTGCTGAAAATGGCGCACCTTGTAGCTGCTGGTGCCGTCGAAGGGAGCCGCGTTGGGGGAGTACTGCGGGGCGCCGTACTGCTGCCGCGGCTCCAGTTGGTGTTGGGGGAAGTCCTGCGGCAACAAGGCAAAACACGTCAAGCCTCAGCGCAGTTGGGCTGCCCGGCCAACTAGCCGCCTGGAAGGGCCCCACAGCCTGTAGTCTGATGCAATGGAACAAGGAAGCTTACCGGTATGTCGGGGCAAGGCAAGGGAGCCGCGAAGGCGACAGCTCTGGCAGCAGCTAGGGCTCCATAGTGTGCTGGGGCAGTAGGCCGCACAAGTGGCCTACCTGCTTGTAGCTGCTGTTGCCCTCGAAGGGCGCGCTGTTGGGGTTGTAGGGCCGTGCGCCCTGGGCGCGCTGGTACTGGCTGGGGTCGATGTTGTGGCCCCGGTACTGGTCGCGGTACATGGTGGAGCCTGGGGGGCGAGGTGCAGAAGGGGGTGTAAAAACGTGCGGTGCTGGGATAACGGAGGCTTGGGCCTTGCGAGTATGGGCCTTCCTGGCCACACGGTACTGGTCGCGGTACATGGTGGAGCCTGGGGGGCGAGGTGCAGGGGCGGGGTGTGGCGAGGGATGGCGGTATGTGTGCGTGCATATGGGCCCTGTGAGCAAGGTTCCCGACGGTGGCGGAAGGGTCTCAACTGCCAACCCCTCAGCCAGCTTGTGCACGATGGACGGTACCAAGGGCATTCGCAGGCGCGTTTAGGTCAGGTGCGGTGGTTGATGGACTGGAGGTCCGAGGGCTTACCTTCAAAGGGGGCTGTGTTGGGGGTGTACTGCCCCCCTGGCGCCGCAGGGCGAGCCTCCAGCTGGTGGGCGGGGTAGTCCTGCACAAGGGTATGGGGGATAGGCCGAGTCAGTATGGGTCGTGCGGAGCCAAGGCCCCCTACGCCTTGGGGGCGTTGAGCGACCCAGGCATCCCACGCAGGGCAGGTTGCGGGACACTATCTATCCTGCATCGCGCCACACACCTGCTTGTAAGATGAGTTGCCCTCAAAGGGTGCATTGTTGCCTGCAATCGACGCGCCAGGCGTTGCGGTCAAAAGGCGAAGACATGGCACATGGCTGCAAGCTGAATGTCACAGCCTTCCGGGCCTGGTACCAATGATGACATGCATGCCACAGACCTGTGTATTGTCTTCCAGGGCCTGCTGCATGCCGAGGCTCCACCGCGTGTGCTGGGTAATCCTGCTTATAACTTGAAGCGCCGGCAAAGCCTGGCTGGCCGCCAGCAGCATATAGCTGCAGCTCACGCCCTTGATAGTGTTGGCGTGGGTCCATGTTCCTGCTGATCACGAAGCGCAAGCGACTAACGATGCAATTGCTCGAAGGGTGCCGACACCCAGAAAGGCTTTAAAATGCACGCGAGACGGTGCAGCAATGTATTGTAAGAAAAGCGATACCGTGCGGGTATTGGGTCACTATCACTGACTGCGGTGGGGGCCTTTTACATCAGCATGCATGGGAGGTCCCAACCCTCCGTACACTGCGGCTCCCCAAGACCACCAGCGCATCGCAGCAGTCCAGGCAGCATCAGATCCACACTTCGGATATGTGTCATGCCCGGCTCTCTCTCATAACGTCCAAGATGTGTCCTGCAGCCAGCCGGCTCCGGACACCCAGGCCCAGCCAGCTAGCTGCTGCCTGCAACGCCGTCCAGTAGCACCAGCCCAAACGCCGTGTCCCAATCACCAAGCTTGCCAACCTCGCAGCTCGCAGGTACGGCACGTGTGTGCTGTCAACAGCCCAGCGGCCGTGATGAGGCGTGACCTCCCTTCACATTATCCAGGTATGGCGTCATGAATGGGTGTCTCAGCTCCGTCACGTTGAGGGCAGCGGGGCGCTCTTGGCTGTGACGGGGTCCACCCACGCGTCCCGCAGCACCACCACGCCGCCAGGAGTGACTGAAAGGGGGAATGGGGCAAGGAAGACCGGGGCCACGGGTGAAGGACATGCGAGGAGACCCGCCAGGAGTGGCCTCGGGGGCCGGCAAGCACGGGACCGGGAGATGAGGGATAACCCAGGACAAACTGTCCCACACAGCGAAGCCAGGCAGACGTCCAGTGGAAAACCAACGGCACAAATGAACAGCCTGCTGCTTGGCACTCTTGGAGCCTGTACTGCATCCATCCTTTCGGATGCAGGGTTGCCCGCACACAGCACCCGTCGGCCGTCGCACACTCACTGTCGTAGCTGACGTAGATGTTCTCCAGCACCACGTGGTATGCCCCCGGGCCCCCTGCACCCGCTGCGGCGGCACCAGAGTCCGCGGAAGCCCCGGCAGCGGAGCTTGCGGCGGTGCTGTGGGCCTCCTCCCCCGACGCGGCACCTGCTGCTGCTGCGCTGAGCGCAAACGTGCGCAACGCGGCCTCGTGTGGGGCTGGCGGCCCCGCCTGGTGCTTGCTGCTCCCGCCCTTGCGCTTGTTGCTGCCGTTGGTGTCGCTTGTCGACTCGGCAGCTTTCCCCACTGGGTACAGGTTGAGGCGGTGGTGCAGCGACCGGATGTCGCGGCTCAGCACCTGAAGGAGCAGCAGCATCAGCCCGCAATATCGCAGCCGCGGTTAGCGCGCCTGTGTAACGCGAAGCCACAACGCATTGGGTTGACCATTGCCAAGCCGAGCGGAGCGCCCGGCTGCCAGCAGATAGCAGGGCGCCCCATACCCACAATCCGTTACTACGTCCATTACCGTCTACGAAATTTCGCACGCCTTCCGAACACAGCCGCTCAAGCTCAGCAGCTAACGCGGCGACAGGCCAAATTGGGTCCCAACGGCAGGCCCTCCAGCCCCCTGTATATGCCAGCACTGTGTGACCAGCTGCGGTACGTAGTTTCGCCTGCCCAAGCCGACACGGCTTTCGCTTTAGACCGGTAGATTACGTTGACGTACCCCGGACCCTTGCACTCTGTTCTACCCACCCCACCCCCCAACGGCAGCATTTGTGAGACCAGCTGCAGGTACCCCTTGGCACTGCCGTACCTGGAATGCCTACGCGTCCACACATGGTCATCCACGCCGCATGCCAACACGCTAAGCGACGGACACGGGCAGACAGGCGCACAGCCCTCGTGCCGCGCACCCCCGCCCCTAACCTCCTTTGCTCTGCCAGGGTGGGAGGACCTCCCAACAACAGTCCCTCATCCCCAAACCCAAGGCTCGCACCTGTGTGACCAGCTGCAGGTACTCCTCCGCGCTGCCGTACATGGAGTGCTGCCGCCGTGCCGCCCACGCGCGCTCCAGCGCAGCCCGCGGCCCCTCCTCCACAACCACCTGGGACAGCGCCAGCGGCTCGTCCTCCGCCTCGGCCTGTGGGTTTTGTCAGGTAGCAACCATCAAAAATATATGAGAGGTCGCGACGTTTAAGAAACATTGGGTGACTGTGCAAACAGGCGGGTACGCCGCGACAGCCACGCCAGTGCCAGCAAGGAGGAGGATTATACACAGGTAGCAGCTTGCAGGCCTGCACGACAGACCGTGTAAAATGTAAGGAGACGGAAGCTGCACCGGGCTGTTGGCCCGCCGCTGACCTACACCCCCGCCGTCACCATCGCCCCCGCCGGCAAGTCGTACAAGACGAAACTAAAGGGGGACAGTTGAAACGCGGCAGCGCGCAGGCCTGCATGGAGGTATAGGAAGTGCCAGCTCACCTGCACCCACGCCGGCGCCGTGGCCCCCGCCGGCGAGTCGCAGAAGGGCACGTAGGGCTTGATGTCCAGCACGGGGGAACCGTCCACGATGTCGGCGCCGCCCAGCAGTAGCGTGTTGCCCTGGGGCAGGGAGGGACGAGGGAGAAGGATTGAGGGTTTGTGGGTTTCTCGTTGAACTGAAGGGAGGGCGGGAATGGTACACGGCAGCCCGTCAGCCGGATTCGGGACTCACCGATCAGTGCATGCACGTTACTTGAAGGCTAGATGCTGCCGCCCTTACGCGCCAAACATGGCACAAAATGCAACGACGCGTACATTTCATCTGGCGGCGGCATCACCCACCTCAACAGCCAGCACGCGCGCGGTGCTGAGGCCGATGGGCGAGGGCCTGTGTGGGCTGCGTGTGGCCAGCACGCCCATGCGGCCCCCGTTGAGGCGCGGCACGTGCACCTTGGCCTTGAGGCCCGTGCGGTCGGCGGACAGGTACTTGGCCAGGTCTGGGGCGATCGGATGGCAGGCAATACTATTAGTTGGTTGCATCTATCTGTGACACAGGGAACCGGCTAAGACTCGAACTCTTGAGATGGTACCGCGATGCGGTCGGCGGACAGGTACTTGGCCAGGTCTGGGGGAGGAGTGGCCAGTAGGTGGTAACGAGCGCGCGGCTGCAATCATGGAATAACCTTGTGGAGCGCTGGTCAAAAGCAGCAACCTTTCGTGGTACTGCAACAGGGTACTGCATGGGCAAGTGCAGCCCTCCGCACCCACCCGTGTTGGCGTGGAATACGTACAGCACCCAGCAGTGGCTGTACTGCGTGAGGCCCTCCAGGCAGGCGGCGGGGATGTTGGGGCACAGCACCAGGCGGGAGCGGGCGGCGGAGACCAGCTGCGGCTGCCGGGGGGTGCCGTTGCTGCGGAAGGGGTAAGGCATCGGGCGTGCGGCAACATGAAACCATGCTCAATCGTTTCTGTGCTGTGGCGGCTGCACGGAAGGGCACCTAGTCCGCCAAATAGCCTTGGCCAGCTCATGCGCAGTCCATATTGTCGTACAGGCAAGCGCATGCGGGGCCCCTCCAAGACCGGCCTTACCGCTCCGTGAACACCGACCGCAGGTGCCCGATGGGTCTGAAGGGGAACACCGAAATGGACGACCCAGCTGCCGCCAGCTGCGCGGCCCCCGTCGTCGCCGCCGCCTTCAGGTCCGCCACGGCCGCCGCCTCCACCTCCCCATCCTCGAGCTCCACACCTCCCTGCCCCTCCTCCATGTGCCCCTCCCCGCTGCCAGACACCTGCTCCGCGGCCTCCCGCGCCGCTGCCGGCTCCTGCCCTTGCTCCTGACTCCCTTCCGTGCCTTGCTGCTGCTGCTGCCCCAGCTGCAGCTGCAGCTCCTGCAGCCGCATCCTTGCTGCCCGCAGCTCCTGCTCGGCGCGGATGCGGCCCACGCGGTCGGCCTTGCGCTTGGTCCGCTCGCGCTCCAGGGACTCCTGTTGAGGTGCCACACATGCGGGTGGACGTCACCATGAAACGTGGGACCCTCCCTTTTCCATAAGCAGACAGTGGTGACGCTGCATCGTGCGGAAAGGACGGTGTCCCCAGAACACGCGGCGTGGTGTGTTCGTATTTCCTGATAGGTGTGGTCGGGACCAAAGAACTCGTGTGGCCACACTACCTGGGTTGTACATAAAATGCGGTCGGAGAGCGAGCGGGCCACATCGGGCCATCTTGGCGGCAAGGAGCCTGTACTGCAGGCCCCCACCGGACCCCGACTCGGGCTTTGCAGATTCCACTATCCAGAAGATACACTTACCACATGCCGACCCGAGAGCTGTGAAGCTGGCGCAGGAGTTCATCAACACCGACAAGGTGGACCTCACCCTGTTCCAGGAGCAGACCGAGGTGGCACCAGTACACGTGGTCCTTGCGTCAGCAATGCAGCTGGCAGACCACCTGCAGGTACCACCACAGCCTGCTCCTTGAGCAGGGTGAGGACCACCTTATTGGTGTGGATGAACCACAGCACCAGTTTCACAGCCCTTGGATTGACAGGCGGTGGGTGGATCTTTCCGTGGCGGCATCTGCAAAGCCCGAGTCGGGGTCCAGCTTACAATAATCTGATGCGTAAGAGCGAGCCAAGGTGTCCTCGCCATCCGTGCATGGCTAACGCCCCTTCCTTTGCCAATCCCGGCCCCCTATGCATGTCCCTCATGAGCTGTTCAAGTACCTAAGTAGACTTGATCATGTTCTCAGGTTGGAAACGAATGTAACGGCCATGCACCCTTAACCCACCGCCGTCTCCAGCAGCTGCTGCTCGAGGGCTGACATGCGCCATCTGTGCGCCACGGGAATGCGCAGCGTAGGGAAAGGGGAGGTGCGCTCTTGTTACAGCAAGTATAAATCGTTTTCATAGCATTGTGGGTTTCGGGGAGGCCAGGTGGTTACGATGCTACTACCTGAAGGGCGCTGTGCCTAACGACCACCTATTCGGCCCACGAGCTTCACCATGCCCCCACTCCAACCTGACCCCTCACGCACTTCCAACCACATGCAGCCCTTTGCAATGCCACGCCCAGTGTGGGAGCCTGGGAGGCCCCTCAACCCGAACAATCACGGGACACCTTGACATCACTACACAAGACGCAGTGTCCAGGTGATGTAGCATAGTCCCCCCATTCTGCACCTCAACACAAGACGCAGCCGTGCCCATTCCGCCCTTTGACCATCAACAACGATGCCTCATGGCTAATGGGTCGAGTAAGGCTGCTCGCACACGGGCCTATGGGCTCCTCTCCACACCCCGCGCACGTGGGCGCCGTGCCCCCTGGTGGTTGACTGCGCACCTATGGTTGACGAACCGTGCCATGAGGTAGAACCCCCAGGCCGTGGCGGCGCTAACCGCCGCTCGCTCAATGACGGACTGGCGGTCCCAGCCCATGATGACGTGCTTTTGTCAGTTGTCGCTTGCGGAGGCCGTGTCGGCCGCTGCCGTCAAAAGCGATATGGGTCTGCAATGCTGCACGGGCTTGTGCTAGCCTAAGTATGCCGGATGTATTCGAGCTGCACGAATATTAGATATGTGTTGCACGCTACCTCTAAGTGTCTGGACAGGCCTCTGTTGCGTGTCGAGTGCAACTAGCCTGCTGGGCGGCACCTCAGGGCATCGAGGCCTTCGTTCCCAAACGCAAGTGAGCATGTAGACATAAGACTGTACAGCTGCTAAATTGCGTATGCCCGTAGAGCTGTAAGCGCGAACACATTCGGTACGGCAGGCGGGAACAACTGAGGGTTGTCTGTTGCCTGCGGCGACACTTGGCTACGGAAAAGCACTTGACGTGAGACCTGCAGTACTACTCATGGGACGCGACAGCCCACGCGATGTCAACTGGTAAGGTGTCGCGCAACACCCGACAGCGACTGGAGCCCCGTTTCGTAAAGACCACTCGTGCCACCACCTCAGCTGAACGTTGCAGACCTTAATATCATGCAATGGCTGTATCGGAAGCCAGACGTGTTGCTGGAAGGCGAACGTTGCCACACTGCCCGAACATGCTCTCTGGCGGTCCCGTGGCTGCAGGGGCACCGTGCAGAGCGAGGCGGGGCAGCTTGCCGCCCGCGTCGCCTCTCACCCTGCATTGCAGCAGGTCTCAGCCGCGGCCCTGCAGCTGGGCGTCTCGTGCTCTGCCTACAACCTTTCGCTAGCGGCCTTTCATGTGAGTGGTCACGGCACGCAGCTAGCTCCGCATCGCTGTGTGCCCTGTTTCAGGCCTTCGTACAACCAGCCGAGCCCGAAGGCCTAATTCCTTTTGCTACAAGCCCATACTAACTACTACCTGCCTTCCGTACCGGCTCCTCAGCGGCACAAGTTACAAGGGTTACACGCCGTCGCAAACCCCACCTATCCAGCCCAACCCTTGACACTGCCACAGGTTTCAACCCCTTACCCCACCCCCCTGACCCCCAAACCGCCCCTTGCAACAGGTAGCCGGCGGCGTGCTTCGCATCCACTGCGCCACGCCGCTGCTGGGGTCGGCCTGGGGCCTGCTGGCGGTGGCGGCGGCCTCCGCCTCCGCCGGCCACGTCAGCCGGGCCACGCTGGCGGCGCTGCAGCACGGCGGCGGCGGGCTGGCGGCGGCGCTGCGAGAGCTGCCGCGGCAGCTGGTGGGGCGGTGGGACGCGCGGGAGGCGGCGGTGGACGCCGTGCTCGGCCCCGTGGTGTTCAAGGTGGGGGTTCGCTGCTTGGGTGTAATAGGCATATAGGATATGCACCTTGATGGGTTGCGTTCTGGGGCCGATGGAATCCAGCGCTGTGGATACCGGTGAACAGCCGTGGCTGGGGCACTGCTTTTATTGTGGGCACAAGTAACTGCCCGGGCTGGGCCACTTGGATGCATTGTGCGCTGCTTTTACGATGCTGGTACCCGCCTACCTGCCCCGCAATCGCCCTGCCCAGCTGCTGCTGCGGCACGACTTCCGCCGGCTGCTGCCCTCCCACCTGGCCAAGCCGGGCGCCTTCGGCCGCATGGCGGTGCCCACGGGCCCCACGGAGTACGCCACGGCCGCGGAGAAGGGTCAGCTGTCGGTGCTCTTCGGACGGGACGGCTGCCACCACTGCGGTGAGGGCGGGAAGCGGTAGCACCCGTGGCAGTGCCGGTACTGCGGTTGGGCTGTGCTGCGCTGTGCGTTAGACCCTGGTAGGCAAGGGCTGCGCCCGTGAGAGCGGGCGCTCGGGTGTAGCAGCACCCATATGGCGGCGACGTGAAGGCATTGGATTTCACTATACCACCTGGGGCAAAGCAGTGGGCTGTTCGCATCGTGGAAACTAGCCGATAAGTAATCATGACTTGTGTGCAGGCACGCGCGTCAACGGCGTTATCGGCGACCACCAGCCCCCGTACAAGGTGGTCAAGGACGTCATGGCGGCGCGGGAGCATGCGGGAGGACTCGAGAAGGCGCTGAGGGGGGTGAGTAGGGACAGCGCTGGTGGCGGGCTGTTATTTGCCGCGCTTGGATAGCCGTCCTGTTAGCCTCATCTCCCCAGTCCACAGTTCCCCAGCCTCCGCTGGTCTTAGTCCCGCAGCTGTGGTCGTCGCAGCTGCTGTGTCATGGCACACGCCCTGCCTTTCACCCAGCTCCAACCCCCGTGCTTGCTTTCACCCCAGCTGGCCGACCGGCTGGGCCTCAGGGACACCAGCCTGCTGCAGGTGTACTACGCGCAGTGCAAGGGCTGCTCCGGCCGCCAGGCGCAGCTGATGCGCAACGGCACGCGCACCACGCTGCTGCCGGGCGTGTGGCCCCCGGAGCTGGTGCTGCACGCGCCAGGGAGGTTGGCCACGAGGCCGGCGCTGCCGGGTGGGTTAAGCTTTGTGGTGCACTGCATGAGGATAATGTTTTGAGTACTGTATAGCAGGTTGAGCATCTTTGCGAATAGCCTGGGGGGGTTGAGAAGGCTGAGCCGAGGTGCAGGCCACGCACTGTTGCGGTGCGGGCGCCTTTCGTGCCCCAGACGACGTGGGATAACAAAGTGCACAAGGGACAACCCTGCAAGCGCGTCACGCACATGATGCAGTGCCTTTAACGCTGGAGGGTTGAGACGTCTGCGCTGTCTCGGTGTGGCACTTATCCTTGTTGGCTCCCGTATTATTTGACCCAATGCGCAGGCGCACTGGTTGGCATGCGGTACTACATAGATGCAGCGGTACGGCACGGTCCGGGGCCCTCTGGGGGCTCCGGGTCGCCAACGGCCAAGGAGGGCGCGACAGGGGGGCGCCGCCAGCGGTGGTTCGGAATGGGGGCAGCAGCGAGCGGCGGCAAGGTATCCCGGCAACAGCAGGTGGCGGATGGGCGGATGTGCGGGACGGAGGAGGGGCAGGCAGAAAGGCTGCTGCAGCATCTGTTTGACGCTGTGACGTCCCTTTTGCTGAGCGATGAGCGGAAGGATGAGGGAGCGTATGCTCGGCTGCTTGTGGGCTAGGCGGGTGGAGGGCACGGGACCGTGTTGCGGGGCATGTTGAGGACGGTGCGAGGCTGTTCGGTGCGAGTTGGCTCGCCCATGTGAAACATGGGCGAGAGCATAGCAGTCGGGTCTTTTCCATTAGTCAGCTTCGTCGCACATTCCCCAGGGGGACATCCCCTGACATTCCCA
>VFQN01006621.1_pt1 | contig 13057 bp, 23 predicted proteins | sample 3512371 | NCBI WGS metagenome assembly VFQN01 (sample SAMN10412370, study PRJNA504923) | tailings metagenome | isolation source: Replicate 2 from Balatoc abandoned mine | place: Philippines: Itogon, Benguet | collected 2017-08-28
TGGAGTGCCTTGGCGTCCTGGCTTGAGCGCTGGTCGTCGGCCTGAAGGCATGTACGTATGTCACCTGCGCGGCGGAACCGCACGCACCTCACAGCCTATGTAATAGTTTCCGCCCTGGTCGCGCTTACCTGCATAGCTCACTTGTCCCTGGTCCCGCGGATGGGCAAACGGGTATTGGCGTACGGTATGGCGCGTACCGGCCAGGGGAGGGGCCTCCCCTGGTACCGGCACAACGCGCAAGTCTGCCCGTCTGTCGTACGTGGCGCCTCGGACCCCGGGCTCCCTGAGTCCCTGCGGCACTGTGATGCCAACTGTCAGGGCCCCCTAGCAAGCGTCGCCAGCAAGCAGGCTGGCACCCGGGCCGGCGGCGCAGGGCCGGACAGCCGGGATGGGGGTGGGCCCCGGCGGCCATTGGCCGTGCAGTCGCAGTGTGCAGGCCCGTAGCGCTGCAGGCTATGAATCCGGTGCGTGGCTGCGTGCCCCTGGCGTGGCGCGTGGGCGGCACCGGCTGGATGGCGGCGGCAGGAGGCGGGAACACGCAGTCTGGGATGGCCGCACGCAGCTGCGTGTCCGTACGCACTGCGGCACAGGCGCCTTGTGCCCTACTGGATAGGCACGTAAAGGAGCCACCAGCTGAACGGTTAGGGTGCGTAGTCATGTTACCTGGTTAGGTTTAAAACAAACCAGTCACGCAGTCAGTCAGTACTGTTACACGGCGAGGGCTTTCCCCACCGCAAGTGCTACAACCTGCTACATCCCAGCCATGTACGAGGCGTGGGATCCAGTCACATTGTCCTACCTGGTCCTACAACCCCTCAGCATCACCATGAATGAACTAGCCTCAGAGACTGCACCGCTTCCACATCCAAGAAAGAACCGCTTACCAATTGTGCATCAAAAGGACCAGGTGTTGCGGCTCGTGCCATCACCTCAGCTGAGCTTCACAATGCATGTGACGCTCCAGGGCCCGCTGCCACAGCAACGCACAGACAGCGGCATGCCGACCACACTCAGCAGGAGTCTAGCGCTCAGTTGCACGCACATGCCTTCGTGCAGCGTTGTTGGCATGTTGCCCTCGACCCCACCCCAGCCTCTGCAGCCTCGCCCTAAACCACCGAGGTGGTGGCAGGTTAAGCTGAACGCCGCCACACCTGTCACACAGGTCCACACGTGGCACGGCATGTGCCTCAGCACCGTACCGGTATACGGGGCATTGGCAGGCAGATTACAGTAAAAGGGTAAGCCACAGGTAGCCGTAGGCCAGTGGCATCGCAGCGCTTGGCTGTTGGCAAGCGGGTCACAGCGTCACACACGGCACGCAATCACATTGAGCCCTGCTGACCTCACACAACCTTGGCATCGAGTGGGCGGCTCACAGCATCTCACGATCTCACCTCAGCGCAATGCTATGCTGACAGAGCATGCAACCGCCAGTGTGGGCAAGCCGAAATGTGCAATATCATGCTGCTGTGTACAGGCCGTGAGAGAGGCATACGGGGCCGTTCGCTTGGGCAGGGCATCCGCACAACAGGCATTGTGCCATGCCGTAGTAGCCCAGACGCACATCCTTCGCGAAATAGTATATGTGAATGTATCAATGATTAAATCATCCAATGAATAGAAATCTACCAGTTCGTCATGCAATGTGGGCCAATGGCGGCCAGTCGCACGCTTGCGCACATCCAGCTCACAAGCGCATGCACGTAAGTGCTACCTAACCACCGGCACGGACCACCTACCATCTACCAGTACTTCATGTCAGTGCTGCGGTACTTGACTGATCTGGTGCCATGTACCTCCTGGGGCCGATGTCAAAATATGTATGTACACTCTATGTCGTACACCGCCTTGCCGCTGACGCCCTGCCGGCTGCCGCCGCCCGCCACCCCCTGCTGCCCCGCGTCCGCCCTACCTCGCTGCCGCCACCGGCAGCTGTGCATGCCAAGCCCCACCCCTTCCCCACGCTACCTCACGGCACCCGCCCTACAGCAGCAGCCCCAGGCCGAGCCCCACCGCCCCCGCCAGCACCAGGTCCCCGCCGTCGTAGCTGTTGCGGCGGTAGTGGTGGTGGTGGTGGTGGTGCCCGTAGTGGTGGCGGCGGTGGTGGTGGTGGTGGCCGTGGCCGTTGCTTGACTCGTACACGATGACGGTGGTGGGCGGCATGGGGGGCGGCGGTGGCGGCATGTAGGCGACGGTGGGGGGAGCAGGAGGCGGGGTCACCACCACACGCGGGGGCTGGGGCATGGGCTGCTGCGCGTACACCACCTGCTGCACCTGCTGCGGCGGAGGGCCCGGAATGGGCATGGGGGCGTAGGCCGCCTGCTGAGGCTGCGGCTGCGGCTGCAGGGGCTGCTGCGGGTAGCCGGCCACTGGGTACCCCGCGACAACGCCGCCTGCTGGGGCCGGGTACGCAGCTGGTGGTGGTGGTGCTGCTGCAGGCGCCCAGCGCAGGGTCAGGCTGATGGCGCCCTGCTGCACCACCTCCCCGGTGCTGCGGCGGCGGCGCTGCAAGGGGGCGGTCATGCGGTCGGCGCCTGCCTCGCGCACGCGGGCCAGCGGCAGTGTGGCGTAGCCCACCACCTGGGTGGAGCCGTCGTGCTGGCACTGCGGGGGGAAGGGGGGCACGCGCGGTGCGGCACAAGGCGAGGGAGTTGGGCACCCTTTCCAGGGGCTGGTGGTACTGCTAGTACTGTGAGACGCGTCATGAGAAGCAGAGCGTGCATTTTGGGCGGGGTTTAGCAGGGGACCTTCGCTAGAGGGTGGAGGAGAGGCAGGTTGGGGACAAGGGGGAAGCTCACACAAAGTTGTAGCTCGAGAAGCGTGCAGTGCACCTGTTACAGCTACCTCCCCTCACCTTGACTTCAAGGTGCAGTTCCTCTTCATGGTTTACGTTGATGCGCAGCGTCTGGCCCCACACGGGGTTGCTGCCTCCATGCTTGGCAGCAGTGGTGCGGACCTCCTGGCCGCCCACCCGCAAGGATACGTAGGGCTTTGACCTGTCAAGGTACATGTAACAAAGATGACTATGCAATTTTATATAACTTGCACAACGTTGACGTTGTTCGCTCGCAGTAGGAGCTGGGGCGCGCATGCCAACTTACCTGAAGATGATGCCGTGAGAGTGGACGTCCTTAGCGCCTTCGCAATTAACAGTAAGCACGCCGCCGGACATAAAAGATGCGTTGTCGCCCTTCTTTGACATAAGAGGAGGCGCACAGTGAGGAGTGACACTTGACTGTTCTCCTGTCCGTTGGTTTTGCTGTTCCCAGTGCTTCTGCGTGTTTCCTAGTGACTTCGTCTGTAAGCACCAAGCTCTTCAAATTGTGAGGCTGAGCGGAACCTATGTAGTACTCTTCCCGATCACTAACCGCCTCCGAAGGTCACACTCGATGTCGAGCCTCAGTTGCAACACGCGTCGTAGCCAAATCTAAACCTTGAAGCGTCGCACCAGCGGTGACGGTTGGTCAGCATGTGAGCCTACATTTATTATCAATATCGGTGCGCCAGGCAGGGAAGCATGGACCAGCCCCGGCGCCTGGGCCACTCCGTCAGCCGTCCGTGGCTCAGCCGCTTGTGTCAACTTGGCCTGGCTTTGCCGGCGTCAGTTCCAGCCCAAAGATGCCATTCAACCTGATCACACGAACAGGAGGCAACTTGCTGGACCACTGGGCCTGGGCCCCTTCGCATCTGTCCGGGCCTGACAGGCAACTGGAACTGCCCCAGCAAGGACGCACGTGTGTACCACACGTACCAGGCAACCCCGCAAAGTAACTCGACGGTAGAGGCCAGGTTTGTACCAGTTGTTACAGAATCCAGCAATCCGCTCCTCCTTCGCCGCAAGCACTCAACTCAAGGTATTGTAACGCCCTTCGCCAAGGTTCCACGCTGTTCCACGCGGTGCCAACCTGGTGCCAACCACCAGTCATCAGCATTGCTACGAATGTGGCAGCCGCGTCATACCACGGCAGCTGCATCGAACGGTGTTGCATTGTTGTGAAACGAGCCACCTAGCGCCCGCTACTGCACAGTGTGGTACCCGTCAAGCTCCCCCGCCGGTGGCTATGCACTCATGCCTGTGTATCCATGCGTGCATGCAAGGGATTGCAACAGCCGTCACGTCATCAAACACGTCATCCTGCTGTAGTTCGATCGCAGCCTACCCTGTTCCTAAAAACTGCGTTACCCGCCCTGCTCCTGCTGTCAACACACAAGCCGTATCCAGTAAACTGGGCCGCAGCGACAAGCCAACCACACGAACCCGTTGCCACCGTTTTCACCAACGTCCTATTGTTAGCCCACAGCAGCTCTGCGCCTTCCCGTACCCTGCGCCCCACGTCTTTGTCTCCCTTGCGCGTCGAGCTGACGACACGAGCAAGCGAGTGCCCCTCCGACCGACCCACCGGGTGCCACCGGCGGCACCTGCCGGTCGCCACCCACGCCACAGCAGTGGGCCCTGCCTCCTCCGCTAGCTCCGCCTGGCCCTGGCGCTACCTCCCCTATGGCCCGCCCCATGCCTCCTGCCCTCCAGCATCCGTAGCAGCACCCAGCGCAACCCATAAAACACCACCCCCCGCTCTCCTGCCTCCTCCGCATGGCCTCACAACCTGCGCCGACCCACCACCCACCCATCCTCTCCCTCCACCTACCCCTACCTGCCCCGCGCCCGCGCCTCCGCCTCCACCTGCCGTGCCAGCGCCTCTATGTCGAAGCCCTCGGGCAGCAGCGGCGCCGTGGGGTCGTCCGGGTCGGCCAGGAACTGCTGCTCCGCCATCTGCTCCTCGTAGTCCCGCGGGTCGGACAGGTCCACCTCGAAGCGCTGCACAGGCAGGTCCACGCGCTCACCGCCGCCGCCAAACAGCTGCTGCAGGAAGCCGCGGCGGGAGGGGCCCTCGGGCGCGGGGGCGCTGAGGCCCTCCACCAGCTCGTCGGGGCCGCGCAGGGTGTTGGTGAGCGGGTCGATGTAGGTGGAGCCGGGGGGCAGCGGAGCGCTGGTGCCGTCCTGGGGATGGGCGGAGAGGCAGGGGGCGGAGGGGAGAGAGTCAGGGCGTACGGCAGTGCCGGTTGGCTGGCAGCAGCACAGTGTGTGCACACAGCCTTCCGACGAGGCGGCCGACTCCAACACGCGCCAGCACCCGCGGCCCTTGTCGGCTGGCCCTCGTAACACCCCTCCTGTTGACGCCATCCGTTATCCTCCCCTCCTTGTACTAGCTCACGATTGCTTCAGCGAGAACACGCTCGCCGCAGCAGCAATCCGGTACCCTGACAGCGTTCCAAAAGCTCAGTTGTCTGCCATCATCCAAGCTGTGGCAGCCGACTGCAGCCCTATTGCAGCACCTCTTCCCCAGCTCCCCCCACCCGCCCGCCCCACCGCGAACGCCACCACGTTGACGTCCCTGTCCAGCTGGATGCCGGCGATCTCGCTGATCTTGAACTGCTTCAGGTCCGCAACGTTGCCCACGGGCGTGATCTTCTGCTGGCCGTCGGTGTCGCGGTAAAAGTTGAACAGGTTGCCCTGCGTGTCCATCTGGGGTGGGGGTGGCGGGGGAAGGAAGGAGGGGGGGAGAGAGGGGCTGTGGAAGGGGGTGCGGGCAACGGAGGGGGAGGAGTGGGGCATGATGGTGCGGGCTTCCTAGGCGCTACGCGCCTGCCTGGGCTGTACTTGAAAGGAGGCGCGGTTTGAAGGAGCGGGTTGCGGCAGATGGGCGGAGGAGGCATATGCGCTGGAGCAAACAGAGAGCTGGAGCAAGGCGCTGAGTAAAGAGTTGCAGAATGCTGGGCCTGCAGGCTGGCGCCACTAGCTGTACGGCAGGGCACCGTGTGGCGTGCTGAGCTGTTGTTCCCACGCTGTCAGCGATGGCTGATAGGTGGGGCCCGCATGCGTGGTGGTCGTGCGCCCGCACCCTCCTGTCACTGCCCCGCTCCGCCGGCTGTGCTGTGCGCCTCCCGGCCGCCATGCCCATTCACCGCCAGCCGGCTCGTGGGCCCCCACGGCTGTGCCCCAGCAGCGCACGGCAGCACACGGTGATGCGGCCCAGCTATGGACACAAATGCAGCCACCCGGAACTCTTGGTGTGCTGCCTTCAGTCCAGCTGATCAGGCCAAGGTTTCAACGACGCACCGTCCATTTTCAAGCAACTTCACGCGTCTCCCGACGGCATGCCTCGCATGCAGCACCGCCTGGCAGCTCCTTGCCTTCACCTCCCGCCGATGCCCCCGTCGACCAACCCTTGACCCCTGGCCCCACCCTACCTGCCCTTCCCGCTGTCCCTTCCCCCTTTCCCTTTCCCTTTCCCTTCCCTGCCTCGGTGCCTCCCGCCCCAGCACCCAGCCCCGCTTAACCCCCCCTCCACGCCGTCCCGCTCCCCCCTCCTCCTCCTCTCCTCACCGCGTACAGCCCGATGTCGGGGTCCCCGCTGTCGTAGTAGAGGTCGCCCACCTCGTCGATCATGAAGAAGCGGCCCGCCTCGTCCTCGGCGGCGGCAACCCAGCGACCGCCGGGCGTCTTGAAGTACACAAAGTCCTGGAGGGGGAGGAGAAGGGAGGGGGAGGGATGGGGAGGATGGGAAGGAGTAAGGCTGAGGGTGAGGAGAGGGAATCCGATGCAGCGTGAGCAGGTGTCACCATCGAAGGAGAAGCCGCAGAACCATGACGTGGCAAGGAGACCGGTGCAGGTTGCGTTCCACGGTTGAGGCAGACACTGTGTCGTGGTGGGTGCAGGGGGCTAGCGGCCCTGGCCCCGGCAGGAGTGCCCTGCTGCCTGGCCAGCTGTCAGGCGGTTGCTGCTCAGCAGCCGTGCGGTTGGCCCCAAGCGCCAGGTGCTGCACACGTGCACCCGCCCTGCAGCCTGGGACCCGCCGTCGGCCGCTGTACTGCTGGCTGGCGTGGCTGCGCGCTCAGAGCGTGTTAGGTCCAGTGCAGGTCGTGCGACATCGCCCTCGGCCTCATGGTCGGAGGCGCGGAGGGCACTGGCCCCTACCATCCAGCTGAGCCCGGGCCTATTGTGCGCCTGTCTCCAGCCTCCAGACGCCCCCTCCCTTCCCCACTTCCCCGGCTCTTCACCCTGCAGCGACCAACCCCTTACTCCTCACCGCCCCCCAGCCCGCTGCACCCACACACCCACCTCCGGCCTAAGGTCGGCGTACCCCGCCAGCGTGAAGTCGATGGGCGGCTTGGAGCCGAACGAGTCGATGGGCGCAATCACCTCTGGGGGGAGGGTGCAGCAGAAGGCCGATGACGAGGGGTGCGTGCCTTGTGGGGAGCTACGTCAGCACCGCTCTGCAGTGCTGGGTGCTCAAGGCAGGGCGGCGGGGCGGGTCCGCAGTGTCCAAGCCCTTCGGCAGCAAGCAAGCAGGCGGTGTAACGTTGAGGAGCCGTGCGCCGCAGCACCCGATGGACCCCGCTCTCGCCTCACAGGAGGGGTGCTGCCCGCCCTGCCCCAGCGCCCGCCATGCACTGTGCGACAGCGCGGTACAGGCTCCCCACCACCATCACCACGTGCTACGTGTGCCGGTGCGCGGCCAGGCCCCGGCCCCGGCTTGCCGTGCACCTACTGTGGTTGAGCAGCCACAGCGCCGCGCTACCGCCCAGCATGGTCAGCGCGATCTCGCGCCGGCTGCGGAAGGGAAACGGCATGTCCGTCTGCGGGGCGGGGCGGGGCCGGGTGGGTGGGCAGGAGCAAGGGCGTGGGGGCACGGTGCTGGAGGAGGTGTCGTGGCATCCGTGCAGCACGGCCCACATGCTGCAGGAGACACCCACAGCCAACAGAATAATAATGAGGGGGGCGGTATCTGATGGTCACGGACAAGCCCCTACGGCCGCGCATCCGCGCGGGTCCGATCAAGGGCAGGCGTGCGCAGGCGTGACATTTCCCGTCATTACACCAGTGTCTGCAGCTATTACTTAATCACGGGGCCCTTTCCCCGGTGGCCGGCTGAACTGGACCACATCCCTGAACACGACCAACATAACGAGAGCGGCTGCGGCAGACTGCCATACTCCTCGGCCCTCTGCGTCCGGGCCCACGCACCGCTATGTCTGGGTTGGAGGGCGGCGGCGGCGGGGGTGGCGGGGGCATGTATTTGGAGGAGGGGTCTGAGGAGCCACGCGAGGGCGCCGTCAGCGGGCCCTTGCGCGTGTCGGGCTCCCAGTCTAGGTCACGCTCCACCGCACGCAGCCTGTGTGCGGCATGGTGGTGGTGGTGGTGGTGGTGGGGGTGTACGGCATGGTGTAGGACGGCACGGCAGAAGGGGGCGGGACGCAATACCGGTACCACAACAGAGCGGGAGGGCGGGGTGGCGAGTGGGGATGTGGCATGGGCTGGGGTAGGAGGCCAAGAGAAGTGGATGACGCCTGGTGGCTCCTGGCAACGCCGGAGGGAGCTTTGCGCCTTAGGCTCACCGCATACCAGCAAACATGTCTGTGCGCACGAGGGACCGCCGCGCTAATGCCTCGTGCCCTGTTGGGGCCCTGTCGCCCGCGTGCTCTGCCCGTGCTAAAGGAGGCCTTCAATTGCCTGGACCCTCGCACCTTCGCCATAAACGCCCACTAGATGGACATGAACTGAGCCCGCTTGCATGTAACCGTCGCCCCGCTATTTGGGCCGACCGTGACCTCCCACTTGCTGACGCTGGCGTCTGAAGCGCTGGTCGCATGGTGGCGGCTCACTGCTTTCCTATTCAGCCAGTAGTAACTAGGTAATTACAACTACTTCCTATTGTGTCGTGGTCGTCAATCGCCCGAGGTGCCCTACAGCTTTGGCTGCGATGGTCACAACGGAAATGTGTTTGCTCCGGCGCCCTCTCCAAAAAAGTAGAATAACAGTAATTGCATTTCTCTGCGCACGAAGCAAGGATGTGCACTGGTGTTTGATGACAGCACGACGGTTGCGCTCCTTTCGCCCATGCAGATGCAGGGGTCAAAGCAGTCGACGGTCAAAGCTACCTAACTCCTCTGGTAGTCGCTGTGGTTAACAATACGTGTACAAGACTAACTAAGGCGCTTTTATCGGCTTGGCCACCTTGGCAGCTGTCTCTACTGCTCGGCATCAGCTGTCTTCATCGTCGCAAACGTCAGGACCCAACATAGGCAGCTAGCCCACTCTGTATAAGGCGTTGCATCATGGGCAACGCTTTGGCCTGTTTTGCGGGAGGCTCCAACGCGCCGAGGTCGCCAAGGACGGGCGGGGACACTACAGCCGCGGGAGCCCAGGGCGTTCTCCACATCGCCGATGAGCCCCGACGATTTGTATACCAGCCTACTCCTCCTTTAAGGCCTGGCGAGCAGCACAGGGATAGACTGGCAACCAATCCATCGGCAGCTCCAGCGGCGTCCAACACCTCGAGCGGAAACAGCGTACCGCAACCGCAACCAACACCCGCACCTGTTCAGCCCGCTCAGCCTCAGCCAGCATCATCTGAGGATCAAGTCCGAACTCCCGCTCCGATTGATCCCGCTGCTCCAGCACCTGCTCCTCCCCCGGTGGTTGCTTCCGAGGCCATTCCCCAGCCAACCGCGCCCCTTGCTTGGAAACAAGGCCAGCTCATCGGCAAGGGTGCATTCGGCAATGTTTTCAAGGGCCTTGTGCACGCGACGGGGCAGGAGGTCGCGGTTAAGCAGGTCCCGCTACCCCGCGATGCCGGCAAGGTGTCGGACCAAATCCGCTCCCTCGAGTCCGAGGTGGCCGTGCTGCGCACCCTGCACCACGAGAACATCGTGCGCTACCTGGGCACCGAGCGCACCGAGGAGTACCTCAATATCTTCCTTGAGTTCGTACCAGGCGGCTCCATTGCCAACAAGCTGCAGACCTGGGGCCCCCTCCGCGAGGACACCATCCGTGTATACGCCAAGCAAATCCTGCACGGCCTGGACTACCTGCACCGCCAGAAGATCATGCACCGCGACATCAAGGGCGCCAACATCCTGGTGGACAACCACGGAGTGATCAAGCTGGCGGACTTTGGCGCCAGCAAGAAGATTGAGGACCTGGCCACCATCGGCGGCTCGCGCTCCATCCGCGGCACCCCCAACTACATGGCGCCCGAGGTCATCCGGCAGCTGGGCCACGGCAGGGCGGCAGACATCTGGTCCCTGGGCTGCGTCGTCATTGAGATGGCCACGGGTGGGTGCAGGGACGGGTTGGATTTCAAGGTGTGTGGGAACGTCTTCTCGCTGCCGGAAGAGGCCGTGTGTTGCAAACCTGGGACCAAGCAGTTGCTGCTACGCCGGCACTTGACGGTACCTTCCTTGCTGTATCACCTCGCTTTGCAGGCCGGCCCCCATGGGCGGACAAGCGCGACCCCTTCACCGTGATGTACCACATCGCGTCCACCAAGGACCTGCCCACCATGCCGGAGGCGCTGTCGCCGCCTGCGCGCGAGTTCCTGACCCAGTGCTTCAACCGCGTGCCCCGCGAGCGCCCCACGGCGCAGCAGCTGCTGTCGCACCCCTGGATGCGCGACGTGCAGGTGCCGCGCGCGCCGCCCACGCCCGCGCACCTGCCGCAGCTGACAGCCGCCCTGCAGCAGCAGCAGCAACCGCCTGCTGCGGAGCAGGGCCTGCAAACCCCGCACAACCACCACCTTCCAGGCCCCGGCGTTCACTCCCCTCCCTCGCCCATCCTGGAGGAGCCGGTACACGACTCGCCCGCGCGGCTGGCCGTGCCCGTTCCCCCAGCGCCCCGGCCGTCGGCGCTGCAGCCACCTGCCATCAGGCCCCCACAGGTCCCCGGACCTGAGAACCAGGTAAACAGCCATCCGCATTGGCAAGCCTTTCCCAGTCGTCGCACCAGATGCTACACCTACAGTCCAGTGTACCTCGTGCTTATGTGGCACCAATTCCAGTCATCACGTCCCTGGCTGGCCCCTTGCAGGTGGACACGCTGGTGAGCCCACCGCCGGCACTGCCGACTGTGCTGCCTCCCGCGCCTGCGCCGGTTGCCGCCGTGGCCGCTCCTCCGCCTCCCCTGGCTGTGCTCGGCGCCACTGCCGCCGAGGAGGACGCCCTGCTGCTTGACGCCGCCAACGCCTACCCCACGCTGGACATGGACAACCCCATGGTGGAGCCCACGTGGATGCCGCACATACCCGGGAACCTGGTGCGGCGGGGCGGGGCAGTAGGGGCGCGCATGCAGGGGACAGACACAGGTCAGGATGGGGTGGTTGCAAAGCAGCGTGGGCAGGCCCCCCAATTCTTCCGGCCAGAATGCTTGCAGTCCTTACGGGAATACGCGGTGTCCCTGTGTGCTTGTGCGTCCAGGCCATTGCGCAGCGGCTGGCGGCGGTGCAGGAGCAGGAGCCCAGTGCACCCGCCTCCCCAGAGGGCAGCGCTGGAGCCGCCGCCGCCATCCAAGAGCTGCCCTCGCGCAGCTCCAGCAGTGGTGACGAGCGTGGCGCCAGCACGACGGGCCGCATGTCTGCGAGCGGGGCAGCAGCAGCGGCTGTGGACGCGCTGCCGGCTTTCCCCTCGGCCAGCACGCCCGGGGGCGCCGCCACCGCCCCCGACGTGTCTGCCGCCGACCGCACACCCTCGCCCTTCAACACGGCCAAGGCTGCGCGCGCCCGCGCGCAGCGCCCGGGGCTCGCCGACATCTTTGTGTCCGCGTGTGACCAGGTGGGCGCACATGCAGCTGGGTTGTGTGTGTTGGTTTCTTATGGGCGTATTACTGCTTGCGCACGAGCCGACCGAATGGCCACGAGTCTACAAAACGAGTTCTAATGAAGATGTACCAGCGTGGCTTCCCACCATCGCACAGGCCGCGCTCTCATGCCCGGCAGTAGGGTGGTAGGGTCCCGTGTCGAACTGTGGCTGTAAGCAGCACGGTTTGCCTCAAGACCCGCTGCTCCAACCCCGCAGGAGAGCGGCACCACCGACTCCCCCAGCACCGCCGCCTTCTCCCCCGCGCTGTCGGGGCAGCCCTCGGGCGGGCCGCCCACCTCGGCGTCCCGGCTGGGGCTGGGGGCGACCGGCTCCGCGGCGTCTCGGCAGCGGGTCAGCGCATCCCGCCGGGCCCTGGAGGTGGGGCGGGGTCTGTAAGGGAACACATTTGCGGAACCTTTTCACTCCCTCGCACTTGAAGGCCATGATGACTACGCGAACACACAGCTGCATGATCCATGATGCAAGGCTCTCTGAGACGCACCATTAACACGGGTGCCGACCTGCCTGCCCTGCGCCCCCAGGAGGCGGGCATTCTGCTGGACAGCACGGCGGACCCAGCGCGACTCAAACAGTGGCGGGATGAGCTGGCGGCGGAGCTGGACCAGCAGCGCCGGGCGCTCACACAGCAGACGTCGCAGCGGGAAAGCGTGGCGGTGGGGGCCAGCGTGGCGGTGGCGGCGGGCGGCAGCGTGCGGCCCTCTGTCGCAGACTTGTGAGGGCGGGAGAGTGTGACATGTGCAGCTTGCGGGTGGCAGGTCAGTGGCGGGGCAGCGCGTGGGTGCGGGAGGGAGACTGACGGCGGAGTGTGGGCTGGGCTGTTGTTGGAGATACAGGGCTGTGTAGTGCTGCGTGCTGTGTATGAGAGCGGTAGGTGCAGGGGGGCGGCTGTTGCGTGCCGCAAGTCGCGAGCGTGTAGAATGCTATGCATATAACTAGGCGCACAGACAAGGAGGCGTATGACTAGAGCCGTACTGAGGCACTTAGACGGGCTGGGAAGGCGGCTGGCGCATGCACACGCATGGAGAAGCAACGACATGTGTGATGTTCAAGGCGGATGTAGACACATTGTTATACAGCTCTTTCGCCTGCATGGGTGCTGTGCAAGGGCCCTGTGCGAGCTGCACTGTTAGTAGAACACCGTGCCACACAATGGCGTTCGTTGAGAAGGCGTTTGGTGCCTGCGTATGCGCAGGTGCATTGGTATACGAGTATGCCCCTTTGCGGCAGGGGCACAGGAAACGTGCACTGTACATTGACATTTATTCTTAGCTTGGGAGGCCTTGGGGCCCGCTTGGCATGCAAGCCAGTCACCACCTCGGCAGTCTAATACCATGTGAGAATGTGAAGTTGTACAGATGCTGTTCGCCCGTTCGGAGGTCAGCCCATTGTCCCAGTCAGGTAT